>OHNL01000113.1_pt1 | contig 42008 bp, 39 predicted proteins | sample 1569591 | NCBI WGS metagenome assembly OHNL01 (sample SAMEA3879555, study PRJEB24766) | human gut metagenome | biome: human-associated habitat; feature: feces | place: USA | collected 1985/1987
TGTTCTCCAAAGTGCGCTCCGGCGATGTGCGAGTTTTGCTCGGAAGTACGGCAAAGATGGGAGCCGGCACCAACGTGCAGTCCCGACTTGTGGCGGTGCATCATCTGGATGTTGGCTGGAAGCCCAGCGACATGACCCAGCGCAATGGTCGCATTATCCGGCAGGGCAATATGAATAAGGAAGTCAAGGTGTTCAACTACGTCACGGAAGGGACGTTCGACTCGTATTTATTTCAGACCCTTGAGAATAAACAGCGATTTATCTCGCAGATTATGACCAGCAAATCCCCGGTGCGCTCCTGCGAAGATGTGGATGAACAAGCACTTTCTTATGCGGAGATCAAGGCACTGTGCGCCGGTAATCCGCTCATCAAGGAAAAGATGGACTTGGATGTGCAGGTGGCAAAGCTCAAGGTTCTGAAAGCCGACCACCAGAGCCAGAAATTCCGTCTGCAAGACAAGCTGCTGACCAAATTCCCGGCTGACATTCAGGAAACGAACGCCCACATCGCCGGGCTGAAAGCCGATGCACAGCTTGCCGCTGCCCACCCGCAGGGCAAGGAGGAGTTCTGTGGCATGACCATCAGGGGCGTGACCTACGATGAGAAAAAGACCGCCGGTGAGCGTCTGGTGCTCGCCTGTTCGGAGTTGCCCAACGCCGAGGAAAAAGTCATCGGCAGTTACCGGGGCTTTGAACTGTCCCTGCGGTTCGATGCTTTCCGAACAGAGTATCAGGCACTTTTGAAAGAGCAGCGGAAGTACACGGTGCCCTTGGGCACCGACCCTCTGGGCAACATCATCCGGCTGGATAATTCGTTGAACAACTTCCCGGAGCGCATCACTGCCGCAGAGAACGAACTGGATACCCTGCATCAGCAGCAGGCGGCGGCGCAGATTGAGGTGGAAAAGCCCTTCCCGCAGGAGGAAGAACTGGCAGAAAAGTCCGCACGGCTTGCGGAACTGAACGCCCAGTTGGATGTGGACGAAAAGAGCCATGACACGGAGGAGGAACAGCCGGACGAGGATGCTCCTCGCCACTCGGTGCTGGCGGCACTGGAAGAAAAATCCGATAAGCCGGAGCCGGTGAAGCCTTTCCGTAGTTATTACGACAAGGACGGTGATGCCCGGTGAGCGACCGCCGCGACCAGCAGCTCCATTTCCGGGTCAGCAAGCCGGAGTTGGAACGGATTCGGAACAAAATGGAATCCAGCGGCATTCTGAGCATTGGTTCCTATCTGCGCAAGATGGCGCTGGACGGATATTGTCTGTATCTGGATCTGCCGCAGCTGCGCCGCATGGCGTATCTTTTGCAGATGTGCAGCAATAATCTGAACCAGTACGCCAAAGCCGCTAACGAAAATGGTCGGGTCTACGCTGCCGATCTGGAGGACTTGCGGCAACGGCTGGACGAGCTGATCGACATTGGTCGGCAGATCCTTTCCCGGCTGGCAGAACTTTAAAACTTTACCCGCAGTTGGAGGGCTGCGTGGTACATACAACGCTTGACATCCTTGCAACACAATTGTTGATACCTTTATAATAAAGGCGGAAAGGTTGGTGTTCGATATGATGTTTGTGCTGAAGAAAATTGCTCTTTTTCCTATTTCGCTTTTCGTTGCTTTTCTGGCTCTGATGGCAAAATGGCTGCTCACCTTGTCCAGCTATGTGGTCGCTCCGCTGATGCTCTACATCTTTGGCTGTGGCATCTACACCGCCTACCGCCAGACTTGGGATCAGTTTTTCATTCTGCTGGTGGCGGAGTTTATTTGCTTCGTCCTCTTTTTCGGTGCAACTGCCATCACAGAGGACATTGGACGTTTCAGTGAATGGCTTTCAGAACTGTAAGAAGTACTTTTATCTTTGCCGCCTTCGGGCGGCTTTTTTGTTTGGACGCTGCGAACGCTACAAGTGGCTCAAGTATTCGTTAGCAAAGTGGCTCAAGTATTGGCTGTCACACGGGGGTGATTCAGAATGGCTGCAACACGTTTGATCGCGCTGCACAAAAACAAAGGCAAGTCGGTTGCGGCCTGCCTGAAAAGCCGCACGGACTATGCGAAGAATCCTGACAAAACGAACAAGGGAGAGCTGGTCAGCAGCTACGGGTGTAGCCCTTTGACCGCAGACGAAGAATTTATGCTGTCCAAGCGGCAATACGAACTTACCACAGGGCGCAGACAGAAAAATGATGTGATCGCCTATCAGATCCGGCAGTCCTTTCGTCCGGGCGAGATCACCGCAGAGGAAGCCAACAAGGTGGGCTACGAACTGGCAATGCGCTTCACCAAGGGCAAATATGCATTTATCGTTGCAACTCACACGGATAGGGAACACATCCACAACCACATTATTTATAACTCCACTGCACTGGATGGAACCCGAAAATTCCGGGATTTTTTCTTTTCTGCGTTGGCAGTGCAGCGGTTGAACGACCTGATCTGCTTAGAACATCAGCTCTCCGTCATTGAGATAAAGCCTTACCGTGAGCGGCAGAAGCGTACGCTTTACCCGCCCAAAGAAAGTAATCGTGACCGGCTATGCAGCGTGATCGATAGTGTTTTGGATGAAAAAACCAAGGACTACGAGGACTTTCTGCAAAAGCTGGAGCAGCAGGGCTATGAAGTCAAACGCGGAAAGTACACCTCCGTCAAGGGCGCACGACAGAAACGATTTATTCGATTCCGTACTTTGGGGGCAGGATACAGTGAGGAAGAACTGAAAGTTGTCCTTGCCGGAGAAGCGGAGCATCGGCCTCGGCAAAAGAGTCTGGCACCGGAGCAGAAATTTCAGATGCTGGTAGACATTCAGGCAAAACTGGCCGAGGGAAAAGGCACGGGTTTTGCCCATTGGGCAAAGCAACACAACTTAAAAGAGATGTCCCGGACGCTGGTTTTCTTACAGGAAAATAAAATCGGCAGCATCGAGGAAATGCAGGAGCGTGTGGATGCTGCAACTGCACGCTATCATGAACTGGGCGATTCCATTAAAGCATCAGAGAAGCGGTTGGCAGAAATTGCAGTGCTGAAAGCGCACATCACTAACTACGCCAAGACGCGACCAGTCTATGATGCCTACCTCAAGACCGAATACAGCAAGCGCTTTCTGGAAACGCACCGCACGGAGATCACGCTGCACAAGGCAGCGAAGGCAGCATTTGATGAATCCAATTTGAAAACGCTTCCCAAGGTCAAAAAGTTGGACGCGGAATATTCCAAGCTGCTGACAGAAAAGAAAGCACGCTACCCGGACTATCGCAAAGCGAAAGAAGAAATGCAGGAGCTTCTTCGAGCGCAGAGAAATATTAAGCTTTTCTTCGATGAGGAAAAGAAACCAGAGCAGACCGAACATTCCAGATAAACAGTCAAAACCACCGGCTGAGCCGGTGGCTTGAGTAAGCCCTAGAAGGGCATAATACTAGCAAAGCCCCTTAATGGGCCACGAGCAAGCGTCTTTCATCTGCATTACCTGCCCTACCGCTCTAACGAGCTATGTTGCAAAGTGCATCTTCTAAGATGACAATTTCTTTGTCATCTCGCTTTGCTCGAATCTTATAGCTAAAGCATTTTCTACTCCACCAGCGGAGCTGGTGGTTGTCGCTCGCTCAAGCTACTCAACCCAAAAAGTCACCGTCTCCCGCAGAAATGTGCGGGAAGCGGTGACTTTTGTTTTACGGATTATTATTTCAGCAGGTTATTATCCTCGAAGTAATCAATACGCATGGCCCAATCTGCTGTGGAAGAGCCTTTTCTGCACGACTTGATCAGGCAAGGTCTTCCCCGTTGGAAGCAATGACCTTCTGATACCAGTAGAAGGAATCCTTCCGTTCCCGGCTCAGGTCTCCTGTGCCATCGTCAAACTTGTTGACGTAGATAAACCCGTAGCGCTTGGCCATTTCGCCCGTGGAAGCCGAAACGAGGTCGATGCAGCCCCACGGAGTGTAGCCCATCAGATCCACACCGTCTTTCACAGCCTCTGCCATTTGCTGGATATGGGCCCGCAGGTAGTCGATACGGTAGCTGTCATGGATCTTTCCGTCCTCGCCCTTGACGTCGTAAGCACCCAGACCGTTTTCCACCACCATCATGGGGATCTGGTAGCGGTCCCATATCTGGTTCAGGCTGTAGCGCAGTCCCTTGGGATCGATCTGCCATCCCCAGTCGGAAGCCTTGAGGTAGGGGTTGGCCGTGCCGCCCAAGCCGTTGCCTGCCACTTTTCCCTCGCCGGGGTGGGTGGTAACGCAGTTGGACATATAGTAGCTGAAGGTGTAGAAATCCACCGTCCCCTCTCTCAAAATCTCCTCATCGCCGGGTTCCATTTTGATTTGGATGTGGTGTTCTGAGAAAAACCGCCGGATATAGCTGGGATATGCGCCGCGCACCTGCACATCCGAGCAGAACCAGTTGACAATCTGCTCCCGCTGCTGGCAGGCCAGTACATCCTCCGGATCCGGCGTCAGCGGATAGCAAGTGGCAAACAGGTTCATGTCACCCAGTTTGAACTGCGGGTAATGCTCGTGGGCATACCGGACCGCCAGAGCGCTGGCCACAAACTGGTGATGCAGAGCCTGAAAACGCAATTCCTCGTTATCCGGGATCTCATTGACCGGGCCTGTGTAATCCTTTATCTGGCAGATCGCTAGGAAATTCCCGTGGGGCAGCGTGCCCATGTTGATCTCGTTAAAGGTCAACCAGTACTTGACCTTGTCCTTATAGCGCTCAAAAATGGTTTTGCAATAGGTCAGATAGCAGTCGATGACCTCTCGTCCAATCCAGCCGTTATACTTTTCCACCAGCGCGTAAGGCAGCTCGTAGTGGCTGATGGTGACCAGTGGCTCGATGCCATGCTTCTTGCAACAATCAAAGACCTTGTCGTAAAATTCAAGGCCCTTCTCGTTGGGTTCTGTCTCCATGCCGGTGGGGAAAATGCGGGTCCAGTTGATGGAAGTACGGAAGGTCTTGAAACCCATCTCAGCGAAGAGCGCGATATCCTCTTCGTAATGATGGTAGAAGTCAATGGCCTCGTGGCTGGGGTAGAGCTTATCGGGCAGAGTGGTGGCCGTTACCCAGCGCGGGCTGGTATGGGAGCCGTTGGTACACATATCTGGGACACTGGGGCCTTTGCCATCCACATCCCATGCGCCCTCAAACTGGTTGGCCGCACAGGCGCCACCCCACAAAAAGTCATTGCGAAAATCACTCATAGTTTCTACTCCTATCTTAATTTGTTGTGGTTCAGGCGGGGTTCCGTTCAAAAAACAGCTTCAGTGCGCCGATCATATTGGCATCATTGCCGTAGCGGCAGCGCACCAGCTCCGGCTCCAGCATGGGGAACACCGGGCAGCGTGCAAACAGGTCATCCAGCTCCGTCTGGATGGCAGGCAGCAGAGCATCCGCCGCGCTGATGCCGCCGCCAATGGCGACCCGCTCCACGTCCAGCACGCTTTGCAGGCCGATGATGCCCAGCGCCACACGGCGGGCAAACTTTTTTAGAGCCCGGCAGGCCTCCGGCTCCCCTGCTGCATAAGCCGCAAAGATTTCTTCGCCGGTGGGCTGCGGCCCATGGGCGGGCAGCTGCTTTTCCGCTGCATAGGCAGCAATCAAGCCGCTGGCGGAGGCTTTCCCGGCCCATACTGGGCTTTCTGCCACCTTGCCGATCACCTCAAATCGGAAATCGTCGCCCTCCATGCTACCCAATTCGGTGACCAAGTTACTCACCTCACCTGCAGCCGAATGCGATCCCATGTACACCCTGCCATTCAGGATGATGCCGCCGCCGATGCCTGTGCCCAGCACCAGAACCAGACCGTTATCCACTCCGGCCAGAGACCCGGTCCACGCTTCCGCAGCCGCTGCGCATTTGCCATCGTTGGCGATGGTCACGGGAACGCCCAGCCGCTGCTCCAGCAAAGCGGCAAAGGGCTGCTCCCACATGAACCCACTGAGTATCCCGCCCGTGTGGGCTATGCCGCGTTTGGTATCAATGCGGCCCGGCATGGAAACGGCGCAGCCCTCAAACTGGCCTTTCCATAGGGCTGCAAAGCCCTCGATGGCAGCCAGCAGGTCATCCATGCCCGTCAAAGGAGTGGGCACCTTACCGCCGGAGACTTTTTGTGCATGGGCATCGGTCAGGCTGTATTTGATAAATGTGCCTCCGATGTCGATCAAAAGGTATTGCTTCATCTTTACTTCACCTGATCATCTCGATACACGATCTGCATCGTGTTGTTCCGGGCCAGACGGCATTCGCCGCAGAAAGGATTCTCCACTTTTTCGCCTACAATAGTACCGGCGAGCAAGTTTTCGCACAGAGCGATACAGTCCCGCACCAGACACTCCGGCATCGGCATACAACTTTTGGCATCAGCATAGCCGATATGGCCGTTGTAATGGCGGTCGTAATACGGATGCAGTGCTTCTAGCTTTTCTGCTGTCTGCTTCAGCGCCGTTACACAAGTGCGCTCCGTGGCTGGCTGGCCCATGGCAGCCAGCAGAGTATTCATATTGCAGGCATCTCCGCTGAACAACAGCCGCTCCTTTTTATCCAGATAACTCAGGCCACCGGGTGTATGGCCCGGCGTGTCAAAGACCATCACATCGCGGTTGCCCAGATGCAGGTATGTCCCCCCCTGCAAAGGCAACAGCCTTGCACGGGTTTTGGGCACCACCACATCATAGCGGGTCACGCTGTAGATGCCATCTGACATGGAAAGCATAGTGTCCACATAACCGCCGCGTTCTTCGGGCGTTACCGCCTGCGCCATGGCAAAATCCGCCGGGTGGAGATACACTTCCTCGAACTGATCCATGCCGCCTGCATGGTCGATGTGGCCATGAGTCAGAGCCACCATGACGGGTTTATTGGTGAGCTGACGGACAAGCTCTGGAATGTCGAACACGCCGGTGCCAGTATCGATGAGCAGAGCTTTTTCATCGCCCTCCAGCAGGAACATTGCATCCATGCCGTATTCATCAATGCACCAGGTACGGTATGCGATTTCGGAAACAATGGGTTGACGAATTGCCATAAAAATTTCTCCTTGTTTCAAAGAAAACCCGAAACGGGAGCGCTGCTCTCATTCCGGGCCGATAATTCTGAAGATCAGACTTTCTTTACCTTTTTACCCGTTCGTTGCACACTGTCGATACCGATGGCAATCAGCAGAACGATGCCCTTCACACAGTTAATCATATTGCTGTCCATGCCAATAAGCTGCATTCCGTTGTTCAGCACACCAATAATGATCACGCCCATCATAGCACCCAGCATACTGCCGCTGCCGCCAGCAAAGGAAACGCCGCCCAGAACCACTGCAGTCATGCAGTCAAAGGGGTAAGAAGCACCAGCTGAAGGCTGTGCCGAACCGGTACGAGCGGCCATGATGATGCCAGCCACCGCTGCCAGAATACCCGTAATAGTAAACACCGCCAAGCGATATTTTTTGATGTTCACACCTGCCAGACGAGCAGCCTCCGGGTTGCCGCCCATGGCGTAGATTTGACGGCCGAAATAGGTCTTGTGCAGCACGATGTAACCCAGCATACCGATGACCAGCAGGATGACGATGGGCAGAGGCACAAAACCCAGATAACCCTGACCGATAAACTTGAAGCTGTCGGACAGGCCGAAGATAGCCACACCGCCAGAGATGATGTAGGAAGCACCCTGGAAGAACAGCATGGTGCCCAAGGTAACGATCAGGGGCATGATATTGAATACGTTCATCAGCAGGCCGTTGATCAAACCGAACAGCGCCCCCAGCATCAACGTCAGGATGACTACCACAAAAGTGGGCAGGCCGTAGGTAACGTTCAGGGTGGCGGCAAACATGCCGCACAGTGCCAGCTGACCGCCGACAGACATGTCACATCCGCCGCTGATCATGACCATAGTGTAACCCACCACCACAATGCCAAACATGGAGATCTGGCGCAGAATGTTCAGCAGGTTGCCGGGGGTCAGAAACTGAGTGTTGAGTGCGGAGAATACAACGATGAAAATGGCCAAGATCACAAACAGGCCGTATTTTTTATAGAATTTATACAGATCCATTTTGCACTACCTTTCTTCCCCGTCAAGCATCCTTGACGGCACTGATGGATGCCAGCGACAGGATCGTTTCCTGACTGAAATCTTCTTTGTCCACGATGCCGGTCTGTCGGCCTTCGGAAATCACCACGATGCGGTCACACATACCCAGCAGCTCCGGCATATCGGAGGACACCATCAGGATTCCCTTGCCCTGCGCAGCCAGCTCGTTCATCAGGTTATAGATCTCCTGCTTGGCCCCTACGTCGATGCCGCGGGTGGGCTCATCAAAAATGATGACCTCCGCATCTGCCGCCATGGTCTTGGCCAAAACCACTTTCTGCTGGTTGCCGCCGGAAAGATTCATGACCAGCTGGTTCAGGCTAGGCGTTTTGATATTGAACGCTTTCTGGTATTTTTCAGCTTCCTTTTCCACCTCTTTGGTGCGTACTAAACCAAACGTACCATTGGCGAAGCGATCCAAGCAATTGATGGTTGAATTCCAGGCAACGTTCTTATCCAGGAACAGGCCCTTGCCCTTGCGGTCCTCCGGCACTAGACCAATACCGGTTTTGATGCCTTTACGAGGGCTGTCGATCTTGACCGGCTGACCCTTGTAGTAGATCTGACCACTTTCCAGCGGCTGGGCACCATAGATCACTTCCATCAGTTCCGTTCGTCCGGCACCCACCAGACCGCCAAAGCCCAGCACCTCGCCCTTGTGCAAGGTGAAGTTGATATCGGTATCGCCGTTGCCGCAAACGTGTTCCAGCCGCAGCAGCTCTTCCCCGATAATCACATTGGAGCGGACGGGGCAGGTCTGGCTGACCTCGCGGCCCACCATGGCCGCGATCAGCTTCTGCTGGGTGGCATCCTTCACGTCCATGGTACAGACATACTTGCCGTCCCGCATGACGCTGATCCGGTCGCCGATCTCAAATAGTTCTTCCAGCCGATGGCTGATGTAGATGATGGTCACTCCCTGCGCTTTCAGATCCCGGATGATCTTGAACAAAAGCTTCACTTCGTCCACAGTCAGCGGAGCGGTGGGCTCGTCCATAATCAGGATCTTCGCGTTCTTGCTCACGGATTTTGCGATCTCCACGATCTGCATCTGGGCGGGGCTCATAGTCCCCACGATCTGATCCGGGTCCAGCTCAACGCCCAGCCGCTGGAACAGTTCCTTGGCGGCTTTCCGGCGGCCCTCAAAATCCACGAACAGGCCGGGATTGGTGCGCACACCAAGAAAAACATTCTCGGCGGCGGTCAGGGGCGGAACGTTGTTGAACTCCTGATAAATGACTTGGATGCCGCATTCCGCTGCCAGCGGAACGGTCATCTCCGAATATTCCTTTCCATGCACCGTAATGGTGCCGCTGGTGGGGGCGTGGTAGCCTGCGATGGCTTTGATCAGCGTGGATTTTCCTGCTCCGTTTTCCCCGATCAGGCAGTGGACTTCGCCTTCCCGGAACTCCATGGAAACATCATCCAGTGCCTTGACGCCGGGAAACTCCTTGCTGAGATGGTCTATCCTCAGCACAATTTTTCCTGATGCTCCTGCCACGGCTTTTCTCCTTTCTTTTTTAGAAAACCGCCCTCACGCGGCGCATGAGGGCGGCTTGTTTCAGATGCTTCCGCGGTCAGGCCTTATAAAAATCGCCAATGTTGGCCGGCGTGACTTCTGTTCCGGCCATAACGACCAGTTCATGATCTTTGTACTCCCCGTTCAGGCAGCCGATCATACCCTCTGCCATCGCAACACCGGGATCGCCCGCCGAAACGGTCCCCTTGATGTAGCCGCCCTCCGCAATGTTCTTCAGCACAGCTGCCTCTGCGTCGTGGCCAAAGCAGGCGGCATCCTTTGGGTAGCTCAACGCATTCCACACCTCCGCTATTTCCTTGGTATAGGTATCGGAGTAGCTGAGGATGATCTTGCAATCGGGGTGTAGAGTGTTCAGGTTCTCGGCAAAGGTCGTGCCTTGGCCGACATCCACACACTCGGCCTCGTAGACCACATCGGCACCCGGACAAAGCTCTTCCATGGCCTGGCGGTAGCCCTCCACACGGTCCATCATGTTCTGGCTCTTAGTTGAGGTAATGTAAGCCACCTTGGCAGAACCGCTAAAGTTCTCGTTGATGTAATTTGCCGCCATCTCACCGATCTGGTAGCCCGTCGCCTTATTATCCATGATCTGGCAGACGTCGTAGTTCGCATTTTCCACGCCGCAGGTCAGCACTTTGATCCCTGCATCCATGGCGTCCTTCAGAGCGTCATCGCCTGCCGTGTCCACAGTCATATAAGCAATGCCCTGCACGCCATCGGTGATGAAATTCTCGATGACGGAAACGGCCTGTGCCGCATCGTTGTCAAAACCCTGAATGTTTCCGGTGTAACCCTCTTCCGCCAGCCGCGCTGCCATGGAGTTGGCTGTAACTGCAAAGAATTCAGCGTTCAGGGTCGGCATCAGGATGCCGATGGTGCCCTTGCCTGCAGCTGCGGCAGAACCTGCGGCGCTTGCCACGGAGGATACTGCGGTGGAGGATGCAGAGCCGCCGCAGGCGGCCAGACCAGAAGCTACCATAGCGGCAGCAGACGCTTTCAGGAAACTGCGGCGCGTGATCTTTTTCATAACAAAATCTCCTTCTTTTTTGTTCAGGTACGTTTCGGTTTTCTGCTGTGATACGGAACTTCTGACGTTCCGCTTCTGTTGAGGTCATTATATTACACAAAAGATTTTGTTACAATGAGACAAGTTTTGGATTAAGTGATACGATTTTTGGGTTGCAGCCGTTTTTTCTCTTGAGCCGCCCCCCACGCCGCACTCATCAGGATCAGCACGGCGCTCAGACAATACTCTACGTACGAACTCGTGATCCGCAGATGGACTTCCAGCATCAGGATCAGCACAAGGCTCATACTGCCCAGCAGCGCCCCCACCGGAAGGCTGCGGCGAGTGGCGTTCATCCAGCCGCCGATGGAAGCCGCCGTCAGAATGCGGCAAGTATAGTTCATGCCGGAGTAAAAAGCCGTTGTTCCGCCCCGCAGAGCCAACAGAATCCCGGAAAGCCCCACCAGAACGCAGCTCAGGACATTTGCAGCCCCAAGGATGAGGTCCAGCTTCAGCCTTGTCCCTGTTTTTATCCGTCGGCTTTCACCGATCTCCTGCCAACGGACATCGTGATACCACGGCAGCAGGAAAAGGGAGCGGCCATAGGTGGTGCGGTTCAGATAGGCAGTCCCCAGTGCCAGCGCCGCCAGCGCAACCCAGCACCACAGCGGCACCCCAAGCCAGCGGGTGCGATCCGCGCCTGCATAAGCATAATTGGAGGTCTGTCTGGTCATCCGGTAGAAAAAGCCGTTTAGGCCGTCCAGCAGCAAATGAACACAGAGCGACAGATAAAACAGCGGAATCTGCATCCTATTCGACAGCACTGTATAAAGAATCCCCAATACCACGGCCACAGCCAGCACCACGACACAGGCCGCCCACATCGGAACGGAGTACCATTGGAGCAGGATCCCCAGCAACGCCGCTGAAAAGGTCATCTGGGTTCCCACCGCCATGTTGTAACTGCCCGAAAGCCGCATCAGCATCATGCCCAGCACCGCTGGGACCCACATACTCAGCTGGCGCAGGATCAGATAGCACTGGCCCGGTCCCAGCACGCCAAATTCCAGTAGATACACCGTCAGAATCGGCCAGAAGGCCGGAAAATGCGCAGCCAAACGCGGAATCTTATGTTTCATCGCGGCACACCTCCTGAACATCCAAGACCCGATCGTACCATGGTGCCCACCGCTCTGCAGCGGTATCTTGTTCCGAAATGCCTAGGTACGATGTCCGGCTGGAGGAAATCACCAGAATGGCACCGCCTTGCCCCCGGAACCGGGCAAACGCACTCTGCAAAACTGAACGGCTAGCAGTATCCGTGTGCAGGAAGGGCTCCAGCAGGATCAGCACTTTCCGGCGGGCAAGAATCCAGCTTTCCATCTGCAGGGCGATTGCCTGTGCTTGGGTCAGCTGCGCCATGTTTTTGCCATCCAACTGTTTTTTTCTATCCCACTCCTTCAAAGCTGCCTGTTCCAACCCTTTGTCCAACAGCCCAAAAGGCCCGCAGAGTCGCCGTAGGGCTGGAAAGATTAGGTTCTGAGCCACCGACATCTGCGGAAACAGTCCCTGCGCCCCGAACCGATCCAGCGCCGTGATTGGGTAACATTCCGGGCTGTGCGGCCAATTCTGAGGCAGCGGATGCCCCTCGTATTGCAGGGACACCCCCGACACCAGCTGCTGCCCCGAAACGATGCGGTAAAGTTTCTGCTTTTCCCTCACGTCATAGTCCACCAGATGAAGTATCTCACCCCGATGCAGCACAATGGGGCAAGAACACCCCCGAACCTGAAGACCCTGTATCTCAAACAATGTTTCCCGCTGTGGCCGGAGTGCCTCTGAAGCTGCCTGCGCACCGCCCAAATGATCCAGAATGGTGCGGGGAGCGATCTTCTCTCCCCGCAGCTTTTTGGCAATGGTGCCATTCCGGAACACGAACACCTCATCGGCCAGCTTTTCCAGCGCCCGTAAGCTGTTGGTGTTCAGCAGGATGGCCAATCCTGTGGTCTGCTGGAGCTTTTTCAGGATCGGCACCAGCTGGTCGAAGTCCGCCACCGAAAAGCCCTCGAAATCCTCCTGAATAGTCATCAGGCTTGCGCCGGAATCCAGAGCTGCGGCCAGATTGAGCTGGAAGCACTCCATGGGGCTCAGGCGGCTCACGTCCTCCCGGACATCGCGTTCCAGCTGCACCTGATCCAGCAATTCCTGCGCCCGCTTCCGCCGCCGGGCGGTGTTCCAATGCAGTCGTTTGCAGCCCCCCGGCTGCATCAGAAACAGTATTTCTGTCAATTCCACCCCCTGCACCCGATAGCTGGTTTCCTCGGTGAAAAAACTGCCCGCTGCAAACACCTTTTTCTGCAGCGGAAAAATTTTCCCTTCCGGGGTCAATACCATACCACGTTGTATGGCACAGTTTCCGTTCAAACCGTCAAACAGCGCTTGCCGTCCGGAGTCCTGCTCCCCCACCAGCACGGTCAGCTCCCCGCAGCGCAGCACAAAATCAAGATCGTGGGCTTCTGGATGCTCTTCGTTTCCAAAGGCCAATGCCTTCGCCCGCATCAGTACCGGATTCATGTCATCACCTCCGCTTTGGTGATCCGCGGGAGTATGATTTCCACATCCGTGCCGCGGCCCGGCGTGGAATAGACGTGCAAGCCATACGACCGCCCATACAGCATCATAATGCGGCGGTTCACATTCTGCAGCGCGATGCCGTTCCCGTGGGAGGCAGGTTTCCGCAAAAGGGTCTGGCGGCTCTGAATCTTCCGGTTCAGTTCTTCCAGAACTGCGGCATCCATGCCTTCGCCATCGTCTGAGACCGTAAGCATCAACATACTATCCGAGGCATCCACCGTCAAAGTTACACAGCCAGACTTCTGATTTTGAAACCCGTGAATCAGTGCATTTTCCACAATAGGCTGAAGGGTCAGTTTGGGCACGTAGCACCCCAGAAGCGACTCTTCGTCCTCTAGATATTCCAGCTCAAATCGATACCGATTCAAAAAGCGATAATTCTGGATCAGCATATAGCTGCGGATATTGTTGATCTCATCTGCCAGTGTCACCACATTTTCCCGGCGGCTGATGCTGTAACGGAAGAAATTCCCCAACGCCTCCAGCATATAGGCCACACTGGTATTGCCATCCATCAGTGCTTGACCCCGGATACACTCCAACGTATTGTAGAGGAAATGCGGGTTGATCTGGCTCTGCAAGGCTTGTAGCGTTGCCTGTCGTTCGTATTCTTCTGCAGCGTCACTCTCTTTGGCCATATCTACTTGGTTCATCACCGCATCCCACAGCTGCGGATAAAACGGCAGCGCCTTGTTTTTTTCTTCGTCGGGCAGCAATCTGGTATATTCCTGTTCCTTCAGCCGCCGAAGAATATCCTGCAGCTGTTTTTCAATCCATGCCAGCGTCCCGGCCAGCACCAGCAGCGCCGTTGTTGCCACCAAGAGCAACGCTGTCTGTGCCTGCTTTGCATCGACGATATGTCCGCATAACAGTGCCCCCAGCACTGCGGCGGCAGCCAGCACCAGCAGTGCCCACACCCGATCCATCCACTTCATTGCATTCACCTCTCAGGAATACATTTTTCGGTACAGCGAAGGCTTTACTCCCACCACTTTGACAAAGCACTGACTGAAATACCGTGTGTCCTGATACCCCACCTGCTCGGCAACGCTCATCATGGTCTCATTTGTGGTGCGCAGCAGCTCTTTGGCTTTTTCAATGCGATATTCCGTCAGATAATTCTGGAAGTTCCTTCCGGTTTCCTTTTTGAACAGCGTGGAAAAGTAGGAGCTGTTCATCTGCAGCATTTCGGCGATTTCATCCAGCCCGATCTTCTGTGCATAATTCTCGGCAATGTAATCCAAGGCCATCCGCACCGGACGAGCCGTTTGGTTGTCCAATTCCTTTTGCTGGGTCTGCAATTCTTCCGCGATAGCCTGTTCCACCAGTTCGTTCAGCTGCGGAAGCTGCCAGCAATGCCGCACCTGTTCCAGCCAATTTCGACACTGCCGGGTACGGCGCTCATCCCAAGTCAGGTCGCCGTAGAAGGTATTCAGGAAACACCGGGCCAGCATATAGTACAAGGCCGGGTCATTCTGGGGATTGCTTTGAATCTGACGCACCAGATCCTGCCACACGCGGCTTGCCGCCGCAGCGTTCAAAGCTTCTACCGCATTCTGCAGCTGGGCGCGGGCAATGGTATCCAGCTCTCCGAGTTTTGGATTAGTAACAAAGTGTTCCGGCCCGATGATACGGTTTGCCCCCAGCGCGATCCGCCAATTCATCCGCTGGCGGGCCGTTTGAAGTGACAACTTTCCCTGCTGCGGTGTGATCTCTTCACCGAACGCCAGCGTAGCGACATACTCCGGGAATCCCGACAGATACCGCCGCACATCGGCATACACGGTGTACAATTCCTGCCGCACCATCGTGCTTGCGGCGGGGGCGTAGTTCAACAGACCGATCATCAGGGTCTTATCCTGCACGGCATACAGTTGCTCATACAAATGTGGCCGCAGTCGATCCTCCGTCATGGTAATTAGATTGTTGATAACCATGCGGTCTTGGATGTCATCCTGCTGGGAAGCATCGTAATAATCCAACTGCAACAGAAAAGCCAGCATCTTCCCATTCTGTACATTACTCTGCATCATCCGGTTCAGTTCCTGCCAATCGACCCACTCTCCAGCACTTTCGATGGCCTGAATCAGGTCAAATCCCCGGATATAACGGCCCCGGCGCGCCTCTTCTTGCAACTGTTTTTCTTCCCGCCGATGCTGCAGCACCTGCTCGTGACCATCGCTCAGTTTCTGAAGAATATTGTTCAGATCTTCTTCCTTCACGGGCTTCAGAAGATAGTCTTCCACGCCATATTGCAAGGCCTTGTGGGCATACTCAAACTCCCGGAAGCCGCTTACAAAGACAAAGCGCGATGCAATCCCTGCCTCCTGTGTCCGCCGCACCAGTTCCAGACCATCCATGCCCGGCATCTTTATATCGGAGATCACAACGTCCGGATGGTGAAGCAAAATCGCCCCCAAGGCCTTTTCGCTATCGTCGAATACATCGATCAGCTCCAGACCCAGCTCTTCAAAATGGATCAGTCTCCGGATCAGTTGCCCAATCCGGAACTCATCGTCTACGATCAAAATCGTCATAAGGATCTCCTCCGTATCCGTTTTTGTCCATTCGCACGACACAATACGATCTGTCTATAGTAGTCATTATAGCATATTGTGGCAAAATTCTTCAACGGACACTGCATTCTTTTGAAATATTTTTCTCCTGCTCCAACTTCAGATCATCTCGCTCTGGCCGGTGGTCTGCACTTCCCGTAAACAAACACTACACGGGTTGTTAAGGTGCCCGATGATGCCTACGTGAAGGTTGAGACCTCAAAAATCCTCAAGCAGCACAAGGCGTATATGGCACAGTTTGAAGAAATGCTGAACGACGAAAAAATCGCATAACGACAGGCACTTGTAAGCCATCAACGAGCCACCAGCAGCAAGTGCAGGGCGGAAAGCATCCGCGCCCTTGCGCCTGATAAAGAATGGAATTTTGATTTTCTCGCCCGACTTTGCCACGGTGGGACGATCAAAGGAGCGTGCGTTTGAACAAAAAGAAAAAGTCCACAAACATTTTCCCTTATCCCGATGAAGTCATTGACCGTCTGGCGCGGGCATTCTACCCGGCCATCCTTGCCTGCTGGAACAGCGAGGAAGGCCAGCGGTCACTTGTCGGGGCGAGGCCCCTCCATCTTGCTAACGCAAGACCGTTCGGTCGCTTAAAAGCCCCACTGGGGCTTTCATTGCTCCGCTGCGCTGCGCAAACGCTAGCTTGCCTATGGCAGGCTGAGCAGGCTCATCATGCCCCCAGCAAAGAGAAAGGGGCTGTTGCAAAATAGCCCCAACAAAAAAAAAATGAGATAGACTTCCCCGAAAGGGGTTGCCTATCTCATTTTTGTTGTAAGCTGAAACTGTCATGAACCAGCTACAACATGAACAGTATACAGGAAAGGGCGGCATATATCAACAGCTGACCCTACCAATAAGCGAAAATATTTTAATAGATGAACATGAACCGGTGTATGTAGCCAACGCCCAGCTCGAGGAACTGGATTACAGGAAACTGTATCAGGCGTATTCTCCGAGAGGAAGAAAATCGGCAGCAGAACCCCGGATCATGTTAAAGCTATTGGTGTACGGCTATATGTGCGGCATCTACTCCACCCGAAAGCTGGAGCTTGCGTGCCGCAAGAATATCGACTTCATCTGGCTTCTTCAAGGAGAGAAGGTTCCGGACTATTCTTCGTTTTCTCGGTTCCGGAGCGGCAAGGCAAAGGAAGCGGTCGAGGACTTGTTCTACCAGTTTGTAAAACGGCTTGCTGAGTTGGAAGAAACAGAATACGAGGAAGTGTTCATCGACGGCACAAAGACCGAGAGCATGGCGAATCGATACACCTTTGTCTGGAAAACAGGGGTCGAAAAGAATCTGGCAAAATTAAAGGAAAAAGCAAAGGTAGTTTTCAACGAATGCGGTGGAAAAAGGCAATCTGACTCGAAAGAAGCTGCGAAAGTTGGCAGATAAACAGCTTCCTTCCAATGCAGAATTTGTTCACGGGATCGGAAAGCGAAAGAGCGAATGCCAAAAGCGGTATGAAAAGCTGGACAGCCTGTGGACGAAGTGGACAAAGTACGAGGATAAGCTGTTCTCCATTGGCAATAACCGCAGAAGTATGTCCAAAACCGACAAGGACGCTACATTCATGCGGATGAAAGAAGACCACATGGGGAATGGCCAGCTGAAACCGGCCTACAATGTCCAGCTTGCGGTCAACAGTGAATATATTACCGGTGTTGCTGCTTTTTCCAAACCGCACCGATTCTGGTACGCTCATTCCGTTCCTGAACCATATCCAGCGGATGCAGAGCAAAAGCTACCGTGACATTGTAACAGATGCCGGATACGAAAGCGTCCGCAATTATCTGTATCTGGAACAGCATAGTCAGAACTGCTTTATTAAGCCGATCTCCTACGAAAAACAAAAGACAAAGAAGTTCAAGTCTCAATTCTGGCGGGTCGAGAATATGGAGCCGCTGGAACATGAGGATGGTTTTCTTTGCGCAGGAGGGAGAAAGCTCCTCTTTGCTCGTTCCAGCTCCAAAAAGGAAAATGGCTTTGTCACGACCACGGACTATTACCGCTGCAATAATTGCTCCGGCTGCGAACTCCGAAGCAAGTGCTTCAAGTCCTCCGACGAGGTAAAAAACAAAGAGATCCGTATGTGTGTAGAATCTACAGAACACAGAAAGACCGCTTTTGAAAATCTTCTTTCTGAGCGAGGGGCACTTCTGCGGATGAATCGTTCCATTCAGGTAGAAGGAGCCTTTGGTGTGCTGAAAAGCAACCGGAGCTTCCGGCGCTTCCTGATACGGGGAAAGACCAACATTTCAACAGAACTTTTTCTCCTCTGCCTTGCCTTTGATCTCCAGAAGTTCTTTTCCAAATTGCAACGCGGAAAACGAAAATCTCATCTTTTTCCACTCAAAAAAGAGTAGAATTTCTCGGAACTGAAAACGTAAAAAGCTGAGCACCTGCTTTTTCACAGATACTCAGCTTTGCTGTACTCATTTTTTGAAATCTGCCTTTGAGTTTTCAACATTCTGCCCGATTTGTACGGTGAATGCGGTTGTTTTCAACATTTTGAAGAGAGCAACAGCTCCTTTTTAAGCCTGACGGGAGTTTATTGACCGCTTACATTTATTGACCGCTTACCTTTCGCTGGGCGGTTACACTCCATCTGTGCAAAAAGTGCCGATACCACAGGCATCGGCACTCAGATTAAAAAAGCATTTTGCAAAAATGCGCAGCCTGCATCGCATGATGCAGAACGCAAGGGGTTTGGGCACAGCCCAACAAGCGTTTTGAATTTGGATTTTGAAAAATCCAATTCAAAAATCGCAAGTTGGTACCAAGTTGCACTGCTTGCGACGTAGATGTTCCCGTCAACTACTGCGTCTGAAATTTTAAATCACTTCAACTTTGCGAGGATATCGTCTGCGCTCACGCCGCTTGCCAGCAGTTTTTTCAGCACGTCCTCTGCCTCGGCTTTCTTTGCAGATTCCGCTGCTTTGGTTTCAGCTTTGACCTTTTTTGCTTTGATTCTGGCGATTTCCTTGTCGATGGATTTCAACTCGGCTTTCTTGGTTTTCAGGTCAGCTTTCAATGCATCAATATTGGCAGTGATAGATGCAATTTCGACGGTAGCGGCTTCTTTTGCAGCCTGCTTTTCAGCGAGCTGTGCAGCAAAGTCAACGGTTGCTTTTACGGTCTTAGGCTTGTTCTTGCTTCCTTTGGGGCGGGGCATATGGGACACCTCCAATGTTTTTTTGATGGCTTCAGTATAACACTCGTCTTTTATGTTCGCAAGAGGTGCATTCTGTAGAATAAAAATATAATTTGATTCAAGCAATAAATCGATTTAAGAATATGAATATTTGAGCTACACTTACAGCCAGAAAGATTCTCTCAACTCCTGAATCTTATCATACGGAAAGCACTCGGCAGTACCCTCGATATCCTCCAGATACTTCGCGATTTGCTTTGCAAGTTCGATGCCCTGATGGCTGTGCCACACACCGCCACCTTCTTTCTGCACAGTATCCTCTAGTTTTCTTGCTGCCCACACTTGGTCATAGATTTCCAGCTGCGAGATAACTTTTCCGACACCGGAGCAATAGGCGGACTCATTCTTTTCGGTTGGATAGCCGAGTGTGCTATGCAGCGAATATAGCTGCCACATGATAATATCGGCATTCAGATCCATCGGCACATAGATCCTCACATTGTCATCCGGGAGGATTCCACCATTTGACTTTGTCCTTCCGGTGAGGGCTTTGTCTATTGTGTCTCTTGTTTCGTAGGGTACTTTTCCGACCAGCGACAATTCGTTGACATATAGTACATCCGTCGGGATGGGATGGATATCTAATTTGTGATGCATATAGAACACGCTCCTTGGACTCATTGATTTTTTGCCTTCTGCGATTGCCGCGACTCATACAGAGATTTGATGTCCTTTTTCATCACTACGATATGAGCAACATATGGATGCTTTAATGGTCGTATAGCATTGTAGGAATGGAACGGCGTAGTTTTTGTTCGCAATCTATTTTTATAATCCTATCCCGTTCTTCGTCAAAGAAGTAGTTGGATTTAGCAATTGCAATCAGCTCTGAATCTTCATCACCAACTACATTATTGGTGGAATATATCAGTAAGTTGCAATGAAGTAACAGCAAGCAAATTTACAACACTGCAGCCAAATATTCAACTATGCTTAAATGCGAGGTGATTATAATGAAAACATTACTCAAGAAGTTTGCTATCCTTATAACTATTTCCTCAAAAATCGATACCTGCCTGCATAAGATCAATGTCAATCTGCAAGAGGATAGTTCAGATTTTGACGATGAAGAATGGATGGACTATCCAACAAAACCAACTCTTGCCCACGTCATCCTTGATCTGTTGCTCTCCCCTACATACCGTCTACCCAAAACTGTAACCGCAGTACGTATCTATCGAGATGAAAGCATATTCTCTGTCTGTCCAAGGTGCGATGTCTGCATAGAACGAGAATACCAAGGGTACTGCCATCAATGCGGGCAATATCTCGATTGGTCAAAACTGGAGGATGCAGAGGAAATCTTCATAGGATGGAGTGGCGTTGAGGACGATGATGACTAAGGCGCTTTTCCGAAAGCAAGGATACCACCGGAATACTCTGTGACTCAAACTCCGTAGCCTCTACTCTTAATGGTTTCCACCACCTGAGAAACGTACTTCTGGCAGGCGTCGTGGTCGGGGGCCTCCACCATCACGCGGACCACCAGCTCGGTGCCGGACTCCCGGACAAGGATGCGGCCGGTATCGCCCAGTGCCTCGGCCACCGCCTTGACAGCAGCCTGCACGGCAGCATCGTCCTGCGCGGCCTTCTTATCGGTCACACGGACATTTTCCAGCACCTGCGGATAGATTTTCAGCGGCTCAGCCAGCTTGCTCATGGGCAGCTTCTTGGCCAGCATAACTTCCATCATCTTCAGGCTGGTCAGGATACCGTCACCGGTGCTTGCGTACTTGGAGAAGATGATATGGCCGCTCTGTTCACCGCCGATACGGCAGCCGTTCTTAGCCATGTACTCATAGACGTACTTGTCGCCCACTGCTGTCTTGGCGTAGCCGATGCCCTGCTCGTCAAAGGCCTTGTACAGGCCGAAGTTGGACATAACGGTAGTGACCACAGTGTTGGTCAGCAGCTTGCCACGCTCCTTCATGTAGCAGCCGTAGATGTACAGGATGTGGTCGCCCGTGATGACATTGCCCTTTTCATCCACGCACAGGCAACGGTCAGCATCACCGTCAAAGGCAAAGCCGACATCCAGACCGTTCTTCACCACGAACCTCTGCAGACCCTCAATGTGGGTAGAATCAGCGTTGTTGTTGATGTTCAGACCATTCAGCTTGTTATTGATGACATAGGTATCCGCGCCCAGAGCATCGAAAACAGACTTAGCGATATTCCAGCTTGCACCGTTGGCGCAGTCCAGACCGACCTTGACGCCCTTAAAGGAATAGATACCCAAAGAAATCAGATAGCCCATATAACGGTTGCGACCTGCAACGTAGTCCACTGTGCAGCCGATATGCTCACGATGGGCAAAAGGCAGCTCAGGCCAGTCTTTATCGAACACATGGAGTTTGCCTTCGATGTAGTCCTCCACCAGCAGCAGAGTCTCTTCGGGCATTTTCTCGCCATAGCAGTCGATCAGCTTGATACCGTTGTCGTAGTAGGGGTTGTGGCTGGCAGAGATCATAATGCCGCAATCAAAGTCATCCACGCGGGCGATGTAAGCCACAGACGGCGTGGTAGTGACGTGCAACAGGTAGGCGTCTGCGCCGGATGCGGTCAGGCCAGCGACCAGACTGTACTCGAACATATAGGAACTGCGGCGGGTGTCCTTGCCGATGACGATGCGGGCAGGCTCATTGTTGCCGTTGCGCTCGCGCAGTGCATTATAATATCAGCCAAGGAAGCGGCCTACCTTGTAGGCATGGTCGGCAGTCAAATCAATACCAGCTTCACCACGGAAGCCATCAGTCCCAAAATACTTTCCCATTATAGATATTTTTCCTCATCCAAAGAGTGAATTGACGATTATATGCTTTAGCCGGAAGATCCGTTGCCTGCTGCTCACCACGAAGAGGTAGCACACTTGAGCAGCACAGCCATGCTGATGCATGGCCGTTATGTGGAATCAGTATTTTCTCCACACCATCTTATTAACTACATTCACATATCCCTGAATGATGCGAACCACCTTCATGGACACGGTCTCGTCCACATAATCGGGGCAGGGCTTGCCCAAAACACCCTTCTGCTTCATTTCAATCGCCATATCGGTGGCGTTGAGAAGTTCCCGGGTTGTAATGCCAGCCAGAATAAAGTCGCCTGCTTCCAAAGCCTCGGGGCGCTCGGTGGAGGTGCGGATGCACACGGCGGCGATGGGATGACCAATGGACAGATAGAAGCTGCTCTCTTCGGGCAGAGTACCGGAGTCGGAGACGATTGCCAAAGCGTTCATCTGCAGTTTGTTGTAGTCGTTGAAGCCCAGCGGCTCATTGACCCGGACACGAGGATCCAGCTGGAAGCCGCTCTTTTCCAGACGGTGCTTGCTGCGGGGATGGCAAGAGTAAAGGATGGGCATATCGTACTTTTCTGCCAGCGCATTGATGGCGGTGAACAGGCTCAAGAAATTCTTTTCGGAGTCGATGTTCTCCTCACGGTGGGCAGACAGCAGAATGTACTTGTCCTTTTCCAACCCCAGTCGCTCCAACACATCACTTTTCTGGATCTTCTCCAGATTCATGTGCAGCACTTCTGCCATGGGAGAACCAGTCTGGTAGGTGCGCTCCTTGGGCAGTCCGGTATCCGCCAGATACTTCCGGGCAAACTCAGAATAGCACATGTTCACGTCGGAAATCACGTCCACGATGCGACGGTTGGTTTCCTCGGGCAGGCACTCATCCTTGCAGCGGTTGCCCGCCTCCATGTGAAACAGCGGAATGTGCAGCCGCTTCGCAGAAATAGCGGACAGGCAGGAGTTCGTATCACCCAGCACCAGATAGCCCTCCGGCTGCAATTCGGACAGAAGCTCATAGCTTCGCCCCAGAATGTTGCCGCAGGTCACGCCCAGATTCTCGCCCACCACGGGCACAAGAATGTCCGGGCCATACTCCCCGAAGGTGTTCTTCAGCTCGAAATCCTCCCAGAAAACGGTGGAAAGATTTCTGTCCCAGTTCTGATTGTAATAGACCACGCAGCAGTCAAAGTATTCCCGGCAGCGCTTGATAACCGCAGCCAGCCGGATGATCTCCGGACGGGTGCCACAGCCAATCATGATCTTGGTGCGGCCGTCGTTTTTCCATTTAAAATTGTGTTCCATAAAAATCTCCTAACGTCAACCAGTATCTTCTCTTACACCGGCTCGAAGAAAGTGTCCGGGTGGTTCGGGTTGAAAATCTCGTTGCAGGTCATCACCGTTACCAGATTCTCCGTTTCAGACAGGTTGATAATGTTGTGGGTCCAGCCGGGAATCATGTGAACAGCCTCGATTTTATCACCGGAAACTTCAAACTCTACCGTTTCGCCGGTGTTGATGTTCCGCTCTTGGATCAATCCGTGACCGGCAACCACGATGAACAGTTCCCATTTGGAGTTGTGCCAGTGCTGCCCCTTGGTGATGCCCGGGCGGCTGATGTTGATGCTCACCTGTCCGCAGTCGGCGGTGTGTACCAACTCGGTAAAGGAACCACGGCTGTCCACGTTCATTTTGAGGGCATATTTAAACCTGTCCGTCGGCAGATAGGTCAGGTACAGGGAGTAAAGCTTCTTGGCAAAGGAGCCGTCCGGCATCTTGGGCATCATGAGGGTCGTGGGCTGTGCCTTGAACTCCTGCAGCAGATCCACAATCTCCCCCAGTGTGACCTTGTGGGTCACTGGAACGCAGCAGTAGCGACCGTCTGCTTTCAGAACAGTCTCCACACCGTCAAACTCGCAATGCTGCTCCTTGCCTTCCAGCAGTTCAAACATCCCTTCTACAAGATCGTCGATGTACAGCAACTCCAACTCGGTGCTGCGGTCGTTGACGGTAAAGGGCTCATCGTTGGCAACAGCCCAGCAGAAGGTGCTGACGGCACTATTGTACTTGGGGCGGCTGTGGCCCATCAGGTTGACAAAGCGGTAGACTGCCACCTTTGCTCCAGTTTCCTGAGCATACTGGAAGAACAGCTCCTCGCCAGCCTTTTTGCTACGACCATACTCACTATTACCGAAGCGGCCAGCCAACGTAGCCTGAATGGAGGAGGACAACATGATGGTTGCCTTGTTGTTGTGCTTTTTCAGGCAGTTCAGCAGATCAGCTGCAAAGCCGAAGTTTCCCTTCATGAAGTCTTCCGGGTTTTCCGGACGATTCACACCTGCCAGATTGAACACGAAGTCCGCTTTACTGCAATACTCGTCCAGCTCCGCCGGGGTGGAGTTCAGGTCATACTCGTAGATTTCTTCAATATTCAGCGCCGGGCGTGTCTTGTTCTTGCCATCCCGGATGTTTTTCAGGTTGTTACACAGGGCGGTTCCCACCATGCCCTTTGCACCTGTGACTAGAATGTTCATCCTATCACCTCTTTAATGTACTGCGGTGCAGTCCGGAATATCTGCGCCATCCGGCACAGTTGCATTGTTGCAGATTGTGCAGTTGCTGCCGATACGGGCAAAATTCCCCACAGTGGTACCTGTGCGAATCACGCTGTTGGTATAGATCAAGGCGTAATCCCCTACCGTTGCATCACAGTGGACTTCTGTTCCGACATTCAGCAGAACACCGTTTCCGACAGACGCACCATTCTGGATACAAGCGTTTTGCAGAACCACACAGCCACAGCCGACTTCTGCAAACGGACTGACATAGGCACTGGGAGCAATGATGTTTGGGAACGCATAGCCAAGGGCTTTTGCCTTTTCATACACCTGTGCTCGGAACTGGTTGTTGCCGATACCTACCACTAACAAGTCGTAGCCCTTCCGCAGCTCCGGCAGATCAGCAAGACCTCCAACCACCGGAATACCGCAAATTTCGACACCCACAGGCTGCCCATCGTCCACGAAAGCACAGTCGTATTGGAGCATTGCCTGCTCTGCGACCATTCGCCCGAAGCCACCGGCACCAACAAGCAGCAGTTTTTCTTTAGACATTCGGGATACCCTTCAGTGCATTCTGGACATATTCGGTGGTCAGGATTTTCTTGACAGTGCCTTCCACATCCAGACGCTCGGTGTTGTGGCTGGTGTAAGACTCGTCCGCCATGGTATGTACCTCGCCCTTGACCACAAACTTGTCATAGTTCAGGTCACGGTTATCCGCAGCAACACGGAAATAATGACCCATATCCTGGCTGCGCAAACGCTCCTCACGAGTCATCAGGGTCTCGAACAGCTTCTCGCCGTGACGGGTGCCGATGATGTTCGTACCAGTATCGCCGAACAGCTGCTGGACGGCCTTTGCCAAATCGCCGATGGTGGAAGCATCAGACTTCTGGATGAACAAATCACCGGGATTTGCATGTTGGAAAGCGAACAAGACCAGATCCACAGCCTCGTCCAGGTTCATCAGGAAGCGGGTCATATTGGGATCGGTGATGGTGATGGGATTGCCAGCCTTGATCTGGTCAATGAACAGAGGAATGACAGAGCCACGGCTGCACATGACGTTGCCGTAACGGGTGCAGCAGATGGTGGTGCCGCCACGCTCGGCAGCCACACGGGCGTTGGCGTAGATAACGTGCTCCATCATGGCCTTGGAGATGCCCATGGCGTTAATGGGGTAAGCAGCCTTATCGGTGGACAGACAGACAACACGCTTGACACCGGCATCAATGGCAGCGTGCAGGACGTTATCCGTACCGATGATGTTGGTCTGAACGGCCTGCATGGGGAAGAACTCGCAGGAAGGAACCTGCTTCAGAGCAGCAGCGTGGAAGATGTAGTCAACACCGGGCATAGCGTCACGGATGGACTGGGGATTGCGGACATCGCCGATGTAGAACTTCACCTTTTTGGCGTTCTCCGGGTGCTTGGCCTGAAGCTCGTGACGCATATCATCCTGCTTCTTCTCATCGCGGGAGAAGATGCGGATTTCCTTCAGGTCAGAATCCAGGAAATGCTTCAGAACGGTAGAACCAAAAGAACCAGTACCACCAGTGATCATAAGGGTTGCGTTATTAAAGGTTGACATTTTATTTTCCTCTTTTACATATCAAATGAATCTATTGCAATTTGCTCAGCATCGTAAGCCATTTTAGCTTTTCTTAGCGTTGCATCATTTTGAAATTTGGTCGCTGTTGATTTTCCTTCTTTATGCCAAACTTCAATGTCTGGTGCATAAATCATTTTTAATTTCTTACGCTTGCAACGTAAGAAAAGCAGAACCTCTTCGTAGTAAAAGTAAGTCTCTGGGGAAAAAATCTTTTCGCACCTTTTTAGATATTTTTGAGAGAAAATCAAACAACTCCCATGTAGTTGTACCCCCCCCCATGAGTGCTTATGATAGAGCTCTAATTTATTCTCTATTTTTTCAATAAATCTAATTGCTTTAATGGGAATCATTGCAAATTTATGAGTAAATTCATACCATAAGAAAGTCTGAGGCGTCTCATACCACTCATATATTGCTTTTATCAAGCCGATTTTCCTTGCAGTGTCTTTCATACTATTTTCTCGACAGTATCCCTTTTCAAATTGCACTATCCTCCACTTTCTTAAATCGTGCAATTTTTGAATGGATTTTTTAGATATTGCAGGCGATGGCATTGGCGATGTCTCAATTTTACGAGAGTCAATATATTTATACACATTCGGGCCACACACAGCATAGTCGGTTTTCTCATAAATATATTTCATTCGATTCAAAAAATCCCGCTGTGTAAATACAATATCATTGTTACAAACAATCAGCTGCGTTATCGGCTGTTTTTTATGTTTGAGATAAGAATAGCCATAATTGTTTCCACCTGAGAAGCCAAGCGACTCCTTCAAAATAAGAACTTCTATGTTTTTATCACATCTATATTCATTAAGCAGTGCTTCGCCAGTGCCATCATTTGAAGCATTATCAACAATTTCAATATAGATATTTGAAGCGCTATATGAATCCAACTCCGTAATGCTTTGAACGCATGCTCTTGTTTCTTCAATCGTTTTATAGTGTAAAATCAAAAACGCAATCATAGGATTTCCTCAACATTCTATTAATTAAATAAAAAAGGGCGTCCCTTGAAAAATTTTGGAAACCACTTCGTGCCAGTCATAAATTAGGTAGTTAAATGAAATAAAGTACCACAATAAATATGTCCCACATAGTAGTATTTGAAGTTTGCTAGCGCATCGATTTTTGCGTCCTTGTCGTGCGAGTACAACTGTAAGAAGTTGTAGCCAAATCAATGGCCGATATAGTCTTGAAAACGAAACCATATATAGTAAACAGAGCGGCATAAAAACCAATGAAATTTCGTTAATATCAAGGATTGTCCGCAACTGTTCACTTTCATTTAGAGCATAGCTTTTTGAAACACTTTTCCACGCTGCGTAGCTGATCATAACGGACAGCAAACAATAAGACAGCGGATACAGCCATCCCATTCCGCCTGCAGCCAAATCAATATACTGTTCCAACCTTCCACCAGTATTTACAAAAGACGAAATCAATCGAAGTCCGGGGGGATTTCTTCCGTTCACAAATGTAAAGAACACATACAATATTGTCGTGCAATCCAATAAGAAAATTATTTTTTGTTTTGGGTGCAGCAGAACAATAACAAATACAAGATAGATAATAAAGGAGGTATGAATCAATGCTGCAATCAAAACTGCAAGGACATACTTTTTTATACTTTTATTATTGCCGATCAAATACTTGAACCCCAAAATTATAACACTTGATGCAATAAACTGCCGATATAGAGAAGTATCCAAAAGGGCACTTGCAAATGAATATCCACCAAGCAGAAACCCCCAGTAGGCCGTAAATTCCTTTAAAGAACTTACAATCAGAAGCAATGCAACTCCAATTGTAATGAAATTAAAAACACCGAATGATAATCCCAGATTTCGTCCAATGCTTAACAATACATTAAATAATACTACCTCTTTTGAAAAATCACCTGTTCTATACGAATAGGCAATATTCATTTCGTCGTAGCAGTTATTATTACACGACATTAATAGTATTAAAAGAATCAGTACACTATAGTTTATAATCTTAAGTGCTTTAGGATTTTTTATCTTTAGTGTAGATACTCCTAGTAATACACTGCAACACCAAATTATAGACATCAAATTGTTTACTATCATAGGCTTATAATCCGCAAGCTTTCTCTAATTGTTTTGCTGCCCAAACAGGTCCACGGTGATTTTGAATGAAATCTCTCATATCCAAGACATCTTTTTGATCCAGCATTCCTTGTGTTACACAAATCATCTTATCGTAAAAATCCTCTGTATTTCCAAACTCTGCGAGATATCCGGTTCTGCCATCATCAACACAATCGGCAACACATCCGACTTTGTTTGATGCAACAATAGGCAGCCCAACACTTGCCGCCTCGTAGGTCGCAAGCGAATACGGCTCCTCGCCAGGATGGACGTAAGCATCCGCTATTGCATAATATTTTTCCAATTCGCTTCGTCTAACCCGAGGTATCCATTTTACATTGCTGTATTTATTCGAATATTCCTCGATTTTATAATTTTCCTCTCCTTCGCCAATTACCAAAATTTCGATTTTCTGATTTTCGTTTGATATGCGCTCAGCGGCACCTAAAAGAATTCCGATGTTTCGAGATTCGATCAACTTCCCAACAAACAAAAATACGAAAGAATTCTGCGATATCCCGAGCTCATTTCTTAATGATGATCTTATCTTGAATGAATCATTAACCTTTTTCATTTGATTCACGCAATCATCTGTATAGGAGCCAAGATAGATTGGACGTTCATTGCCAACGTACTGCTCAAAATAAGCCTTAGACTTTGATCCGGGGACCCAAAATGCATCCGCTCTCCGATACATCCAATCAAGCCATATTTTGTTCCATCTTTGTTTCCCATACCGTCCGCATCTTATTGTATCGGCACTCCAAACCACTCGAGCATTGCAAATTACTTTAGCAAGAATTGCCTCTATAAAAGAACAACAGACAACAGCCGTCGGTCTACAATTTAAAAGCTCTTTGATATATCCTTTGGTATATCTTATATAGGATAAAGAAATTGGCTTCCCTACATATTTTCGATATTTTTCCATTGGGCTTCTATAAGACCATTCAGAATGTGTCGCTGCACCCATTCCAATTGATGTTTCCGTTAATATTCTTATCTGTCCATCCAAATCAGATGCCAGTTTTTCAAAGGCAGGATCTCTATATGGAGCACTATGCGCCTCAACAATCAGTACTTTCACTTTTTGCCCTCCGACTAAAACGATTAAATTGAATCAAAATATTTTTTTTCTCCGCAGGCGTGAATACGAGCATCCATAATAAAGTTCCAAGCCCAGCTGAATAGACAATAATTTTAAATATAAGAACCAGCCAACTATTTCCTGGAACAAACTTGTTTACAAATATCCAAACCGTTGTATACACACCTATCAACGGAAGAATATTCAAATAACAATTCTTTATCAATAGATTCATTGCAAGTGGTGTTTCCTTATGATATACAACCATCATGGTTATAATATTGAAACTCCATAAACAAATGGATATTCCAATTGCAACTCCCATTGCGCCACTTTTGGTTGCCAAAAAACTCGAAAGAATGACATTCACTGTGGCACTTACAACATATACTATCGCTCTATAATGTATCTTGTTTAGAACAATCAACACGTTAGATGCAATTTCCTGAGATAAGTAAAAAATATCGGACAAGGAAATAAGCAAAAAAATATAATATACTTTCTGATACTGTTCCCCAACCCACAGTGCAAGAAATTCATGTCCAAAAACAATGAATCCGCCAATGATAAAGCTAACGATTATTGTTTGTATCCGACTAAGCTTTATTTGCAATTCATCGAGTTCTGTATATTTTTTTTGATTTACCAGCCTAGATACATTAGGGAGAAACAAGCCATTAAGCGCTGCAGCAAACGTAAATACATAGCCTTCCAATGTACTCGCCAATGAAAACAATGATATCTCAGCACTGTTTGAGAACCGGCCCAAAATTGTTGGTGCGATTGGAATAATGAATCTTTGCGCAAACGTAACAATTGCCATCCAAATGGAGAAACCTAGCATTTCCTTGATCATCTTAAGGTTCCAATAATCCCATTCGATATCCCAAATTCTTTTTCTTTTAAGAAATAATGTTTCAAGTACAATTGTTAGGAGCCCACTTATTGTATTGGCTGCGATAACTTCAATTAGGCCTTTTCCCAGTAAAATAGCGCCACACGCCAATGCAGCAAATAAAACCTTTTGAAATATTTTAAATATTTTTAACGGCGCAAAGCACTCATTTGCAGTATAAATAGATTCTATCGGCGTTGCAGCAAAGCCGATTACCACATATACAACTGCAACTATATACGCCCCCTTCAAACGACCTATTTCCTCTATTGTAAGACCAGTAAAGAAAGAATCGAGCCAATTATATGCAGTTCCAAGAATTATACATAGAACAAGCGAAAGTACAATAAAAATTTTAAAACAGATCCCTAATAATTGTTGTTCATTCCATTCCGTCTCGTGATTATATTTACAGTCTGTGATAAATTTTGCAAGAGAACTTCCTATACCAAAATCCATCACAAAATAACTCAGAAATGTATAGAGAAGCGTGTAAATTGCATAGTCACTACTGCCGAGTCTTTTCACCAAAAATGGGGTAAAGAGCATCACAAAAAGCAAATTAACTGCAATTTGAAAATATGATGCTACAGCACCCATTTTAATCTTGTGATTCATCTATTATCTCCCTTTAGATCCTTGATAAGGCAAAGATACTCGTCTAGATTTACACTCATTTTGAAGTTTTCCCTTGAGAATTTTTGTAGTGCAGGTTCATAATCAATTTTTTCTTTCTGCAGAACCTCTTTTACTGCTTTCAAAAATCCCATTTGGTCACCAAGCCGAGCAGTTTTTCCGCACATTTCTCCAACCAGTTCTGTGCAAGCTGTTGTATTATATGCCACAACAGGTGTTCCGCAGCAAATTGCTTCTGCCGTTGTTTTGCCGAAGGTTTCCTGCACAGAAGGATTCAGAAAAACATCGACCATTGCATAATACTTCGCCAGTAGCTCCGGCTCTCGTATGGTTCCAACACAAAGCATATTGGTTGGAATTGTTATGTTTTCAGGCATTGTTCCAACCATAATCACTTTGCAGTCTTGGAATTCTCTGGCTGCAAGAAGCATCTCCTGCAGCCCTTTTTTTTCACTCCAGCCAGAGGCAACTCCCAAAAGTATTTTTTCAGTCGGCTTAATTGACAGACTCATTCTCAACTCGCTCGTATCCTGAGGTTGAAATATTTCAAGGTCAATCCAGTTATAAATACGCCGGATGATGGCTGCATCTTTTAGGATTGATTTCTTTGCTTCGCCAGTAATCCAGTCGGATACGCCGACTACGCCAAGCTGCGGGATAGCATCAAACCACTTTTTCTTGTCCTGTAAGCATTTGTGCGCAGTATCAAAGAACCAACTCTTATTCCACTCATGTATTTGAGGACAATAGCGACAATCTTGTTGCCATTTTACACAATTTGATTGTGTAAAATAGCAACAATGTCCAGTGAAGTACCAACAGTCATGCAGAACAAGAATTGTCGGAATCTCATGTTGGGCAAGATAATGGCATAAAATTGGAAAGTTAATACAATTACTGTGCAAAACATGAAGAATCACACCGTCTGGATTGTCTTTTTTTAAGTGTTGTATAAGTTTTTTCGTGGAAAGTACTGAGAAGTACCCCTGCAATCCTGTGAGTCTTGACAACAAGCCATGAAACTTTTTATCAATCACATTCGAAAAGATTCGAACGTTCGGATCGACAGGAGGCTGCTCATTAAAGGATGCTGTATAAACAATGGATTCAAAATTATGATCTTTTAGCCATTGGTGCGTTTCCTTTACGTTACGGCCCGTGCTGTCTGCATTGCCATAAGTTGCGTTGATTTGAACGATTTTCACTTTTCTCTTCCTCACACATACATTTCAAAGTCTTGCATAATCATGGTCGCCTGTTTTTTCTTTTCCAAATTTACAAGGCAAAAAGATTTTGCTTTTTTCTTATATTCCATGATATCCGCCGGGTCTAACAGCAACTCGTGAATCACATCATGTACTTTCGATACATTGGGTATACAAATTGCAATATCATTTCGCTTCAGATATTCATATCCTCCCTGTTTTTCGTCGCAAATTGCCATAACTGCACAACTGCTTGCAAGACAATCAACGATTTTAGTAGAAAAAGACATTCTCGTGAGCAATCGATTTTTCAAATCAAACGACTCCACATGCAGTGCAATATCACTCTGGCTATATACCTTTTTCAGTTCTTCCTGACTTATACTAGAATGAACAATGCTATTGCAGCCATCATTTAGTTTGTATGCCATTTCTCTGGTTATTTCATTACCCGTATAGATATCTAGTTGTATTCTTTTACCATTATGGTTCTCTGTTCGAATCGCTTCCGCTATTTTAGCAAGCGTTTTCCAGCGATTCAGATAAATACCACCTGCGTACACCATACGGATTGGCTCGTGAACCGGTTGAATTTCTGGCACCTCTAATGGATCAACTGCTTTAAGCAAAATTTTCATATTTGCGTGAAAATCTCGCTCACATTGACATTTCTGGACCTCTGTCATCGTGTACACCAGCGAATAGTATGGGAATGTTTTTCTCAATTCTTTTCGAACAGCGAAACGATTCATCCAAAAATACGGAGAAAGACTAAACTGCTTGAGTGTATAATTGTCATCGGAAATATAAGAGATTACTTTTTTCCCTGTGCGCTCCGCAATAAATCTTGTTAGTTGCTGCATGAACACATTCGCATAGCAGGGAGCGAATATGATATCCGGGGCAAAATCATCCACGAATGCCTTCAATTGATTATTTTTCCAATTGGAGTGTTCCCATAAAAAATTTCTGGCCGCATAAAAAATTCCAAACTTATGTCGATGAAAAAAGCTATAAAATCCTACGTTCACTTGTGTCGGCGCACTATTCTTCTTCTCTTCTGCAACTGTCCTCAATTCAAATATATTCCCTACTGGTTGATGATTCAGAAAATTCCTAATCATTTGGCCATCAGTCATTTGATAATAATTTGTACAGAGATTGTTCTGAGGAACACCTGGACTGCAATAAATTTGGGCAAATTCATATCCAGTATCCGAAAATATGTTTGAGAGGACATTTCCTCCATTTGTGCCATCCTGCCATACTTCTTGTGAGATAATTAATACTTTCATATCCTATTTATTTGGACCTTTTTCTATTCTGCATATAAAAGTTCAATATTTTCGAGCAAATACCAATTCCCAAAAATCGAGTTATCTGATTTATTAACCTTATTTTTCGGGTTCTTCCATACTCCAGTACCCATTGATATTCTTTGAGGAATAGGTATGAGGCTTTCTTTTCCTCCGATGTCAAACAGCTATACTGCCAAATCATGATCGAATATTCATATGCGGCAAAGCTCATGACATAGCTTTCCAATGTTCCGATTGCTTTTTTATGCAGAGTCAACTTCTCTACGGACTCTATTACAAATTTTCCTACACCATCAAAAGACTTCTTCGTAACTTTATTTGTAATAGAATTGCTTCGCCCTTGACGGTAGTAATAAAAATCAATAGGCAATGAATCAAATCGCTCTGCTTTTAGAATACAGTCTCGCATAAATCCGAGATCTTCACTGATTCTTCTATCTCTTGGAAAGTCTAAATTGTTCTGTATAAGGAAAGTTCTTCTGAAAAGTTTACCCCATGCACTTCCAGGATACTTGTTCATTTCGGATAGATACTTTACTGCATTCAGCTTTCCTTTGCACAGCATTTCATGTGGTATTGGCACATCCAAAAGTTCTTTTCTCCCATTTGGGAAGAGCTTCCATGCATTCATAAAACAAATATCCGCACTGGATCCTTCGATCCATGACAATATCTTCTGAACGCTGTTGTCTCCAATAAAGTCATCTGAATCGACAAATGTTATATATCGACCTGTTGCAAACCGTAGCCCTGTATTTCTTGCAGCAGAAAGTCCGCCGTTCTCCTGATGAACAACAATAAGCTCTTTGGATTGTGCCGCAAATTTATCGCATAGCTTTCCAGAGTTATCTGTCGATCCGTCATCAACAAGAATCACTTCAACCTCAGGTGTCCATTGATCTAGAATACTTTTTACGCATTGCTCCAAATAAGCCTCGACATTGTATACTGGGATGATAATGCTTAGAGCTTTTTTCTTCATACCGCACTCTTTTCTAACACAGCCGTATAGACTTTCCTCATACATTCGCTGACATTCTTCACATCAAACTGTTCCAGCGCTTTTTTATTCTGGGCGCATTCCTGGTCAACCTGTACTCCATTTACAGCATCCTGCATCAACTGGCACAATGTACTTTCATCCGATGGTTCAAACAGATATCGGCTTTCTTCCAAAAGATCTACATTTCCACGAATGCGACTGGCAATACACGGCAATCCTGCAGCCATCGCTTCCATTAGCGAAACAGACAGTCCTTCTCGGAACGAAGGGAACACAAAGCAATCGCAGGCTCTTAGGATTTCGCTCACGTCGGTCCGGAAGCCCAACAGCTTCACCTTCTCAGAAATTCCCAATTTTTGTGCTAATTCAAAGTGCTGCTGCTTCAATTTTCCTTCGCCGCAAATCAGGTAATAGCTATTGGCAATATCTGCTTTTGCCAAGGCACGGATCACCGTAGAATGGTTTTTGTTTTCATTCAGTTCCCCTACGGATATAAACACAAACGCATCCTGCGGAATCCCCAGTTCTGCACGCTTTGTTGCCCGGTCAACCTGCACAGAAGAAATCTTCTTCACATCCACACCAATGCCGGGTACATAGTATGCTTTCCCACGCAGAGGAAACTTCTGCGCTGCTGCAAAGTCTTCCCGATTGATGGTAATCTGTGCATCCGTATAGCGAGCCAGAAAAGTTTCCGCTGTCTGATAGATGAGTTTGTTCTTTAGCGGGCAGCCCCTATAAAAATGGAAGCCATGGGCAGTATAGAGAACCGGCTTTGTTCCGGTCGCATTGGCGGCAAGTCGTCCTACAACTCCCCCCATCGGTGTATGACAGTGCAGTGCTTCAAAGCATTCTTTCTTCATCAGCGTTTTGATTTGTTTATACGCCCTATAATTGCTTTTCAGCTTTGCAGGAGAACGTTCAATGTCAACCTGGTGACAGATGACTCCATGCTCCTTCAACGTCGTTTCAGCATCTGCCCGCATAAACTCCCCTTTAAAATTCGTAGCACAATGAACCTCATATCCCATTTCTTGAAGGATACGGATATCGTTCAACTCAAATTGAACCAAAAACCGTCCATTATGCGTTACAAATAAAATCTTTTTCATATTTCACACACTCACACCGTCTGCAATTCTTGTTCTAATTCACCGCATCCTTCGTCTGCCGAGGCCATCTTACTTTCCCTCAACAACACGATGCTCTCCTGCCGAAACTTCGGGTCAACCTTTCCATCAACCACGCCATGCCGCCCCAGAACCACCAGAACGCTCTTCCAGAGCACCTTCAGGTCAAATTTCAGACTGACATTCTGGACATATTCCCGGTCATAGTAGACTTTATCGTACACATCCACCGTATCTCGTCCATTGACCTGTGCCCAACCGGTAATACCAGGCCGCACCTGGTATACACCGTACCAACGCCGCAGGAATCGAATCTCACGTTCCGTGTACACCAGCGGACGAGGGCCAATGAGGCTCATTTCGCCTCGGACCACATTCCAGAGCTGCGGAAGTTCATCTATACTAGTATCACGTAGAATACGGCCAAGCTTTGAAATATATATTTCGGGGCTTTCCAAATCACCCGTAGCTACATTTTTAGGTGCTGTGCTCTTCATGGTTCGGAATTTTATAATGTTAAAGCAATGTGCATCTTTGCCTACACGCTTCTGTAAAAAGAAGATTGGCTCATACGGCGCATTGATTTTCTGCGCAACACTCACCACCAGAAGCAAAGGTGATAGCACAATCAGTGCTGCCGCTGCAAGAACCCGATCTACTACTGACCGCATCTCCAAGTAGTGCTTTTGTCTTTCTGTTATGTGGACATAATGTTCTCCAAACTCCACAAAATAATTCAGATTTTCCTTATCCAAAGTTGTTTTCTCCCCGTTCAGATATCATTCTGCCTTCGCAGAACCCACTTTTTCTCCAAATTCCATCGCTGAATCGTTCAGCAGTTTCTCCAATTGTTCTTTTTGATTTTCACTTAATTTTTCCGACCCGCTTTGCAGCAGCCGTTTCTGGTTGTACACCCATCGGCTCAGCCAAATGCCATCCGCAGTCTTGTATTTTACCGGAATATCCAGATTTCCATGCTTTTTTTTATATTCCTGCGCCAGCTCGTACCGGTGCTGCCACGGATCAGGTTTCTCCCACTGCATTCCGATGGCATCCAACAACGCAACACGCTCCGGTGACAGAACTGCATTGCTTTTTTCCGGCTTCTGATGGGCATATTGCTGCCGCCTGACCCACTTTCCGAGAGCATATCCTTCTGGTGAAACATAGCTAACAGGCACATCAAGGTTTCCGTTCGCCTCAAAGTATCGCTTTGCGGCCTGATAAACTTCGTTCCATTGCCGGTCGTTCCGGTTGCCCCAGTACATCCCGATTGTTTCCAATCGGCTGATTTGGTCGGAGGAGAGTTTTCCATTTAGATAGGCAGCACGTTGGTTGCAAAGCCACAGCCCCAATTTTTGGCCTTCTAAAGTCACATAACTCACCGGAACATTCAAATTGCCATTTTCTGCAGCGTACTCAACAGCAAGTCCATAGCCTTGCTCCCACTTTGCATCGAAAGCATTCCAACTCATGCCCAGTTCATTTAACTCTTGAATGTGTTTTTGCGACAATCTTCCATCAATGTAACTTCTCCGCATATTGATGATCCAATGTCCCAACGCAAAACCAGCATCGTCTACATATTTTTTGGGAACAAGCAGATTACCAAACTGTTCTCTATATTTTTTCACCGCTTCTAGTCCGCGATCCCATGCCATATCGCTCCGGCTGCTCCACTGCATCCCTATACTGTCCAGACGTGCAATTTGTTGTTGCGTCAGAATTCCGGTACGCTGTCCCGCCCGAATTCTCCGCTGAGCAATGACCCATTCGCCAAGACTCAGTCCCGCAGGAGTGGTATAACGTTTGGGAATATTCAGGTTGCCATGCTCCGCATAGTAAATGCTTGCTTCCGAAAAATAATGGTTCCAACCAGAGGACAAGCTTGCTTGCAGCCGCTCAAACAGCACCCGACAGTCATGCACCTGCTCGACAACTTCAAACCGTTCGGTGATGATCCTATCGCCCTCACCGTTGGCATTCAGGCGGTAGACTGCCTCCTGCATCTCATTCTGTAGGCCCGCAATGCTGCACAATCCCTCAAAATTGTTGACAACATCCAGAATCAGCGGGGCTGCGGTGTCCCCAGCAGTTAGAGCTCGTCCGATCTGCTGCTTGTAGATAATAGGCGAAATCGTTGGTCGGAATAGAATGACCCCGGAAATTCCCTCCACATGGACGCCCTCGTTGAGCATGTCGATGCAAAACAGCAGCTTCAGCTTGTCGCTCTCATCCGTCTTGAAGTCGGCAAAAGCCTTGTCTGTACCGGGGTCATCCGAGTAGGCTTCGTAGACCGCCACTTCCGCATTCACCTTTGCAAACCACTCCGGCACATGAGAGATCATTTCGTCCATGTGCTCCTTGTTGGCGCAGAACACGATGTACTTTCCGGACTTGTTCGTGATATGATGTTCAAAAACCTTGTCTAATCCATCTGCTTGTTCCAAGGCGCGGCGCAGGGCATCCAGATATTTTTGATTTACGTCCTGAATCCCAGCAGAACGCAGATTATCCACTCTTGTCTGATAACGTGCCAAGTCTTTCTGGTACTGATAGACGGTGGTCACATAGTTCGGAGTAGGCAAAATACCCCTGACGATTGCTTCGCCAAGGGTCATGTCGCTCGCAACACAGCCATCAAAAAGCTCTTCGGCCATGTCACGGTTATTATCCAGATACCGGACGTTTGTCGCCGTCAGCCCCAGCAGTTTTGCCTCCGGGCATAACTTTAACAAAGCCACCGTGCTTTCGCCCCAGCATTCCGCGCCGGCACGGTGGAATTCGTCCAATATGATATAAGAGGGCTGAAGTCCTGCGATTTCTGCAAGCTGGCCTTCGGTACAGCACATCAGCTTCGCATAGGTGTAAAAATGGACAGTCGCCAGCGGAAAGTCCGGGTCGTTCCTTTTCAGGCTCTCCAGCTGTGTCTTGAAGATATATTCACTGGGAGAAAGCCAGATCACGACCTTCTCCGGGTTGTCCTCGATCAGCTTGAACGCAATGTAGCTCTTTCCGGTGCCGGTGGGGTGGACAATAGCAGCCTTGCCGTACTGCTCCATCATCCGGACTGCCGCATGATATGCTTTCTCGTTGTGCTCAAACAGACGCAATGCCACCTTGTTCACCCCTTTCCGCAGTAAAGGGGTATCCTTCACAGTGAAAATGGAGGATACCGTTCCTTTGACATCGTTGTCTAAAATCTCATCTTATTTTATCATGGTTATATCTGGGATTCAATAGAAAACATCATAAATGTATCACATTTGACCCTGAAAAAACATCGCGAAAGCCGGATTGTTTTTGTATTATGCCCAGTTCTGTATAATAATTCCAGCTGCAAACGAAGATGGAGAAAATAAGGGGTCAGATGAGGGTCTAAACAGCAGGAGGAAACAGCGATGGCGCGACGGGGAGAAAACATTCGCAAGCGTAAGGACGGTCGGTGGGAAGGCAGGTACATCAAGGCGCGCACACCGGAGGGGAAGATCCAGTGGGGTTACGTTTACGGAACGGCCTATGCGGAGGTTAAACGGGTACTGATCCAGAGAAAAGCAGAGGCGGGTTTCTACAATCTGAATCAAACCGACCTAACCTTTGAAGTACTGGCCGAGGTGTGGCTGTACTCCCTGAAAAACGCTATAAAAGAATCTACCTATGCGCATTATTCGTACACGCTGCACAAATATCTTCTTCCGGTTTTGAGTAAAGTGCCAGTCGCATCCCTTGACGAGAGCTTCCTCGAACAAGCCATGCAGCAGATTATTGCGCCCGTAGATGCCATACACAAGCCACTGGGAAATTCCTCTGCCCGGGAATGCCTCTCGATGCTGCGACGTATCTGCAAATATGCCGCTCATTTACGTCTGATTCGTCCAATGGAGCTGGAAGTTGCGCTGCCAAAAGCCATCGACAAAATTTCTGCGCCTCTCTCCACGGCGGAACAGCAGCGACTTCATCAATATGTACAGGCGAACCCTACGCCTCGCAAAATTGGCTTACTATTGGGGCTGGAATTGGGGCTTCGAATTGGTGAGATTTGCGGCCTGCAATGGGGCGATTTTGACCTGAAACTTGGCACGCTGAAAATCAACCGGACGGTCTGCCGAATTTCCTGCGGAAACGGTCATACAAAGGTGGTCATCCAAACGCCCAAAACCCGCACCTCCCGCCGGGAAATTCCAATCCCGAATCAACTGCTTATTATGCTGAAAAAGCTGCGCGGAAAAGCCAGTGATTCTACATGGTTTCTATCTGGTAATGAATCCAAACCTACAGAGCCCCGCTGTTATCGGAAAAGCGTCAAGGCGTATCTGAAACAGGCGACCGTCCGGCAAGTACGTCCGCACGCGCTGCGACACACCTTTGCTACCACCTGTTTGCAGGCGGGGTGTGATGTAAAGACCCTCAGCGAATTGTTGGGACACGCCAACGCCAACATCACCTTGCAGCGCTATGTGCACTCTGACCTGACCCGAAAGCGCAGGGAGATGAATCGGATATTTTCACATCGGGTGTCAATGAGGAGCAGGAAAACGCAAAGTCTAATGGAATAACGTTATATTTCGCTCATGGCCCTCCATTTTCACTGTGGAGGATACTTTTTTTATTTTGTTTGCATGTGCATTCCCCCATCATTACGCAACCGCATACCTCTTATATCATAAAACATTCTTGTGATGTACGCAATTGCGTATACAGAGCTGCACGAACTTCTGTACTATCATGTTGAGGTGAACTTCATCATGACTGTAAAAGATGCCGTTGCCAAACGCTTTGAACAACTCTGCGACCAGCGTGGGATACGCCCCAACGAGTTAGCGACCCGTGCCGGTGTAACACCATCTACGGTATATAGTATGCTCGACCCATCCCGTCAGCGTGTATCCATCGCCACCATTAAAAAGCTCTGTGATGGTCTTGATATAACACTGGCAGAGTTCTTTTCCAGCGCCCTGTTCGATGAATTAGAACAGGAGATTCACTGAATCGTAGTTCTTTAGCATAATAAATGGGCACCAGAGCCTTCCGTATCCTTTGGATATGTGAGGGAAACTCCGGTGCCTTTTTATTTCCGATCATATTGACTGAAAAAAGTAAAAGAAATTCTTCAGACTAATTTCCATGCCCCGCAAACTGCTACAGTAGGTTGTTGTCAGGGTCGTTGAGAGTCTTTGCGTATAATCAACAGTGTCTCGAAAAATTTTCGAGAAAATTGTAGTTGACAATTAAAACCAATTACAGTATAATCGAGTCAGAAACATCTTTTTGGTGTTAATAAATACAAATAAAACCACCGTAAGATCACTTAGAAAAGAGAAGGAGGCCCCTCGATGCGTGATGACTACAAGCTCCACCGTGAAAAGAGATACGTTGAAGTGGACGTTCGCTTTACTCCTGATGGAAAGATCCGCCCTCTTGCCATCAACTACGACAAAAGCCATATCTACGGGATCGACCGCGTTTTGGCTGTCAGGCATGGCACATCGCGCCTTGGCGGGAAGGGCCAATGCTTCACCTGCATGATCTGCGGGCAAAAGCGAAATCTTTGGCTTGAGCAGGGCAAGTGGTTCGTGGAAGCCTACTGCTCTGTGTCGGAAAGCCGTGCTTCGTAATGGCAAGGTACTTATCCCGCGCAGACCTTTCGCGCATAGCGGGTAAGTATATCGACCAGTACTATACCCGCTTCGAGATCAGCAAAGATGCCCCGGAACCCATTGACCCTGAACGGCTTGCAAGCGCTGTTCTTGGGCTGAATGTGAAAATGCTGCCGCTATGTAGCGATGGCAGTGTCCTCGGACTGACCGTTTTTCAAAGATGCGGTTTTACCGTAACTTTAGGGGATGGCACAAAGCTTGTAGAGGTGTTCATGCCGAGGGACATTGTAATCGATTCCGCCCTTGCAACGGACAGCTGCACTGGATGCCGAAATTTTACGATAGCGCATGAGGCGGCACACCAGATTTTGGCTGACCAGTTTCCGAACGACTACGGAAAAGCAGTCAAGTGCCGTGGGCACATTGCCTATCGGGAACGAAACGGGCAACCCTCATGGGAGGAATGGCAGGCAAATACCCTTGCGGCAGAGTTGCTGATGCCAACATTTCTAGTCAACGCCGAAATAGAACGAGAAGCGCTGTGCCTGCCGAATGGAATCCTATACAAATCCGCATCTGACCCGAACTATGAAAAAATTCTGGAGATGGCTGTGCGGATGGGAGTATCGTGGTCTGCTATCAGGATCAGACTACAGCAGATGCAGGTCATAAAAGGCAAACCCATCCACTGCCATCCATTGGACATCATCCGATTTGGAGAATAAACATGATTCAGTCAAATAATCGTCCTTTTAAAAATAAACCGCTGAGCAATATACAGCAGGCACAATTCAGCATCGGCTGGAGGTTTTGCCCCGTTTGCGGACACAAGCTCTACCAAAAAGATGAGAGCTGTTCAGGCACTATCCGCATAAAGTGCCTCAAGTGCGGCAACGTAGCAACGGTTGATTTAGCCTATCGCAGGCGTTGATTGCTTTATAGGCAAAACACAATTTCAAAAATCGGGTGCATTGCACCCTGAATATGGACTGTTCGTCACCGA
>OHNL01000128.1_pt1 | contig 37822 bp, 29 predicted proteins | sample 1569591 | NCBI WGS metagenome assembly OHNL01 (sample SAMEA3879555, study PRJEB24766) | human gut metagenome | biome: human-associated habitat; feature: feces | place: USA | collected 1985/1987
TGTTCTGCACCTCTACATAAAGTATATTTATTAAATCTTTATGTAGTAATTCACTATATAGTGAGGTACTATATAGTCAGTCCCTTGTTAATAACACAAAAGAGGTATGTACATGAAAAAGAAAATCATAGCAACAATCACAATGCTCTGTTTACTGACCGTTCTCTATAATTATCTCAGACTGCCGGGCTATCATATTACTAACAGCATATCCTTTAGCAGTGCAGATACCAGAGATACTGAATTGACTGTAATTGTTTACAAATGCTGGAAAATTGATGGATTAATCAAAGACATTGAAAATGAACATAACAAAATCAATGGTACGCCTACCACCTTGGAAATCAAGCTCTATTATCCAACTTATTACTTGCACAATAATAGCAAACCATTCCGAACTACAACCATTGAATATAATAAAAAAGAATAGCACTCTATTACTGCTTTTGAAGTAGTATCGGCTATTCCCTCTCCTTATATTCTTTTGTTCGTATTTTCGCAAACTAACGTTCCGCAAGGATGCCCAGTGCGACAGTTCCTAACAGGGCGGCGGGTCGACTGGGCAAGTGGTCGGCTGAGAAGCATTTTCTACTCAACGACATATTTAACGTTTGATTCTCTCCGTCCCTCATATTTCTCCTGTGCCAACAGTTTATCAAGAAATTCTGACACTTCTTCCATGTCTTCACTGTCTATCAAATCCAGTTTTATCAATACATCAAGGTCTGTCTGATTCTTCGGTTGTATTGAGATCGGCTGAGATGTATCCACAACCACTTTCAACTGTTTTGTCTTACTTGCTGTTTCAATATCCGTAGTTAATCCCATAACGTGGCTTTTACTCACGCCGAATATCTGTGATAATTTTTCCCATATAGATTCATCTCTCGGTGTTCCGTTTCCATTTTCATAGTTCGTAAGCATACTTTGTGAAATGCCTAATTCTTTTGCAAGTTCCGCAACGGTTATATTCTTTTCTTTCCGCAATTCTTTTATTTTATTCATAGCGAACCTCCTTTATAAGCACATTATATTTCATCAAATTTTCTCTGTCAATCTTTTTATCGGATATTCAGATATTTTCTATTGACATTCTGCAATGCTTGTTTTATCATAAGATTATCTTAATATCTGATAATCAGATATCTATAAGGGGGTGAAACGATGATTAGAGGAAATGACTTTATTTTAAATCCAGACAAACTGCAAGAGGAATTTCAGTTAGTAGAAGTTTCTGACTGGGTAGACTTTTCTACAAAAGAAAAATTAGGATTCTACTATACAGTTCTTCTTCCAAAATTAAAGTTTGAAAAAGTCAAAGTAGGCATTAAAGCTAACACAGCGATTGTTACCAACGAAGAACTTGAACAAAAAGGGCAGATTCCAGTCTCATTTGATGGATTACATACTTGGGCTAGTCTCTATAATGGACGTCTTTCTGTCAAAGCAGAAGCTTCCAATATCAGAAAAGTGGGAATGAAATAATTTTTCCCATTATGTCAGCCAGTCAGTGCCGGACAACGTCATAGGTGCTGAACTGGCTGACCTCTATACTTGATATATAAAACAACATCTTCCGAAAATAATCGGAACATTCATTACAAAAATTGGGATATGAGGTGAGATTCGTGAGCAAAACAAAAGAGTGTTTTGCATACAATACGAAAATCATTGAAACTCCTACTACAAAAGAAGTATATATTTACGAAACCCCTATTTTTATTCACTCGAAAGGAAAGGCAGATTTAACAGACACAAGTAACCGAAAAAAATTTGATGAAATGTCAGCTCATAAGCAATATGACAGTTTAAAACGCAAGCAGAAGCATTACGAACAGGCTCGTTGGGATATTGCCCGTATTGTTGACTGCAACTTTGATAACAGAACAAAATTTGTAACGCTGACATTTAAAGAAAACATTCAGGAAATCCTGATAACTAACCGAGAATTTAAGTATTTTATCCAGCGATTAAATTATTATTTGTACCATACCAAAACCCAGTTATTAAAATACCTTGCAACGTGGGAGAAACAGAAGCGTGGAGCAATCCACTATCATGTTATTTTCTTTGATTTTCCGTATATAGCAAAAGAAAAATTACAGAATTTATGGTCACATGGATTTATTAAAATCAATCGCATTGATGTAGACAGCAAAGAAAACAGAGGTCGTTATCTTAGCAAGTATTTTGGAAAAGACCTTGATTTGAAAGAACATAAGAAAAAAGCCTTTTTTAAATCTCAAAATCTGAAAGTTCCACACGAAACAAAAGTCATGCTGACCGAAGACATTTTACATGACTTACAAAAAGAAAATATCGTCTTTCAGAAAGAATACACAAGGCAAATTTACGATACCAACGCTTTCTTATCTACTGGTTCATGCTTAAAGGACAGCAGTGTTATCTACATCAAAATTAAAAAAGAAAATCCTTGCGTAAAGGGGGAATCTTATGGATAATCCCGTTACGTTTTCAGATATAACATTATTGAATACGTTAGCCACCTGTGCTAACATGACCACAGATGAAGTCTTCAAAGATTTTAAAATTATGGCAAATAAAAAAATCTTGAAGAATCACAAATATGAAATTTATTACTCGGAATCAGAAAAAAGCTGGCGTACTTATTTACCCGATGAAACCAAACCTAACAAACGCCGTCCTGTTAAGAGGAAGAGTAAAGAGAACCTTGAAAAAGAAATCATCAGATTTTATATCGAAAAGCAGAAAGCTGAAAACCGTCAGAATGTCACACTAGAAGAATTATATGCTGAATGGCTTTTGTATAAAAGAGATTATACTTCCGTAAAAGCAAAAACAATTCAAGAATATGTATCTGAATGGAATAGATTTTTCAAAGATACAGAACTTGTTAAAATGAAAATAGGCGAAATCAAACCAATCACGCTTATCCGCTTTTTCAGAGAAGCTACAAAAGATCGACAGTTCACGCACAAGCGAGTCAGTAATGCCCGTTCTGTTTTGAATGGAATAATGAGTTATGCGATCGAAGAAGAAATTATATCACATAATCCTGTCTCTGATGTGAATTTCAAACAGTTTACCTATAAGCCAGTAGAAGTACAAAGTGACAATGTATTTTCCCGTGATGATACGCATAAGTTATTAAATTATCTTCGGTGTATCATAGAGCCATATTCTCTTGCAATACAGTTATCTTTCTATCTTTTTATCCGTGTTGGAGAAACAAAAGCTATCCGTTGGGAAGATATTGACTACAATAACAGGCTTGTATATCTTCACAGACAGGCGACCTGTGAACGTACATTGAATGATGATTTAACATTCTCAAGCCGAAAAGTAAAAGTAGTAAATCAAATGAAAGGAAATACTTCTCATGGATTCCGTAAACAGTTCCTTACAGACGAAGCACTTAAAATTCTTCACAAAGCAAAGGAATTAAATCCAAATGGAATATATGTCTTTGAACCCAACGGCGAGATTATGACAACAGACAGCTTTAATCGCCGTTTGAAGAAATATTGCAAAGAAGCCGGTGTTCCTTATCATTCCAGTCATAAAATCCGCTTTTACAATGCTTCAACAGCTTTTGACGGAAATAATCTTACAACCCTTAGTTATTTAATGGGACATAGTGAGACAGCTACAACATTGCATTACTTGCGGAATGTCAATAAGAGGAAGAATGACAGGCTTGCTTTTCAGAATCTTGGTATTTCATCATAAAGTGTTCAAAGGTGTTCAAACATTTTAAAACAAAAAAATAAGAGAAACGCTGTAAATTCAACGTTTCTCCCATTTTTAACTAATGCCGCAGACCGGAATCGAACCGGTACGGGAGTATAAGTCCCGCAGGATTTTAAGTCCTGTGCGTCTGCCAGTTCCGCCACCCCGGCTCCTCAAGCGAACGACGGGATTCGAACCCGCGACCCCCACCTTGGCAAGGTGGTGTTCTACCACTGAACTACGTTCGCATTTTATGCCGGCTACATGACTTGAACACGCGACCCTCTGATTACAAATCAGATGCTCTACCAACTGAGCTAAGCCGGCTAACTTTTCTAATGCGGGTGAAGGGACTTGAACCCCCACGCCGTTAAGCGCCAGATCCTAAATCTGGTGCGTCTGCCAATTCCGCCACACCCGCATATATGACCCGTACTGGGCTCGAACCAGTGACCCATTGATTAAAAGTCAATTGCTCTACCAACTGAGCTAACGAGTCTCAAATATTTCTACTTGACGGTCCCGACGGGAATCGAACCCGCGATCTTCGCCGTGACAGGGCGACGTGATAACCGCTACACCACGGGACCTATGGGAGTTAACGGGATCGAACCGCTGACCCTCTGCTTGTAAGGCAGATGCTCTCCCAGCTGAGCTAAACTTCCACAAAATGGAGCGGCCGACGAGGCTCGAACTCGCTACCTCCACCTTGGCAAGGTGGCGCTCTACCAGATGAGCTACGGCCGCACATTTCATGTGGTCTGCCGGGGTTTCGCTCCCGGCGACGTTGGCTATTATAGCGTAAAACGCAGGCTTTGTCAACAACAAATTTCCAAAAAATCAGACTTTCTGAAAAACACGCCTGTCTGCGCCTGTTTTTCAAAAACAAAGCCGAAACCGGAATGAAACCGAAATGTTTCAGCTTTGCGGCGGCAGACACAAAGAAAATTCGGTTGCGTTCCCTTCTTAAAGAGGTTATAATAAACTTGTCAAAAAGTTGCACAAAAACACGTCTGCTGTGCCGCGCGGGCGGGCAGACGTGTTTTTGTGCCGAGATTTTGCCAGAAAAAGGAGCAACCGCAATGTACAAGATCACTGAAAAGGTCGCGCTGAACCCCACCGTGACAAAGATGGTCATTGAAGCCCCGCTCATTGCCAAAAAGGCAAAGCCGGGCCAGTTCATCATTGTGCGCCCGTTTGAGGACAGCGAGCGCATCCCCCTGACCGTAGCCGGTTACGACCGTGAAAAGGGCACTGTGGATATCATTTTCCAGATCGTGGGCGGCACCACCATGGAGCTGAACAGCCTGAATGCAGGCGACAGCGTCCATGACTTTGTGGGCCCCTTGGGCCGCGCCACCGAGACCGAGGGCCTGAAAAAGGTCTGTGTTGTGGGCGGCGGCGTGGGCTGCGCCATCGCCCTGCCCATTGCCAAGGAGCTGCACGACCAGGGCTGCACCGTCCACAGCGTCATCGGCTTCCGCAATAAGGATCTGCTCATCCTCGAGGACGAGTTCAACGCCTGCAGTGACGAGCTGCGCATTATGACCGATGACGGCAGCTACGGCACCAAGGGTGTGGTCACCGCCGCTCTGGACGAGCTGGTAGCCGCCGGCAACCAGTATGATCTGGTCATCACCATCGGCCCGCTGATCATGATGAAATTCGTGGTCAAGACCTGCCAGAAGCACGGCCTGAAGAGCATCGTCTCCATGAACCCCATTATGATCGACGGCACCGGCATGTGCGGCGGCTGCCGCCTGACCGTGGGCGGCGAGACCAAGTTTGCCTGCGTGGACGGCCCCGACTTTGACGGTGACCTCGTCGATTTCGACGAAGCCATGGCCCGCGGCACCATGTACCGCCCCTTTGAGGCAAAGGCCCGCGAGAAGGCCTGCAATCTGTTCAAGACTGAGGAGGCAAAGTAAGATGGCTTTCAATATGGATCCCAAAAAGTGCCCCATGCCCACCCAGGACCCCAACGTCCGCAACAAGAACTTTGAGGAAGTTGCACTGGGCTATACCGAAGAGATGGCCGTGAACGAGGCAAAGCGCTGCATCCACTGCAAGAATAAGCCCTGCCAGACCGGCTGCCCCGTGGGCATCGATATCCCCGAGTTCATCGGTCATGTGGCCGAGGGCGACTTTGAAGCCGCCTATCAGGTCATTGCCCGCTCCTCTTCCCTGCCCGCCGTCTGCGGCCGTGTCTGCCCCCAGGAGAGCCAGTGCGAGGGCAAGTGCACCCGCGGCATCAAGAACGAGCCCGTGGGCATTGGCCGTCTGGAGCGCTTTGTGGCCGACTGGCACCGCGAAAACGTCCACACCGCCCCCATCGTGCCCGCATGGAATGGCCACAAGGTCGCCATCATCGGCGCTGGCCCTGCCGGTCTGACCGCCGCAGGCGACCTGGCCAAGCTGGGCTATAAGGTCACCGTCTATGAGGCCCTGCATGTGGCCGGCGGCGTGCTGATGTACGGCATCCCCGAGTTCCGTCTGCCCAAGGCCATCGTGCAGCAGGAGATCGACGGCCTGAAGAAGATGGGCGTGGATTTTGAGTGCAACATGGTCATCGGCAAGGTGCTGACCATCGACGAGCTGATGGGCGAGTACGGCTACGAGGCCGTGTTCGTTGGCTCCGGTGCCGGTCTGCCCCGCTTCATGGGCATCCCCGGCGAAAGCCTGAAGGGCGTGTACTCTGCCAACGAGTTCCTGACCCGCTCCAACCTGATGAAGGCCTACCTGCCTACCAGCAAGACCCCCATCCGCACCGGCAAAAAGGTGGCCGTTGTGGGCGGCGGCAACGTGGCCATGGATGCTGCCCGCAGCGCCCTGCGTCTGGGTGCCGAGACCGTGTACATCGTCTACCGCCGCGGCATGGCCGAGCTGCCTGCCCGTAAGGAGGAGGTCGAGCACGCCGAGGAAGAGGGCATCATCTTCAAGACCCTGTGCAACCCTGTGGAGATCCACGCCAACGACGAAGGCTTCGTCAAGTCCATCACCTGCATTGAGATGGAGCTGGGTGAGCCCGACGCTTCCGGCCGCCGCCGTCCCATTGAAAAGAAGGGCAGCGAGTTTGAGCTGGATGTGGATACCGTGATCATGAGCCTGGGCACCAGCCCCAACCCCCTCATCCGCTCCACCACGCCGGGCCTCGAGACCAACCGGCACGGCTGCATCGTCACCGAGGGCGACGAGGGCAAGACCAGCCGTGAGGGCGTGTACGCCGGCGGCGATGCCGTGACCGGTGCCGCCACCGTCATCAAGGCCATGGGTGCCGGTAAGGCAGCCGCAAAGGCCATGGACGAGTACATTCAGAATCAGTAAGTTTCCCCTATAGAAAAAAGCCGGTGCGCCAAGAAAGTGCACCGGCTTTTTCTCTTCATATCAGGCCGTTTTCTACACAATACCAATAGATGCCGTCTTCCTTCACATCGCGGCAATGGGCGGTGGCGGCGGCTTGCAGCCGGGCAGAGGCGTTGGCCATAGCGACGCCGGTGCCGACGGCTCTGAACATTTCGTTATCGTTGTTGCCGTCACCGAAGGCCATGCTGTCGGACTTGTCGATGCCGTAGAATTCCAGCATCTTTTCCACGGCGATGCCCTTGCCGCCGCTGGCCGGGATGATATCCACGGCGCGGTCCCACCATGCGGCGATCTTCGCGTTCTCCACATCCTTCAGGATGGCTGGGTACTCCGCTTCCCTGCCACTCATCAGCACCTGAAAGATCTCGCCCTGCGCCATAGCATCAAAATCGTCGGCGATCACCAGCTCGACCCCGCCGATGGCAAAATACTCCGCCAGATCAGGGTCGGAGCCGTTAGCGGCCAGCCGGTCCTTGGTGGCCAACGCCATGGGCCGCCCCAACGCTTCGGCGTTCCGGCGGAGCAGGGCAATGTCCGCTTTCGGGATGAGATTTTTGAAAACATCGCGCTCCGGCGTGAAGCAATAGGAGCCGTTGTAGGTCAGGAACGCATCGAAAGTGACCCCTTCGAACTTCGGCACTTCCATGGGAGCGCGGCCGGTGGCGATGCAGAGCTTGATGCCGTTCTGCCGCAGTTTTTGCAGCGCCTCCACCGTTCTGGGGCGGATGCCCTCCTTGAGCGGCACCAGTGTGCCGTCGATGTCAAAAAAGATGATCTTGGGCTTTGTCATAGCGTTCCTCCTGCATTTTTCTTATATCATAGCACACTTGCTGCCGTTTGCCAAATGTATCCCAGTTGTTGTGCAACCTGCTCAATTTTCCGAGGTGATTTTTGTCGGCTATTTCTGGCGCATTGTGATTGATTTTGACTGAAATCTTGCTATAATAAGGACAGGAAGCTTCATAAAGCTTCAAGTTCAATCACAAAGCACCAAAGGAGTGACCTTTCCTCATGTTGGCAGAAGAACGATTCAGCCTGATTTTGGATCTGCTGGCCCGCCAGCGCACTGCCACCGTGCAGGAGCTGTGCGAGGCGTTGAACGCAAGCGAATCCACCATCCGGCGCGACCTGAACGAGCTGGACAAGCAGGGCAAACTGAACAAGGTGCACGGCGGGGCCACCCTGCCGGACAGCCCCTTCCGCACCGACGAGCCCACCATGGCCGCCAAGGAAGAGCTGGCCGTCAGCCAGAAACAGAGCATCGCCCAGGCGGCGGCAGAACTGATCCTGCCGGAAGATTTCATCTATCTGGATGCAGGCTCCAGCACGCTGGCTCTGGCACGGGCGCTGAGCGGCCCAGCCCTGAACGCCAGCTATGTGACCAACGGCGTGGCCCACGCCCGCCTACTGGCCCAGAAAGGCTGCCGGGTGTTCCTGCCCGGCGGGCTGCTGCGGCCCCAGACCGAGGCCATCATCGGGGCGGCTGCGCTGACTGCCATCCAGCAGTACAATTTCACCAAAGCCTTTATGGGGGCCAATGGCGTGGCGCTGGGTTCCGGCTTCACCACCCCAGACCCCGAGGAGGCCGCCGTCAAGGCTGCGGCTCTCCACCGGGCGCGGGAGGCGTGGTTCCTGGTGGACGACACCAAATTCGCGCAGGTCTACCCCGCCGTCATCTGTGATCTGCACAGCGGTGCCATCCTGACGAACCGGTGCCCCAACCCCAAATACCGGCAATACACTCTGATAAAGGAGACCGAGGTATGATCTACACTGTTACATTCAATCCTGCCATCGATTATGTCGTCCGTCTCGACAGACCCCTTGAGGTGGGCGAGGTGAACCGCGCCGCCGGGGAGGACTGCGTGCTGGGCGGCAAGGGCATCAATGTTTCCGGCGTGCTCCGGGAGCTGGGCTGTGAGAGCGTGGCTCTGGGCTTTGTGGCCGGTGAGACCGGTGCCTGGCTGGAGCGTGGTCTGGCCGCGCAGGGGCTCCGGACCGATTTCATCCATCTGGCCGAGGGCATGACCCGCATCAACGTCAAGATCAAGGCGGGCACCGAGACTGAGCTGAACGGCGCAGGCCCCAGCATCCCGGAAAGCGCCATGCAGCAGCTGGAAGCCCAGCTGGACACCCTGCAGCCTGACGACATCCTCATTCTGGCGGGCAGCATCCCCAAGAGCCTTTCCCAGAGTACCTATGAGCGGCTGCTGGCAGGGCTGGAGGGCCACGGCGTGCGGGCCGTGGTGGATGCCACCCAGGATCTGCTGGTCAACGTCCTCCCCTATCACCCCTTCCTGATCAAGCCCAACGATCACGAGTTGGGCGAGATCGTGGGCCGGGAGCTGAAAACGGACGAAGAGATCACCGCCGCTGCCCGCGCCCTGCAGGAAAAGGGTGCCCGGAACGTACTGGTGAGCATGGCCGGAAACGGCGCTCTGCTGGTGGATGAGCACGGCGAGGTGCACCGCATCGGCTGCCCCAAGGGCAAGGTCGTGAACAGCGTGGGCGCAGGCGACAGCATGGTGGCCGGTTTTGTGGCAGGTTATCTGCAAAGCGGCAGCTATGAGCAGGCCCTCAGGCTGGGCACCGCCTGCGGCAGTGCCACCGCATTCAGCCTTGGGCTGGCAACGAAAGAAAAAATCGAAGAATTGTTTGGTCAAATTTAAGGCAGCTCACCCTCTCCGTCATTGCTGACGAAGCCATCAGGCTTTGACTGAGAGGGCTGCAGATAGAGAGAAAGGAGAACCCTTATGCGCATTACGGAATTATTCACCGCAAAGTCCATCGAACTGGATTCCGCGGCCTCCAACCGGGACGAGATCCTCTCCCGGCTGGTAGAACTGCAGGCCACCCACGGCAACATCACCGACACAGAAGCCTACAAGAAGGCACTCTACGCCCGGGAGGATGAGGCCTCCACTTATGTGGACAACGGCATCACCGTTCCCCACGCCAAGACGAATGTGGTCACCCGGCCCAGCCTGGCCGCCCTGCGTCTGAGCACCCCGGTGCAGTACAACGCCGAGGATGACGGCAAGACCGACCTGCTCTTTGCCATTGCAGCCCCCGAAAACGGCAGCCTGCATGTGGATATGCTGGCCCGCATGATGCAGATGCTGATGAACGAGGACTTTGTGGAAAAGCTGAAAGCCGCCAAGACCCCCGCCGAATTCCTTGCCCTCATCGACGCACAGGAGGAGGCCCAGTTCGGTGAGGAGAGCTTCACCCAGCAGGCCATCCCCCAGAGCGGCTACCGCATTCTGGCCGTGACCGCCTGCCCCAACGGCATTGCCCACACCTACATGGCCGCCGAGGCGCTGGCCAAGGCCGGTGACAAGCTGGGCCTGCCCACCAAGGTGGAGACCAACGGCTCCGATGGTGCCAAGAACGTGCTGACCCGCGCCGAGATCGCAGCCTGTGACGGCATCATCGTGGCTGCAGACAAAAATGTGGAGACCGCCCGCTTTGACGGCAAGCCCGTGCTGTTTGCCCGGGTGGATGACGGCATCCACAAGCCCGAGGAGCTTATCCGGAAGATCACCTCCGGCGAAGTCCCCGCTTTCCACGCAGAGGGCGGCGCACAGGCCGCAGAGGACGCCTCGGCCACCGACAGCTTCGGCCGCAGCCTCTACAAGAACCTGATGAACGGCGTCTCCCATATGCTGCCCTTCGTGGTGGGCGGCGGTATCATGATCGCGCTGGCCTTCCTGCTGGACGATTACAGCATCGACCCCGCAAACTTCGGCATGAACACCCCGCTGGCCGCCTTCTTCAAGACGGTGGGCAGCGCAGCCTTCAGCTATATGCTTCCCATTCTGGCGGGCTTCATCGCCATGTCCATCGCCGACCGTCCCGGCCTGGCCGTGGGCTTTGCGGGCGGCGTGCTGGCCATGAACGGTACCAACTTTGCAGGCCTTGCCAATGGTGAGACCACCGGCATCTCCGGCGGCTTCCTGGCCGCTCTGCTGGCCGGTTTCGTGGCCGGTTATGTGGTCGAGTTCCTGAAGAAGATCACCGAAAAGCTCCCCGCCAGCCTGAACGGCATCCGTCCCATGCTGATTTACCCGCTGGGCGGCATCCTTATCATCGGTGCCGTGATGTGCGGCATCAACCCGGTCATGGGCATGATCAACACCGCCATGACCAACTGCCTCAACGCCATGGGCGGCACCTCTAAAGTCCTGCTGGGTGCCATCGTTGCCGGTATGATGAGCATTGACATGGGCGGCCCCTTCAACAAGGCAGCCTACGTCTTTGGCACTGCCGCACTGGCCTCCGGCAACTACGAGGTCATGGCTGCTGTCATGGTGGGCGGCATGGTTCCTCCCATCGCGATTGCCCTCTCCACCACCTTCTGCCCCAAGAAGTGGACCCCTGACGAGCGCCGCAACGGCATTGTGAACTACGTCATGGGCCTGTGCTTCGTCACCGAGGGTGCCATCCCCTACGCCGCCACCGACCCGCTGCGCGTCCTGCCCAGCTGTGTGGCCGGTGCCGCGCTGGCCGGTGCCCTCTCCATGACCTTCGGCTGCGCCCTGCGCGCTCCCCACGGCGGCATCTTCGTGTTCCCCGTGGTCGATCATGCCTTGCTCTACTGCGTGGCTCTGGCCGCTGGCAGCGTGGTGGGTGCCGCGATCCTGAGCCTGCTCAAGAAGGACCGCACCGACGCAGCCTGATCTGCCATTCTCCTTCTTCCTTTACCATATAAAAAGGGCCCGTCTGCTCGCACCAAAATGCGGCAGGCGGGCCCTTTCGTGCTTATCCCTTGATGATCCGGAGCAGGGTCTTGTCCAGCTGGATGGTGCGGTTCCAGGGGTTCAGGATGATGCCCTGGATCTCCGGCACCTGCAGTGCGGCATCCAACAGCTTTTCAAGCTCCACCAGAAAGGTGGACTGCACCGCTTCCGCGCCCTTCATCTCCTCTTCAAAGCTGGTAAAGGCATACCACCAGCTGGCCCCATCGGCCGTGCGGAGGGCCCGCAGCTGCATCTGCTCACTGGCCGGGTTCGGCTCCACCGCCACCACGACCTGTCCGTTTTCCCGCATCCTCCGCCGGATCACGGTCAGGGTATGCGCCAGCTGCTCCTGTGTAGGCTCCTGCTGTAACTGGCAGACTGCCTGTTCGATCTTCTCGTTGCCGTTCAGGCCCTCGTCCTTCTTCTGTGCCATAAGCTCTCCCATTCTTTTTGTTGTATTTTATGCTTGTATTATATCCGGACTTTACGAAAAATGGAAGCGCTGGCCAGAGATTCTTTCTTTTTTCGTCTGCTTTCGGGTGTTTTTTCAAAAATCAGTAGCCCCCGCCCCGAAAAAGTGTTACAATGTCTTCGTCTGGTATCATTTCAGAAGCGACAGGACGCGCCGTACACGATCCGGTTTTTCCGTGAGCCGTTTTGTCGGAATGGGAGAGATAATGTAATGAAACGAATCCTTCGTTCTGCCGTCAGTCTGCTGCTGTGCGCCGCCGTGGCGCTGGGCGGCACTGCCTGCGGCCGAAGCAAGCTGCCCACCACCATCACGATCTGGACCTACTACAACGGCGATCAGCTGGAATGCTTCAATCAGCTGGTGGAGCAGTTCAACTCCACCGTGGGCCAAGAGAAGAACATCCGGGTCGAAAGCTCCAGTCAGGGCAGCGTGAACGACCTGGAGACCAGTGTGCTGGCCGCCGCCAAAGGCAAGGTGGGTGCCGAGAAACTGCCCAACATCGTCTCCTCCTACGCAGACACCGCCTTTACGCTGGATCAGATGGGCCTTGCCGTTGACCTGAGCCCCTACCTGACCGAAAAAGAGAAGTCCGCCTATATCGCCGGGTTTCTCGAGGAGGGCGACCTGATGAACAACGGGGAGCTCAAGGTCTTTCCCATAGCAAAATCCACTGAGCTGCTCTACCTGAACGTCACCGACTTTGTCCCCTTTGCCAAGGCCACAGGCGTGACCTATGCGGATCTTTCCACCGTGGAGGGGCTGAACGAGGCCGCACACAAATACTACGACTGGACCGATGCCCAGACGGCTGCGCCCAACGACGGCAAGGCCCTGTATGGCCGCGACGCGCTGACCAATTACCTGCTCTGCGGCGCACAGGAACTGGGTACGACCATCTTTGATGCCGAGAACGGCGTGATGACCCTGCACTTTGACAAGCCGACCCTCCGCAAGCTGTGGGATAACTACTATGTCCCCTACATCAAGGGCTGGTGCAGTGCCAGCGGCAAGTTCCGCAGCGACGATATCAAGATCGGCAGCCTGCTGGCCTATGTCGGTTCCTCCTCCAGCGCTTCCTTCTTCCCCACCCAGGTGCTGACCAGCGACACCGAGAGCCACGGCATCGAGATGGCCGCGCTGCCCTGCCCCAGCTTTGCAGGCTGTGAGCCGGTGGCCGTCCAGCAGGGGGCCGGCATGGTAGTCATCCCGGGCACCGAGGACGAGATCAGCGCCTGCGTTGCCTTCCTGAAATGGTTCACCCAGCCGGAAAACAACCTGCAGTTCTCGGTGCAGTCCGGCTATATGCCCGTGACCTATGCCGCCAACAGCATATCTGCCCTTGAGAACAGCGGCCTGACGGTCTCCGAGAGTATCCACAAGGTGCTGAGCCTGTCCATTGATGCCATCGATCGCAGCAAGCTCTACACCACCCATGCCTTCCCGGATGCCCTGCGCGCCCGCAATACCCTGCAGTACGCGCTGGAGGACCGTGTCACTGCCGACCGTGCCACGGTGCTGGAGCGGCTGGCTGCCGGGCAGACCCCCGAGGAAGCCGAAGCCGAGTTCCTGACCGATGCCTATTTTGATGCCTGGTACGACCAGACTCTGGCCGCTCTCAGCGCCTTTGCGGGCTGAGATGCCCTTGGAACAACCACAAAAGGAGAGACCCTCAGATGCAGAACCGCAAGCCGCACAGCCAGAAGGCCCCTCAGACGGGCCATTCTATCTTCGGCACCATCCTTTTCTCCCTGCTGGCTGTGCTGGCGGTGGAGTTCCTGCTGCTGACCTTTGCCGTCCACGTCACCCGGCTTGGCCCCCAGCTGAACCAGAACGCCGAGGATATCCTTGCCATGCAGGTGGACAACCGCAGCCGGTATCTTCAGTCCATCTTCCACGATGCACAGGAGCTGACCAGCCTTTCCGATACCATCAATGGCCTGACCCAGCAGCTTCTGGACGAGGGAGAGATCAGCCTGAGCACGCTGGACAGCAGCAGCGACGCGGCCTATCCCCTGCTGGAAGCCGCCGCGCCGGAGCTCATCAGCACCCTGCGCATCAAGTCGGTGACCGGCGTGTTCCTTATCCTGAACACCCATGATCTGGACAAGCGGAAGCAGGACAGCCTCATGCCCGCCATCTACCTGCGGGATCTTGACCCGGATGCCGCTCCCTCCCAGCGCAACGCCGACCTGACCTTTGTGCGGGCACCGGCCCAGCTGGTGCAGTCCCTCTCCATTGCCACGGACAACAGCTGGTCTCCCACCATCCGCTACCGGGCACTGGGAAACCGTGGCTTCCTTTATCCCCCTTTCCAGGCCGCCTATCAAGACGGAGCCAGCCTTGCCGCCTCCGATTATGGCCACTGGACCTCACAATCCTATCTGGTGCCCGGGGACACCCACGAGGCCATTGCCTACAGCCAGCCCCTGATCCTGCCGGACGGCACTGTTTACGGCGTGATCGGCGTGGAACTGCTGGCCGACTACCTGTGGGAGAACCTGCCCTGCTCTGAGCTGCAGAACAACGGCACCTATTTCCTTGCCGTGACCGATACGGAGGAGCTCTCTGCCTCTGAACTGCAACTGCGTCCGGTGCTCCGTTCCCACTGCGACGGGCAGCCGGGTTCTGCGGACGAAAGCCTTACGCTGCGCCTCCACAGTGCCCATACCCACCGCTACCTCTTCAGCAATGCTCTCTACATTGCTTCGGTCTCCCCCTTGAACCTCTACAGCCGGAACGCCCCTTTCTCGGGCAAGCACTGGCTTCTCGTGGGCTCCGTTCCCGCGGTGCAGCTCTTTGCTTTCGCCCAGCGGCTGCAGCAGCTGTTCTCCTTCATCATGCTGATCACGCTGGCCGTTGGCTTTGTTTGCAGCTGGCTGATCAGCAGGCGGCTGGCCCGGCCCGTTGCCAAGCTCTCGGCCGAGGTAGCCGCTGCCGAAGCGGATTCCTCCGCCATCCCGCATCTGTCCGCCACCGGCATCCGGGAGCTGGATCAGTTCTCCTCTGCCTTTACCCAGCTGAGCAAAGACGTGCTGGACTCCTCCACCCGCTTTTTGCGCATTATGAAATTGGCCAGTGCGGAGCTGGGCGGCTATGAGCTGCGCGATGACAGCGTTTATGTGACCGACAACTTCTTCTCCATGCTGGGCCTTGCGCAGGAGCAGCCCGATCCGCTCACGCCAAAGGCTTTCCGCGCCCTGATGGGCACACTGGAGCAGCGGTGGTTCTACCGCCTGTCCCCGGCCAACAACAAGGTCTTTGCCATCCCTCAGCCCGACGGCAGCACCCACTACATCACCCTGCGTGTCACCCATATCCTGGGCGAAAGCGCCTCCGAGGTGGGTCTGGCTGAGGATATGACCACCACGGTGCTGGAGCAGCAGCGCATTGAGCACGAGCGCGATTACGATACCCTGACCGGCCTGTACCGCCGCCGTGCCTTTGACCGCGCCTGTGATGCGCTGTTCCAGCAGCCCGAAAAGCTGGGCTGTGCCGCCCTGCTGATGATGGATCTGGACAACCTCAAGCAGATCAACGACACCTACGGCCACGACTGGGGCGACCAGTACATCCGCCAGACCGGCCAGTGCTTTGCGGCCAACACGCCCGCCAACACCATCTGCTCCCGCCTTTCGGGTGATGAATTCCTGATCTTCTTCTATGGCTACCAGGATCAGGCACAGCTCCGCGCCCAGCTGGAGCTGCTGAGTGCCGCCCTGCAGCGCAGCGTGTCCATCCTGCCCAACGGCAAGCAGCTGCACATCAGCATCTCGGGCGGCATCGCCTGGTACCCCACGGACGGCCACGACCTGCTCACCCTGAAAAAATATGCCGACTTTGCCATGTATCAGGTCAAGCATTCCCACAAGGGCCGCATGTGTGATTTTGATATCGGCAGCTACCATCAGGAGGCATACGCCGCCCAGACCCAGCAGGACTTTGAGCGCCTGCTGCAGGAGGAGCTGGTGTCCTACCACTTCCAGCCCATCTACTCTGCCCGCAGCGGCCGGGTCGCAGCCTACGAGGCCCTCATGCGGGTCGATCTGCCTACCCTGCACTCCCCCGCTCAGGTCATGCAGCTGGCCCATGAGACGGGCCGCCTGTATGAGATTGAACGGATCACGGTGTTCCATTCCAGCGAGATCTTCCAGCGCCTGCAGGCACAGGGCCTGCTCCAGAGCGATGCCCTGCTCTTCATCAACTCCATCGCCAATGTCAGCCTGACGGTTGAGGATGTGGAGGAATATGCTCAGCGCTACCCCGAGCTGCTCAAGCGGCTGGTGGTGGAGATCACCGAACAGGAAGATCTGGACCGCGCATGTCTGGAACGGAAGCGGAACATTCCGGGCTTCTCCGGCTCCTTTGCGCTGGATGACTACGGCAGCGGCTACAGCAACGAATTGAACCTGCTGGAGCTCTCGCCCCGGTATATCAAGATCGACATTTCCATTGTGCGCGGGATCGACACCGACCGTGATAAGCAGCAGATCGTCTCCAACATTGTGGCTTACGCCCACGCCCGCAGTATGCAGCTCATCGCCGAGGGCATTGAGACCGAGGCCCAGCTGCGCACCGTCATCGGTCTGGGCGTGGACCTGCTGCAGGGCTATTACCTCAGCCGCCCCGCCGCAGTACCCGCCCCCATTGCACCGGCAGCGCAGGCGGTGATCGACCAGCTCGAACACCAGCGGTTCAATCCCCTCGGTTTATGATCTTTCCGGCTCCCCTGTGGGGGAGCCTTTTGTGACCTCATTCAGAGAAAGGAGACACGATGAACCACGAATCCAGTTCCGCTCTCCCCGCCGCCATCCGGGTGCGGGGCGCGCGGGTGCACAACCTGAAAAACATCGACGTAGATGTGCCGCTCCACAAGATCGTCGGCATTGCGGGCGTGTCCGGTTCCGGCAAGTCCTCGCTGGCGCTGGGGGTCCTCTACGCCGAGGGCTCCCGCCGCTATCTGGAAGCCCTTTCCACCTATACCCGCCGCCGGATGACCCAGGCCGAAAAGGCGCAGGTGGACGAGATCCGCTATGTTCCCGCCGCACTGGCCCTCCACCAGCGGCCCGGCGTGCCCGGGATGCGTTCCACCTTTGGCACCATGACCGAGCTTTTGAACAGCCTGCGGCTGATGTTCTCCCGGCTGTCCCACTACCCCTGCCCCGCCTGCGGCTGCATGGTGCCGCCCAGCCTGAACATTGCGGCCGAGATCCCGCTCTACTGCCCCCGGTGCGGCGCACAGGTGCCGGTGCTGGGCGCGGAGCAGTTCGCCTTCAACAGCACCGGGGCCTGCCCAGACTGCGAGGGCACCGGCATCGTGCGGGTGGTGGACGAATCCACTCTGGTGCCGGACGAGAGCCTTTCCATCAACGAGGGCGCGGTGCTGCCCTGGCAGACCCTGATGTGGTCGCTGATGAAGGAGATCGCCGAAAAGATGGGCGTGCGCACCAACGTTCCCTTCCGGGAGCTGACCCCGGAAGAGCGTGACATGGTGTTCCACGGCCCCGCCAAAAAAGTGCACCTGCTCTACCAGAACAGCAAGACCGGCGCGGCGGGCGAAATGGATTTCACCTACTTCAACGCCGTTTATACCGTGGAGAACGCCCTTGCCAAGGTGACGGATGAAAAGGGCATGAAGCGGGTGGAGCGGTTCCTGAAGCAGGGCCCCTGCCCTGCATGCGGCGGCTCCCGCCTGAACGCCGCGGCCCGGGCTCCCCGGCTGCGGGGCATCGGGCTGGCCGATGCCTGCCGCATGACGCTGGACACGCTGGTACAGTGGGTGGAGGGGGTACCCGCCTCCCTGCCCGTGGAGATGCGCCCCATGGCTGAGAGTATCTGCGAGTCCTTTCAGGCCACCGCTGCCCGCCTGCTGGATCTGGGGCTGGGCTACCTCTCCCTCGACCGGGAGGCCGCCACCCTTTCCACAGGGGAGCGCCAGCGGGTGCAGCTGGCCCGCTCGGTGCGCAACCGCACCACCGGCGTGCTCTATGTGCTGGACGAGCCCTCCATCGGTCTGCACCCCTCCAATATCGAGGGCCTGCGGGGCGTGATGCATGACCTGATCGCGGACGGCAACTCCATCGTGCTGGTGGATCACGACACTGAGATCCTACGGGATGCCGACTGGCTCATTGAGATGGGCCCCGGTGCCGGTGAAAACGGCGGCACCATCCTGACACAGGGCACTGTGGAGCAGGTGGCCCAAAGCCCGGCTTCCCGCATCGGGCCCTTCCTTGCCGACCTGCACACCCTCTCAGCCCGCACCCGCACCCCGGAGGCGGAGCTCTTTGCGCTGGGCACCATCACCCTGCGCACCCGGGCCATCCACACCGTCAAGCCATTGGAAGTCCGGCTGCCCAAGGGACGGCTCATTGCGGTGACCGGCGTATCCGGTTCCGGCAAGACCACGCTGGTGCTGGAAAGCCTGATCCCCGCACTGGAAGCCGCCGCCAAGGGCGAAGCTCTGCCCGCCCATGTGGAAAGCATCACTGCACCGGGCATTGCGCAGGTCAAGCTCATTGACGCAACGCCCATCGGCATCAACGTGCGGTCCACGGTGGCCACCTACGCCAATGTCCACGATGAGCTGCGCAAGATCTACGCCCGCTCCCCTCTTGCCAGGGAGAAGGGCTACAAGGCGGGCGATTTTTCCTACAACACGGGCCGCCTGCGCTGCCCCGGCTGCGACGGCACCGGCACCATCAGCCTGGACATCCAGTTCCTGCCGGATGTGGAGATCACCTGCCCGGACTGCGGCGGCTCCCGCTACCAGAAGGATGCCGCCGCCCTCTACCGCACCCGGAAGGACGGCACCCAGGCCGAGAGCCTGCCCCGCCTGATGGAGATGAGCGTGGACGAAGCCCTTGCCGCCTGTGCCGACCTCAAGCTGGTGGCCAGCCGGCTGCAGACCCTTTCCAACCTGGGGCTGGGCTACCTGACTCTGGGCGAGGCCACGCCTAGCCTTTCGGGCGGGGAGGCCCAGCGGCTCAAGCTCGCCAGCGAGATGGGCAAAGGGCAGGCCGACACCGTGTTTGTATTCGACGAGCCCACCATCGGCCTGCACCCGCTGGATGTGCGCACTCTGCTGGGCGTGTTCCAGCGCCTCATTGACAGCGGGGCCACTGTGGTGGTCATTGAGCACGATCTGGATGTGATCCGCAACGCCGACTATCTCGTGGACCTTGGCCCCGGCGGCGGCGAGAGCGGCGGACGCATCGTGGCCTGCGGCACACCGGAGCAGGTGGCCGCCGATCCCGCCAGCATCACCGGAAAATATCTGCACCTGTAACCAAAAGAGGGACCCCGCCCAACGGCGAGGTCCCTCTGACATTTTATGATAAACTTTAGGTATCCTGCAGCTCCCCGCGGCTGGCGGCCTTGAGGTAAGCAAAGATGAAGCCGTCCAGATCACCATCCATCACGGCATCGACATTGCCGGTCTCGTAGTTGGTGCGGTGATCCTTGACCATGGTGTAGGGCATGAACACATAGCTGCGGATCTGGTGGCCCCAGGCGATCTCATTCTGCACGCCCTTGATGTCATCGATCTTGTCCATGTGCTGCTGCTTTGCGATCTGATACAGCTTTGCCTTCAGCATTTCCATGGCGTAGTCACGGTTCTGGAACTGGCTGCGCTGGGTCTGGCAGCTGACCACGACGCCGGTGGGCTTGTGGATCAGACGGACAGCGGAAGAGGTCTTGTTGATGTGCTGGCCGCCGGCACCGGAGGAGCGGAACACCTGCATCTCGATGTCCTCAGGGCGGATGTCCACCTGAATGGTGTTGTCCAGTTCGGGCATCACTTCCAGAGAGGCAAAGCTGGTCTGGCGGCGGGCGTTGGCATCAAAGGGAGACACGCGGACCAGACGGTGCACGCCGTTCTCGCTCTTGAGCAGGCCGTAGGCGTTGGGGCCCTTGACCATCATGGAAGCGCTCTTCATACCGGCCTCATCGCCGTCCTGATAGTCCAGCACCTCCACGGTCATGCCGTGTGCCTGTGCCCACTTATTGTACATACGGTAGAGCATCTCGGCCCAGTCCTGCGCCTCGGTGCCGCCGGTACCGGCGTGGAAGGTCAGGATAGCGTTGCTGTGGTCGTACTCACCGTTCAGCATGGTCATCAGCTGCAGCTCGTCCACAGCCTTGCCCACGGCGTTCACGGCTTCCTCTGCTTCGGGCACCATATCGGGGTCGTACTCCTCGTCCAGCATCACCAGCATGGTCTCGGCATCATCGTACAGGCCCTGCAGCTTCTCAAAGCGGTTCAGCTTGCCCTTCAGGTCGCCCACTTCATCAAAGACCTTCTTGCTCAGCTCAGCGTCATCGTAAAAGCCGGGGCGGCTCATGGTGTGCTCCAGCTCCTGCACGCGCTTGCGGGAAGCGTCGATGGCCAGCGCTTCCTCCAGGTCCTTCACAGCGGTGCCGTAATCGGCCAGCTGCACTTTCAGTTCGTCAGTAGTAATCATATTTTAAGAATCCCTCAAAAGATACAGTTTATACACAGATACTTCATTAGTATACCCAGAATCCATGATAAAGTAAAGAGGAAAAATACTCAACCTACTGGAATTTTGAAGATTTTTGCCTTTTCTTTTCTCTTTTAAGGGAGTATAATAAGTTCAACTAGCATACCGGGAGGATCTTATGCCCAAATATTATGGCTGCCCCTGTGAGGGCTGCGGCAAGCCGCTGACGCTGCAGGACGATATCGTTGTCTGCCCCGACTGCGGCGCGCCTTATCACCGCGATTGTTATGAAAAGCTCGGCCGCTGCATCCATGCCCCGGCCCACGCCGCCGGATACGAGTGGAAGTTCCCCTATCAGGAAAGTGAGCTGTGCACCTGCCCTGCCTGCGGCGAGCGCACCCTGCGCAGTGAATCTGTCTGCCGCTGCTGCGGTGCGGCTCTGCCCCCGGAGGGGGCACAGGAGCCCACCGACCGTGCCGATTCGGATGAGCACAGCGAGGAGTTTGATTACTCCACCTTTTACCGCCAGTTCCAGGAGACCGGGGCCCCGCAGGTAGACCCGCTGCGTCAGACCTATCAGGCCGCTTTTGGCAAGGAAGAGGTCATGGACGGCATCCCCTGCAAGGACTGGGCGGATTTCATCGGCCCGGCTTCCCCTGCCTACCTGAGCGCCTACTGCCGGATGCAGCTGTCCCACACCAAGACCTCCATGAGCTTTTCGGCCATGCTGTTCGGCCCGTTCTATTTCTTCTACCGCAAGGCGTGGAAGCCCGCGTTCGCCTTTCTGGCCGCCGAGCTGGTGCTGGCCCTGCCCACCTTCATTGACCTTTTGCAGATCACGGACAGCAGCCTGTCCCCGGGGCTTTCCACCTCCACCCTGCTCACCCTTTCCCGGGTCTGCTCGGTGCTCAGCTTTCTGCTGATGATCGTGCGCGGCCTGTATGGCAAGTGGCTCTACCGCCAGAGTGCCGCCGAGAAGATCCGCCGCATCCGTGCAGAGTTCCCGGACGCGGCACAGCGCAAAGCCGTGCTCTGCGCTCAGGGCGGCACCAGCTGGGCCGCCGTGCTCGGCTGTCTGGTCCTGCTCATGGTCATCGGCAGCGCGTTCACCCTGCTGCTTGGCCCCAATGTGGATGCCCTGATCCATCTGGTCTACGGCTGAGCGTTCAGCCTGAAATGATATGATGAAGGAGTTCCGAACCATGAAAAAAGTTACGAAGGCTGTCATCCCTGCCGCCGGTCTGGGCACCCGTGTGCTGCCCGCCACCAAGGCCATGCCCAAGGGGATGCTCCCCATCGTGGATAAGCCCGCCATCCAGTATCTGGTGGAGGAAGCCGTCAAGTCCGGCATCACGGACATTCTGATCATTCTGGGCCGCAACCAGAGCATCATCGAGGATCACTTTGACCGCAGCCCCGAGCTGGAAGAAAAGCTGGCCGCCCCCGGCAAGGAAAAGATGCTGGAGGAGTGCCTGGGCATCTCGAACCTTGCCAACATCTTCTTTGTGCGCCAGAAGCAGACGCTGGGCCTGGGCCACGCCGTGAGCATGGCAAAGGCCTTTACCGGTGACGATCCGTTCGTGGTCATCTACGGCGACGACGTGATCTGGGGCGAGGACCCTGTCTGCGCCCAGCTCATCCGCGCCTATGAGGAGTTCGGCCGCCCGGCTGCTGGTGTCTCCGCTGTGCCCTGGGCCGATGTGAGCCGCTACTGCAGCCTGAAGACCACCCCCATCCACGACAACTATTTCTTTGTGGATGACATGATCGAGAAGCCCAAAAAGGGCCAGGAGTTCAGCAACTACTCCATTCTGGGCCGTGTGCTGCTGACCCCTGAGATCTACGATATCCTCGCCCACACTAAACCCGGTGCAGGCGGCGAGATCCAGCTGACCGATGCCATGGCCGAGTATGCCCGCAACTGCGGCGGCATGACCGCCGTGGAGTTCACCGGCACCCACTACGACATGGGCAACAAGCTCCGCGTGGTGGAGGCTCAGGTGGAGCTGGCATTGCAGCACCCCGAGATCGGCGAGGCTTTCCGTGCCTACCTGAAGGAGTTCTGCAAGACCCTGTAATATTCCGCTTCTTTTCCATGACCCAAGACCGCTCTGCCGCCGGGCAGGGCGGTCTTTTGCTGCAATAACCCCGGCAAGGAATTGGTTGATACAAAACAGTTCCTGCGGTATACTGGATGTGAATGTTTTTTATGTAAAGATCGTGTCAAAGAGAAAGCGAGGTTCTTTCATGGCAAATGCCGACCGCAGCGCGGAGCAGTTCCGCAAAATGACGGAGACCCCCATCCCGAAATTGATCCTGAGTCTGGCGGCTCCCACGATATTGAGCATGCTCATCACCAGCATCTATAATCTGGCCGACACCTTTTTTGTGGGCCAGATCTCCACCAGCGCATCCGGCGCGGTGGGCATCGTTTCCAGCCTGATGGCCATTCTCCAGGCGCTGGGCTTTATGCTGGGCCACGGCTCCGGCAGCATCATCAGCCGCAGCCTGGGCAGCCAGAACACCGATGCCGCCACCCGGTTTGCTTCCACCAGCTTCTTCACAGCACTGGTGTTCGGCGGCATCATCACAGCGGCAGGCCTGCTCACCCTGCCCGATTTTATGATGCTGCTGGGCAGCACCGAGACCATCCTGCCCCATGCCTGTGCCTACGCGCGGTACATCCTGCTGGCCGCTCCCATTATGATGTCCAGTCTGGTGATGAACAACATCCTGCGCTATGAGGGCAAGGCCAGCTTTGCCATGATCGGCCTGGTCACCGGCGGCCTGCTGAACATCGCGCTGGACCCGCTGTTCATCTTTGGGCTGGGCATGGGCACCGCCGGTGCGGGCCTTGCCACGGCCCTGAGCCAGACCATCAGCTTCTGCATCCTGCTGTCCATGTTCCTGCGGGGCAAAACGGTCAGCCAGTTCCGGATCACGGCAGTCACCCACAGCCCGGCGGAGTTCGGCACCATCCTGATGACCGGTATGCCCAGCTTTGGCCGTCAGGGCCTGAACAGCATTGGCGGAATGCTGCTGAACATCGCCGCCCGCGGCTATGGCGACGCTGCCGTAGCCGGCATGAGCATCGTTTCCCGCATCTTCATGTTCATCATCTCGGTGGCCATCGGCACCGGGCAGGGCTTTCAGCCGGTGGCAGGCTTCAACTATGGTGCCAAAAAGTACCACCGGGTGCAGCAGGCCTGCCTGTTCACCATGGCAGCCAGCTTCTGCTTCCTCTCTGTCATTCTCACCGCCTGCTGGTTCAATACCGAGACCCTCATCCGCCTTTTCCGCGATGATCCCGAAGTCACCGCCGTGGCCCTGCCCGCCTTCCGCTACCAGTGCTTTGCCATGCTGCTGCAGCCCGTGATCGTGGCAGGCAACATGCTGTTCCAGTCCATCGGCAAATCGGGCCGGGCCACCTTTCTGGCCTGCTGCCGTCAGGGCGTGTTTTTCATCCCACTCATCCTCACCCTGCCCCGGGCCTTTGGGCTGCTGGGTGTTGAGATCTGCCAGCCCATCGCCGATGTGCTGACCTTCTTTGTCACCGTGCCCTTCCTCTTCCCCTTCCTGCGTCAGCTGGTGCGGATGGACGAAGCCGAGGCTGCCAAGGCCTGAAGCGCCCCTGTAACAAAACTGTAACCATGACCGGACGTTCGATTGCAATTGAACGTCCGGTTTATTCGTATTATAATCAGGATAGGAAAGTTAAATTCTGCCAAACCTGTGAGGTACGCTTATGAAACGTTCTGTTCTCCGCATCGGCTGTGCAGTGCTCAGCCTGTCTGCCGCGGCAGGGCTGCTGGCCTCCTGCTCCCTGCTGCCTCCGGCCTCGCCCCTGCCCGATTCCAAGCCCGCGCAGGCTGAGGAAGCGCCCGGCCCCGCTGCAGCTCCACTGGACGACGGCAAGCTGCGCATCCTGTACAGCAACGGCTCCAACGGCGGCAATACCGTGCTCTGCGGCAATACCGTGTTGTATCAGGCCGCCAGCAGCGAGACCGTGTATCTGGTGCCGGATGCCCTGACCGGCACCGTGCGGTACTATCTGCGGCAGTGGTCAGCCCCCGGCACTCCCACCGGGCGGGCAGCCGCCCTGTGCGACCGCAGCGGCAAGGAGATCCTGACCTTTGACCGTGCCTACGATGCCGTCCTGACCGGCAGCCTGCTGGTCCTGACCGCACCGGAACAGATGGCCTATGCCCCCTGCAACAACCACGCCGCAGGCGATTGCCGGGTGATCGACCTTGCCACGGGCGAGGAGCTGGCTGTGCCCGAAAACGCCTACGGATGCAGCATAGCAGGCAGCTATCTGGCCTTTGAAGTCTGCAATGTCCCGGCAGACTATGTGCAGGAAAACGAATGGGGCGATGATCTGACCGCCTACTGCGCCGTGCAGGTGCAGGATCGGCAGGGCGAGGTGGTCTATCAGGCAGAGCTGTCCGGCCTTTCCAGCTTCTATGCCAGCAGCAGCGACAGCTCCGCCCCCACCGACTGGCTGGTGGTGAGCCACTACAACGAGGATGGCACGACGGGTGCCGACAGCCTGTACAACCCCACCACCGGCGAGGAGCTGACCGGTTACCAGCAGTACACCGGTGCAGGCACGGTCAGCCTGTATAACGATGGCAGATACCAGCTGGTGGATCTGGTCAGCACGGAGCAAAGCGCTGTGCTCTGCGAATATGACCAGCCCATCCGGTATTATGTGCCCGGCGTGGCAGTCACGGAGCCCGAAGTTTCCACCCCCGAAATGGCGGGGCGGTATCTGTTCCACGACCTGCTCACCGGCGAGGAGAAAGACCTCTACGATGCCAATACGGATGATGCCACGTTGGCCATCTACGCCCTGGACGGCACCGTGCGGGTGTTCGACCGGCAGACCGGCGTGCTGCTGACCGACACCGCCATCGACCCGGTGGAGAACCAGGTGCGGGCCCATGTCTATGCCGAAAACGGCTGGGTCTGGGTCGCGCAGGACGACAACGACAACTATGTGAACACGGCCATCCAGATCTGCGGGCCGGACGGCACCCACAAAACGCTGGATCCCCGCACGCTGGAAGAAGCCTACACCCATTATTATCCCCTGTTTTCCACAGCCGATGGACTCTATTTCTACGGCTGCTGCAACGGCCCCGGCGGCAGCTGGCTGTATGACATCCTGGACAGCGACGGCAATGTCGTCGTGGGCGGGCTGCGCAGCTGCAGCACCTATTATGCCGACAGCGCCAACGGCCTGCCGGAGGGTGTGTTTGCCGCCAGCAAGGGCTTTTCTTACGGCTGGATGGATCTTTCCGGCCGGTGGCTCTATGCCGAAAGCATCTTTGCTTCCACCGCTGATGAGATGGACAACTACTACTTCTGAGGGAGGATTTCCGTATGAAAAACGTTAAGATCACCCGCCGCAGTTTTCTGTTGGGCCTGGGAGCCGCCTCCTCGGCCCTGCTGCTTTCCGCCTGCGGCAGCACCGATGCCCCGGCATCGTCCGCCAGCACATCCGTCTTGCCGCAGCCTGACTCCGGGGCTCCGGCTTCGTCCGCTGCCAGCGAGGTCCCGCCGGAACCCGTCCTGCGTGTGGACGAGTTCCCCATCACCGACGGCAGCACGGCCTGCATCCCGCTGATCGCGCAGATCATGGCCGATACCACCGGGCTGGATCTGGAGACCGCCCGGAGCGCCGTGACCACCAACACCACAGCCCAGGCCTGGCGCAACCTGGGCCTGTACGGCAACAATTACGGCGATTCGGTCAAGCTTATTATCGCCTACGAGGCCCCGGAATCCGTCAAGGAGGAGCTGAAGGCTGACGGTGACCCGCTGGAGCAGAAGGCCATTGGCCGGGACGCGCTGGTGTTCATCGTCAACGAGGACAACCCCGTGCAGAGCCTGACCCTGCAGCAGCTCAAGGACATCTACGCCGGAACGATCACCAACTGGAAAGATGTAGGCGGCAAGGATCAGGAGATCATTGCCTTCCAGCGGCGGGCGGACTCCGGCAGCCAGACCCTGTTCCAGAAGCTATTGATCCAGGGCGGCCCGCTGATGGAGGCCCCCACCGAGCTGGCCCCCACCGCCATGGGTGAGCTGGTGGACAGCATTGCAGAGTATAACAACTCTGCCAACGCCATCGGTTTCTCGGTCTACTACTACATCGACCAGATGTACTCCAAGCCCGGTCTGCGGCTGCTGGCCGTGGATGGCGTGACTCCTTTCAACGAGACGATCGCCGACCAGAGCTACCCGCTGTGCAACGAATTCTATGCCGCCATCCTGCAGGATTCCGATGCCGACAGCCCGGAACGCAGGATCTACGAATGGCTCTCCACCGATGCAGGGCGCTCCTGCATTGAGCGCTCCGGCTATGTGGCCGTCCAGTAATTCCCAGAAAATTCGGCACATTTCATTGACTTTGCTCAAATCCTTTGCTAAACTTAAGAAAAGTTTGTCAGCTTTTTTCGTTTCACGATCTTGAGCAAAGGAGATGCCGCATCATGTCCCATCCTTCCGACTCCCCGCACTCCTCCCACGTTGAGAGCCGCAGCCGCAAGGCACTGCGCAGCTACATCATTCAGGCCTCCACCCTGCTGGAGATCGTGCTGTCCGGGCTGGTGCTCATCGGCCTGCTGCTCAGCTTCATCCCCCTGCTCAAGTGGATGCCGGGCCTGCTGTTTGATGGCAACGATGTAGAGATCCGCGGCTTCCTTGAGCGGGCGCTGGACATCGTCATCGGCGTGGAGTTCATCAAGATGCTGGCCAAGCACAGCCCCGGCAGCAGCCTGGAAGTGCTGCTCTACGCCATTGCACGCCACATGGTGGTCGGCCACGAATCGGCTCTGGACAACCTCATCAGCGTGGGTGCCATTGCGTTGATCTTTGTCGTGCGCAAGTTCTTCTTTGTGCCGGCCTTTGGTGCCCACCTGCCTGACGGCAAGCCCGCCCCGGACCTGACCCCCAACCAGAGCGGCATCCCCGCCGAGGAGTTCCGCACCCGCCTGCGCCAGCGCATCCATGCAGAAGCTCTCGCCGAGGAGGAGGACGACGACGAGGATGAGACCGAGGAAGTGTAAGATTTCCGAACGCACAAAAACCCGAGGACAGCTGTGATGCTGTCCCCGGGTTTCTTATTTGTCCGCGATTCCGTTTTCAGGCTCAGGCGTTGGTCTCGCCGCCCTCAACGACCAGCTCATCCTCATAGTCGAGACCGTAGGTATCCACCAGCGTCTCCTCGTAATCCTTGTGGAAGAAGCTTTCCTCGCCCAGGCTCTTGATCTCGTCGTTGATCCAGTCCAGCAGGGTGGTGTTGCCCTTGCTCACAGCGGGGGCAATGGTATCCTGGCTGCCCAGAGAGGGGATGCCCACCGTGTAGCCGGAGTTCTGCTTTGCAAAGGCGATGACCTCGGTGTTGTCGTTGGCCCATGCAGCGCCATTGCCATTTTCCAAGGCGTTCTTGGCGGTTGCATAGGAATCATACTTCTGCAGGGGAATGTCGGGATATTCCTTGGTCAGGTAGGTCTCGGCGGTGGTGCCGGAAATGACGATCATCTGATCGTCGGCGTTCCAGTTGTCCAGGCTGGTGATGACATTGCTGTCGGGAGAGATGACACCCAGTGCAACGTTCATGTAGGGCAGTGCAAAGTCCACCTCCTCGGCGCGCTCGGGCGTAACGGTGAAGTTTGCCAGAATGATATCGACCTTGCCGGTCTGCAGGTACTCAATGCGGTTGGCGGCTTCCGTGGAGACGAAGTTGGCCTCCACACCCAGATCCTCGGCCAGGCGGCGGGCGAAGTAGACATCATAGCCCTGATACTCACCGTTCTCATCCACATAGCCGAACGGGTTCTTGTCGGAGAAAACGCCGATGTTCACGGTGCCGTCTGCCTTGATCTCGTCCAGCGTGCGGAACACGTCACTGCCAGCAGCTGCAGCAGAGCCGGATGCGGCAGAAGAGGAGGATGCGCTGCCGCCGCAGGCAGAAAGCAGGGCGGCGGTGGAAGCTGCGCCCAGACCCAGCAGGAAGGCACGGCGAGAGATCTTGTTAACTTTCATGGTAATAACTCCTTTCCTTTCTTTCCCATATAAAAATCCATCCATGATCTGTGACATCATTTCACAGCATCAGACAAAAGGTTCAAAGTGGAAATGGGCTGCTGCGCATTTCTCACTGCTTTGCAACCGCATCAAAGGTGAACGTGCGCAGGAAGCGCTGTGCACGTTCGGTCTGCGGGTGGTCGAAGAAGTCCGCCGGGGGCGCTTCCTCCACAATACGGCCATCGTCCAGAAACAGCACCCGGCTGGCAATTGCCCGGGCAAACTGCATCTCGTGGGTGACGATCACCATGGTCTTGCCCTCACGGGCCAGGTCGAGCATGACATCCAGCACCTCGCGCACCATTTCAGGGTCAAGGGCGGCGGTCACTTCGTCGAACAGCAGGATCTCGGGGTGCATACAGAGCGCACGCACAATAGCGACACGCTGCTTCTGACCACCCGAAAGCTCCCGGGGGTAGCTGTTCTTTTTGGCCAGCAGGCCCACGCGGTCCAGCAGGGCCTCGGCTTCCCGCTGCACCTCAGCCCGGGGGCGTTTCTGCACCTTGGTGGGGGCCAGCAGGATATTTTCCAGCACGGTCAGGTGCGGGAAAAGCTCATAGCTCTGGAACACCATGCCGATGCGCTGGCGCAGGGCCGCCAGATTCTTGCCGCCGTAGGCTACCGTCTCACTGCCCAGCTTCACCCGGCCCGCCTGCACCGGCTCCAGACCGTTCAGACAGCGCAGCAGGGTGCTTTTGCCGCAGCCGGAAGGGCCCACCACAACGATGACCTCACCGGGCTTGACGGCAAAGCTGACATTATCCAGAACATTGGTCTTGCCATCGTAGCTTTTTGCCAGATGGTCTACAGTCAGGATCGGCTCTGCCATAACAGTCACTTCCATTTCTTTTCGAGGTAACCGGCCAGCAGGCTGATGGGCCAGCAGGCCAGAAAATACAGGATAAACACGGTGAGATAGATGCCAAACGCCGCGTTGGGGCTGGCGGTGCGGTTGGCCTCAATGATCTGCTGGGCCACCTTGAGCACCTCCACCACACCGATCACCAACACCAGGCTGGTGGTCTTGATCATGCGGGTGATGAGGTTGATGGACAGCGGGATGAGCCGCCGCACCGTCTGGGGGATGATGATGTACCAATAGGTCTGCGCCCGGCTCATGCCCAGCGCCTCGCTGCTCTCGTACTGATGCTTCGGGATGGCGATGAGGGCACCGCGGACGAGGTCGCTCATCTCGGCCGTGCCCCAGAGCACGAACACGATGACCGCCGCCGTCTCGCCGGAAAGATCCCAGCCAAAGGCCCGCGTGGTGCCAAAATACACCAGAAAGAGCAGCACCATCTGGGGCATGATGCGGATGAATTCCAGATACACCCGGAGGATGGTTTTCAGGATGGGATTTTTGAAAGTCATCAGCACGCCCAGCAGGATGCCCAGCGGCAGGCTGAGAAGGACAGACACAGCGCTGATCTTAAGTGCCACGCCCAGACCGCCCAGCAGGCGAACCATATTTTTGCCCTTGAGCAGGACTTCAAGACCCAAATCCGGCATAGCGCAGCCTCCTTTCCAGCCAGCTGCCCAGCAGGGACACCGGCAGCAGGATGATGAGGTAGAACACCACCAGCAGGAAAAGGTTCTCGGCCGTCTTATAGTACAGGCCGATGAGGTCCTTTGCCGTGAACATCAGATCCATCAGGCTGATGGCGCTGAACACGCTGGTCTCCTTGAGCAGGAAGATGATATTGGCCATAAAGGCCGGCATACTGATGGAGACCGCCTGCGGCAGCACCACATAGCGCATGGTCTGCAGCCGGCTCATGCCAAGGCTCAGGGCACTTTCGGTCTGGATGGGTTCGATGGCTTCCAGCCCGCTGCGGAAGGCCTCGGCCATGTAGCTGCCGCCCAGAAAGGCAAGGCCTGCAATGCCGCAGAGCTCGGCGTTGGTCTTGATGCCGATCTTGGGCAGACCGTAATAAAGAAAGAACAGCTGGACCAGCAGCGGCGTGTTCCGGCTGAGCTGGATATAAGCGCCCACGATACGGCGCAGCACCGGCACTTTTTCGTACTGGAGCACGGCGCAGACAAGGCCCACAAGGATGGCCCAGAAGATACCGGCCACACCCAGACGCAGGGTGAGCCAGGCCGCTTTTTCATACTGCGGCAGATATTGCACCATCACATTCCAGTCCATGTCTGTTCCCCTCCTTTTCTCCTGATCTTGCGGATGTTTGTTTCCGTTGGCCGTATGATATACCCATTTCCCCAGAATGTCAATAGGTTTATAGGTTTTTTGTTGCACAAATTCCGGTCAAATCGATAAACAAGCTATTCATCGCTGATTTTTCGTTTCTGCTTTTCCACGCAAAAACGCCGTCTCTTGCCTTTTTGCACAAGAGACGGCGGGGTGTTTTGGGGATTTAGTTTTGTTTTTCGAGAAGCTGGTCTACCTTTTTCTGAATTTCTTTGTTGTCGCCCTCATAGTTGATTTCTGATAATGCAAAGCAGCACTCAAATGCAGAATTACCAATCGTCGAGATCTCTTTTCCCAAAAATACCGTTTTCAAAGAAATACAGTTCGCAAATGTATGCGGTCGGATCTCTCCCTTTATCTCTACTCTTGCCCGGGTCAACTTCTCACAGTTTGCAAAAACGCAGTCATCTCCCAACTTTACATTCTCTGGAAGGTCCAGTTCTCGCAGTCCGGTACTTGCAAATGCCGAATTAGAAAGCTCTAGCCCACTATTCTCCGGAAACTCTACCTTTTGCAACGCAGCACAGCCAAAAAAAGCTGACGCACCGATTTTGATCAGTGATTTTGGCAGCTGCACAGATTTCAGATTATAACACCCTGAAAATGCGGCAAAGCCAATCTCCGTAACGCCTTCCGGGATACTCACCGATTCCATGGTGGTATTATTTTTGAAGCATCCTGAATCAATTTTGGTAAATTTCCCGCTGGACAGAACAACATCCTTTTGCTTGCCGGTATCGTAGCTTTTCAGCACGCCATTCACGATCAATGGATTCTCTTTTTCCGGCACGCTGGATGCTGGCGGCTCCGGTTCACTGGAAGAAGCCGATTCCGAGGGGGCGGGCACTTCCTCCGGCTGAGAGGGAGCCGATACCTCACTGGAAGCGGGCGGTTCCGCAGGCGCGGGCATCTCTCCCCCGCCGCAGGCAGAAAGCAGCACGGTACCGCACAAAAGCAGTGCTGTGCACAGAACGGTCCTCCATTTCATAGCGAGCTTCCTATTCTGCCCCGCAGGGGCCATCTTCTTTTTTCAGAACACCTTGCGGCACTCCACCACAAGGCCGACCACCCGCACCTGCACCCGTTTCAGATCATAGATCTGGGGCTGGTGCACGGGGTTGAAGCTTTTGGGGGTCAGGACCACAAGGCTCCCCTCCTGACGGAAATATTTCACGGTGGCTTCATCGCCGTTGACCATCACCACGGCAAGCTGGCCGTTTTCCACTTCCGGCTGCTCCCGCACCAGGATCTCATCGTTTTCCGAGATGCCCACGGCGTTCATGCTGTCGCCCCGGACACGGAGCCAGAAGTACCGTGCCCCGTCCTTCCGGGTGATAGGGATGTAGCCCTCAATGTTTTCTTCCGCATACATGGGCAGGCCTGCACGCACCGTGCCCAGCAGCGGAGCCGTGAGGGCGGGATCGAACGGGACAGCTCCTTCGGGCAGCTTCCGCTCCTCCTTCACCGATGGGACGGCTTCGCCCAGCAGCTCCCCCACCGGCACGCCAAAATAGGCGGACACCCTGGCCAGCGTCTCGCCCGAGGGGGTCGCCCCGGTGTTTTTCCATTTGGTCACTGTGGAGTTGCTCAAGCCCATCTCCTGCGCGGCCCGGCTGCGGCTGATGCCTCTGGCCTGACACAGGGCCGTGTAGCAGTCATAAAACACAAATTTTGCACTCCTTCTTGTGCAGAACGCCAGTTTTCTAACTGGATTCAGATTTTCCCTTGACTTTCTGAATTTAATCAGATATTATAGCCTCGCAAGCTGATTTTGGTTAGATTTTATCCACCAAACCTTCTGCGGTCTTTTCACAATCTTACCGAAAATTCTAACCAAAGTCAAGCTTTTTGAACGCAAAAACCACGACAAAAGGAGTGAAACTGTATGATCGAACGTCAGATCCATTTATCCTCGGGCGGCGGGGCCGCTCTGCAGGGGTACGATGGCCTGCTCCGCTTCGGCTACACCAAAAACCGGGGCATCTACGCCCTGCGGGTGGAAGCCGACGGCGAGTGGCAGGGCATGACCCTGCGGGCCTTCTGGCACCTGCCGGATGGGAACGCTGCCCCCTCCACACTGGTGGTGGACGGCCTTGTGGAGGTACCCGCCCTCATCACGGCTGTGCCCGGGGAGGGGCGCATCACCTTTGAGGGCACCGATGGCACCCGCACCCTGACCAGCGCGGACGTGTGCTACTGCGTGGCCGAAAATTCCGGCACTGAGGACAGCACCCTGCCCCAGCCCGGCACGCCCGCCTGGCAGGCCCTGCTCGACCGGCTGAAAGCAGCTGTGGAAAGTGGTGCGTTCCGGGGCGAAAAGGGGGAACCCGGACCGCAGGGAGAACCCGGTGCCGCAGGACCCACCGGCCCCAAAGGAGAGCCCGGCCCGCAAGGCCCACAGGGAGAACCCGGCCCCCAGGGCCCAAAGGGTGACCCCAGCGATCCCGGCCAGTGGGAGCTGCTGGAAAAGGTGTCCCTGAGCGCCGCCGCTGCCAGCTTTGAGCGCACCTTTCCCACCGAACTGCAGGCGCTGAAGGTGCTGTTTCAGGCAGGCAGCAGCCAATCCAAGGGCACGCTGCACTGGGTGTGCAGCACCAGCGATGGTGCCCAGCTGCTCAGTGCTTCTGCCCCCTGTGCTGCCAGCAGCCCGATGTCCAGCCCGCCCACCCGCACCTTTGCCAGCTTTCAGGCACTTCCCTGCTTCGGCCAGTATCTCTGTTTTGCCGCATCCGGCACCACGGGTGCACCGCCTGCGGTCGTTCTGCCTGCCGGAAGCGGCGGCCAGAATGTGGATGCCAGCCAGAAGCTCGGCAGGCTGACCCTGACCGTGGACACCAACGTCCGGCTTGCCGCCGGTGCCACGATCGAGCTGTGGGGCGTTCCGGCCTGAGCGGGAGCACCGAAACCGTTTCCGACAGAACTTTCGGTAAAATTTCTTTCACTTTCCATGAAATTTTTGTGTTTCGTCTTGATGCATCTTCCATATTTTGTTATACTGGTTAAAAAGCGGAAAGTGGGGAATCAGCCATGGATGTCCCTGTTCGGTTTATCGATTCGATCATCAACAATCCCCTGCTGATGCAGTTTCTTGTGCATCGGTGGTTTTTTCTGCTGGAATATGACCCCCGTCTGGATCAGCTGCGGGTCTACGATACCCGGAGCCGCACGCTGGAGACACTGGATGCCTACCTTGGCTCCGAGAAGCCGGAGCACGCCACGATCTTCGCGGAGGACCGCTGGAAGATGCGCGCCCTGCTCACCGGTGAGCTGTACGGCCCGCTGGAGATGCGCTTTGTCTCGCCGGAGGGGGTGTATTATTCCCGGGAGGTGGATGCCCGCCCGGTCGAGGACCCCGCCCGCGGCACGCTCTATGTAGGCTACGCAAAGGACATCACCGACCAGAGGAATCAGACCCAGGAGCTGCTGGAGCAGGCCCGCCACGATTCCCTGACCCAGCTGTATAACAACCGCACCGGCAAAGAGCTCATTGACCGCTATCTGCAGGCCAAAGATCCCTATGCCTCCTGCGGAATGCTGGTCATCGACCTGGATTTTTTCAAGAACGTCAACGACTGCTACGGCCATCTGTTCGGCGACAAGGTCCTGCAGGAGTTTGCCCGGCTGCTGCGCACCCTGTTCCGCTCCAGCGACATTCTGGTGCGGTTCGGCGGTGATGAGTTCGTGGTGTTTTTGAAGGATATCCCCAACACCACCCTGCTCCAGAAGACCCGCCAGCTTTCGGAATCCGTGCAGCAGGTGAAGTTCTGGGAAAACGATTACCGGATGACCTGCAGCATCGGTGCCTGCTTCCTGCCCGAAAACACAGCGGGCTATTCCTTTGACCAGCTGTTCGAAAACGCGGACTGGGCCCTGTATCAGGCCAAGCAGAACGGCCGCAACCAGTATGTGTTCTGCGATAATCTGCGGCGCTACGCCCAGGCGGTTCCTGCCGCCCCGGAAACAGCCGATATCGATGCACGCTACCTGCACAACGACCTAATCTCCACCGCCTTTGAACTGTTTGAGAAGAACAACAGCTTTGAGACCGCCATTCCCCTCTTCCTGAAGATCGTCGGCATCCGGCTGCAGCTGGACCGCATCACCATTGTGGACACCCGCATCCGGGAACGCAGCATCTCCCGGCAGTTCCAGTGGACCTCTCCCCGCGCGGAGCCGGTGCCTCTGAACGGTGAATCCTATACCAAGGAGGACTTCCTGACCCTGTTCCACAGCTATGATGAATACGGTACCACCGTGCTGCAGGCCGACAACATGGGGATGTACTCGCCGCAGGGGCGCGCGCTGCTGATGCAGGGCGGGGCCCAGACAGTGGTCTACGCTGCCATGTACGGCGAGGGCGAGTATCAGGGTGCCATTGCCTATGTGGTGTGCGGCAGCAAGCGGTACTGGACTCCCCAGAACCGCCGGGAGCTGGGCGAGATCACCAAGATCATCAACGCCTACCTGAGCAAGCATCTGGCCGTGAACGCCGTGAGCCGCGGCATGACCTCTGCCCCCGAGTTCGACCGGCTGACCGGCCTGCTGTCCTTTTCCCGTTTCAAGGAGGAGGTCTTCCACAAGATCATCGGAGGCTACGCCGAGGGCTTCCAGATCTTCTACTGTGACTTCGAGAACTTCAAATACTTCAACGAAAAATACAGCTACGCCACCGGTGATCAGCTGCTGAAGGAATTCAGTAATTTCCTCATCGAGGCGGCCCGCCACTGGGGCGAGTGCTTCCTGTGCCGGGTGGTGGGCGACCAGTTCGTACTCTACCTCTCCTGCCGCGACGAGAAAGGCCCGCTCCACTATGCGGACACGCTCTGCCGCCGGTTTGAGCAGTATCAGGCCCAGCATTACCCGGAGGTACGCCTGCGGGTGCGGATGGGTGTGTATGCCATTGAGCCCGGCTGCTTGAGCGCCTCGGCCGCCATCGACAAGGCAAATTTTGCCCGCAAGCAGGTGCACAGCAACACCCGCGTGTCTGCTGTCCAGTTTGACAAAAAGCTGGAGGTCAAGCAGACCCTGACCGGTGAGCTGTTGAGTGGCCTGCCGCAGGCGCTTGAGAACGGCGAATTCAAGCTGTACCTCCAGCCCAAGTTCTCGCCCAAAGATCTCTCTGTCATCGGAGCCGAGGCGCTGACCCGCTGGATCAAGCCGGACGGCACCGTGGTCTACCCCGACCAGTTCATTCCCATTCTGGAATCCACAGGCCGCATCGTTGAGCTGGATCTGTACATCTTCGAGCAGGTGGCCCAGTTCCTGCAGCGCAATGCACAGGCCGGGCACCGGCTGCTGCCCATTGCGGTGAATGCCTCGGCGGTGCTGGCCCGGGAGGATGCCCCCACCCAGGAGTACAGCGAAATTCTGGAAAAGCACAACATCAGCGCCCGGATGCTGGAGATCGAGCTGACCGAGACGGCGGTGGTCTCGGAGTATGATCGGGTGAAGCGCCTGCTTTCCTCCTTTCAGAGCGATGGAATGCAGACCTCGCTGGACGATTTCGGCGCGGGCGGTTCCCTGCTGAACAACATGGTGGATATCCCGGTAAACACCATCAAGCTGGACAAACTCTTCCTGACCCGGTGCAGTTCCAACGCGCGGGGCACCGATTTCCTGCGGGAGATCGTACATCTGGTCAAACGGCTGGGCTACAACGTCATCTGCGAGGGCATCGAGACCGAGGAGCAGGTGCAGCTCCTCCGCTCGCTGGACTGCGACGGCGCGCAGGGCTTCTGGTTTTCCAAGGCCATCCCGGCTGAGGAGTTCGAGCGGCGGTATCTCTGCGACTGAGACAAAAAAACACTCCCCTTCGGGCGGAGCCGTGCGGCACACGGTCCTGCCCGAAGGGGAGTGTTGCTGTTTAGAAAGGATTATACCGTGGTCTCGACCCGGGGAGCCCCACCGGCAATTTCTTCTGCCGTCAGGGGGGCAGCCTGCGCCGGGGCGTTCAGGCGCTCCTTGGCGACTGCCAGCATCAGCTTGATGCGGTTTTCCTGGTTGACCCGGGTGGCGCTGGGGTCGTAATCAATGGGGGTGATATTGGCGCTGGGATACAGGGCACGGATCTTGTTCACCATTCCCTTGCCCACGATATGGTTGGGCAGGCAGCCGAAGGGCTGGGCACAGACGATGTTGCCGTAGCCGCCCTGCACCAGCTCGATCATCTCGGCGGTCAGCAGCCAGCCCTCGCCCATCTTGGCCCCCAGCGAAATGATGCCGTGGGGCTTTTCCACCAGCTCCTTGAAGGGGCCGGGGGCATAGAACCCGGCATCGGCTGTGGCCTTAAGCATGGCACGCTCCACACTGTCCAGCCAGTTGAGCAATTGATCCGTGCCCATCTTGACGGCCAGCTTGCCGCCGTAAAGGACATGATCCTCGCCCATATTGAAGATGCAGTACTGCACAAAGCCCATCAGGCCCGGGAAGTTCACCTCACAGTCCTGGCTCTCCAGGAACTTCTGCAGGTCGTTGTTGCCCAGGGGGCTGTATTTAACGTAGATCTCGCCGACCACGCCCACCTTGACCTTGGGCACCCGGGTCACGGGGATGGCCGCAAAATCCTTTGCAATGAGCGGAAAGGTGTGCTTCATTTCCCGGGCAGTAAAGCCCTTGCCGGCCAGCAGAACGCGGCCCAGACGCTCGACCCACAGATCGACCATCCGGTCAGCGGCTCCCTTTTCGTTCTCGTAGGGGGCCACCTGATTGCGCAGGGCACAGAGCATATCGCCGTAGAAAATGCAGGCAAGCGCGCGGCGGGCCAGCGGCAGGG
>OHNL01000162.1_pt1 | contig 30305 bp, 34 predicted proteins | sample 1569591 | NCBI WGS metagenome assembly OHNL01 (sample SAMEA3879555, study PRJEB24766) | human gut metagenome | biome: human-associated habitat; feature: feces | place: USA | collected 1985/1987
AACTGAATTTCAACAATTTCAAAGAACGACTATGATTTTTTAGTGGACACTAATGGAATATATTATAAAAAAGGATGATTCTTCTACATTTTATTTTGAATTTATTGCAGTAGATAATAATAATCAGTCATCAGAAATTTCCAAATTGATAGTCAATAAAGGTATCGTCAATTATTCTAGAGAATTAAAATTTTCAAATTTAAAATGTGTATCCCGTATTACTGGTGCTGAAATAAATGGCACAAACGGATTACCTATTGTAGAATTTGAAGTAAATAATCGTACTAATGAATTATACAATGTAGGTGGTACAGATTTAGGTATTGTTTGGGAATTACAACCCGGACATTATGGACTTTTTTTCGGCGATACATTCGGTAGTGACTTTTATCCAAATTTTGTAAATCCAGGACCCAATGGGAGTAACTGGAGAAGTAATGTTTTGCTTTTCTCTGACGATCAAGATCTTTCTGATGGGCTCACCATTAATGGTGCTACTATGGATGAAAGTGGTAAAAATGCTCGTGAAATATGTTATGGAGGTAAAGATGGAAGTGGTAATGGAGATTGGACTTCTATTCCCACAGCAGCCATTCGTGCCAATGGCATAGATTATGTTCATTACATGAATATTCGTAATTGGGCAGGATGGATAACTAACTTTTCAAGTCTTTACAAATCTTCAGACAATGGAATTACTTGGACACGTTGCCAAAATGTAAAATTTGGTTCAACAAGTAATTTTGGTCAAGTAAGCTATTTCAAAAAAGACGGATATATTTATATGGTGGGTACAATTACTGGACGTGACAATAAGCCTCATCTTGCTCGTTTTTTAGAAGAAAATATTGAAAATCAAACAGAATACGAATTTTGGAATGGAAGTGGATGGATTAAAGGAAATGAAACTGCAGCCACTCCATTATTCAATGATATATCTGGAGAACTTTCCATCGCTTATCATCCAGAATTTAAAAAATGGATATTGCTCTATTTCAATAGTACACGCTATGATATCTCATTCCGAACAGCAGATCATATTATAGGGGAATGGAGTAAACCACAAAAACTAGTCGATGGCTGGCAATATTCACAATTGTATGGTTCTTATATTCACCCCATATCACTCAAAGGAAATATACTTTATTTCATTATGTCTATGTGGCTACCATATAATACTTATTTAATGTCTGCTGAACTCAAATGTAATCCATAAAAAGAATTTTGCTAAATCACATTAATAATGGGGCTGTGTCTTTGCAGACACAACCCCATTTATCTTGTATTTATTTTTTTCCTGCCCAATAAACTCCCCCCAATATCAGTATCGCCCCCATCAAAGCAACTATAGTAAGCTGTTCGCCAAGCAGAAAAGCAGAACCTACCAGAGTGAAGAGAGGATTCAGATAAATATAGTTGGAAGCTCTTATCGTTCCCAGCTGTTTTAATACTACGTTCCAGACTACAAAACAAATCAAGGAAGCCAATACACCCAGGAAAAGTAAATTGAACAGAATAGCCGGCTCGAGAAGACGGGCAATGTCGAAATTCCAGGGATGAATCAGAAATGCAGGAAGAATAGTCAATACTCCATAAAAAAATATCTTACGGGTAATGAAAGTTATACCATAACAATTGGACATTTTTCTCATTATCAAGCTATAGAATGCCCAGGAAAAAGCAGCAAGCAAAGTAAGGAAATCACCTAAAGGAGAAATCTTCAATACAAAACTACCATTATAAACCACCAATGCCACACCAACCAATGCCAGCAATGAACCAGCCATCAATCCACGGGTAGCCTTTTCCTTTTTATAAATCCACAAAGAAAGAATGGTGGTGAGCAACGGAGCCGTACAGACAATAAACGACACATTCGTCGCCAATGTAATCTCCAAAGCTGTATTTTCTGTAAAAAAGTAGAATGAACCGCCTGTTATGCCTCCTAAAAACATCCAAAATTCATCTTTCCAATTGTCGGCAAACAGTTTTCGGGGAGAAATAAGCCAAATGCCCATATAAGCTATCAGGAAACGAAGCAAGAATATTTCCTGCGGAGAAAGACCGTGCCCAATCAATACTTTCGTTGAAATAAAGGTCAGCCCCCAAATACCTACCGTAAGGACGGCGACAAGATGATAAGTATAATTTTTCATTGCGTTCATACACTTCCGATAAGTCGCACAAATATACGTACTTTCTTTTTTCAATACAATGAAACCAACCATAAATAATGTTCAGGGAGGATTTACTAAAACTCGAAGGAAGATTTACTAAAACGGGAGGAAAGATTTAGTAAATCTTCCTTCGAGTTTTAGTAAATCTTTAAACCCCTTATTAGAAGCCTATTGAACGAACTCTCATTTATCGGCAGAATAATAAACAACAATCTGCTGAATACACAGACAAAAAACACAAAGGATGAAATCTTCCCAGACTTCATCCTTCGCTATATCCTAAAAATCTTTTAGTAAATATCCTATTGAATTAATTTAGCTATTATTTGTATTACAAACAAAAAATTAGTTTTAAAAGCACATCACAAATGTAAGTAATAAAAAGTGAATTATCAAGCCTTTGCCATTGTTTTTTATGTTACTTCGCTACAAATCTGAAAATAAACCCGTAACTTTGCACCGATATTAACCGAATACTAACCGGTTTTAACCATTGAATAAACAATGTTTTCAACAAAATATTAATAAGTACCACTATGGAATACAATTTCAGGGAAATTGAAAAGAAATGGCAGAAAAGGTGGGTGGAAAACAAAACCTACCAAGTGACGGAAGACGAAACGAAGAAAAAATTCTATGTACTGAACATGTTCCCCTACCCCTCCGGTGCGGGATTGCATGTAGGTCATCCGCTGGGATATATTGCTTCGGATATTTACGCCCGCTACAAACGACTGCAAGGTTTCAATGTACTGAATCCCATGGGATATGACGCTTACGGACTTCCAGCAGAACAATATGCCATACAAACGGGACAGCACCCTGCAATTACGACCGTCAACAATATCAACCGATACCGTGAACAGTTGGATAAGATAGGTTTCTCTTTCGACTGGAACCGCGAAATCCGTACCTGCGAACCGGAATATTACCATTGGACCCAATGGGCATTCCAAAAGATGTTCAACAGCTACTACTGCAACGATGAAAAGCAGGCACGTCCCATCCAGGAACTGATTGAAGCATTCAGCCAAACCGGTACCGAAGGAATAAACGTGGCTTGCAGCGAAGAACTGAGTTTCACCGCCGCAGAGTGGAATGCCAAGAGCGAAAAGGAACAACAGGAAATCCTGATGAACTACCGTATAGCCTATCTGGGCGAGACGATGGTAAACTGGTGCCCTCAGCTGGGAACCGTACTTGCCAACGATGAAGTGGTGGACGGCGTAAGCGAACGAGGCGGCTTCCCCGTCATTCAAAAGAAGATGCGTCAATGGTGTCTCCGTGTATCTGCCTATGCACAACGCTTGCTGGACGGACTCGATACCATCGACTGGACCGAATCCCTGAAAGAAACCCAAAAGAACTGGATAGGACGCAGCGAAGGCGCTGAAATAGAATTCAAGGTAAAAGACAGCGATTTGGAATTCACTATCTTCACCACCCGTGCAGATACCATGTTCGGCGTCACCTTCATGGTATTGGCTCCCGAAAGCGAACTGGTACAGCAACTTACCACCGACACACAGAAAGATGAAGTAAACGCTTATCTGGAACGCACCAAGAAACGTACCGAACGCGAACGTATTGCCGACCGTAGCGTTACCGGTGTATTCTCCGGAAGCTATGCCATCAATCCCTTTACCGGTGAGGCAGTTCCCATCTGGATAAGCGACTATGTACTTGCAGGATACGGTACGGGTGCCATCATGGCTGTGCCTGCGCACGACAGCCGTGACTATGCTTTTGCCAAGCACTTCGGTCTCGAAATTCGTCCGTTGGTAGAAGGCTGCGATGTAAGCGAAGAGAGCTTCGATGCCAAGGAAGGCATTGTATGCAACTCTCCACGCGAAGGCGTTACTCCCTATTGCGACCTCTCACTGAACGGGCTGACCATCAAGGAAGCGATTGCCGCTACCAAGAAATATGTGAAAGAGCATAACTTGGGACGTGTAAAGGTGAACTTCCGTCTGCGCGATGCCATCTTCTCACGCCAGCGCTATTGGGGCGAGCCGTTCCCGGTTTACTACAAGGACAACATGCCTTACATGATTGACGAGAGCGCCCTGCCCTTGGAACTGCCCGAAGTAGCCAAATTCCTGCCTACCGAAACCGGTGAACCTCCATTGGGACATGCCGCAAAATGGGCTTGGGATACCGTAAACAAATGCGTCGTAGAAAACGAAAAGATAGACAACATCACCGTCTTCCCGCTGGAACTCAATACTATGCCCGGATTTGCCGGTTCAAGCGCCTATTATCTGCGCTACATGGACCCACACAACAACCAGGCACTTGTAGACAAGAAAACGGATGAGTACTGGCACAATGTAGACCTTTACGTAGGCGGTACCGAACATGCCACCGGTCACTTGATATACTCCCGTTTCTGGAATAAGTTCCTGTACGACCTCGGCATTTCCGTAGCCGAAGAACCGTTCCAAAAGCTGGTGAACCAGGGCATGATTCAAGGACGGAGCAACTTCGTCTATCGCATCAAAGATACCAATACATTCGTGTCCCTGAATCTGAAAGACCAGTACGACACTACCCCACTCCACGTGGATGTGAATATCGTATCCAATGATGTTCTGGACCTTGAAGCCTTCAAGGCATGGCGTCCAGAATACGAAACTGCCGAGTTTATTCTGGAAGACGGCAAGTACATCTGCGGATGGGCTGTGGAAAAGATGAGTAAATCCATGTTCAACGTTGTCAATCCCGATATGATTGTCGACAAATACGGTGCCGACACTCTCCGCATGTACGAAATGTTCCTCGGCCCGGTAGAACAATCAAAGCCGTGGGATACAAACGGAATAGACGGTGTGCACCGCTTCATCAAGAAGTTCTGGTCACTGTTCTACGACCGCAACGACAATTATCTGGTAACGGATGAACCTGCCACCAAGGAAGAACTGAAATCCCTCCATAAACTGATTAAGAAAGTGACGGGAGACATCGAGCAATTCTCTTACAACACAAGTATCAGTGCCTTTATGATTTGTGTAAACGAGCTGTTCGGAATGAAATGCAGCAAGAAGGAAATCCTGAACCAGTTTATCATCGTTCTGGCTCCCTTTGCTCCGCATGTATGCGAAGAGTTGTGGGAGACACTGGGCAATGCAGGCTCCGTATGCGATGCCAAGTGGCCGGTATGCAACGAAGAATACCTGGTGGAAGATATGGTCAACTATACGGTTTCCTTCAACGGAAAAGCACGGTTCAACATGGAGTTCCCGGCAGATGCGGCATCGGATGCCATCCAGACTGCTGTATTGGCCGACGAACGTTCTGAAAAATGGATGGAAGGCAAGTCCATCGTCAAAGTAATCGTAGTGCCGAAGAAGATTGTGAACATCGTTGTCAAATAACAGATATGCAAATTACAAAACCAACCAAAGCGGAAGTGACGAGAGAGCTGAAGGATTATATCTTCATCACTCTGGGACTCATCAGCTATGCACTGGGATGGGCGGCATTCCTCATTCCCTATCAGATTACGACCGGAGGTACTACCGGTATCGGTGCCATCATCTATTATGCCACCGGATTTCCCATCCAGTGGTCATACTTCATCATCAATGCCGTACTGATGACTTTTGCCATCAAGATACTCGGACCGAAGTTCAGTATCAAGACTACGTTTGCCATCTTCGGACTCACTTTCTTCTTATGGTTTTTCCAGTTGCTGGTGAACGGTTCGGACGGCGTCCCTCCCCAACTGCTGGGCGAAGGACAAGACTTCATGGCTTGCCTGATAGGTGCGGCAATGTGCGGTGCCGGACTGGGTATCGTGTTCAACTGCAACGGCAGCACGGGAGGTACGGACATCATTGCAGCCATCATCCATAAATACAAGGATGTCACGCTGGGACGCATGATTATGGCTTGCGACTTCATTATCATCAGTTCCTGCTATGTGGTATTCCATGACTGGCGACGCGTGATATTCGGTTTTGTAACTTTGTTTGTCATCGGATTTGTACTGGATTACATAGTCAACAGTGCCCGGCAATCCGTCCAGTTCTTTATTTTCTCCAAAGAATATGAAAAGATTGCCGACCGCATCACCAAAGAAACCCATCGCGGTGTAACGGTACTCGACGGTATCGGCTGGTACAGTAAACACAACGTGAAGGTACTGGTCGTCCTTGCCTACAAACGCCAATCGGTAGAAATATTCCGGATGGTGAAAGATATAGACCCGAACGCTTTCATTTCCCAAAGTTCCGTCATCGGTGTATACGGAGAAGGTTTCGACCGGTTGAAAGTGAAATAGGGACTTGTATAAGCCACAAGTATAAGGAGAACATAATATGAGAAAGAAATTTGTATTTGCCACCAACAATTCACACAAACTGGAAGAAGTGACTGCCATTTTGGGAGAGAAGGTCGAACTTCTCAGCATGAAGGATATCAAATGCGATACTGACATTCCGGAAACTGCAGACACACTTGAAGGAAATGCTTTGCTGAAAGCAAGATATATCTTCGATAACTATCATCTGGATTGTTTTGCCGATGATACCGGTTTGGAAGTGGAGGCCCTTGGTGGGGCACCGGGTGTATATTCCGCCCGTTATGCCGGCGATGCACACAATTCGGAAGCAAACATGAAGAAGTTGCTGAAAGATATGGAGGGCATCGAGAACCGTAAGGCACAATTCCGTACCGTATTTGTACTTATCATCGACGGAAAGGAACATCTGTTTGAAGGCATCGTGAAAGGAGAAATCACGAAAAACAGAAAAGGCGCTTCAGGCTTCGGTTACGATCCCATATTCATTCCCGAAGGATATACGCAGACTTTTGCAGAAATGGGGAATGAACTGAAGAATAAAATCAGTCACCGGGCATTGGCCACTAACAAGTTGTGTAAGTTCTTAATGAGATAATGTTTTTAATGTGCTGATATGCCAATGTGCTAATTGGCTGCGCTGTCACGCCGAAAGGTCATTGGCACATTGGCATATCAGCACATTATAACCCCAGTTGAGCCGATATTTCCAACATCCTCTTAATCGGTTTCACTGCTTTTTCTGCAATCTCAGCATCCACCTTTATTTCCGGTGATTCGTTTTTCAAACAATCATAAAGCTTTTCCAGTGTATTCAGCCGCATGTAACTGCATTCATTGCAGGCACAAGTGCTGTCGTTGGGAGGAGCCGGAATAAATGTTGTCTGCGGGCATTGTTTCTGCATCTCGTGCAGGATACCGCTTTCGGTAGCTACAATGTAGCTCTTTTCGGGATGTGCCACTGCGTACTTCAGCAAAGCTGCCGTAGAGCCTACCACATCGGCCAGTTTCAAGACTGTACTCTTGCATTCGGGATGTGCCAGTACCACCGCATCGGGATGCTGCCGTTTTATTTCAACAATCTTTTCAACCGAGAATTCCTCGTGTACATGGCATGCGCCATCCCATAATAACATATTTCTTCCGGTAATGGAGTTGATATAATTACCTAAGTTCCGGTCCGGACCAAAGATTATTTTCTCATCTTTGGGGAAGCTTTCCACAATCTGCTTTGCATTGGTAGAAGTTACCACCACATCGGTCACCGCCTTTACGGCAGCCGTTGTGTTCACATAGGATATCACCGTATATCCGGGATGCTCTTTGACAAACTGACTGAATTTGTCTGCCGGACAACTGTCTGCCAACGAACAGCCTGCCGCCATATCGGGCACCAGCACCTTCTTGTCGGGACAAAGCACCTTCGCCGTTTCTCCCATGAAGTGCACACCGCACATCACGATGATGTCCGCCTCCGTCCGGGCCGCCCATTGCGCCAAAGCCAGACTGTCGCCCACGTAATCGGCTATATCTTGTATTTCACCTTTCTGGTAGTAGTGTCCCAGAATGATTGCGTTCTTCTCCTTCTTCAGCTGCTTGATAGCTTCTATAAGATTATCCATAATTATATTTTTTAATTTCTCTTTCTTCTTTAAAAATCCTTTGATAGTAATGATAGGCTGTTAACAGTGTGGACAAATAAATACGATTTTTCTTGCCTATGAAGTTATTAGTATCAAGCTGAATTTTACTCTTATGCTTATAAACCGGGGTTTTTAAGTTTATCCGTTGATAATAAGACTTCTGCTAAACAGCATTAACATGTTGTTAATAATATGCAAAGTTAATAACTTTAGAGTTATAAACCGATGAAACCAGGCTGAAAAATATGTTGAATGAAGCCTGGAAAATTCTCCTTAACTTTTTTGGTTTGTTCGTTTCACTGCTGTAATATGCAGACCTTTGAATAATGCAAGGATTATTTTTAAAATTGTTTCCCTATTGTATTGACACCTTTTCAACGGTTATTAACCGGGATATAAACGGAAAAAAGTATCTTTGCAGGGAGATTTAAAAGTATATTGTCATGCGTAAACTGAAGATAACTGAACTGAATCGTATTAGTGTAGAGGAATTTAAGGAAGCCGAAAAACTGCCTTTGGTAGTGGTATTGGATAATATCCGCAGTCTCCATAATATAGGTTCCGTTTTCCGTACTTCGGATGCTTTCCGCATCGAGTGCATTTATCTTTGTGGCATTACAGCTACCCCACCCCATCCGGAGATGCACAAAACAGCTTTGGGAGCGGAATTTACCGTAGATTGGAAATATGTTGATAACTCTGTTGAAGCTGTTGATAACCTAAAATCCGAGGGATACATCGTTTATTCTGTAGAGCAGGCGGAAGGTAGTGTGATGCTGGACGAACTGGTGCTGGACAAGACTAAAAAGTATGCTGTGGTAATGGGAAATGAAGTGAAGGGTGTTCAACAAGAAGTGATTGACCATTCGCACGGTTGCATTGAAATTCCTCAATACGGCACAAAGCATTCGTTGAATGTATCGGTTACGGCGGGTATTGTTATTTGGGATTTATTCAAGAAACTGAGATAATAACAGGGCTGTTAATAAGCTGTCAATATATCGGGTTTGTTGGAGCTATAGATCGAACACGGTGCATCTATAGATCCAGCGTGTTGCATCTATAGATCCAATAAACTAGTTCTATATAGGTATGATGAGAGATTTTATGAACAGTGGTTTATTTTTATAATCAACCATTTTATTCATTGTAAATTAATGCTTTATCTCCTAATTTATCCTTTTTGTTAACCATGTATTCAACACATATCGGTTGTATGTGGAAAACTTGCTGTACAGTTGGTGTCTTTTCTTATTTTTTGTATATTTGATGTAGTTTGATTAAGATTCTTTGAGTATCAAACCATTAAGAAGAACTCGCATGAGAATGGGCAATGGATAAGAAATTGCTAACTTGTTTTGTTACACTATATTCCTCATGCTTTTCAAATAACTCTTTTCTACGTGCAAAGATACGATTTTTTCTCCAATTATAAGAATCCGTACCCTAAAAACTATTTATGCGATAAAGAAAATGACATAACAGATTCGTAGCCGAGTTCACCAAACCACAGGCAAAGGTAACTCGTGTTCTTTTCGTCCAAGCAAGGTCAAGCCCTACGGGTGTCGTGGAAAAATCATCCTCGCCCCGTGGGGCTTTCTGTATTTTTCCACACAACCTTGCCTGACGAGAACACGACCTTTTAGAGCCTGTAGTTTGGGAACTCCGGCCCCGAATAGCCGGACTAACAAGAAATATATAATGTTATGTCAAAAGCTAAAAGGTACACACTTGAAACACTCCTACCTCTGAATGTTTCATATGACAGTGATCACCGATTGACGCATGAAGATGTCGATATGGTCAATTCTCTTGTAGAGGTAATTGAAAGCACTCGTTCAAAGCATACTCCGAAGATTGGAGATAGAGTTGTCTATACGCAGAAAGGCGGAGAGTATCATCCTCATGGTCTGATAGAGAAGAAACATGAGGACAAATTCTATGTCTGCCTCGACCCGTTTATTCCATTTGTATGGGAAAGCGACACTGTTATCAAAGTGGATGTCAGCGGTGGCCCATTCTATCACGCAGATGCCGACAAGTTCAAATTTATCGGCTGGACTGAAGCGGACTTCAAGGAATGGGGACACTGTGGAGCAACTGCAAACGGAACAGTAAGATTCAAGGCTAAAGTTCCTCTATGGAGTTATTCCGAGCCAAATCCTCTATACGGCGATTTCACTACCAAAGATTGGAAGAAAATCACTTTGCGTAAGCGTAAAGAGGGTAATCTATACGACTCTATACAGATTGCGTTCCGTGATGAAGATGAGTTGCAGGAGTATGTGAAGGACCATAACGGAACGATATTCACCTGTTCCGACCCTACCTTGTTCGTCCTATGGTGCTACAAGCGTCAGTTCGAGTTCCTCACACTTGACGAATGGAACAAGGTAGATGCCGAAGCCGTAGAGCGTAGGTTGTCATACCGACCTGAACAGGTCAAGATAGTTAAGGATAGCGAGAAGCATATCTCTACATTCTATCGCATTAAACCGGAATAAGAAAATACTAACCTTTAACACTAATCATTATGCAGACAACATCAGCAACATCAACAGGTCATACCGACCTGCTATCAGGTATCTTGAAGGTACAAGTGAGAAACGAGGAGAAGATTACGGAGCAAGACCGTATCTATTGCCAGAATCAGCAGGACGAGCTTTACAAGACGCTCGACCAGATTGCCTGGTGGTACAACATTTTCAAGAGAGAAGCCGAGAAGTATGAGGGTAAAATCAAACTCAAGCACGAGCCGAACGGTAAGATTACCACAAGCAGCTATGACCTCCACTATCGGTACAATAACGATGAGAAGGATTATACCCATCACGAGTTTACTCCTTTCAAGAACATCAATGAATTGGTGGATAGCCGTCATAGTGCTATCAGGAACTTCATCAGTCGTATCATCGGCTATTTCAACAACACCTACAGCGTCTCTGTTGAAGCTCCAAAGATTGATGAGAAGACTCTGCCGATAGACTTCCGCCCTGCATATAACACCTATGTAGATGTGGTTATCGAACATCTCGGAGGCAAGAGTTTCCGAGATACTGCCGAGGAAGAGCTGATTAAACGATTCCTTGAAACGGTGAGACCCTCTAACTGGAGCAAGGTGAAGCCTGAACTGAAGAAGGATAAAATCATCTTCCCCGATATTGTCACTTGGGACTCTTTCCATTACGAATGTTATAAGGATTATAGGTTCTCATACGAAACAGACCGTAAGGTCAGCCGCTTCTGCGAAGGTATTGCCTTTGGTGCAGACGATGTACTATGCGGAAGTATCGAGATGATTATCGGTCTTGATACACGCAATGTAGATATTTCCCGTTGGTATGACCTGACCACCACCAATGCCTTGAACATGAAGTTCTATGCCAATGGCCGTATCGATGTCAAGTTCAAGGACAGTGCTACGGCAGAGAGTTGTTTCAAGCGACTTCGACTAAATGAAATCAAACTAAGAGACGAGAACTGATGACCACACGATATGTATGACACTCCGTAGGTACTGCCTGCGGGGTGTTTTTCGTTTTTATCCACTTCAATCATTACAGCCATGTATGCCATCATACCACAACAGATACCGCAAGGCAAGCGTGCAGAGATCAACGAGAAGATTCTCTTTGCCATCAACTCCGGTAAGGATATGATTCCTGCGGAGAGTATATACAACTGCTATACAGGTATCGGAGGACTGCATAACCTCAAGCAGTCGGACTTCGCCAGCTACCACGAGTATGCCGAGGCAAAGAAGGAGTTCGAGATGGGACAGTTCTTCACACCGCACGAGGTATGTCGGGATATGGTAGATGTACTCTCTCCCACATCATCAGAGATGATTCTCGATATGTGTTGCGGTATGGGCAACTTCTTCAACCATCTGCCGAACCAACACAATGCCTATGGCTTTGACATAGACAGCAAGGCTGTGGCAGTGGCGAGGTATCTCTATCCCGATGCACATATCGACAAGTGCGACATACAGCAGTACCACTCCGAGCAACGCTTCGATGCCATTATCGGTAATCCTCCGTTCAATCTGAAGTTCGACTTCCGACTATCACAGGAGTACTACATCGACAAAGCCTATCATCTGCTCAATCCCGCAGGCTTCCTGATGATCATCGTCCCTGCCTCCTTTATGCAGAATGAGTTCTGGGAGAAGAGCCGTGTAGGAAGAGTGAACGAGGACTTCTCCTTCATCGGACAGACAAGACTATCACCTCACGCCTTCACATCGGTAGGTGTAGATAACTTCAACACCAAGATAATGGTCTTCCTGCGTCGCTCACAATATATCGAGATGCAGCCATACGTGGCCGAGGAGTTTGTCTCTATGGCAGAACTCAAGGAGCGTGTGAAGAAGGCCCGTGAGATGAAGCACCGCCTGCGTCTTGACCTTATGCGTGAGACCAACCGCATAGACAAGGAGGAGTTGGAACACTTCGAGTACAAGCTCGCCAAGTATATGTACGAGTTGAAGGCTCACGAGAAACTCAACAAGCATATCGACAAGGCTGTGGCACTCGTTACCAAGTTCCGTAATCAGAAGCCACCTGAGAATGCCACCAACGAGCAGATGAAGGAGTGGGAACGCAAGAAGCTGACCACTGCCAAAGTGCTGGCCACCATACGCAAGTATATCACCTCGCAGAATGTCGTGCCACGCAAGGAGGTCGCATTGGTAAAGACCTCTTACGGTTTCAAGCTCAAGCAGTATGCACCACGACTGCTTGATAAGGTGGAACATAAGGCGGCAAGCATCAATGACCTCATATTGGATAGCACCGTACTACCTATGCCGGAGATAGCAACCGAAGAGAATCTGCGACAGATACGCATCGCCAAAAGGCTTATCCGCCGTAAGCGTTGGCTCTATGATATACAGAACCAACCATTCTCGGATATGGAAACGGACGATGCCCTTGCCGAGTATCTTGACAATGCCACCTTCGTAAACAAAGATGGCGAGGTATGCGAGTTCACGCAGTTGCAGAAACACGATCTGAACCTTGTACTTCAGAAGCGGTATGCTCTGCTCAACTGGCAGCAAGGCTCAGGCAAGACCGCAGCGGTATATCACAGAGCCAAATATCTGCTCAAATATGGCAAGGTACGCAATGTGGTGATACTTGCCCCTGCCATTGCCACCAATATGACCTGGACTCCGTTCCTCGCCATCAACAAGGAGCGATACAGGGTGATACGCACATACAAGGATCTCGAAGATGTGCCGAGAGGGATCTTCCTGCTGCTATCTACCTCTATGGTAGGCAAGCTCAAACGCGACCTTATGCGTTTCGTGAAACTGTCCTCAAGGAAACTATGCCTTGTATTCGATGAGTCGGACGAGATTACCAACCCATCATCACAACGCACAAAGCATGTTTTGGCAGTCTTCCGCAGGCTCAAATACAAGATTCTCGATACGGGAACAACCACCCGTAACAATATTGCCGAACTGTACAGCCAGTTTGAGTTGCTATACAACAACTCGGTCAATATGACCTGCTGGTGCGATAGTATCTACCACGAGAACCGAGACAAGGAGATAGAGTGCGAAAGAAACTTCCACTGCGGAGAGCCATTCCCTGCGTTCAGAGGTCATGTGCTGTTCCGTGCCTGCCACTGTCCGGGTAAGGCAACGGTATTCGGCATAGAGAAGCAGAATCAGGATGTCTATAACAAGGATGAACTCTTTGACCTCATAGGCAAGACCATCATCACCCGTAAGTTCCGCGACTTTGCAGGTGAGAAATACAAGATACGGACACACACCGTAAACCCATCTGAGGGTGAACACGAGGTCTATCGTGTCATCATTGAGGAGTTCTGCCGTATCTGTGAACTATACTACAATAGTACGGGCGATACAAAGAAGGATGCAGGACTAAGGCTTATGAGACAGATAAAGCTGCTTATCAAGGCTTGTTCGGTACCTCACCTCATATCGGGATACTACGGTGATGACTATCCGAGCAAGACACGATACATAGAATCATTGATACGCAAGATACCGGGCAAGGTCGCCATCGGCTGTACTACCCTTGCCGCCTTTGACCTCTATGAGAGTTATATCCGTGAACGCTTTCCCGACAGACCGATATATGTCGTAAAGGGAGATGTGGCGTTCAAGAAGCGTCAGAGCATCGTGACGGAGTTCGACTCCACCATCAACGGCATACTGATATGCACACAACAGAGCCTGAGCAGTTCGGTAAACATACCTACCTGCAACGATGTGATACTGGAGTCACTGCAATGGAATATTCCCAAGATGGAGCAGTTCTACTTCCGCTTCATACGCCTCGACTCCAAGGAGATGAAGGATGTGCATTATGTCACTTACGAGGACTCTGTGGAGCAGAACCTGATGGCTCTGGTACTTACCAAAGAGCGTCTCAACGAGTTCATAAAGACGGGTGAGGTAAAGGAGCAGTCGGAGATTTTCGAGGAGTTCGATATCACCATGTCGGTCATCGACAGTCTGCTGATACGCTCAACGGACAGCGAAGGTAAGATACATATCAGCTGGGGAAGCCAGCGAGTAACAAGTTAAACAGAAAGTCTATGGAAAATATGGATTTGAATAATGCCGAGGTTGCCGTAACCACACAGCACATCTTAGACGGGAAAGAGTACAAGGACTACTGGGTGCAGATGTCCGATTACAGCGATATGGGAGAATTCCTCTGTGCCTGCTCCGACCTCTTTCCCGAAGAAGAGGATCCGGAGTACAGATATGCCAAATGGGAGAACATCCCCGACAGGCTGATAAACCGTGAATGGATATGTCCAAACTTCTTCGAGATACGCGATGCCATGGAAAGGCTCGATGAGAACGAAAGGGAGTATTTCGTCACATGGAGCGAACACTTCGGATATGACATCACAACCGATGATCCGCATATGATGGTGTCGCACTATCAGGATATATACGGCAACACCATACAGGAAACCGAAGAGGAACTTGCAGACATATCCGATGATGCTTTGGTATATACAGGCATATCGGGCAACTTCTGCGATATGCTTCCTCTTCAGTATGAGATATTCGATGATAACTATAACTAAAATAAAGGATATATGGAAATCAGTTTCAAAGGACCGGTAATGCCGATTGACCCATACTCGCAGTTGGCATTTGTGGAGATACTCAACATCATACTCATAGCAAAGCACATCATGGATGTGAACAGGTATCTCATAGCAAGGAATGTAAACCCTCTGTTCGGCTCACTGTCGGGATATTTCCGATGGTCGTTTGCCGATGAGAGATTCACGCTATGGCAACGCACGGACTACAACTCCGATATGTGCTTTCCGCATCGCATATTGGATATGCCATTCTGTATGCTTGCAGTAAAGGATAAAGAGAATGATGAGAGAGTATTCAACTAACCACCAAAGAATATGGAAACGACAATCAAGGTATCCAACAGGGCGATAGCGATACGAGCCTTCGACCATCTGAGGCATGAGCAGAAAACAGACTCGGCACTGCGTCTGGCTCACCACCTGCTACACTACGAGCGTATATCACTCGGCATAGGTGAAGTGGATTGGGAGATAGATATGGCTATCCAAAAGTTCGGAGGCAATCCCCGAACGGGATACCGATATACGGCACATTTCAGTTTCAACGCAGAGACGGAGATGGAGAAAGAGAGATACGAAGAGATATTCAACGGTAAAGAGTAACCGAAGGGCGGCCGCAAGGTCGCTCTTAGCATTTATAGACATATGTACGGGAAACAGAATCCTGCCGTACACAGGTAACGACAAATGAATGAAGAGAAACAGAAACTATCAATGGAGTTCATAGAGAGCATTATGGACGAGAACTACACCCTCGTATGGGTGGACTATCGGGAGAGTTTTGATGAGAACCGAGACTTATTACAGAAATGTCTTGAAAAACAAGGCTGCGAAGATCTGTGGTCAAAGATCGAGGAATGGTATGAGGATGCCGAAGAGCAGGCAACACAGGAGATAATCAAGGGGCTGAAGAGCCACTGCATCGACTTTCACGACTTTGAAGAGGGTGAAGTAGAAGCCTTCTTCGAGGAACACGATGATGAGATAAGGGACGAGATACGCGAGCGTGATGACTCCACAACAGTAAACGACCTTATCAAGAATACCAACGACATACCTGTACGAGTGGAGATGCTATCCAACTACGACTGCATCAACTCCTGTTGGTTGGAGTCACAAGGTGGCTTCCGATACAAGGAGAGTTACTTCGGGGATATGATAGATACCCTTCGCCTCAACCCTGCAAAGGTGAAGAAGGCATTGATGGAGAAAGGCTATACCGTTTATGGCAGGTTCCCGAACAAGAAGTATCGTGACGGCAAGGAGCAGGTATCCTACGAGGATTTCTGCCAAGAGATGGAGAACTCCTGCTGCGGAGCCAACCTGCTTACCTACATAGGTCTTGTAAACCTCAGAGACCTATACGATGCCGACTTCAAAATAAAAGAGGTCATTATCCCCAAAGGCAACACCTGCGGGCTGTTCAGCTCGATGTATGGCGGTGGCAGTCTGATAGAGATGGAACTCAAGAGCGATGTCAGAATCCGACTGGATAAGGCTCGCAAGGATGGCTATGGCTTCCGCCTGCGGCTTGACAATGAACGCTCCGAGTATGATTGCTCTATCAAGCATGTCTATGGTGTCTGCGACTCTTTCTTTGGCAAGCAGGTAAGCATCGTTCCGGCAAACTAATCAGTATTAACCATAAAAATATCAATGTATGAAGAAGATTGAAGTAAAGGTAAGATACCTCTTCGAGGGTACTTACACCGTAGCGGCAGATGACCGCAATGAAGCACGCACAATGGTAACAAGGGATTGCGGATTGGTATTGGGTGGAAACATCCACACGACACTCGATGATGACGAGGTGGATTGGGAGTTCGATGTGCACCCCGATATGCAGATTCTATCCTACACGGAGTTGGAGAAGAAGCAAAAGCCGAAGCGTCTGAAGATGGATTTCTCCGACAGGATAGAGACACTCCGTAAGGACATCATTGATGCCATACGGCAGTTGCTCTACTCGCACGGGCTGACAGAGATAACCTTCCCCGAAGAGCAGGATGATCCTGTATGGGTGATATGGTTTGACAATAATGCTGACCCGTTTGAGTGCAAGGTAACAGGTATTCAAGTGACGGACAACAGTATGACGGTAGTAGCCCACGAGAAGGAGGCAAACTTTGAGGCTACCTGTCACACTCCGTTTGAACTCGGAGCATCCAACATAGATTGGTTGCAACAGATGTATGATGCTGTATGGCAGCAGTTGGAAGAGAACGGAGATAATAACGCTTAAAGATTACGACTATGAGATTAGACCCTGTAAATGCAGTATCGAGCTTCCACTACTATATGTGGAACGCTTGGGGCGAGGAAGAGTGCAAGATTACCTTCGGAGGTGCTTATAAACACTTCTGGGAGAAATGGAACTCCCTTGCAAGCAAATCAATACTCGGAGCGACAGAACGATTCTATGCAGAGTTATCGGACAACAATCGTGAACTGCTTGTCAATCGCGCAGTGGCACTCTATGACGGCAAGGCAACAAGGCAGGAAAAAGAAAATTCAGAGATTCTTGTCTGTGTTGAATGTGGTTCACCGCAGGTAGAAGTAAAGGCATGGATAAACGCTAATACAGATGAATACATAAGCGATATTGATGATGATTATTGTGGACGATGGTGTGACCAATGTGATGATAATGCAGACCTGTGCACTAAAGAAGAATACATCGACAAGATGCAAGACTGGTGGAAAGACCTTGACTTTATCACATTGGAAAGCATAACAAGCTTGCGTGAAGCAGACTTTTCATCGGAAGATGGCTCACAATCCTTTGTAGATGCCTGTAACGATTGGTGGAACGGTCATGACTACGATATCCAACGAGAACTCTATTTCAAATCACAATCTTAATACTTACTGCTATGGCTGAGAATGAAATCATCGAAAGAATATGTGGCTCGTGTAACTGCGATGAAGCTACCGCAAAGGAGTATCTGAATGATGAGATACGCCACCTCAGAGAACTGCAAGAGGTAAACGACCTGCAAGAGAGCGACATTGAACTCTCTTGCAGTGGCCTCGGCATTGAGTCCGAGTGTATGGAGTATTTCACAATGGTATTAACCTACTAACATTTACTACTATGGCTTACTTTAAAAATATACATTCATTGGCGGAACTCAAGAAGGAGTATCGCCGATTGGCATTGGAGAACCACCCCGACAAAGGTGGCAGCACCGAAGTGATGCAACAGATCAATGTGGAATTTGAACGGCTACACGAGATTTGGAAGAACGATACTACTGTATCGGCGAATGCATCAGGTTATGAGAACGACTATGCAGGAGCATCGGCAAAAGAGTATACCGACTTCGTATATAACGAGTATCGTTGGAAAGGTCGCAACTATCAAGGACAGCACACTCCTGAGATTGTGGAGTTGGTGCGTAACTGGATAAAGGAGACCTATCCTAAGTATAAATTCTCCGTATCAAGGCACAACTACAACTCAATCCATATCTACCTTGTAAAAGCTGATTTCGAGGCGTTCAAGAAGGATAAAGGCGTGGCGTTCCACCACGATGTAAACCACTACCATATTGACAATGACGACACCCTTACAGACAGAGCCAAAGAGGTGATGAAGAATGTCTGCGACTTTGTGATGTCGTACAACTTCGATGATAGCGATCCGATGACAGACTACTTCTGCACCAACTTCTATCTTACATTAGGTGTCGGCACCTACAAGAAACCATACAAAGTGGAACTTCCCAAATTTGATTGTAAGGGCAAGAAACCCGATGTGTTCAAGCACCCCGAAGGTGCTGCACACAAGGCGATACGCCAGGCATTAGGCGGTGCCTACTTCAGTTTCCACAGCAGCCAACGACTGCAAGGCAAAATGGTGCTCGGAGAAGACTCCTACGGACATAGTGGCGATAAATACTTCTGGCCATTATCCTATTCAAGTGCCAAGACCGCCCAGAAACGAATAGATAAGTTGGAGAAAGCCGGTATCCGCTGCAAGCTCACAGGCTATAATGGCGGGTGCATCGAGTTCCTCGGTTACACACCCGAAACCGAAGTACTACTCGAAAAAGAGCGTCAGGAGGTTATCGTTGCTCATCAGGCGTGGCAGGCAAAGAAGGTGCAGACGGCGTAAAAAGAGAAGGCGGTTGTCCTGAGATTTTACTCTGGGCAACCGACTTTAATAGTTTAGCTATAATCAGTATCGTATTTCTTTCAAATCTACCAAATCATTATACAATCTCGTGTGCATCTGTTTAGTAATTTCTCGATATGATTTCTGTTTCTCTTTTGGGAGCATCAGTGCTATTTGTTCACGCACTTCTCGCCAATTTGATAGAGCTGTTTCGTAGTAACGAAGCATCTCTGCTATCTTGTCAAAATCAAAGCGTCCATCGGTACGTTCACGAGCAAAGTCATAATCTTTCTCTGCCCAGTCGGAAACCATCTCTTCAACTACATCATCATAAGTCTTAGCCTTGAAGTATGAGAGTAATTTCTCAAACTTCTTGGCAGAGATAGTTTTTGCATCACTACTGAAAGGTTTCCAATCGTAAGACCAATAGATATCTCGTTCTACCTCAAGTTCTGCAAGGCGGTTCTTGGACCAAATCTCGAATGTGCCGTTCAAGTCCATTGATAGTGCTGAATATCCAGCGGCGGCATAGGTGTAGAAGTACATTATACCGTTTACGGCATTGTTCAAGTCAAACCACTTCTTGAACTCGCGGTAGTAAAGAGCCCTCAACTGCACATCCCAATTGCTATCTTCATCATAGTCATCAATAAACTCTATTAGGCTGTAATAGGCATAGACGGCCTTGTAATGTTCGAGGATTGACTCCACATAACTTGCGGTGTTCATCTCAGGCTGATTACCTGCATTGTAGATGTCTATGAGTTCATCAATAGCGTTGCAAGCAGCATAGACTGAACCGATCTTACGACCGAGGCTAGTATTATACTCCTCGACACTCTCATTCATGGCCAGCATCCAAGCCCAATCATCATCGGCAGTCTTAACCAACTGTACCATCTGCATCATTCGGTTCATCAGCCAATATGCGTGAGGATCTTGCGACTGAAACTCGATATCATCCGAGAACCAGAAATGACCTACACTGTCGGCAACAGCCAACATCTCCTGTTTCTTATGTTCAATAGCCGTAGCATTGGCAGTATAATCACTGCCAACGCTATCGACATTAATAGTTGTGGTCATCTCATTACCACTCGCTGCATTTGCACAGCAAGATGTAAAGAAGAGGATTACCGCAATTGTATTTATAAGACACTTCATTGTTCCAACTTTATTTCTTGGATACCACATTGCCGTTTGTATCTACCAAGTACCAATCGTAACTTTCAGAATCTTGTACCTCAAACAAATCCTTTGAGAGCATATTGATATCTGAATATAGTGCAAGAGTTATCGGCTTGCCTGTTATGCGATTCATTATACCATAACGGTTCATAACCTCATATTTGGCATAATCGGCAAAAGCATATTGAATATCTCCACACTCGTTGTAACCAATAGGATAGTTCAGGTAATATGTACCGTCAAACATAAATGATTGTACAACATTTCCCTCAAAGTCAACTTGCCACTTCTTGCCACCTTTGGTTAGGATAAAGCCATCAGACAACACATCTACATAACCATACTCAGCAGGATAAATAACATTGCCACTTGAATCGACAACACCGTGTTTACTGTTATCAACAATGATTCTGTAACCGCTTTCGTGTGGTGCCCAGATTTCATCGTATGCAGGTTCAACAATCCACTTTCCGGTAGTGTCAATCAAGCCCAAGTCACCATCTTTATTCGTCATTATACAATATCCATCGTGGAAGAGGTAGCCAAAGTTCCACATACGACATTTGTCGGAATACTCGAATTGGAATGGAATCACAACTTCATTCTTAGCATTGATAAAGCCTATTTTACCATCTTTCATTACGGCAGCAAGACCCTCAGAGAATACCCACGCTTTACGATAGTTGTTAGCCTCGGCATCAATCACGATTTCTCCATTCTTGATATTTATATAGCCACGCTTGTTTGGAATGGCATATACAGTCAAAGAGTCATTGGCAGGACTATCGGCAATCCAATTCACTTTCGGTGTTGTATATTTACCTGTACAATAGTTATATACACGAACCTTATCGTCTCGGAAACCGTGAACCTCTACATTCTTTGACAGATAATTATCTTTCCAATACCATCTGCCATACTCGCTATCATAGTAGGCACAAGCAATAAGTGCCACAAAACCTACCGGAATCAGAATGAGAATTGTTGCAATTGAGCGTCGTACCCATTTTGAGCGTTTCTTCCACCAATTACGGATTGTGCGCCAAGCAAGGCGACCTGCGGCAATCAAAGCCGTGAGAATCAAGGCTGCTACACCGAGCAACGCTTGAAAGATCTGAGTCAGTCGTTTCATCGTTATTTTGTTTAATATGTTCTTTTTGCCAATACCTTCAGACGCTCAACCTCTTGCTCATCATACTCAAGCATACCTTTCTGTCCGAAATAATCATACATTCCCCAAAGTGCATTGGCGTATTTGGGAATAAGCATACCTTGTGCGTCAGCCTTGTAGTAACAATCAATAGCCTTCTGAATATAGGAGAAGTCCTCACATTCATCATACTTCCTAACATACGATTCTCCAAGCAACAGATTAAAGAACGGATATTTCTCCACTATACGAGTCAGACACTCTTCCTGACCGGTTTTGTCTTTTGCCTCGTCATAGTATATTGCTTGAAATATAACAGCCAGTTCACTTCCTTCATCTTCAGCCTCACGGATAGTACTCAATGCAGATGTGGCTTCTTCCATAGAAAATGCCTTTTTTGCCGCTTCAATAGCTTTAGCTTCAGCGGGAGCCGATTGCTTTAGTTGTTCCAATTTTGCTTCAATTTCCTCATTGAAGGATGGTGAATCCATAATCTCAAAAAGCAATCTGAAAGGATGTCCCTCATCAAAGAGTTCTACAACATCCTCAATATCTCCACCTGTCTTTTGGCTGTAGATAGCATACATACAAAGCATATTGAGCCAGCTCTTTTCAACGCCATCGCCATCACGATAGCATAATGCCAAAGAATTGTATGCCTCCACATCACCTTGTCTTGCCTGTTGAATGAGATTTTGCACTCTCTGTTCAACAGCACGAGTCTTCATTTCCACACTTGGACTTTCCAAGTCCATAACACTGTCATTACATGATGTATGGAATACTAAAAGTGAAGCCATACAAAGTATTGTAAAAAGTCTATTCATTTCTTAAGAGTTAGAGGTTGGTATTACTTTTCATCTTCATCAAAGAAGTTCTCATTGGCTTCTACTGCGCTGAAATCCGGCTTTGCCATACAACAATAAAGGCGCTCACGACTTCTATTCACGCGGTCTGTCATAACTTGAGTGCCGACAGACGTAGTTTCAAAGTTCATCACATTGGTGATTGAGATTGTAGCAGCAACAGCTTCTACATCCTGATTTGCTCCGATGTAGGCAAATACCCAACCCTTTGCTTTAAGTTCATCAACAAGAGCCTTAATTGCTTTACCATTGTACTCCTTAGATGCATTCTCATAACCATCGGTAACTACAGTTACCAGAACCTTATCATCCTCAGCCACCTTTTTGCGAAGTGCATTCAGTGAAATGCCCATAGCATCATACAATGCGGTGCAACAATCGGGGCGGTAGTTTTCGTTGGTAAGTTCCTTAACCTCATCCACAGCCACGCACTCATAGACGGTCTTCACATCGTCGTTGAAAGTCACAAGACTTACAAAGTGCTCCTGATCTTCGTGCTTCTTCTGAGCAGAACGAATAGTCTGGATTGTTTCATTTACGCTGTCAATTGCCTCTTTCTTGATGCTCTGCATAGAGCCACTCTCATCAATAATGATGAGGTTGAAAATTCTTGTTTTCATAGGATTTAATTTATTAAATTGTTTTTGTTTGATATAATGCTCTTTCTGCAATTGCAACAGCCTTCTCATCAAGTTTCGATTGCTTTATCATTCCCCATATCTGAGCAATTACAACTGGAGAGAAAAAGCACATAGTGATAACCGTAGGTACGAATTGCTGTTTGAGAACGCTAACACCCGCCTCGAAATTGATGTTGCCATCTCGTGAAGGCTTCATTATAACTTTTAGGGCAGAGCGTAAGCCTAGTGCAGCCTTGAACAGACCGCCCTTTGTGATGTAAATTTCCTGACCACGGTCAGGGTTATCAACACGAACTTCGTAGCCTTCAGCTACAAATGCTTTCCTGATTTTTTCGGCAACAGAAGGAATTTGTGATGCGTTGCCATAAAGAGTCTTTTTTGTAGTAAATGCACCCATAATAGTAACTTTTATTGTTTGCTATTATAGAGTGCATCTTTTTTGTATTCTATCTTGGGTAGAGGTAAATTCTAAAAATTATAGAATTTTTGCCAAAACGCCAGTATAGTTATCTGTTGAGAACTTCTCACACATAAACTTTATTACATCAATCACATCGTCCAATGGTTTATCGTCCTGTAAACGTGCAGTAAGTATCTGAGGAGCCATTGCTTTATAGACTCCATCAGAACACAAGAAAATACTATCACCAGACTTGACTTCAAAACGAGCAATATCAGGAACTGCTACTTCGGGATTCATAGAGAAGAAACATCTTGTAACAACTTCAGAACCCCAATGAGGGTCTGCATGATCTTGTGTCTGATATACAACTTCTCCATCACGTAATAAATAACAGCGACTATCGCCACAATGTGCAATGGTTACAATATTCCCTTCAAGACTTGCAAAAACTAGCGTTGTTCCCATTTCAATTGGGCGAACTACTCGTGAGCGTGCATAAAGAGCATCCGAAGCTACTTTGCAAGCCTCAATGATTTTAGACTCTGAATCCGAGACTTGTATATTTTGCTTCCAAAACTCGCAAATGGAATTACACACTGTCTCAGCAGCGACATCTCCCATTGCGTGACCGCCCATACCATCACAAACGACCATTAAGACCCTGTCGTATTCAGGGAACTCAATCACACGGCATACATCTTGATTTGCTCGCCGTTTACCTGCTTCCGAAAAGGTTGTATAATTAGTTTTCATTGTTTCTTTAATTCATTATTTCAAGTCCAAACTCCACTTGTCGCGGACACTCAGTGCAAATAGTCATATGCCCACCTCGTCCACATAATGCTTCCCAAGTCCAAGCCGGTGAAGAAAAATAAAGTTCAACAAGTTTCTCTCCACAATTGGGACATACTAGCTCCGTTATTTTTACTTTTTCAGGCATAGTATACATACTTGCCAGAACATCATTCCAAGGGAAATATCCCGTTCTTGCACATTCGGGGATATTTGTTTCTATTGTATTATCATGTTTTACAGAAGCATTAACGCTATCCTTAATCATTGGAGATATGAATGGTGTTGGAACTTTATCTGTATGATTATAGCACTCAAGTAAATAGTCTATCGGATATGTAATACCAAGTTTCGTCATTAAGGAATTCACGAGGGCATACACATCCAATTCATATTGTTTATTTTCCATTTTATATTCTTTTTTATGTTCTTACTATTTCATACTCCACACCGAACCATTCATTCAGTGTATCCTCAACTTTTGCATTGATTTCAGGTGTAATCTTATCCTTAATCTTTTTATATACATACAGTATTGCAAGACCATCATCCAAGATACCCAAAAATCTATAGACTATTCTCGGTATAAAGTCCATTGGCAAAATAGTATAAACGATTGCCGCATAAATCAACACTCTATCAAGTTTTGAGGTTTTCTCATCATTCAGCACATAGTAAAACTGCAATAATGGACGAGTTGCCAAGCGACCTGCTTTCAATGCCCAAGGGCGTAGTCGATTCATTAAAGCATTTATATTACCACGCCAATCAACGTTTCTTACACGATTCAAAAGAGGAGTAATGTCTTTCCCCATAATCATATAAGCAAGAATCATAATAGAAATAGCAATCAACATATCTTTAAAATTTTATTATTTGTTTCTGTTATAGAGTATAATAATGACTATATTCTATCTTTGGATACCCTTAATTTTCTTTTGGTATAAGATATTCCAATACCGATTTCCAATCAGGGAATCTCTCTGAACCAAATTGAATCCATTCACCCTCAAATTCACTTGTTCCATTCTTACCACGGTCATCTATCAGAATATCACCATTACAAAGATTCTTGCAATGAGTGATTACAATTTTCTTATGAAACACATCATCTAAGTATTTTGTAATCCAAACAACTTTATCACTCCAGGCCGATGGATTCTTCCAAGGAGCGGTTGAGAGGATATAACAGTCGTAATATTCGTTCAAACGCTTAACAGCATCTATGGCTCCCTGCATAGGTTGCATTGATCCGAATAATCCTGGAATCTCATCATAACGACCTTCATATTCCTTCAGAGTACACTCACTTTGTTGTGCAAGTCCGGATTCAAAATCAACAAGAACACCATCCATGTCAAAATAGAGCCTTTTCTTTCTTATAACAGACTTTTCCATGAGTTCCTGCGTCTTGTCACGCTTGTCATAGTTATCACGCAACTCTGTCAGTATGCCACAAAACTCTGTTGGTGTAAGAATCGTCTTATATGTGTTGGACTCTCCACTGCTGTGTGTAAGTAACATTCCTCTTGTTTGCATCAATGCAGTACGAAAACGCTCACTTTGTTCAAACATCGCTTGGTAAGCACGATATATCAATTGCTGATATTCCTTACTCTGTCGGTCAATTGCTTGCCCCTTCCACCAAACTATCTGGTCTGTCTGCCATGAGGTGACACTCATCTTACGGGCATTACCTCCCTTCATGCTGCATATCTGACGTTGCTTGTCAAGTTCCTTTCGCTTCAACGACTGAAGGAAACCCTCCATGCTTCCGCATATCATTCCGTCAAAACGAAAACTATTACTGCATAAGTTGCTCAACACATTAGATGGGTAAAGACCATTTGATCGTATATCCAATGTGTTAGTTTCTGGATTATACATATCCTTCAAGTCATGACCATTTCGAGAGGTCGCCATATAGTTATCTTCCATATTATAAATTCATTCTCTTTGGGTTCTACAAATAATAAAAGTTTTCGTAATTGAAACTTGTAAGCCATGATGAAGGTGTATCGTTCAAGGCTTTCATCCGTTCCGGAATCTCATGAAGTGGTATTTTCTCATCCAATAATCTCCTCAGTTTGGCAAACATTACTTCATTTGCTTCATCTATATGATGCTGTAGAGTAATGATTCCATACTCTTCCGCTTCCTTTATGTCGGATATAATCATTCCTGAAAATAAGCCATGCAGTCCTTCCTTACGTGCGAATTTGTCAGCATGACACCATATCCCTACGATGTTACCATTGTGATGACGCAAATGATAAGCATGGGAATGACCTATTATAATGCGGTCAAATTCCGATATCATATCATCTGTACGTGAAAATAGACCTTTGTCAGAACCATGTCCCAAAAGCATAATCCTCTCACGGGGCGGACAATGGTGAAGCAAATGCTCAATCTCACGCTTACTCATGTTTTGGTCAACGACTTTCGATTCCATCCCTTTATATAAAGTACTAAGAACGGCTGTCGTAATATCTGTAGGGTGTACGACTAACATAGATTTATTGGGTTTTAATTACTTTTACTCATCTGTAAACAATTGATTCATTTTCTCAGATATGACCTTTGCTATTCGTTTGAAAAATCCATTTTTTCTCTTTTCGTCTCTATTCATACCACTAATGCATTCTTCAAGAGCTAAATAGGCCAACAGAGTTGCAGATTCAAGGGAAGGATTCTTTTCTTTTATGTCATTGGCACGATCGTTCAACTTTTTTGCTGCACAACGCACTGTTTCTTCATTTTCATCTGAAATCTTCAATGATATCACTGCGTCAAGAATCTGCAAATTGATAATTCTCTTCTTTTTATCTAACATAATATAAACATTTACGGGAATATTATTTCCAACATCTCATTATTTTCTCCAGCAATAGATACAAGACCGCTTAAACTATCCAACTCGCATACCCATACCGTAATTTCTATGGAATCTTTTATTACGCACTGTGAATATTTTAGGGCATCATACTTTATTGAAGTTACAAGACTATCTGCGTTATTGTCATAGATGCCACACTTACCATCATTATAGACGATGTTATAACGTTCATTCTCCGTAGCTTCAACACTGTCAAATTTTCTCAGCCTTGAACAAGATGCTACAAATACTGTAGTCAGCAGCAATAAAAGGGTAAAATAGTTTTTCATATCTTCAATGTTTTTGTTTTATGTCATAGAGTACAAACAGTGGCTGAATCTATCTAAACAGATTACTCTTCATCGATTATAATATGTAGTTTTTCGACAATCTTGCAATTTGTATCAATCACTCCATAAAGTCTGATATCTTTTTCGTCAGTAGTCTTGCCTCCATAGTATTTGTCAAGATAGTGATACTTGCCGTTGGGGCTTATTTGCCACATAATCTTTGTAGCCCCACGTTCAAAGTCGAAGATTCCAAAATCATAGTTGCATACTCTTCTGCGAACTCTCCGTTGTACTTCTTTGGGTAATTCGGAAATGCCATTCCAATCTATGTCCTTATTTTTAATCCATCCTACTCTCTTTTTATTGTCTTTAACTATGTAGGCGCATTGGATAGAATGATTTATTAGATATCGAGCATTCCAAGAACCTGTAATAGCCGCATCATAGAAATCAACCCACTCCATTTGTTCAGATAGTGATATTGTGTGGCAATCTCGGCTTACCAACTCTCTATATAACCGGGTTGGAGACATCGTTCTCATCCTCATAAATCTCAGCTCTCCAAAAAACTTTGACACCACATCTAACAACGCATCAAACATAACAGCCAGTTTCTGCTTTACTTCCGCTATACGCCCTTTGTCAATTTCTATCCAGAAATCTTGTGGCAGACTAACATTCGAAAGTTTTGATGCCTTTCGGAACATTGGAGCAATCTCCCATACTTTACAACATCCACCTCCGCATCCAACAGGAGTCACGAGAAAGTGTAACTCCGGGTGTTCGGCAGCATATTTAGTGAAAGTATCAACAGATCTACGGATTTCATTTAACCCGATAGTACCACCGATAGTCGGAATAGCATAAGATTGTCCCTGACGACCTTCGCGCTGTCCCATTACTGCACCAAAATGTTTTAGAGCAAAGTTTGAAGCGCCATCAAAGTGTCTGCCCGAATTGCGACATCCGAATACGAAGATTTCGTTTTCTTTGAGCGAATTAATCCACTCTGGGGTAATTCTATGTTCCATACACTAACATTATTCCTCTAATGACAAATATTCTGTTGCCACATAATCAGTAAGCCATACTCCATTTCTTGACAAATAGAACTTTGCACCATCATTGAACATTCTCTGAGAGTCAATTTTAAAGACTACTGGTACGCCATGTCGTTTTCCAACATTAATAGCTGTTTCGATTGTTGATGACAGATGCACATGTAATCTGTTCTGTGGTTTTAATCCATCTTTTAAAATATCATCTACAAAGTGTTCTGCTGTTCCGTGATATAGAACAGATGGTGGGACACATTCATCTAACTCGACATCCACATGTATCGAATGCCCTTGTCGTGCTCGTATATATTGCATATCAGAAGAGAACTCGAATCTCTGTTTATTATTCGTATTGACAATATCTTGTAACACTTCAAGAGTAAAACCGTGATTACATATCAAGTCTGACACTTTTCGCCACCCATTAGTGTCGAACTCGTACTTTCTATCATGGCGAAGCAAATATGCCAATCGTTTGCTATTGTTATTCAAATTCATGGTTCTCTAATTTTTTGTTTGGTATAATAGAGTATGATAATAATAAAATCTATCTATAATCCTTCAACCTTTTGTGCTTTTAGTCAATTCTCATTTTCTAAAATTAAATGTATCCTTATCAGGGATTGATATAATGTCGTTTTCTGATAAGTATGTATATAGACTATTAAGTCTCCTATAAATCTTATTATGAAGTCGGCTCTCTACAATCTCGCCGTTCACTACATGACCTTTTAAGAATGGTGGAGGAATGCCATTGTCTGCACCATGAAATACCCAATAAATTGCCAAAGCCAAATCTGTGCGATGTAAGCCCATGGCACAAGCGATATAAAAGTTCCCTATATCAATGATACTGAAAAACTTTTGAAGGTTAGCCGCAATTACTTCGTCAGGAATACTATGACTATCCATTGGAAATGCGAAGTATCGAATACCGTATTTTTCGCACATTTGACACAATCTATCAGAATGATCATTGTCACGTAACTCGATGATAGTTCTAACACCACTTTCTATCACGGTTTTCCAATGCCGCATATTATGTCGTGAAGAGAGTGTTGTTCTTCTTACTCCTCCATAAACAACATCTATATTTTCAATGCCAGTACTTAAGATTAAATCAACGTTCATCTTTTTAATCATTTATTTGTTGCAAACAGCATATATTTACCATCACCGCTATAATATAAAATTGGTAACAAGTGCGAGGGGATTCGCTCATGTACCATACAGAAGTTACCTCTATGTGAAATATTAAATGCAGCTTTCATATCCTGTTCTGTAATCTCACTTTTTCTGAAAATATAATTTTGATAAGTACGATCATCTCCTAAGTCGTAACTATCGAAGATTGGATAGTTTTCATAGAGTTCACCTATATGAATGTCGGAGTATGCAATTACTTCTTGAGGAGTAAAACACTCAAAGCCTCTAAAAAACTCTTTGCCGAGAAGTTCTCTATGTTTAATGATATCTTCTAAGCCATCAAATGTATGCCCCAAGATTGTTATCTTACTTTTGATGTTATAACATTGTATATCATATGTGGCAAGACCCTCTTTATCAATCCATTCACGAAGATGATTTAATACTTTTTTATCGTCAGCAAGTTCGGGGACCTCTTCTATAATCATTTTAATTCACTAGTGTCCACTAAAAATTTTTTGGTCACTAGTCGGTTAAAAATTAAATAAA
>OHNL01000200.1_pt1 | contig 26135 bp, 17 predicted proteins | sample 1569591 | NCBI WGS metagenome assembly OHNL01 (sample SAMEA3879555, study PRJEB24766) | human gut metagenome | biome: human-associated habitat; feature: feces | place: USA | collected 1985/1987
AGCGATGGATTTTGTCGGGTGAATCGGCGGCAAAATGAATCGGGTGTGTTGCGGGGCGGTAAATTCTTTCGTGGACTTTTCCTCACGGAAGTGGTGGGTCTCACGGTGATAACCAACCACTTTCTGTGGCTGTGTTCAAAATGAACACGACCACATCTTGTGGATGGTTTTGGGCCAATCCACAAAAGCAGTGGGATTTACAAGAAAAATACCACTGTATGTAGAATGCGTCAAGAGGTTTTTGGAAAATTTATGGCAATAAAGTGGAGAGAGTAGGACTTATTTTATCGCGCAATCCCTGCCTTACGCCTGATTGATCTGGCTCAGGATGCCGTTCAGCTGCTCCTCGGTCAGGACGTGGAAATCAATCAGCGTGTTGAGCTGGATTCCCATCATCATGGACAGAGAAGAATCATCATCGTCCTTTTTTCCGGTGGCGCTGCCTGCGGCTGCGGCCATATGCTGCAGGATCGGTCCGATGATGGCAGCACCCACCGGGTGGGTCATGACCTGCTTCAGAGTGGAGGCTGCGGTAAAGTGTACCGGCAGCGGCTGCGCTGCCTGCCATTCCAGCAAGCCGGTCAGGCGCAGATCCCGGCTGGATGCACCAACGCAGATCTGGTAAGTGCCGCTTTCTGCATAGAAATCATGCAGTTCCGGCTCATAATAGGCAAGGCTGCGCTTGTCCAGTGTGAACTGCACCTCCTTGCTCTCACCGGGCTGCAGGGACACCTTGGCAAAACCTTTCAGTTCCCGGACCGGACGGTGACGCTCACCCTTGGGCGGTGCTACATAGAGCTGCACCGTTTCCTTGCCGGCGACTGCGCCGGTATTTTTTACCGTGACGGTGACCTGCACTTCTTCACCCTCACGGACGGTGCTGCGGCTCAGCCGGAGTACGCTGTATTCAAAGGTCGTGTAGGAAAGGCCATGACCGAAGGGGAACAGAACATCTGCTTCCGTGGTGTCGTAGTAGCGGTAGCCGACAAATACGCCCTCAGAGTAAACGCTGGTCTCCCGCTCGCCGGGGAAGGAAAGATAAGCCGGGGTGTCGCTCAGCCTCCGGGGGAAGGTCTCTGCCAGCTTGCCGCTGGGGTTGACAGCGCCGTACAACAGATTCACGGCGGCTTCTCCGGCACCGTCACCGGCAAGGTACAGTTCCAGAACAGCCGGGACATCGTTGACCCACGGCATTTCGATGGCAGAGCCGTTGTGCAGGACGACCACGGTATTCGGCTGTACCGCAGCGACTGCGGCGATCAGATGATTCTGATTTTCCGGCATGGCAAGGGTGGTGCGGTCGTAGCCTTCGCTCTCGTACCGCTCCGGGAGTCCGGCAAAGATCACGGCGACCTCTGCGTCTGCAGCAGCAGCCACGGCGGCCTGTTCCAGCGCAGGATCAACGGTATCCTCATCGGTGCGGTAGCCCTGTGCATAGGCTACACCGGGAGCGTGCTCCAGCGCACAGCTGACCTTCGCACTGTTGACATGGCTGCTGCCGCCGCCCTGATACCGGGGGTGCTGCGCAAATTCGCCAAGGAACACCGCCTTGCAGCCCTTTGCCAGAGGAAGTACGCCCTTTTCGTTCTTCAGCAGAACCGCAGAGTTCTCTGCAACAGAAACTGCCATCCGGTAGTCTGCGTCCCGGTCAAATACGGCGTTCGTGCTCTCGGCTTCGGTCACGGAATCCACAAAGCGCAGCAGGTTGCGTACGGCAGTGTTCAGCTCTTCTTCCGAGAGAGTCCCAGCCTTGATGGCGGAAAGGATCGAGTTTGTGCCGCGGCCGCTTCCGCCGGGCATTTCCAGATCCTGCCCTGCGGCGATGCCCTTGGCACGGTCCTTCACTGCGCCCCAGTCGGTGACCACCATGCCCTCGTAGCCCCAGCGTTTGCGCAGGATGTCGGTCAACAACTCCTTGTTCTCCGAGCAGTGGGTGCCGTTGAGTTTGTTGTAGGCGGCCATCACGCCCAGCGGCTGTGCCTTTTTGACCACCGTTTCAAAGGCGGGAAGATAGATCTCGTGCAGGGTGCGCTCGTCCATCACGCTGTCACTGACCATGCGGTCGGTCTCCTGATTGTTGGCGGCAAAATGCTTGATGCAGCTGCCCACACCGTTGCTCTGGATGCCCTTGACCAGCGCCGCCCCCATCTCACCGCTGAGATAGGGGTCCTCGCTGAAATACTCAAAGTTGCGTCCGCATAGCGGGCTGCGCTTGATGTTCAGGCCGGGGCCAAGCAGCAGAGCCAGATTCTCGGCGCGGCACTCATTGCCCAGCGTGTTACCCAGCTTTTCTGCCAGAGCAGTGTCAAAGCTGGAAGCCACCGCCGCACTGGACGGGAAACAGACCGCCGGGATGCTTTCGTTGATGCCCAGATGGTCGCCCTGCTCGTCCTGTTTGCGCAGACCGCTGGGGCCGTCGCTCATCATCACGGCGGGCACACCGAGCCGCTCCACCGGCTGTGTATGCCAGAAATCCGAACCGGAGCAGAAGTCTGCTTTTTCCTCCGGTGTCATCTGCTGGAGGATCTTTTCAATGTCCATTCTGTAATGCCTTCCTTTCGTTTGAGGGCAGTCCGCAGCCCTCTGATTTTCTTGCCCAAAGTATAACAGGAAAACCGCAGACAGTACGGATGAAAAGTCGTGAAGCAAGATGAATTTTTTAAATTGTCATAAATAACACGATTTTTTGACCGATAACACAAAATTTTGCACCCTTATTCCGTGGGATTCTCTTTATAATAAGAACAGAAATCAAACGGAAAAAGGAGATGCGGATGATGCAAGCAACAAACCTGAAAACGAATCATCTGACCCAGCCTCTCGGCATAGATGCCGGGACGCTGTTTTTATCGTGGCAGTGCGCCGAAGGCGTGCGCCAGACCGCCTACGAAATTGAAGTAACTGCCGGAGCCGGAACGCTGTGGACGAGCGGAAAGGTTTTGGGCAGTGGGATGCACACCGAAACGCCCGCCGCTGTACTGCCCAAGACGCAGGGACAGTGGCGCATCCGCCTGTGGGATGAAAACGATCAGCCCGGCGCATGGAGCGAAGCTGAGTTTGAAACGGGTCTTGCGCAGTCGGATTGGCAGGGCGTGTGGGTCTGCCCGGAAACAGAAGAGCCGGACATCGACTGCATCGATGCCATCAACGCCTTTGCAAAGCCCAACTGGGAGCAGAAGCAGGCGGCGCTGGAAGCCTCCGGCAAGGGGCAGGCGCAGCCTTATCAGCCCCACCGCCCGGCAAGCTATCTGCGCAAAACGTTCACCGCCCCGGCGGGAGAAGGCAAGCGGCTGTACATTACTGCCAGGGGGCTGTATGCGGCATGGCTGAACGGCAAGCGGGTCGGCGACATGGTGCTTGCCCCCGGCAGCTTTACTGCGGATAAGCACCTTGGGGCACAGACCTACGATGTGACCGCGCTTGTCCGTGACGGTGAAAATGAACTGCTTATCGCATTGGGCGACGGCTGGTACCGCAGCACCTCCGGTGTGGATGGTGACCGTGACCTGTTCGGCAGCGAACTGGCTGTCCTGTTCCAGCTGGAAGTGGACGGCAAGGCGGTCTGCGTTTCGGATGACGACATGGAGGCCACCCAGTGCGGCCCGATTCGCCAAAATGATATGCAGCAGGGCGAAGTGTACGATGCCCGGCTGGAAGGGGAGCTTTCCGGTTGGCATGGCGTAAAGACCGAGCCGAACACCCTGCCCATCACCGGCATGAACACCGTGCCCATCCGGGAGCAGGAAGCCTTTGCGGGCAGGCTGCTGCGCACCCCTGGCGGCGAGACCGTGCTGGACTTTGGGCAGAACATGGCTGGCTACGTGGAGATGAAGCTGACCGCCCACGCCGGGCAGAAAATCAAGCTGCTGTGCGGCGAAGCACTGGACGAGAACGGCAACTTTACGCAGGAGAACTTTCAGGACCGCAACCGCCACAAGGAGGGCGGCACGGCGCAGATGCTGGAACTCGTCTGCAAAGAGGGCGAGAACCACTACAAGCCCAGCTTTACCATTATGGGCTTCCGGTATGCAAAGGTGGAAACGGACATCGACCTGACCGAGGCGGAGTTTACCGCCCACGCCGTCTATTCGGAAATGCCGGTCACCGGCAGCTTTGCGTGCGGCAATGCCGATGTGGATCAGCTGGTGAAAAACAGTGTGTGGAGCCAGAAGGGCAACTTCTGCGATATCCCCACCGACTGCCCCACCCGCGAGCGCGCTGGCTGGACTGGCGATATGGGGGTGTTCATCGAGACCGGCCTGACCCTGATGGACTGCTACCCGGTGGTGGAAAAATGGCTGGCAGAATGCCGCCTGAACCAGTACCCGGATGGACGCATGGCGAACATTGCGCCGCCCACCAGCCGCCCCGGCTACATGACCCCCATGCTCTGTATGTCGGCGGGCTGGGGCGATGCCGCCATTCTGGTGCCCTACGCCCTTTATAAGCGCACCGGCGACCGGAAGATCCTTGCGGACAACTACGAGATGATGCAGAAGTGGTATGCGTTCCTGCTTGGCCGTGCACAGCAGACCACCGAGGAACAGCAGACCGGGGCATACGCCAAGTACACGGTGCTGAACGGTCTGGACTACGGCGAGTGGTGTGAGCCGGGCATTACCCCCATGCAGGCGATGATGAACCCGCGCAAGAGCGTGGGTACGGCGTATCTGGCTTATTCCGGGCGGCTTCTGGCGGAAATCGCGCAGGCGCTGGGCAAGGCAGAGGATGCAGCGCAGTACCGCGACACGGCAGAAAAGGCGGTCAAGGCATACCGCGCTGCCTTTACGAACAACGGAACCATCACTTCGGACCGGCAGTGCGAATACGTCCGTGCCATTGCCTTTGCACTGCTGGGCGAGGAGGAGAGCCAAGCCGCTGCGGATACCCTGAACCGGATGGTGGTGGACAACGGCTACCACCTGAACACCGGCTTCCTTTCCACACCCTTCCTCTGCGAGGTGCTGGCAAAGTACGGCTATGCCGACACCGCCTATAAGCTGCTGTTACAGGACACCGCTCCCAGCTGGCTCTATGAGGTCAAGCAGGGCGCTACCACCGTCTGGGAGACATGGACGGGCATTGACGCAAACGGCCACCCCAGCGAATCCCTGAACCATTACTCCTACGGTGCCATCTGCGGTTGGCTGTTCGGTGGCGTGTGCGGCATCCATCTGGCAGGGGAGACCCTGACCATCGCCCCCACCCCGAACCCGGCTCTGGGATGGGCAAAAGCAGTGTACGATTCCCCGGTGGGGCGCATTGAAAGTGGCTGGCAGTATGCAGGCGATGCCGTGACCTACACCATCACCGTGCCCTGCAATCTGACCGCAGAAGTCACCCTCCCGGATGGCAGAAGCCTGATCTTGCAGCCGGGCACCCACACCTTGTAACGCAAAAGATTCCCAGCAAAACACAACGCCCCGCACCGGAAGGAGTAACCGGTGCGGGGCATTGCTTTTATGGGGATAATGAAGAAGAAAATGATGAGAAAATGGCAAATCAGAATTTTTGTGCAAGGTATTTTGCACTGAGCTGGAAGCTCTTGACGGGGGAGTTATCCACCCAGTTGCGGTGGCTTTCCAGAATGACAGCATCCACATCCATGGCAAGGGCCTGTGCCATCAGGCTGTCCAGGTCCATGTTGCCGGTGCCCAGCTCCATGCTGTCGGTTTTCAGGATGGGCGTGATGGCACTGCCGGAAAGGCGGGTGCCCCGGTCGTTGATGTGCCACAGCTTCATGCGGGAACCGAGCCTTTGCATCCATGCCAGCGCATTCGCACCGCCCTCGGTGAACCAGTAGCTGTCAAACTCAAAGTTGACAAAGGCAGGGTCGGTCTCTTCTAAGAGGATGTCGTAGGCGCGCTTTTCTGCGTTCACATGCCGCAGCTCGCAGTTGTGATTGTGGTAGAGCAGGTGGATGCCCTCGGCTGCCAAGGCTTCGCCGGCTTTGTTCAGCCGCTGTGCAAGTTCGTGCATGGCGGCTTCATCGCCGTAATCAAACCGGTACATCCCGGTGATGACCACATACTGTGTGCCGAAACTTTTAGCTTCCTCGGCCACTGCGTGGGCATCCCGTTCAAGAGAGCCAAGGTCGGTGTGCAGGCTGACCACCTGAAGGCCTGCCTCCTGCACCAGCTTGTGCCAGTCCAGATTGCCGCCCTTGCCCACCGGCATTCCGGCGGCCTTGGTCAGCAGCTTTACCACAAAGCCAATGGGATGAATCATAAATCCACACAGTTCAATGCCGTCGTACCCGGCGGCTTTCATGGCAGCAAGGGTCTCTTTGGCCTGCTGCTCGTTGCTCAGTACAGTGCCCAGCATAAATTGCTGCACGGCTTTGATGGGCATGGTTTACCCCTCCAGTTTGAAAGTCTTGCCCGGCGTGATGCCGTTTTCGTTAAAGCTGTCCACGCAGACGTAGTATTCCTGCCCGGCGGTCAGGGTGGAAAGGGTCACTTCGTCTGTGTCATACACCAGCCAACTCAGATAGAGTTTATCGGACGCAACGCCGTAGCGGACGTTGCAGCCCTGTGCATTTTCGATATGCTTCCAAGTGATCTTTGCATCCAGTGCATCTACGCGAGCTCCGGCGGCTTCGGCCTGTGCAGGCTTCGGGCCTTCGCCGTTGCCGAACACCCGCAGACCGCTGATGCGCAGCGGCTGTCCATAGGGCAGTTCGCCGCCGGTGACCCGGACGTACCGGGCGCGGATGCCGTCGGCATATTCGTAGTAGCCGTTGGAGCATTCCCGGGCAACCGTTTCGCGGGTCGTCCAGTCTGCGCCGTTCACACTGGTCTCCACCGTGTAATGGGATATCTGCGGCTGGGTCTCGATGTGGCGGGTCTTGCGGTCGTCGCCGTAGCTGTCGGCCGGGAAGTCCACCACCAGCTTTTCATCCGCCATGTTTACCTGAATGGCACGGACATCCCTCTCTTTGCCAAGGTCCACGCAGAGCCATTCGCCCGGCTCTGCACCGGCGGCGCTCCACCAGCTGCGGCAGTCCTCGTTGACTGCCAACTCCGGGCTGCTGTTTTCTGCGGTGCTGGAAGCCGTGACCGGTTTTTTGTAGCTCAGCAGCATCCATTCCGGCTGCTGGCTGGCGGCATCGAATTTTCCAGACGGGATGCAGTGTGGGTAATCGGCAAAGTTCTGGTTGCAGTAGAGAACCCCGTCCTTGTCGAACCCGGCAGGGAACAGCCCCACCCGGCGCTCAAAGTCATAGTTGACGGAAATACGCATGGTGGAGGCGTGCCACCAGTTGCCATAGCGGTCGGCAATGGTACTGCCGTGGCCTGCGCCAGTGATAAATCCGCCGGGCTTTGCAGAGAACGGGTTGGATGCCTGCCGCACAAAGGGGCCCAGCGGAGAATGGGAGGTGTATACACCATCGGCGTAAGTGTTGTATTGGGTGCCGGGGCAGGCGTATTGTAGGTAATAGAGGCCGTTATGCTTTGTCATAAAGGCACCCTCAATGTAGGGTTTGCCGATGGCGTTGAACATGGCAGTCAGACTTTCGGCACTCAGGCCGGGGATGTTTGCCATCTGCGGCGGCAGATTCAGCTTGCCGGTTTTGGGGTCATAGAACTGCTTCATAGACTGGTACAGCACGCTGGCTTCCCGGTCCACAATGCCGTTGTTGCCGGGGCGCTCGTAGCCCAGTACGGTTTCATTGCCGAAGATCAGCTCCTGCTTTTCACCGATGGGGGTCATGGTGTCCGGGTTCAGCTCCACCCCGTAGATGGGGGAGATGTTGGAGCAGCCCCAGTAGAAGTACACCCGGCCATCGTCATCGCAGAACAGATCCGGGTCCCAGAAGGCAAAGGGGGCAGACACTTCGGTAAACGGCTCAGTCAGGGGGTCAGCGGTGCGCAAAATGGGGCAGTTGCGTCCCTTGCGGCTGGCGCAGAAATAGAGGTAATTGCCCACCTGCCGCACATCCGGTGCGTAGTCGTAGATCAGCAGGCCGGGGTCTGCATGGAAGTCCCAGTTCAGCAGATCCTCCGAATACCAGAAGCCTGCCGACATGGAAACAAAGAGATAATATTTGCCCTTGAAATAAACCAGCGTCGGGTCTGCACCCTCCCGGAAACCCGCCACGCGCGGGCCTTCCTTCATGTGCTGATAGCGGTAGCCCAGATCAAGGGGGTTGCAATAAGTCTGTCTCATCGAAACTCACTCCTTGGAAATACTCTGCAATACACGGTTCAGCTGCTTGATGTCCTCCTCGGAAGCGCCTGCCTGCATCAGCATGGATTCAATGGTCATCCGCTGCATGGCGCGCTCCATCATGGCCACCAGAGCCGGGTTATCCTTCACGGCGGCGGCCACATCGCCGCGGGCAGCGGCGGCCTTATCGGAGATCTGCTTCAGGATGGGGCCAGCCTTGGGGTCTGCCATGGCTTTGGCCATGTTGTCCTTCACCGACCAGCAGCTGGCATCCAGCTCCCCGTCAAACCAGTTGGTCACATTCTTGCGGTTGTCCATGGCGTAGTCCGGGTTGGGGGTGTCCACCTTGTTCACCAGAATTACGCTGCTGTGTTCGCCGGAGCGCGCCTCAATGCTGTGCTTGCCGGTAATGGGCAGCTGGAAGGCGAACACCTTGTCGCCCTGCTTAGTCTCCACCAGCTGACCGTCCTTGTACAGCGAGACCTCTGGCAGATTGGAGTAGACCTTGATCTCGGTCACATCCTCGGCGCGGTCCACATAGCGGCTGCCGCACAGGTGCACGAAGGGCTCCTTGCTCCAGTAGGCCTTGTAGAGATAGAAGGGGTCTTTTTTCAGCTTGCGGTCAAAGGTGACAAGACCCTTCTGGTTTTCGCCGTGCTTGCCGCCCTCGTCCCGGCCATCGGCGGCAAAGTCGAACATATTCCACACATGGGTCGCCCACAGCCAAGGACGGTCGGCGATCATCTTTGCAATATGCTCGTGGTAAACGCACTGATAGCTTTCGGTGTAGTCGCCCTTTTCCGGGTGGCTGCTCTGATACTGGGGGTTGGCATCTGCGCCATACTCCGAAAAGCCGATGCAGCGGTCGGGGTAATCGGCGTGGTATTTGTCAAAGAACTCGTCGTTCTGCTCCAGTTCGCCCAGATACCAGCCAAAATAGAGGTTGTAGCTGTTCACGTCCGGGATCTCCAGAATGGGGCTGGTGGTCTCCAGCATGAACACATTTGCCATGGTGGTCTTCCGGGTGGGGTCCAGCTTGTGGGCCAGCTCGTTCAGCAGACGGTGGTTTTCCAGCAGATCCTCGTTGACAGCGGAAGCGGCGGTAATCTCGTTGGACAGGCCCCACACGGCGATGCAGGGGTGGTTGTAGTTCTGACGGATCAGCTCCTCCATCTGGGTCAGGGTATTGGCACGGCCGTTGGTCATGTGCATGGTGATGTAAGGGATCTCTGCCCAGATGACAAGGCCCTTTTCGTCGCACAGGTCATAGAAATGCTGTGCGTGCTGATAGTGGGCCAGCCGGATGGTGTTGGCCCCGATCTCCAGAATGAGGGCAATGTCCTCCTCCATCATTTCGTTGGTCAGGGCAATGCCCGCGTCTTTGCGGTCCTGATGGCGGGAAACGCCACGCAGCGGGTAGCTGCGTCCATTCAGGAAAAAGCCCTTCTGGGGGTCAATCTCAAATTTCCGGCAGCCAAAGCGGGCAGATGCTTCCTCGCCGTTGTCCAGTTTCGCAGATACGGTATAGAGGAAGGGGTCATCAATACCATCCCACAGGTGGGCATGGTCCAGCGTGAAAACCGCCGTTGCGGTGCCGTTCTCTACCGGAGCAGTGAGGGCCTGTCCTTCCAGTGCAAAGGTTACGCTCTGTGCGCCCACCACGGCGGCTTCCACGGTGACCTCGGCGGTTTTAGCGGCAAGGTCGGTGACGATGGGGGTCACCTTCAGCGCGGGGGTACCGTTGTCTGGCAGGGCAAAGTGCTCTGCCGGGACGATGTGCAGGGTCACATCCCGGTAAAGGCCGCCGTAGAAAGTGAAGTCTGCCTTCTGGGGGTATACGGTGTCGTTGTCGCTGTTGTCCACGGAAATTGCCAGCAGATTTTCCTCTTGGAGGTGGTCGGTCAGGTCCACCCGGAAGGTGGAGTAGCCGCCCTTGTGCTGGGCCAGCTTTTCACCGTTCAGGTAAACGGCGGCGGTCATGGCTGCGCCGTCCAGCTGCAAAACAGCCTTGCCGCCTGCCGGGATAGTGGGCTTTGCCAGGGCCAGCGTATACCAGCAGGTGCCGCGGTAGTAATCGTTGCCGCCGTCCTGACCGTCCACCGCATTCCAGGTGTGGGGCAGGGTGATGGCCTCACCCATAATGGCGGTGGGGATGCCGGTGTTCTCCTTGGTAAAATGCCAGTTGCTATGATTCAGCAGGATGGTTTTGCTCATGGTAAAAACTCCTTTGTAAAAGATGGATCAAATCGGCAAAAACCGAAAGAGCGTATGAGCCCTTTCGGTCTTTGCAGGTTATTACTGCATGTTTTCTGCAATTACTTCATGGCGAAGGGCTTCTTTTTTGTCCGCGATGCGCTTCTGGACGTTGACCATTTCCTCCTTGGTCAGGGGGCAGCCGACCATGGCAAGCAGGGTGATGAGCCAGCCCAGCATCGGCAGACCGTATTTGATGGCAAGGGTCATCCAGAAGATGCCGGAGGTGTAGGCATCCGTGGGCTGGGGCATGGTTGTGGTGTAGCCCAAAATAGCCACGGCACCGGTGGCGACGACGGCAGCCACCGAGGTGATGAGCTTGTCGATCAGGCTGTAAGTGCCGGAGACCACAGCCGGGATGTAACGGCCGCTGCGGTCCAGCTCGTAGTCGATGGTGTCAGCCATGTAAGAAGTGTTGGAGGTGGTGATGCACATGTTGGAACCGTTCTGCAGCAGGGTCAGCAGGACGTAAACGATCATGTTCCAGCTGCCCATCACGCCAATCTGACGGGTATCCGTGAAGATGAAGAACAGGATCAGCACAGCGGTGATGGCCATGCTGATGCAGGTCCAAGTCACGATGCCCTTCTTGCTGCCCTTTTTGCCCACATACTTTGCGCCGAAGGCGGCAAAGAAGATGGAAGGCACCATGCTGATCACGCCAAGGGTGGTGGCAAGACCCATGTTGCCGATCAGGATACCATTCAGCATGGTGTTGATGATGGCCTGGCTGCCTACCTGCTGTGCCAGCTTGTCGGAAGCGTTGGAGGCGATGTAGCACTGCAGGGGCTTGTTGTGCTTGAGCACTTCAAGGACATCCGCGATCTTCAGCGGCTCGTGCTTTTTGTTGGTGCCCTCAAAGCTTTCGGGCTTATCGTAGGCAGAGATACCGGCGCAGACGATCAGGGTGCCGATGCCGGCAATAATCAGGACGATGGTGCAGACCATGCTGAGAAAGTCCTGATTGAAGGTGCCGCCGCACTTGGGCAGGATGACGGTGTAGATCAGCATGCTCATGCCCATGGGCACGGCGTAGTTCAGTGCAGTGGTCCAGACACCGATGGTGGGACGCTGCCGGGGATCGTTGGTCATGATGGCGGGCAGGGTCTGGGCGGTCATGTTGGTGACGGTGTAGCCGATGATGTAAATAATGTAGGTCAGGGCGAACACCGGCAGGCCGAGGCCCTTGCTGGAGCACAGGTTGAACATGCACAGCAGGCCCACCGCTTCAATCAGGTAGCCGCTGATCAGCAGAACGCGCAGCTTGCCGAAACGGGTGTTGACGCGGTCATAGACGAACGCCAGCATCGGGTCGGTGAAGCCGTCCAGAATGCGGGCCAGCATCAGGATGATGCCAACGGTTGCAGTGGTGATGCCGTAGCCGATGCTGGCAGAATAACTTGCCATACCGATCAGGGAGTAGACGCTCATGCCCACAAAGGCGTTGCAGGCGTAGCAGATGATCTGCCATGTTTTGGCGCGGCGATACTGAACGCCGTCTACCTCACTGGCGCTGGGTTTCTTTTGGAACATAATGATTTTCCTCCTTTTTGTGTGAAACGGGTTCCGCTTTTCTTGACACCAGAATAACAGAATGCAACAGGTACTGCCGGATAAAAAACTGGAATTGAGGATAAAAATTCGCGCAGTTCTGATCGCTCAACGAAAAATTCACCAATAACGTGAAAAATTATCCTTTTTGCTCCGCGCAGACCTGTTACAATAGGCACAAGAGAAAACTCGGCTTCTGAATAATCTGAATAAAAGGAGAACCATCATGCAGAAATTTGAAAAAGGTTTTTTCATCGGTGCTGCAACAGCAGCCCATCAGGTAGAGGGCAACAACACCAACAGCGACTACTGGGCACAGGAGCAGCTGCCCCATTCCAGCTTTACGGAACCCAGCGGCATTGCCTGCGACCATTATCATCGGTATGAGGAAGATATTAAGCTGCTGGCCGATGCCGGGCTGAACGCCTACCGTTTTTCCATCGAGTGGGCACGGGTGGAGCCGGAGGAAGGAACGTTCGACCCGGAAGCCATTGAACACTACCGCAGGGTGATCGCCTGCTGCAAGGCACACGGCGTAGAGCCCATCGTCACCCTGCTGCACTTCACCAGCCCCAAGTGGCTTATCTGCAAGGGCGGCTGGGAAGCAGAATCCACGGTCGAGGATTTTAAGCACTATGCAGCCTATGTCATGGAGCAGCTGGGCAGCGAGCTGCGCTATATCTGCACCATCAACGAAGCCAACATGGGCCTGCAGCTGGCCGCTATTTCCAAGCGGTTCCGCCTGATGGCAGAACAGGCTGCGAAAAATGCCGCAGCAGCCGGAAAGTCTGCGGAGGGCACGGTGCAGGTGGGCATGAACTTCCAGAAGATGATGGAAAACATGAAGTTTGCCGCCATGGAAAACGCACAGGTGTTCGGCACACCCCAGCCCCAGATCTTTGTCAGCGAGCGCACCCCGGAGGGTGACCTGCTGGTGCTGCGCGCCCATGCCGCCGCACGGGATGCCATCAAGGCCATCTGCCCGGAAGTCAAGGTGGGCCTGACCCTCTCGCTCCACGACTTGCAGGCACAGCCCGGCGGCGAAGCCTTTGCCGAGGCCGCATGGCAGGAGGAGTTTACCCACTACCTGCCCTACATTAAAGAGGACGATTTCCTTGGGGTGCAGAACTACACCCGCACTCTTTATGGCCCGCAGGGGCAGCTTCCGGCACCGGAGGGCGCAGAGCTGACCCAGATGGATTACGAGGTCTACCCGCAGGCACTGGAGCACGTCATCCGTAAAGTGGCAGAAGCATTCAAGGGCGATCTCATCGTCACCGAAAACGGCATTGCCACCGCCGAGGATGCCCGTCGTGTGGCGTTTATCCGGCAGGCACTGGACGGCGTGCAGCACTGCATCGCCGACGGCATCCCGGTGAAGGGCTACTTCTACTGGAGCCTGATGGACAACTTTGAGTGGCAGAAGGGCTACGCCATGCAGTTCGGCCTGATCGCCGTGAACCGTGAAACCATGGAGCGGACCGCAAAGCCTAGCCTTGGGGTGCTGGGCAGTTACGCAGAAAAATAAGCTGCAATAGCAAAAAACAGGCTGCGGAAGATGCTTCTCGCAGCCTGTTTTGGCTCAGTGGGAAAGATGCAGACCATGGACACCATTTGCAACCACGGCGGCAATTACGTTGATGTGCTTTTGCGCCAGTTTGGCGTCGGTGTTCAAAAGCCCGGAAAGACCGTTCATTACAAAAATCAGGATGGCACCGACATTTTCATATTGGGACGGCTCGATATTGTCACCTTTGATTTTTTCCAGAATGGCATCCCGCAAATGCTGCGTAAAGCGGTTCATCGCGGATACCGGAACCACACCGAGGTAATACGTTGCCTGCTGGAGAGCAGCAAACATTTCCTGCACAAAGGCCTCCGGTTCATCCAGCAGCTGCTGTGCGCCGCGCATATTGTCGCAGACGAGCTGGACTGTCTGCCGCTCCATTTCGGCGGTGAGTGCATCCAGCGTTTCATAGTGGGAATAAAAGGTCGTTTTGTTGATCTCGGCGCGTTCGGCAATTTCCTTGACCGTGATCTTTTCAATGGGCTTCTCCCGCAGCAACGCAATAAACGCTTTCTGAATGGCACGCTTCGTTTTTTTGACCCGGATATCCATACAATTCCTCCGTCAATGTATTTCGTAAAGGATGCTTAACCAACGCTTGGAACGTGATCCGTTGCTTAAACACCGGACACGCCGGAAACTGCTGATTGCAGCCCCTGCGGCATAGTGCTATTATAACACCATAGAGATGGATAAGCAACTAAGAGTTGCAAATCTGATTCGTAAATACGATAAATCATCGGAAGACAATCCACGATGAAGTGGAATGGCTGAAGCAGAGCAACATGATCTGAGAAAAAGGAGAATGAAAATGATGGATTTCAACAGTGTCAAAGGCAAGGTAGCAATCGTTACCGGCGCAAGCCGCGGCATCGGCCGCGCCATTGCCGAGTGCTTCGGCGAAAACGGCATGAAGGTAGTCTGTGCAGCCCGCAGTGCCCAGCAGGGGCAGGCTGTGGCAGACGGCATCTGCGCCAAGGGCGGCGACGCCATCTTTATCCAGACCGATTGCAGCAAGGCTTCCGCCATCAAAGAGCTGGTGGACAAGACGGTGGCACACTACGGTAAGCTGGATGGCGTTGTCAGCAACGCAGGCATCGGCATGGGCGGCACACCGCTGCATGAGTATGAGGTAGAGGATTACGAGAAGATCTTCTCCCTGAACAGCGAGGGTGTCTTTGCCGGGATGAAGTACGGTGCAGAGGCTATCCTGAAAAGCCACAGCGAGGGCGGCTTCCTCATCAATGTGGCATCGGTGGCAGGGCTTGTGCCCCAGCGCGGACAGGCATTGTACAGCGCCACCAAGTTTGGCGTGGTGGGCATGACCCGCGCAGCGGCACTGGATTATGCGGAATACGGCATCACCGTCAACGCCATCTGCCCCGGTTACACCAAGACCAGCATTTTCGGAGATGCACCGGCTGCGGCCATGGACTTTTTCGCATCCGACTGCCCGGCAAAGCGGATGGGCGACCCGGAGGAGTGCGCCGCACTGGCACTCTTCCTTGCCAGCGGTCTGGCACGGTACATCACCGGCGCAGCCATCCCGGTGGACGGCGCACTGTCTGCCGGGCACCAGAGCATCAGCAGCTGGAAGCACCCGGAAATTTTGACCGGCGGCAAGCTGAACAGCCAGAGCACCATTGCAGCCCTGATGGAAAACGAGGCTGCAAAGGCTATCGTGGAGCAGTATCTGCCCGGCTTTGCCGAGAATCAGCAGGCAAAAGCCGCCTACGGCATGACCTTTGGCAAGATCGGCCCCATGCTGGGGCTGCCGGAAGCAGCGCTGAAGGCACTGCTGGATGCGCTGGATAACCTGTGATAGATGCCGCTCTGAAAGCCCCATGACCGGGGCTTTCGTTCTGCCTGCGTGCGGTTGATTTTTGGAGGAGATCATGAAGAACGAAGCACTTTTCCGTACCGGCTCTGTCTGGAAGTCCATTTTTTCCATGGCAGTGCCCTCCATCATCATTATCCTTGTCATGGTGCTGTACAACATGGCAGATATGTTTTTTGTGGGCTGTCTGGGCGACACCGCACAGGTGGCGGCAGTCTCCGTCGTCGGGCCGGTGTTCTCGATTCTTGCGGCGGTGGCCACGATGCTTGGCGCAGGCAGCAGTGCCATCATCGCGCGCTGCTTTGGCGCGGGTGAGATCGAGCAGGGCAAGATCTGCTCCTCGCTCTGCTTCTGGACCAGCTTTTTTCTGGGCGTTCTGGTCAGCATCGGTCTGCTGGTGGGCAGAGTGCCGCTTTTGGGGATGCTGGGCTCCAATGCAGAAATTTTTCCCTATGCGGAGCGGTATCTTCAGGTTCTGGCACTGGGTGCACCGTGTTTCATCCTGTCCAACAGCATGGCGATGCTGGTGCGTGCAGAGGGCGCAGTAAAAGAGGGCATGATCGGTAATCTTCTGGGCACGCTGGTCAACTGCATTTTTGACCCGCTGTTCATTCTGGTGCTGAACTTCGGTGTCAGCGGTGCGGCTGCCGCCAGTGTGCTGGGCAACCTTGTGGCGACTGCCTGCTATCTGCGCTACATCGTCAAGCACGGCACGGTGCTGACGGTTGATTTTCGTCCTGCCCTGAAAAAGCCGCAGATGCTGGGCGAACTGCTGGCCATTGGACTGCCCAACGGCATCAGCAGCCTGCTGGCCGGGTTTGCATCCTCCTTCAGCAACCGGCTGTTGGTGACCCACGGTACGGCGGCGGTCGCAGCTATGGCAGCGGCAGGCAAGACGACCATGGTCATCAGCATGATCGCCATGGCGATCTGCATGGGCTGCCAGCCGCTTCTGGCGTACAGCTACGGCGCAGGCGACTCAAAACGTCTGAAACAGCTTTTAAAGGACCTGATCCTGCTGACCGTTGTTTTTGGCGTCCTTGCCGGAGCTGCCAGCTTTGCCGGACGCAATGCGCTGATCGGGATGTTCATCAAGGAAGAAGGCACTTTCCGTCTGGGAACGCAGCTGGTGGTCTATCTGGTTCTGGGCAGCCCGGTGATCGGTCTGACCTATCTGGCAACCAATCTGCTGCAATCTGTGGGCAGGGCAAGCGGTGCGGTGGTGCTCTCTCTTTTGCGGCAGGGGCTGCTGCTGATCCCGCTGCTGTACCTGATGAATGCGCTTTGCGGCGTGCAGGGCATTGCGGCGGCGCACCTGATAGCAGACGTTGGCGCTGCGGCTATCTCTGCGGGCATCCTGCTGCACTGGCTCCGGGCCTCGATGGAAAAAACGGCGGAAGTATGATATACTGTTTTTATCAATGAGCCGGAGGGGTTACACATGGATGTTCTCCAGAATATGATGCTGCTTTCCGAACTTGTCCAGTGCGGCGGCAATGTTTATACATGGTGCTATGATGCACAAGGTGTGCTCTTGCGGAGCAACTGCCCGGACGAGGCATTCCTTGCCAGCGCATTTGAGCTGTTCGGCTGCAAACAGCGGATGCTGGAGCATGGGAACCGGGACGATGTGCCCGTTACCTTGGGAACGGCGCTGGGGCTTTTGTGGGGCGCAGCCTTTGAAAAGGAAGAGGGAAAACTGAAGCGCGTCTGGGTCATCGGGCCGGTGTTCTATCAGGATGTGACGCTGCGCGGGATCGAGGACGGACTGAAATATTACAGCAAGCTGGAGATCAGTGTGGCATGGACGATCCAGCTATACAAAGCTCTTGAAAAAGTCCCTACCCTGCAAAACACCATTATGAACCGCTATCTGCTGATGATGCACTACTGCCTCACCGGGCAGCGGCTGGAGCTGAGCTGTGTCAACAGCAGCACAGCGCAGGAGGAGCGGCTGAAAAGCTCTGCCATCCCCCACGACCGGCATAAGATCTGGATGGCGGAGCAGGGAATGCTGCAAATGGTCCGCACCGGAGATATGAATTACAAGCAGGCACTTTCCAATAGTATGAGTATGAGTGCGGGTGTGCCGGTACAGAGCAGCGATGTGCTACGCCAGAGTAAGACCTCCATCATCGTGTTCACCTCGCTGGTGTGCCGTGCTGCCATTGAGGGTGGTCTTTCCCCGGAGGAGGCGTACTCGCTGGGGGACAGCTACATTCAGGCGGCAGAATCGGCAAAATCGCTGGATGAGCTGAGCCCCCTTGCAATGATGATGTACGATGATTTCATCCGACGTGTCCACAAACACCGGACAAACCCGAACCTCAGTAGACAGATCCAGAAGTGTGTGGATTATATCGAGATGAATCTGGACAAAAAGATCGTAGCGGAAGATCTTGCCGCCCTGGTGGGCTACACGGAATATTACCTCACCCACAAATTCAAGGAAGAAACGGGTCTGAGTGTCACGAACTATGTAAAGTTTGCAAAGGTCGAACGTGCGAAAGTTCTGCTGAAAAGTACACCGCTCAGCGTCCGGGAAATTTCCGAACAGCTTGGTTTTGCCACCCGCAATTATTTCAGCGCGGTCTTTCAGCAGGTCACCGGAAAAACGCCCATGGAATTCCGGGAAACATAAAGCAGAACAGGCATCCTGCGTTACCGCTTGGCGGTATCGGGCAGGATGCCTGTTCTGCTATGATGAAGAAGAATGGAGAAAGATGGCTCAGTTGAGGAACTTCTCGTTCAGGGTCACGCCAAAGTCGTGGGCAATGGCACGGAGGTCGTCGTCGGTGATGGTCTGCCGGATGATGCCGCCGCCCATGGAGAGCACCTTGACGTAAATTTCGGCGCTCTTCTCAATGGTGTGGGCCAGACCGAAGGTGATGTCAAAGTCCGGGCCGGAGGCAAACAGACCGTGCTGTGCCCAGATAGCGGCCTGATAGTGCTTCATCAGCTCGCTGGTGGCCATGGCGATATCTGCCCCGCCGGGCACCATCCACGGGCAGACGCCCACGCCTTCCGGGAACACCACCGGGCACTCGGTGGCGCTCTGCCACAGCGCGCGGGTGAAGTCCCGGTCGGTCAGGGGCAGAATGTAGGTCAGGGCGATCACGTTGGTGGCGTGGCAGTGATAGATGACACGGTTTGCGCCGCCCGTGGCGGCCTTGCGGACACTGTGGTTCATAAAGTGGCTGGGGAACTCACTGGTGGGCTTCGCGCCGCCCTCCAGGCCCCAGACGATGCGCCAGCTGTCGCCCTTGTCGTTGATCTCCACAATACCGATGCTGTGAACAGGGTCCGGCTCCACGTTGCGGAAGAACTTGCCGGAACCGGTGGTGATGAAATACTCCCCCGCCAGATTATCCGCCTGCACCCCCATGTTCACCCATTCGCGGGGCTGCGGGTCAAAGAAAGGACGGCACTGTGCCACTTCTTCTTCCTTCATGCGGTAGGTCAGGTTGCCGCCGTTGCGCTCGTGCCAGCCCTGCAGCCAGCCATCGTTGCACATCCGCATAAAACCTTTGACGATCTCAATATCCAGAATACCCATCTTCAAAAACCTCTCTCATTCAAATGCGCTTGCTCAGCACGTTCTGCTCGTACTTTTTGACTTCCTCAAACCATGCACCGTCCACCGGCACACCGTTCCGGCGGCAGTATTCGTCCCAGACTTCCCCAAAAGGCAGGGTCTTCAGCTCCTCCTGCCGAACCATCAGCTCGGTGAACTGGTTGGTGTCCTGCAGCTTCTTCAGCACCGTATGCGGGGTGCACAGGGCAGACAGCAGCGCCTTTTCCACGTTGCGGAAGCCCACTGTCCATGCGGAGATGCGGTTGATGGAAGCGTCAAAGTAATCCAGTGCAATGTTCACCCGGCCGTCCAGACCGCCGCAGCGCACGATCTCCTTGCAGATCTCCTTCGTTTCGTCGTCAAACAGCACCACATGGTCGGAGTCCCAGCGGATGGGGCGGGTGATGTGGAGGGCAATCTCCGGGAAGAAGGCCAACAGGGCGGGGATCTTATCGCTGACCACCTCGGTGGGATGGTAGTGGCCGTTATCCATCAGCGGAATGCACTTTTCCCGGTTGAAGGCGGCGTAGCTCAGGGCAAACTCAGCGCTGCCAACGGTGTACGCCTCCACACCGATGCCGAACACCTTGCTCTCGATGCAGGGCTTCACCAGCTTGAAGTCGTAAGGCTCGCTCAAAATCTCGTCGATGCTGGCCTTGTAACGGTCGCGGGGACCTTTGCGATCCGCCGGTACGTCCTTAAAGCCGTCGCCCGTCCAGATGTTCATGGTGCAGGGCTGCCCCAGCTCCTCGGCCAGATACTGACTGATGCGGATGCAGGCCTTGCCGTGTTCCACCCAGAATTTCCGGGTCTCCTCGTTGGGGCTGGCAAGGGTCAGTGGGTCGCACTTGGGGTGGGAGAAAAAGGTGGGGTTAAAGTCTGCGCCCAGCCCTCTTGCCTTGCAGAAATCCACCCATTTTTTGAAGTGCTTCGGCTCCAGCCTGTCCCGGTCCACCCACGGGTTTTCCTCGTCAAAAATGGCGTAGGAGGCATGGAGATTGATCTTTTTGGTGCCGGGGCAGAGGGACAGCACCTTGTCCATATCTGCCATCAGCTCCTCCGGGGTGCGGGCACGGCCGGGGTAGTTGCCGGTGGTTTGGATGCCGCCGGTCAGGGGCTTGGTGGGGTCGGTATCAAAGCCACGGACGTCATCTCCCTGCCAGCAGTGCAGAGAAATGGGCACGGTCTTTAACCGGGCAATGGCAGCTTCGGTGTCCACGCCAATGGCGGCGTAGCGGGCTTTTGCTTCTGCGTAACTCATAGGGGTCCTCCTTCTTAAATCTGCATCTGAATTTTCAAATTGCCGATGGCGGTGGCCTCGATGGGCAGCGCCACTACCTGTTTTCCGGTATAGTGGGCGGTCAGCTCGTTTAGGGTAGCGTTCTTTGCGCCACCGCCTGCGATGTAGAGCTTATCCCAGTGCTGGCCGGTGAGGGCTTCCAGCTCCCGGAAAGCCTCCCCATAGCAGTACGCCAGCGAATGATAGACACTGTTGATGAGGTCGGCATCCGTGGCAGGGGCTTCGCCGGTCTCGGCGAGAGCCGTGCGAATCTCTGCGCGCATATCCTGCGGGGCAGAGAAGCGGGCAGCGTTCACATCAAAAATGCGGGTGTAGGTGCTGGTCTTGGCCAGCTCCACCATCTCGGCAAAGGAGATGCCCAGTTGTTTTTGCACGCACTGGATGATCCACAGACCCATGATGTTTTTCAGGTAGCGGATGTAGCCCACGCCGCCCTCGTTGGTAAAGTTGGCGCGGCGGCTCTCCGGGCTGGTGATGGGCGTTGCCAGCTTGACCCCCAGCAAACTCCATGTGCCGGAGGAGAGAAACGGCGCATCCCCCTGCTCCATGGGGATGCCCTCCACGGCGCTGGCGGTGTCGTGGGTGGCGCACAGCACTACCTTGGTTTGCCCGCCCACCTCGGTGGCAATGTCCGACTTCAACGGGCCAAGCACCGTACCGGGAGCCGTCAGCTTGGGGAACATCGCCTCCGGCAAGCCCAAAGCTTTGAAAATCTCCGGGTCGTACTCTTTGGTCTGAGCGTTCACGAGTCCGGTTGAGGTGGCGTTGGTGTACTCCCGTGCCTTTACGCCGCAGAGCTTCCACAGCAGATATTCCGGGATCATCAAAAAGTCCTCGGCTTCGGCCAGCCGCCCGGCCTTTTTGTCGGCATACAGCTGATAAATGCTGTTGAAGGGTTGGAACTGGATGCCGGTGCGCCGGTAGAGCTGCGCAAAGGGCAGGATGCTGTGCACTTCATCCAGCACCGCCTGCGTCCGGCTGTCCCGGTAGGCGTAGACAGGGGAGAGGGGCTGACCGTCTTTCAGCAGCACATAGTCCACCGCCCATGTGTCGATGGAAAGGCTCTCAATGACCGGGTACTTTGCAAAGGCTTCCCGGATGCCCTGCTTCACGTTGGTAAAAAGGCTGTCGATGTCCCATTCCAGATGACCGTCCACCCGTTGGACGCTATTGGGAAAACGGTACACTTCCTCGGTGCGGAGAACACCGTTCTCCACCCATCCCACAATGTGCCGCCCGCTGGACGCACCAATGTCGATAGCAAGATAGTTTTTCTGCATAATGCGCCTCCTGTGTGGCTTTGACTGCTACCAGTATAGCGGTATGATGCGGGCAATTCCATCCGCAAAGGTGACGCATTCTTTGTGAAAAGTCTACTCTTGCACTGCAAAGGCCGGTGCGCTATACTGAACACAGAAAGTGAGGAACCGAAAAATGCTGACCTATAATATGGATGTAACGCCGGAAAGCGTTTGGAAGCGCACCACCCCCAGCGAAGCAGAGCTGGCACAGCCCTACTACTGCACCGAGGCGGGAGTGTTCTATGCCCAGCAGCATTTTTCCACCGCCCGCACAGATAAGGAAAGTTACATCCTGTTTTATACCCTCCGGGGTGCAGGGCTCATCGAGCAGGGGGAAAGCCATGTGGTGCTCAGCACCGGGCAGGCGCTGCTGCTGAACTGCCGCACCCCGCAGAGCTACTGCACCGCTCCGGGGCAAAGCTGCTGGCATCATTATTGGGTGCATCTGGACGGCGCAGGGGTGGCCGCCATGGAGCCGCTGCTGCTGGCGGGCAAAAAACTGACCCCGGTGCAGCTCACCGGGGTCAAGATGCAGGAATTGTTTGAAACACTTTTAGGGCAGATGGAGCGCAGCACCGTGGACAGCATGGTGCACACCGGGTTGGCTCTCCACGAAATGCTTGCCTTATGTGCACAGAGCATTCTTGCGGAAGCTGAAACCACCAGCGCGCGGCAGGTGATTTTGCAGGCGGCGGAGACCCTGCGCAAAAATTACCAGCAGGAACTTTGCCTTGCCGACTTGCTGGCAGAGGCGCACATGAGCAAAAGCTATTTTCTGCGGCTGTTTCGGCGGTATATGGGCACGACACCATATAATTACCTCGTCAACTTCCGCATTACACAGGCAAAGGAACTGCTTGTCCTCACCGACCACAGCGTCAGCGAGATCGCACAGGAGGTAGGTTTTGGCGATGCCAGCAACTTTTCCACCCGCTTTGCAAAAGCCACCGGGCAAAGTCCCCTGCAATACCGCAAAAGCGCACTGAAGCCGGTGGAGGGGGCAAGGTGAGCGGAGGAATTGTGTCAAAATGACACAATTCCTCCGTTCACCTTCAAAGAACCATGAGATGTGAATGTTTTGCCTTTATGGGAGTTCATGTTTTTTACTGAATCTCGTGAAAAGCGTATAAAAAGCTTGCAATCATCTGTAAAATGTGATATATACATTATACGAAACATTGCTTTGAAAGAACGCTCCACCGTTCAATGATGTATAAATGGGAGGTGCCTGCCATGACCGCTGTGATCTATGCCCGCTATTCTACTGACAGCCAGCGTGAAGAATCCATCGAAGGTCAGATTCGGGAGTGCACTGCCTATGCGGAGAAGAACGGATTCACGGTGGTCAAACACTACATTGACCGTGCCGTCTCTGCAAAAACGGACAACCGCCCACAGTTCCAGCAGATGATTAAAGACAGCGAACGCGGCATCTTTGATGTCATCATCGTATGGAAGCTGGATCGCTTTGCCCGGAACCGCTACGACAGTGCCCGGTACAAGACCCAACTGAAGCGGAACGGCGTGAAACTGGTGTCGGCAACGGAAGTCATTTCGGCTGGCCCGGAGGGCATCATTCTGGAATCGGTGCTGGAGGGCTATGCCGAATATTACTCGGCTGACCTGTCGGAAAAGGTCGTGCGCGGCATGACCGAGAACGCTCTCAAGGGCATTTATAATGGTGGCACGATTCCGTTCGGCTACATGATCGATGAGACCCGGCATTACCAGCCCGACCCGTTGTTGGCTCCGTATGTGGAGCAGACGTTCCAGAAGTATGCGGACGGTGCGACCATGACTGACCTGCGGGATTGGTTAAAGGCACACAACATCAAAAATTCAATGGGCGGGGAGATGTCCTACAATACGATTCAGCGGATGTTGAGTAATCGCCGGTACATCGGCGAGTTGCGTTTGCGGGATGTGGTACAGCCCAATGCGATCCCGGCTCTTGTGTCAGAGGACTTGTTCAACAAAGTACAGGAAAAGCTGGCGAAAAATAAAAAGGCCCCTGCCCGTCATAAGGCAGAGGAAAGCTATCTGCTTACCACCAAGCTGTACTGCGGTAAGTGCGGAGCGCTGATGTTTGGCGAAAGCGGTGTCAGCCACACCGGGAAGATGTACACCTATTATAAGTGTGCTGCTGCCAAGAAGAAAAAGACCTGCGATAAAAAGGCCGTGCGGAAACAGTGGCTGGAAGATCTGGTGGTCAACGAGACCATGAAGCTGGTGGAAGATGACGCTTCCATGAATGCCATCATCGCCAAAGTGATGGAGCTGCAAAATCAGGAAAGCACGGATTTGCCCATCTATGAAAAGCAGTTGAAAGAAACGGAAGTCGGCATCACCAATATGCTGAATGCCATCCAGATGGGCATTCTGACAAGCTCTACCAAGGGACGGCTGGAAGCGCTGGAAGAACAGCGGAAGGAGCTGCAAGCCCGCATTGCCGAGGAACGGCTTGCCAAGCCGAAGATGAAAGAAGAGTTCGTCCGCTTTTGGCTGCTTCGCTTCCGCAAGCTGGACATGACCCAGCCGGAGCAGCGGCAGGCACTGGTGGACACCTTCATCAATGCCATCTATCTCTACGATGATAAGGTACTTATTACCTTTAATTATAAGGAAGGTACAGAAACGGTCGCTTTCGGGGAAGCTGTGAAAGCGGAGAAAAGTTCGGATATGAGTGCGCGAGGTGCACCAGATATTGAACGTCAAATCGTAAGATTTGGCGTTCTTTCTTTATGTAGGAAAGCGGCTGCTCACTTTCTGCACACCGTTTGCACAGCCTGCTTTCCTTTGCATAAAAAGAAGAAATTTTAGGCGAACAAGGCTCTCGTCAATTCTCTGCGTTCGTCTGCGTCCATCAGCCGGATGGCTTCAAGGATCTCCTTACCGGAGATTTTTGTTGCCGCCGGCTTTTCGTTTTGCCGGGGCTGAGGTGCTGCCGGGGTCAGGTCTTGGGAATAGAAGTTCGCTTCGATCTTCTCGGTCAGCTCCAACCGGGGCTTGTCCTGCACCGACTTGAAGTCACCGTCCGACTGCAAGAGCTGGTAGGTGGCACTGGAGTGCCGCAGACCATGGAACACGATCTGTTCAAACTCCGGGTGCTCGGCTCTCCACAGGCGGTACCACTTTGTCAGCAGCTCCGGCGCGATGGGCAGACCATCCGGGAGCCGGAACAGCTGACCGCAGTTGCTGTACTTCGCTGGGGCGCTCTGCTCGTCCTGTTTGAGCTTTTCAAGCCATGCTTGAAGTTCCTCTTTCAGAGGTTTCGTCATATACAGAACACGATTTGACTTCTTGGTCTTGGGCTTTTTTAGGATAAGGGAGGACTTGCTGCCCTCACGCCTGTCCGGGAAGGTGTAGTAGACCTGATTGGGATCGAGCTTTTCCAGAGCGTCCTTGTTGGTTCGCTGCATGGTCTTACTGACCGAGATGGTGCCACGCCCATCGGCGGCATCAAAGTCCAGATCACTCGGCTGCAAGCCGAGAATTTCGCCCTCACGGAGCGAAAGGATCATGCTCACGTGCACCGCCAGATGCAGGGCAGGGTTCTCGATGGTCTGCAAGGCTGCCAGCATGGTTTTCTCGTCCCAGATGGTGCGTTCCTCGATATTGACCTTGGGGGTATCACGGGGCAGGGGAATCTTGTGGATCAAGTCCCATTCCATCGCATAGGAAAAGGCGGTTTTCAGCAGGGTGTGGACTTCGTGAATAGAGGTGCTGGACAGCAGCCGCTTCTTTTGCTTCTTGGATAAGTCCTGCTTCACACCGTGCACGTACTGCCCGCAGGGGGTCTTGGCAAGGGTAGCATAGAACTTCTCAATGTCGTAGGTGCGCAGCTCCTGTACCTTCCGTTTCCCGATATACGGCACGATAAGGTTCTGCACCATCGCTACGGACTGAGTGTAGGTCTTGGGGGACCACTTGTGCTTTGTGGACTGAATTGGTATCCACTTGTACAGCATTTCCTCCACCGTCATGGTGTCGGGGACGAGGAACGTGCCGTCCAGCAGTTCTTTCTCGACCGTGATCTTTCGCTCCTGCGCCTCCTTCCTGGTCTTGAAACTTTCCCATCCCTCGCAGGGTTTGCCGGAATGGTCTTTGTACTTGTAACGGACGGAGTAGGAATCTCCGCGCTTCATAATAGATGCCATAGATTACCTCCCTCAGACCGCCGCAAACCAGTTGTCGAAGCTCTGCTTGTTTACCCGGATACTGGTGCCGATGCGCAGCACCCGAAAATCCTTCGTGGTGTTGCACAGGTTGTACGCAGCGCGAGGAGAAATCGCCAAAAGCTGGGCGATTTCCTCCACCCGGTAAACAAGAGGTTCGTGCTTGGCTGCTTTGGTCTGGTCAGAAGATTCAATGGCAGGGGATTTAGACGCTTTAATTGTAACCGGGTTCGAGTCCTTTTGCAAGAACTTATTCGTATAATTTTCGGATTTCACAGTTTCGGTCATGTCAGGCCGATTCATATTCATAGGCAGACCTCCAATTCCTTGTAACCGAACGCCTGTAACCGGGTAGGAAAACTCTCTTTTTCTGCACACAGGCTGTCCGATGCACTTTATACTTTTTCT
>OHNL01000212.1_pt1 | contig 24288 bp, 18 predicted proteins | sample 1569591 | NCBI WGS metagenome assembly OHNL01 (sample SAMEA3879555, study PRJEB24766) | human gut metagenome | biome: human-associated habitat; feature: feces | place: USA | collected 1985/1987
GCTTCCAGCAGGCGCTTGTCCATCTCGTCCAGGCCGTCGTCGTCAATCTCAATCATGGTCAGGGCGTCATGCGCCAACTGCTCCGTAATCACGCCGTCGCCGCGCACCTGGGCGTAATCCCGCACCCAGCGCAGCAGGGAATTGGCCACGCGGGGCGTGCCGCGGGAGCGCAGCGCAATCTGCAGGGCTCCCTCCGGGTCCACGGGCACGTTCAGCAGCCCCGCGGACCGTTCGATAATGGCGCACAGCTCCTCCCGCGTATAATAATCCAGCCGGTTCACCAGGCCGAAGCGGGAACGCAGCGGGCTGGTCAGCATCCCGGCGCGGGTAGTGGCCCCCACCAGGGTGAACTTGGGCAGGTTGAGCTGGATGGAGCGGGCGTTCGGCCCCTGGTCGATGATAATATCCAGCCGGAAATCCTCCATGGCCGGGTACAGATACTCCTCAATGGCCGGGTGCAGGCGGTGGATCTCGTCAATAAACAGAATATCCCCCTTTTCCAGATTGGTCAGCACGCCGGCCAGGTCTCCCGCCTTTTCAATCTGGGGGCCGGAAGTCGTATGAATGCGGCAGCCGACGGCATTCGCGATAATATTGGCAAGCGTCGTCTTCCCCAGGCCCGGGGGACCGCTCAACAGGATGTGATCCAGCACGTCGTCGCGCTGTCTGGCGGCTTCCACCATCAGCATCAGGCGGTCCTTAATCTTCTCCTGCCCGCAGAACTCGCTGAAAGCGGGTGGTCTGAGGGACAAATCAAAAGCGGAGGAGGGGGCCTCCGTGGTGCGTGTGTAAAAGGACTCTCCCATGCGCAGGACTAGCAAACCTGTCTTTGGGGCATCCGTCAAGGGGGAAGTGCGGTCGGGAAACGCCTTTTCCGGGACATGCCGGAAGCCTTTGGCTTTTTTTTGAGGACGGGAGGAATGCGGAGCCGCGGAAATGATGATATGCGGTGAAACGGCATGTTCTGCCTTCTCTCCTTACAGCGTGGGTTCCCATGCCTGTCGCGTTTTCCCGGAACTCTCGGAACCCTGTGCTTCCGGAATCTTTCAGTCTTCTCTTTCCGTCTCGCTTTTGAAACTTCCTAAACGTCTTATGATCAATTCTTGATTCCGGACGGAAGCAAGCTTATCAATAGAGGTTCTTACCTGAACCTTGCCCGATTGCCCGGAAGCCGTAAAGGTGGAGAAAGAGAAAAATTCTTATTTGCTCTGCGGGAAAAACAGGGCAGGGAGGGAGGAAATCTGCCATGCCCTCATGGATGATTTTTGTGAACCACGGAAACCTGTCCTTTCAAAACTTTTCAAAATACGCTTCGTTTCTGCTTATTCCTGTTGAAGACTTCCTCGTGTTGTCGGAGCGCTTTTCACCCTTTTCGAGCAACAACCGGAAACGTGAAAAAACTCGGGGAAGACGGGAAAATTTCTTCCGGATGAAAAAAAGATTGCCAAACCTCTCTTCTGCCATTATTCTGCTCCTGCTTTCCTATCTAGCACAATCTCCAACGGGCAGGTGTCAGAGTGGTCGAATGAGCACGCCTGGAAAGTGTGTGTACCGCAAACCGGTACCGAGGGTTCGAATCCCTCCCTGTCCGCCATCAATTTTCCACCGCAATATATTCGTGATGAGTATATTGCGGTTTTTGTTTGTTTGGGCATGGGAAAAAATGGGGAAATAAACTGGACATAATTGTATGAGAAACTGATACTGGTATCAGTACTTTCTAAGCTAAGTGATTATGTTAGATATATGCCAAAAACTTCCTGAAAGAGATTTAGAGCTTTTAAAATTGCTTAAAAATAAATCTGATGGATGGCACGAATTCAGTCCTAGATTTAACTTTTTTACAATTCATGGAAGAGTCCATACAGACAATATATTTGAGAATTTGGCCATTTTAATTAATGGCGGAATTAAAATAGATAATAGAGATTTATTTTTGCTTTGTGCTGCTATTTGTATACATGATGTTGGGATGTTAACTGCTTTGAATGATTTTACTCTAGATGAACTCAAAAAAGATAGCTCAGATTTAGATGATCCTTCAAAGCTAGAAAATGCTATTAGAATAAAGCATCATAATCTTATAAAATCTTTTTTACAACAAAAATCATCTTTTCTTGCGGAAATCGGGTTCGACTTAGATACTATACAAAAAATCATTTCAATAGGAGAAGCTCACCGTAGTATAAAACTCTCAAAGTTACCTGAAAAAATTAAATATTTGGGAGCTTTATTAAGACTAGCAGATGAAATGGATATTGGTCCTTCTAGAGCTCCCATTAGTGCTTTTAATAGTTTATATGAAGATATGGAACCTCTATCGAAATGGAATTGGTACAAACATATAATTACTAAGCAATGGGAATTAGGGAATACGTATGATTATGCTAATCTAAATGGTACCAACTATATATACCTAAAACCAGCAGTTCTTCCAGCTAAAGAAGAGAGTATTTCTCATTGGCTATTACAAGTGTGTAGACCTATAGAAAAGGCACTAAATGATGAACAATGTAGAGAAATCATAAGAAGAAAGTATAATGTAGAAATTGAATGTAAAAGAGATCCTAATTTGTCATCCGTCAATCCATTCTATTTGAATTATTTAAAAATAGAGAATGATATTTTAAGTAGAGGAAGTAAGCCTATAATTCTTAGTGTAGATGACGAAGTAGATAAGTTAAGGGATACATTCTATTTTTTCCAAGATAGATATTATGTGCATATTGTACCTCATCCTAGTTCTGCTCTAAAATATTTGAGAGCTGCTCCAGTTACGTTATTGATAGTAGATATACAAATTAGTTGGGATGCTACGTGGGGAGATGATCCTGACTTGGATGAACATCAGGCAGGTGTATTTTTTATTAAAAAGGTGAAAGAAGAATTTCCTGATCTCAAAATTTGCGTATTAACAGGAACAAGGCATCCGTTGCCTCAGATTCTTCATGGTTTAGTAGATGAAATTATACGGAAACCTATAGATCCAATAGAATTATTACAAACTATTAATGCAATTATTGAGTAATGAGAACAAGAACACAAGAGCCAACTGAGAAATTATTATGGAAATTTTTTCTAGATTCACTAGATAGTAAATGTAATAATAAACCAATGGTTTTTTCTCTATTTTTGCGTCAAAATATAAATGACGAATTAGATCTGACTATTGCTTCAAATTATGGAATTCCTATAGATCCTTTTGAAAATGCAAAAAAATATGCTTTTATAAATTTTGTTAAATATATTTTAATTCATACTAAAAATCAACATGGAATTTCTATTGATAAAAAAGATTTTACAGATATTTTTGAGCTAATTAAATACGATGATTCAAAATGTCGTGTTTTATGTTATTATGAACTAGAGGAAAACTATTATTATATCATAATTGCCGTCATAAAAAGCATTATATCAAATAATGATGATTTGCTTCCATCGGTTAGAAATGCATTCCCATTTTTTAAGGATTATTTTAAAGCTAAAATTGAACAGAAAGAAAATAATTATAAACTTAACACTACTAAATTATTTATTCGAGAAATAGGGCATGATATGGCAACCCAAATTCAATCTATTAATGCCAAATTAAGAATTATTGCCACACGTTCTTCTGCCGATGATTATCTTAGACGTAAGGCTGATGAAGCTAGAATGGATTTGTTAAATGCATATGCCTTAACAGATTCATTAGAAATAACGCTCAATGATGAGTACTCCTTACGTTCTGAGAATTGGTTCAGTTTATCTATAGCACTAAATGAAGTTTCCTCTTCATTGGAGTCTGAAGCTCGTGAAAAAGAAGTTGATATTATTATAAAATATGATAAAGAAAAAACTAGAGATTTTGCTATACTTGGAGACAAAAGGGCTTTTAAATTGTGTGTACAACATATTCTAATGAATGCTGTTAAATACTCCCATCCTTCCAGAACTGTCGAAATTTTTTCTCTTTTTGAAACAGATAGATTAGTTGTAAGCATTTCAAATTTTTCTATGATTAAACTTCCTTCAGAGCTAGAACGGCTTGATATGTATAAATTTGGCAAGCGTACTCCTCAAGCCAGAAAATTGCATGTAAATGGATCGGGAATGGGATTATATACAGCAAAAAGGATAATTCTTGCACATGAAGGTACTATTTGGGAAAAATATGGAGTGGATAATAGAATTACTTTCTCTGTTAGTATTCCTAAAAATAGAATAGATACACAACCAGTGAAAAGATTAGAAAATGATATTACTATTGTACCAACATCGTATAGCCACAGTTGATCCCTAAGTTACTCATTGATATCTTCCCTATATCCTAAATAATCTTCGTAAAAATTATTTAGGATTAACTACTTTCGATTATTTAATTAAAAATACCTTTGTACAAAACTAATTGCCCTTGAAAATCCTGGGATCTGATCATACGTAATCATACATTTGGTAATTCCTCCATTCATTATATTCATATACTGAGTGAGATTATTTTTATTATAACTTATCTGTTTCCATGTTCTTGTGAATTCTATGGGATTTCCGGGGAAACAATACATGGAATATAGCGGTATACATTTGCAAAATCTCTCTTTATCTTTAATATACATTGTATGAGACCATATTTTTCATAACTTGCTCATTGCAATATATTTGTAAATTTTGAGCACGTTTTCATAAGCCTTTTTCCTCTCTATTATTCCATTTTACAGGATCACTTGGAGAATCCATGTTTGAGGAAATGCAGATGGTAGTATACGGAGAATCATCTATACGCGGGTTATTTTATTCTGAATATCCCCAGAATTGATTATACGGATTTTTCAATGTCTCCCCTTACCAATTACCTTCTTTCCTGAATAATTCCCGTAGAAATCAATTTAGAATTAGATCTGGGATACGGTTTCATACAATAGAGGAAAAGAGGAGGGCATAGGAAGGTCTTTCGACTCTTCCTTTTCCAAAAAGGCATTCCTGATTTCATTGTATAAAAGGAAAAAGCTCCATCCAATCCTCAATCACCAGTATTGAGGGATGGAGGCAACAGATAAGAAACTCAACTCCCCCTCCCGCCACGCCCCGCACCCCTATTGAATAAGATCTATTGATGTTTTAATGTATTCGTTATTAAATAATTAGAACTGAAAAATGTCTTTTTTCCTTCTATTTTTTCAATCGATTATTTTCATAGTGTACTTATTTTTATATCATTAAAAATAATTCCTGCTTCCCTATCCGTATATTCCAGTGAAGATTTCACAGAAAGTGAAAAGGTCTTCCTGGCGTTCTTTCCTGTTTTATTCTAAACAATTCCAGAATCATTGATAAGAATTATCCGGGTTCTTCCCTGGAAAATATATTCCTTTTATAAATTAAATCCCTAGAAATTAATTTAAAGTTAAAAAGAACTCCATAGCATACAAAGCAGGCTTCATCCGGTCTCATTCAATAGAAGAAGTAAGTGAAAGGAGGGAGTAACAGGTGAAAAAAATCATTTTTCCTAGGGCCGGGGGGACGGGCTCCCTTCATTTCTCCCATTGATACATTTCCTAATGCAGAAAAAAATATTTTCATTTTTTAGGAAAACAATTTTGGAGCATTTGGGGAAGTCTTTCTTCATGTGAAAGCCTCCTTGTATATACCGGGAAGGAATAGGGGGGCTGTCAACTGGGGCGCACTTTTGATTTAATGGGGGTAGTGTATGGAATGAGGTAGGGTATACGGTAGATGGTATGGGTATGATGAAATAGGACAAAGTGAGACCTATAGACAGATCTCACCTTGTTTCTTTGAAGGAATGTTTGATTGACTGATTAGACTCTACGACGATGCATCATAAGAGTTGCGAGACCTAAGAGGCTGAGTGATGATGTAGTCGGTTCTGGTACGTTAGGTAGAGTTTCGAGTGTAAATGAGATAACTGGCGTCAAACGGTCTAGTCCTGATATATATATCCCATAATCCTCATAACCAGGCATAAGAACCTTATCTGTTTCATCATAAGGAGTTCCATTTTCCTTATAGATATTCTCATGCGAATTAGTACTCGTAACACCAATAGCTGGTGCCGCAATTGGTGTATCTGCCCATTCTATTGTAGAACTTGTTGTACCTTTCAGGCTGGTGATTGTACTTCCCGCTTTAAGATAGTTGAAGGTACTGTCCTTTCCATAGAAGACTGCCGTATACGTAACATTAGTACTTAGTTTAAGATCTTCAAAATCGAATGGATTTGAACCTACCAGAGTTCCTGGTCCATAAGGAGCATTATTCCAAGATGATTTGCCTACAAAATCCCATGTGGATGTTTGATTTTTTTGAAAAATAGCAATACCTAAACCTCCAGGAAAACCTTTACCAACTTGTCTTCCGTAAATGGTAAGATTTTGCAAAAGTACTGAATCTGTCAATGTTTCAGAAGTTGTCAACCAAGTCGAATTGTTAAGAGTAAAATCAAAAGAAGTACATATAACATACGAAGGAGGACTAACTGGATTATAATCGTCTGCGCCTGGACTATAAATGGTTACTATGTCAGCCTGAGCGATACTTCCTGCGACTAATAAAATAGCGATAGTCTTCATAGTCATTTATTGTTGATGTGTTTTATTAAAGTCGAAAATCTGATGTCGCGATGAGTCACTTCGTTTGTGATGTTGCTACGAATTAACGCGACATCAGATGAGTGTTATTGATTATCGTACGGGAATTCCTCCTGATTCTACTGAAGCCATTATCGCGAGTTTTCCGTTCAGTTCTTCATATTCAAGTGGAGACATATTGTTTCCCTTAAGATGAAGTTCCTCAACTCTGTCTTTAATCGCTTCGTACTCTTCTTGCGTTAATTCTTTTTTGCCTTCCATAGTCGTATTCGATTTTGAGTTTTTATTGTCAGAGAATCTCCACGAGAACATAGGGAGATTTGCGATCTAACTGTGCAATAATATCTCCCAAAGAGATTTTGGTAAACACTTAATATCTCAAAAAGATAATTTTCTTGAGATTGCTCTTGTGGCATACTCCTCTCATGAAGACGCATGGAACAGGCGTTCGGTCTGCGAAGGAGTTTGAAAAATGGGTGATGGACAATGGATTGAGTTATTCAAGTATTGCGTTTGCCTGTGGAGTCTCGGAGCGTACGGTACGTCAATGGATATCTCAAAAAGGTATTCCCGAGAGATTTTCCCATTGCCTCAAGAGCATGGTTGAGTCCTCCAGAAAGACAGTTTCCTTCATTGAAGAAAACAGGGAAGACGGCCTCAAGTTCGAACTATCTCTGGAGGATCATGCAAAATTGTCCCGCAAAGCCCTGGAATCCGGTTGTTCCCTTGAGGAACTCGTTGCCCGTCATCTCCATTCCATCCTCTAATAGATACTTCATGTCTCCAACAGAGATGCTTGTTGCCTTGTCTTTTCCGGGAATTGTGATAAAATCCCTTCCATGAAACAAGAGGGGGATCAATCCATATTCAAGATGGGAGTTAAACGATGGCTCAAAGAGCAAAATCTTGATTACAAATGGATGGCTGACCAATGCGGAGTTTCTGAAATTACTGTTCGCAATTGGATGTCCCAGAAGATAATTCCCCCATTGAAGCAACAGCTGATTGAACGGGTGATGGTTCAGATGCCAGCCGCGCAACCAACATCATCTCCCAATTCCATTCCCGATATTCAGGTAGACGTTTCCTTGTCTCTGTCGGTTAAACTTTCCCCTGAACTTTACAAGCAGCTTGAAGCCAAGGCGTCCCAGCAGGGGATATCCCTGGGAGATATGGTGGCTCGGTCCATCTCCTCTCTTATCAACGAACAACCGGAGTTCCCCCATTCCTCGAAAACGCGTAAAGTCGTTCTTCCTCTCCAGTCTTGAATATTTTCATCAAGCGGTATTAGATTGTGGGGAAAACAATTGACTGTCATGGAGCTTTGTTGTGTACAAAGCCCATGTTTCGCGACATGGTGGATTCATGATCGGAGCTGCATACCGACAAGGAATATTTGTCCGGGTAATTCCTCTGAAGGGCAAATTCTCTTCACTCAAAAAGGAAAACTGCTGAGATGCTCTTCTGAAGTCGTTTCCTTTCTCGAGGGAAACGCCCTCTTTATTTGTGACCATCAGGGAAGCACGCTATCCTCCCATCGCTATACGGATGACGAGCCAGACAAAGCGGGTTCATCAAAAAGCATTGTATTTTACTTCCTGTTGAGATGTCTGATCAAAATAGGAGCTGTCTACCGATTGTATCAATTCCTGGGTAGGCTATCAAATGGGGGAATACATTTAATTTAGGGGTACCTGACATTTGCCGTACCCAGTATGGCTGGGAATAGGGGGATGGATATAGAAATGAAAAAGGGTGGAACCATTGCTGATTCCATCCCTTGATGACTGTTCTTTGTCTATTTTAGAAGCTGTACCTTGTCGAAAGTGAAGCGGATTGATTCACCTGGCTGCTTCTGGCTTCCAGAGTGTAGAATGCTCCAACGCTCCAGTTTTGATTGATAACCCAGTTGGTTCCGGCATTCATCATGAAAGCGCTTCTGCCCGGATTGCTTCCTTCCGATTTAACTTCAACTCCATAAATGGAGGATTTTACGGAAGGATTCGTCCGGGAGACATCTCCCACATAGGAGACAGTCAGCTCGGGAATAAGATATTGGTTTCCTCCCAAGGCTACTTGTGTTTTGGCGGTAACACCTGCGGGTACGCTCCACACTTGCATGTTACCGTCCCTGTACTGGCGGCTGCCGCCGGTATACGTTTCCGTGAAGCTTTCCTGCGCTCCATGAACATAATCGATTCCAACAAACGGAGTCAGCGTTGTCTTCTCGGTGACCTTGATATTCCAATCGGCTTTGAGTCCGAAAGTAAATACGTCGTCGTTCCATTTGGACTGGCCTAGAAGATTATTGGAGCCTCCTACGAGCGTGTAACCTCTGTTTTCAACGGAACCGTAAGCGAAATAACCGCTCCATTCCAGATTCTGCCTGTCACACAGGGGGGCAAGGTAATTGGCATACAGGCCGCCCATGATGCTGTTCTGCTTAGATCCTGCCTGGTATTCATCCGTCTTGAAAACGCCGAACGTCTGCCCCAAAGCGATGCCTGCACGGAATTTTTTCGTCCACGCGTGATCAATACCGATAGCATAACCTCCTCCGTTGTATTGGAATCCTCCTGCGTGTGAGGTTGAGTTCATATTGATAAAATCACCAAGACCGCTTACCCATGCATTGGTATCTCCTGGTTGAACAGTTTTGAGCTGGGATGCAGCTGTTTGTCCGAAGCTCTTGACGACGTTCGTACTGGACCAAAGCATGTTGGCGATATTGGAACCGTCTTTTCCGCTCAACAGGGCGGCAACGGATTCGTCAACTTGTCCAGTGAAACTTAATGTCCCGGTAGTAGAATCCCAGAAAAGATGGCCTTCCTTAAGGAGATGGTGTTCATCATTCAGGGAAAGGGCAAAATTACCGTTGACCGACCCCGTCCCATTGGCTTTGATGAGGTTAAGAGTAAACGCTTCCGTCCCTGCGGCCAGGATTCCAAGGCCTACTTCCACTTCGGTATTCACCGTTCCATTAACCGCAAGGGAATTGGTCACGGAAAGATTGGAATAGGTTCCGGAACCGTGATTGGACGACGTAGCGGCTGTGATTCCGTCCAGATAGAAACCGAGCCTCGAACCGTTATTCAAAGTCAGATTGTTATGCTTTTGGAATCCCGGGCTGTTACCGACATAGAGTAGTGCATTTGATTGGAGGATGGTTGAACCAAAGGTGCCGCTGCCATTGACAGAGCCGTTTTCCGATACCGTTACGATCCCTTTTACCACCCCGTTATTGCTCAAGATGGATGATCCATTAACGAGTACGTCTCCATTGATGGTATTCCTGTTGTCCAGGGATGCACCGGAATTAATGGCAACGTCATTGTTGATTGTTCCCCTGTTGTTGACGGAAGCAGTAACTGCATCCTCGGAACCATTGGGAGTTCCAACAGTAAGCACGGAATCAGTTGTTCCAAGAACAGTGTTTTGACCGATTTCCAGAAGACCGCTCTGAACATTGATCCGATTGGATTCGTATTCGTCCCCCGTCAAAACAATGGCGGCATCGGTAATACTTCCTCCTGCCTGACCAACTTGAATGTCTGCGCCTGCATTTCCATCGGTTCCCACCATGTTGAAACCGAGTGTATCCGATCCCGACATCGTAAATGTTTGTGAACTACTGGTGACCAATGTTCCTCCCGTTCCTTGGACATAGGCATTGCTAAGTCCGCTGGTAACTTTCGTCGCATCAACATTGCCGCCGTTCGCCAAGGAAACGACAACATCTTGGGACAGAATATCGGGAGCCTTGCCGTCGGTAATAATAGTTCCCGGTTGTTCCGGTTGACCGGGATTATAATCGTTGTCAACCAGTGTCAGGGCATAACGTCCATCTGTTTGAGCAATGGAAACGAACTTCTTGTCAGCAATGTCCCGGGAAACTGTGGTGGTTCCATCATAACTTTCAGTAATCTTCAAAAGACTAGTTTCACCAGTAATATCTTTACAGTAAAATACAATCGTCCCCGTCTCCGGACTAAGGAAACTGTCTTCTGGACCAATACAGTGGAAATCAATTGTTGTATTCCCTGTAATAGATAAAGTTCCAGTTACAGTTATATTAGAATATTTATTACGACCATAGTCCAATAGAGCAACCTCTCCTCCGTCCGAAAGAATGAGATTCCCTTGTAGAATTCCACTCCCTTCAAATGAAGTGTAATTCCAGATCTTAAGTCCATGAGTAGTTGATACAGTATATTGATCTTTGATAATAGTTCCTCGACAAAATTCCAAATTAACAAAGTCGTTATCTTTAATCGTCGCGTTTCTCAAATCAATGATAGATAATGGGCCATCAACAGTAGAATCAACAAAGAATGAGCAGGAGGACTCCTTGCTGCTTGTTTCGAGGGAACCATTGAATTTCACTTGCGCTCCTAATTGTGCATCTAACGATACATTTTTTAAAACGATGCCAGAACTGATGGTGTATTGGGCATTGCCAGTAGGAGGATTAGCTGAATCAGGCCAATCGGAAGATCCTCCACATATAATAAAGTTATCATTTTTGAAATCCATAGTGCCTTGTCCTGTCAACGTATAGGAGCCGTTATCCGTTGATCCCCAGCATGGGCCGTAAAATTTATCAAGATTAACAGACCAATTGCCATCAAGGCTCAGATTGACGTTATCAAATTCGGGAGTTTTTCCGACATATTGATCCCAGTCATGGGTATTCAGATTGATTGTTTCCGTGGCAATGACCGGTTGCGAAATGCAGGCAAGCACGGCCGCTAGAAGTATTGTAGGCAGATGTGGCTTCATAATCGATTTTGGTGAGTGGTTGCAGATCACATGGGAAGAATCAGTTGTTCTTCTGATTCTCCAATAAAGCTATTTTTCCCAATATATCGTTTAATTCCTTTTCCTCGGCAGGGGACAGCTCAGAATATTTGATTCTAAGGTTTTCAGCCTTTACGCTTAATTCTCTTAGAAGTTTTTCTCTTTCATCTTCCTGTGTTAGATTATTGTTGTTTTCCATGGTTGTATCGGTTTCGTTGTTCTGCCTTTTGTCGGAAATCTCCATAAGGCCATATATGGAATTCTCAGGTGGAGAGAGTAATATGTCTCCTAAAGAGATTTTTGTAAACACTTAATATCTCAAAAAGATAATTTACTTGAGATTGTTCTTGTGGCATATTCCTCTCATGAAGACGCATGGAACAGGCGTTCGGTCTGCGAAGGAGTTTGAAAAATGGGTGATGGACAATGGATTGAGTTATTCAAGTATTGCGTTTGCCTGTGGAGTCTCGGAGCGTACGGTACGTCAATGGATATCTCAAAAAGGTATTCCCGAGAGATTTTCCCATTGCCTCAAGAGCATGGTTGAGTCCTCCAGAAAGACAGTTTCCTTCATTGAAGAAAACAGGGAAGACGGCCTCAAGTTCGAACTATCTCTGGAGGATCATGCAAAATTGTCCCGCAAAGCCCTGGAATCCGGTTGTTCCCTTGAGGAACTCGTTGCCCGTCATCTCCATTCCATCCTCTAATAGATACTTCATGTCTCCAACAGAGATGCTTGTTGCCTTGTCTTTTCCGGGAATTGTGATAAAATCCCTTCCATGAAACAAGAGGGGGATCAATCCATATTCAAGATGGGAGTTAAACGATGGCTCAAAGAGCAAAATCTTGATTACAAATGGATGGCTGACCAATGCGGAGTTTCTGAAATTACTGTTCGCAATTGGATGTCCCAGAAGATAATTCCCCCATTGAAGCAACAGCTGATTGAACGGGTGATGGTTCAGATGCCAGCCGCGCAACCAACATCATCTCCCAATTCCATTCCCGATATTCAGGTAGACGTTTCCTTGTCTCTGTCGGTTAAACTTTCCCCTGAACTTTACAAGCAGCTTGAAGCCAAGGCGTCCCAGCAGGGGATATCCCTGGGAGATATGGTGGCTCGGTCCATCTCCTCTCTTATCAACGAACAACCGGAGTTCCCCCATTCCTCGAAAACGCGTAAAGTCGTTCTTCCTCTCCAGTCTTGAATATTTTCATCAAGCGGTATTAGATTGTGGGGAAAACAATTGACTGTCATGGAGCTTTGTTGTGTACAAAGCCCATGTTTCGCGACATGGTGGATTCATGATCGGAGCTGCATACCGACAAGGAATATTTGTCCGGGTAATTCCTCTGAAGGGCAAATTCTCTTCACTCAAAAAGGAAAACTGCTGAGATGCTCTTCTGAAGTCGTTTCCTTTCTCGAGGGAAACGCCCTCTTTATTTGTGACCATCAGGGAAGCACGCTATCCTCCCATCGCTATACGGATGACGAGCCAGACAAAGCGGGTTCATCAAAAAGCATTGTATTTTACTTCCTGTTGAGATGTCTGATCAAAATAGGAGCTGTCTACCGATTGTATCAATTCCTGGGTAGGCTATCAAATGGGGGAATACATTTAATTTAGGGGTACCTGACATTTGCCGTACCCAGTATGGCTGGGAATAGGGGGATGGATATAGAAATGAAAAAGGGAGGAATCAGAAATGATTCCACCCTTTGGTGAGGGAGTTTAACTTCTTAATAATCTTCCATCATCAAAAATACTTTCAAAAGAATTGAACTTGAGCCCCTGTTTTCTTATCCGTTTGCAGCATATTTGATGATTAAAAGGAATCGTCGGGATTGCCGAATCTCGTTACTCGCTTAATTCGGTGATGTCGGTTTCAGGTTTCGGGTAGCCTTTGCCGGCAATCCATTTTTTCGTTTCCGCCGCCATTTCGGGGGTGACGTTAAAGTCGTATTGGGCATAGTCGCCGATGTGGAATTTTCCGGGCTTGAAGAATCCCCATTTCTCAAAGAAGTCCGTCAGGTCGGTTTTTGTGACATCACAGCATGCCTTGACGAATTCGAACTGGTATTTGACGGTGTCGTTCCCTCCGTAGTTTCCCGCGTTGTTGCGCAGGTACTCCATGACGTCAGGATAGAAGTCGGGGTGTCCGTTTTTGGTAAAGTAAAGATGGAGCTGCCACAGGGGAACCAGCTTGTTGAAGACGTCCTTGGATTGCAGGTAGGCGATTTCCCCTTCGATGATTTCCTTACGGGCCTTGTCGTAGCTGCCCTGGCGCTTCAGGCGGCTTTCATTGCCTGTTTTGGCTGCGGCCTGCAGGGAAAAGATGTTGTTGCTGACTTCCGTCATGCCGCCCCAGGTCATCGGGCGCATTTGCATGACGTGTCCTACTTCGTGGGAGAATCCCCAGCAGGCATCGCCCTTGAGAACGTTTTCAGGGTCGGTGACCATACGCATTGTCCCGTCGTTTCCAAGGTAGGCGACTCCGTCTCCGTCGCGGAACATGTAGTAGTTGAAGTTCACGCGGGCCAGGACGCGGTTTTCCGGGATTTTGCCGTATTTATCCAGGCCCATCAGCTGGTATTGGATGCCGATGAGCTTGTCGTAGGCGTTGATGAGTTCGGTTCCGCGGTCTTTGGTGAATTTTTTCAGGAATTCTACGGGGTAGGCAACCTGGATGTATTTTCCCCGGGCATCCATGATCGGAGAGACGGCCTGGTCAAGCAGGCGAACCCAGTCCTTGTTGGTGTCGCCCCGGGTGGTGTCAAAGTAGCCGTTGGCTTTGCCGGTCACGAAGTGGACGGGGATTTTCGGCGCCTTGCCGGCGTCTTCGGTGAAGTAGCTGATATAGGCGTTGGCGGGCGTTTCCACGTCAATGATGTTGATTCCTTCCTTGAGCGGAATCTGCTTTTTGTGCAATCCCCAGCCATTGGGGTCTTTTGTGGGCTGCACTCCTTCGGCCGGCTTGCGCATCAGGTTCGGCAGCAGGAGGCTGATTTCCTGCCCCTCCGTCTTGCCGACCAGGACAACATGCCGCCCCTTTTCCAGATAGACGCCCGTCATGTTGTCGTATTTGCTGAATCCGTCGCCGATTCTGAGATTTTTCCCCGTCTGGCGCGGTGAGGGGAGGGCCCGGTATTCGGCATACAGGTAGTCCGGCTTGTAATGGCCCGCCAGGATTTTGGCCGCGAGTTCCTTCATCGCGTCAGACTGGAAGGCGGAAGTGTCTTTGACATCCGGCTTCAGGGAGGTGCAGGAGGAGTCTTTGAACAGTTTGAGGTCGTTGCCGATGTGTTCCGGCGTGTTGGCGGCAAATGCCGCTGCGAGCGACAGCAGGGGCAGGGATAGTAATGGAAGGATTCGGTTCATGACAGTACGGGAAGCAGGTGGTTCCGTGATGTTACAAGATACAGGTTCCGTTTTCTTCTTCTTTCACCATTTTTCTCTTGATGAATAAATAGGCAGGCAGTCCGTCAGGAGAAAGGCCGGGCGGTTGATTTGTGGAATGGTTTTGGCGTTGCGGCAGGTTTTTTTCGGCCGGTTTCACGTTTCCGGATATTTCCCGTGTTCCGGCGGGCGCTTTTCCGGGGCGCCGTATCCGGATGGGCGCGTTCCTTGTTCCCCTCTTGAGTTTTGAACCGAAGCCTTCCGGGCTTCCCGGCGGCAGTATTGCGTTCCTGCCGCGTGTTTCTCTTTATGTTCCTTTTTCTCTGGTCTTGACGCACATGCATGACATGGTTGTTGTGCGGAAGGGGAAAATGGAATAAGGTGGAGAGGATGATGAACTCCGTATTCAAGTGTTTGATGAGTGCCGTATGCGCCGTGGCATTGCCGGCGTTCGGGCAGGAAGAGAAAACCGGTTTCCCTACGGACAGGGCTGTGACCGTATTCAGCGCCGGGGAGGGCAATCCCTATGCGTCCATCCGTATTCCCGCCCTGCTCAGTATCGGCAAGGGCCAGCTCCTGGCATTCGCCGAAGGACGGTACAAGAATACCGACCAGGGGGAGAACGATATTATCATGAGCGTCAGCAAGAATGGCGGGAAGACCTGGTCCCGTCCCCGGGCGATTGCCAAGGCCCATGGCGCCACGTTCAATAATCCGTGCCCTGTTTATGACGCCAGAACCAAAACCGTGACTGTCGTGTTCCAGCGTTACCCTGCCGGCGTCAAGGAGCGGCAGCCCAATATCCCGGACGGATGGGATGATGAAAAGTGCATCCGCAATTTCATGATTCAGAGCAGGAACGGAGGTTCTTCTTGGACGAAGCCGCAGGAGATTACGAAGACGACCAAGCGTCCTTCCGGAGTGGATATTATGGCGTCCGGCCCGAATGCGGGAACCCAGTTGAAGAGCGGCGCCCACAAGGGCCGCCTGGTGATTCCGATGAATGAAGGGCCGTTCGGCAAATGGGTGATTTCCTGCATTTACAGCGATGACGGCGGCAAGAGCTGGAAGCTGGGCCAGCCGACTGCCAATATGAAAGGCATGGTGAACGAGACGTCCATTGCGGAAACGGATAACGGCGGCGTGGTGATGGTTGCGCGCCATTGGGGCGCAGGCAATTGCCGCCGTATTGCGTGGTCCCAGGATGGCGGGGAGACCTGGGGACAGGTGGAAGACGCTCCGGAGCTGTTTTGCGACAGTACCCAAAATTCCCTGATGACGTATTCCCTGAGCGACCAGCCTGCCTACGGCGGCAAAAGCCGCATTCTGTTTTCCGGGCCCAGCGCGGGCCGGCGCATTAAGGGACAGGTGGCCATGAGCTATGACAACGGCAAGACCTGGCCGGTGAAGAAATTGCTGGGCGAGGGCGGTTTTGCCTATTCCAGCCTTGCCATGGTGGAACCCGGCATCGTTGGGGTGCTTTATGAGGAGAACCAGGAGCATATTAAAAAGCTGAAGTTTGTTCCCATTACCATTGAATGGCTGACGGACGGAGAAGACACAGGGCTGGCTCCCGGCAGGAAACTTAAATAGGAAGGGACTTTGGGAAACAGCTTTTCCCGATCCTTTTTTGTTTGTGATAAGCGCCGTTGTCGTAACGGTTCCGGTTTTGATGCCGGTCCGTGATTATCCCTGAATACGGGGATGCCGGGCCGGCATGCCGGGGTAAAGGCAGATGGCGGGGAGCATGTAAACAGAAGCGTCAAACAATATTATTTTGTCATTAGAAGAGCTTTCTTCATGAAGTAGCGGTTTTCCGTTTGTCAGATTGCCTGTAACAGGTACCACGATGGAACTTGTACAGGACAGAGGCGGGATTCCGACCCGGATGCCCGTGTTGTTCTGTATGACAGGGTGTGGAAGAGTTGCCTTCTTGATTCCAGGACGCTTGCGGGTATTCTGCAAGGCATCCGTTGCCCTTGGAGCTTTTCCCATTTGGGAAGGCCGGTGAGCGGAAGGTGATTCCCCGTTTCAATATATGTCCTGGATTTATCTGGTGTTGGCCGGTCTCTGCGAGATCGGATGGCCTCTGGGTTTCAAACTTTCTCAAACGCCCGGCACAGGGCCCGGCAAATTCGCCGCCTGCATCGCCTGCTCCGTTTTCAGCATGGTTCTGAGCGGTTTTCTTTTGTGGCTTGCCCAGCGGAACATCCCCATCGGCACCGCTTATGCGGTGTGGACCGGCATTGGCGCGTTGGGCACGTTCCTGGTTGGTATTCTGTGGTTCGGGGATTCTTCCAATATCTGGCGCATGCTGGCGGCATCCTTCCTGCTGATAGGCATTATCGGGCTGAAGTTAGCCCCCGGGCATTGATGTGGTCTTTGGAATCCTTGCCGGGTTCCGGGAAAAGCCGTCTCCGCAGCTTTCCGGATAGGAGGTCTCAGTAGTGTGAGATGGCTTTTTCCCACACGGTCCCGCAGGCGTCGGAAGGCATGCGCCAGTCCCCGCGCGGGGAAAGGGAAATGGTGCCCACCTTGGGGCCGTCCGGCATGCAGCTGCGCTTGAATTGCTGACGGAAGAAACGGCGGATGAAGATGCCGAGGCAGCGGCAGATGAAGTCCGGCTGAAATTCGCCGCGAAAGGCATGTTCCGCCAGGTGCAGGATTTTATCCGGTTCCGCACCGTATTTAATGAAGTGGAAGAGGAAAAAGTCGTGCAGGTCGTAAGGCCCAAGCACATCTTCCGTTTTCTGCTCAATGGTGCCGTCGTCCGACGGCGGCAGGAGTTCCGGGCTGACGGGAGTGTTGTTGATGTCCGTGAGGGTGGCTGCCAGTTCCGGGGATGATTCTTCCGCGATGTGTTCAATGAGGCAGCGTATCAGCGTCTTCGGAATGGAGCAGTTGACCGCGTACATGGACATGTGGTCCCCATTGTAGGTGCTCCATCCCAGGGCAATTTCCGACAAGTCCCCTGTTCCCACGACCAGCCCCCCGGTTTTATTGGCCAAATCCATCAGAATTTGCGTGCGTTCGCGGGCCTGGACGTTTTCATAAGTGGTGGTTCGTTCGGCAGGATCGTGCCCGATGTCGGCGAAGTGCCGGAGGCAGCATTCCGAGATGGGGATTTCCCGAAGTTCCACGCCCAGAAGGCGGCACATGGTTACGGCATTGTCATGGGTTCTGTCCGTGGTGCCGAAACCGGGCATTGTCACGGCCAGAATGTCCGAGGCCGGGCGCTTCAGCGCACGGCAGGCGCGGGAGCAGATGAGCAGAGCCAGCGTGGAGTCCAGCCCGCCGGAGATGCCGATGACGAGCCGTTGCGCGCGGGTATGTTCCATTCTTTTGGCCAGACCTGCCGTTTGGATGGAGATGATTTCCTCACACCGTTCCCGGCGGCGGGACGGAGAAGGCAGAAAGGGCCGTGCCGGGTTGAAAGCGTATTCCAGGCCGGGCGCTCCGGGAACCTGTTCCGGCAGGGCCAGATGCAGGGCATTCCCGGCAGGGAAAAGGGATTTGCTGTCATTGAAGGAGCTTTCAGAGAGGCGCGCCGCCTCCAGCCGTTCAAAATCCACGTCCGCAAAGATGAGGGTGCTTTCCCTGCAGAACCGTTCCCCCTCCGCTGCTGGCCTGCCGTTGTCCGCAATGAGGGAATGGCCGCCGAATACGGTGTCCGTGGTGGATTCATGCACACCTGCGGAGGAAAGGACATAGGCACAGAGGCATCTGCCGCTCTGCTGTCTGACCAGTTCCCTCCTGTATGCGGCCTTACCGGTGAGTTCCGTTCCTGCGGAAGGGTTGAGAATGGCTCTGGCTCCCAGAAGAGCCAGTTTGGAACTGGGAGGAATGACGCTCCACAGGTCTTCGCATATTTCCACGCCAAAACTGAAGGGGGAAGATTCTTCATGAAAAACGATTTCCGTCCCGAACGGGATATGCATCCCATTGACTGTGACTTCCTTCACCCCTGTACCCAATTCCCTGCCGGAGGTGAATTGACGTTTTTCATAGAATTCCCGGTAGTTGGGGAGCACGGTTTTGGGCACCAGAGCCAGAATGCGGCCGGACTGCACTACCGCCGCCGTATTATACAGAGCGTCTTCATGAAGGAAGGGCAGGCCCACCACGGCAATCGTGCCGGAGCCTTCCGTGGCTTCCGTAAAGCGGAGCAGGCCGTTCAGGGCTGCTTTCCTCAGGTTCGGCTGGAAGAAAAGATCTCCGCAGGAATAGCCCGTAATGCACAGTTCCGGGAAAACGACGGATGCCGCCTGCTGTTCTGCGGCTTTCCGGAATTCCTCCGTAAGTTGGTCGACATTGTAGTCCACTTCAGCCACGCGAAGCTGGGGGACGGAGGAGGCAAGTCTGTAATATCCGAACATGGGCGGAGCAGTCTGAAAAATGGAACCCGCAGATGTTCCTTTTTCCGGTAGTCAGGACGCAATCCGGGAAAGGCGGGCCTGAGCCGGATACTAAAAGTTCATGAAAGACTTGTAAAGCCATCTGTAGGGACTGCTCCGCCCATGTTGCCGGGGAAGGGGCAAGGAACGCAATTTTTCCCGCATGCCTTTCTGCATGACGGTCACCGGGCAAATCAGTTTTTTCCCGGGATCCCGCAGCATGGCGGCTTTTCTTGAGCCGGGTACGGCATTGAGGCTGGAACAGCGGGAGAAAAGGAGTAAACCATACCCTGAAAACTAATGAATAATACTGACCGATTTACTGGAAAAGCCCGGGCTTATGCCCAGGGCAGGCCCGATTATCCCGCCTCCGTTGTTGGGCTTCTGACGCGGGAGAGCCGCCGGGAGAATCCCCGTCTGGCGGATATAGGTTCCGGAACGGGCATTCTTTCCCGCGCCATGCTGGAGCGCGGCTGGACCGTGTATGGCGTGGAACCCAATGATGACATGCGGAAGGAAGCGGAGAAGAGGCTGTCCGCCGCGTTCAAGAGGGAGTGCCGCCGTATTCTGTTCGGAGGAGGCAAGGTAGCCCTGATTTGGAACTCCAGGGTGGAAGACAGCCCCGTTGTCCGGGAGGAAGGAAATATCCACCGTCTTTACTGTCCGTGTTTTTATGGATTCAGCGGAGGGCTGGAGAAGTTGACGGACAGCATTGGAGCGTTTTTCAACCACCGTTTCCAGGTATTCCGCTTTCCAAATGATTTGTCCTACACGCGGGAGCAGTATCTCCGCCGCATGATGTCCACCTCCTATGCCTTGACGGAGGGCGGGGAAGAGCGGTCCTCCTGGCTGGGCGCCCTGGAAAAGCTGTTTGACCGGTTTGAAACGGAGGGGCGCGTTACGGTTCCGAATGAAACTGTGGTGTATCTGGGGAAGTGCTGAGGATGCGGCGTTCATGCATGGACTCCGGAAAAGGAAAAGCCTCTTTCGGTTCAGGAACTGAAGATGATGACGGCAAGGACGGCAATGATTGCCAGAACGACAACGATGGCGGTAATATAGCCGGGTTTGTGGACATCAAGAGTCCACTCCTTTTTGAGATGGGAAAGATCCTCCCCTGCCGCATAGCGTGAAAAAAGGTCATGGAGCCGGGAGTAGTCCAGGTCTTTGGGCGTCATGTAAAGCTCCCTGTCCTTTCCGCCGGCAAACGAAATTTCGTAATGGTAATTATCCGGACTATTGCAGATGGCCTGGAGGAATTCGTCACCACGGCTGCAGATAATGAAAGCTTCCGTGTTATTTTTAATGCCGGACAGGGCTTGATCCCGCGTTTCACAGGGCTCTCCGGAAAGTTCCCAAACGATGGAGGGGGCGGAATGAAGGCTCATGGAATAAAAAAATCGGAAAATATGGCGGAGAATTATTTTTCCTGCCGCCAGTAAAAACTATCCTTTCTTCTTCCTGGGCGGAAGGTGTTTCCTGGCTCAATACTACGGAGAATACTGGGAGCGCTTGCGGGTTGGGGCATTCAATGGCTGTTTTTCCGCTTATCATTCCGGTTTTGCATGGGGTCCTTCCGTCGGGGTGTTTCCTTCGCATTTTCCCGGCCATGCAGGCTGACGTTTTCGTTCCCCTGGAATAATCATTCCACGGCTTCAGGCATGGCTATTTTCTCTCGCTATTCTTGCTTTATTAAGGCAGGCCATCCATGTTACGATTATTTACTGCCATGATGCATCAGACTTTTTCCCAAGAGCCTTTTCTGGTTTCCGGATTGCATGGGGACCAGATTCTGGGCGCCCGCAGTAACCAACAGGATTCTTTCTCCATTCTGGCTGGAGAGGACATATTGGTACTGGTGCTGGCGGACGGCATGGGTGGGTATACCGGCGGAGAATTGGCCAGCCGCGCGGCGGTGGAAGGTTGTTTGCGGGCTTTTGAGCGGAAATCCGGTTTGCCCGGAGAGAGAATGAAAGCTGCAGTGACCGCCGCGAATGAACAGGTATGGTCCGCCCGGAAGAAAAGAGGGGAGGATGACGAGATGGGGACAACGCTGGTAGCGGCCTGGATAGGGGAGGATGGGCTGAGGTGGGTCAGCGTGGGGGATTCCCTTCTGCTGCTTATCCGGGAAGAAAAAATGTTTCTGCTTAATGAGCTGCACCAGTATTCCGCGGAATTGGAGCGCATGGCGGATGAAGGGATCATCAGCCGGGAGGAGGCTTTGAGCCATCCTGCCCGCCATTCCCTGACTTCTGCCCTGATGGGGAAGGAAGTTCCTTTGGTGGATTTGCGGGAGGAATGCTTTCCCTTATTTCCGGGGGACCGTGTTTTGGTCGCCAGTGACGGAGTGGGGCCTTATCTGGATTCCCTGGGGCCGGCAGGGATGCGGTATTTGTCCATGCTTTCCGCGGAAGAACTGGTGCGTTCCGTGCTGAACGGCATTAACCGCGACGGTGCGCCCAACCAGGATAATGCCACATTGATTTGCGCGGAGATAGCAAGGGCTTGATCTGCATTAGTGCGGCAAAGAGGTAGTCTGTGGACGGGCGATTTTTGAAATTCACATCCTCCGTCTGCCGGACGATGAATAAAACCCCGCATGCCTGAAACGCATGCGGGGTTTTATTAAAATAGCCGGGGTATTTCCCGTTCAGGAATGGTATTCCTGGAGGGAACGGGGTGATACCTTCACGTGCTGGGCGGAGCGGATGCCCTCCACCGTGGCTCTGGCGGCTGCGATGGTAGTCATGTACGGAATTTTCTTCTGAATGGACTGCATGCGGATGAAGGAGTCGTCAATCATACTGGTGCGGTCCACTGGAGTGTTGATAATCAGGTCGATTTGCTTGTTGGTGATCATGTCGCCCAGATTCGGACGGCCTTCATGCAGCTTGTTGACTACTTCCGTTTCCACGCCCTGGCCGCGCAGGTATTCTGCAGTGCCGCCGGTGGAGACAATGGTAAAGCCCAGGGAAATCAGGTCTCGGGCGATGGGTTCGATGAACTTCTTATCCCGGTCGGAAACCGTGACGAGCACCTTGCCGGCGGTAGGCAGAATGCAGCCCGCAGCTTCCTGGGCCTTGTAATAGGCCATGCCGAAGTTGTCCGCAATGCCCATGACTTCACCCGTGGCGCGCATTTCCGGCCCCAGTACGGGGTCCACTTCCGGGAACATGTTGAAGGGGAAGACGGCTTCCTTCACGCCGATGAAACGGCAGGCGCGCGACTTCAGGCCCAGCTCCTTGAGTTTCTTGCCCAGCATGATTTCCGTGGCGTAGCGCGCCAGGGAGATTCCCGTTACCTTGGAGACGATAGGCACCGTGCGGGAGGCGCGGGGATTGGCCTCAATGATGTAAACCTCATCATTGCAAATGGCGAACTGCACGTTCAGAATGCCCTTTACCTGGAAGTCCTGGGCAATTTTTGCGGCATGTTCCTCAATGGTGCGGATGTGCTTGGGAGCGATTGTCACGGGGGGGATGGCGCAGGCGGAGTCGCCGGAATGAATGCCGGCCAGCTCAATGTGTTCCATGACCGTGGCTACAAAAGTATCCGTGCCGTCGGCCAGCGCATCCACTTCCGCCTCAATGGCATTGTCCAGAAAACGGTCAATCAGCATGGGATATTCCGGGCTGACCTGAATGGCCTCTACGCCGTAGCGCTTCAGGTTTTCTTCATCGTAAATGACTTCCATGCCGCGGCCGCCCAGCACGAAGGAGGGGCGCACCATGACCGGGTAGCCGATGCGGCGCCCCAGTTCCACGGCTTCCTCCAGGGAACGGGCCGTGCCGCTTTCCGGCTGGCGGATATTCAGGGCGATCATACGTTCACGGAAATATTCGCGGTCTTCCGCCAGACGGATGCCTTCCGGCTGGGTTCCCATGATTTTCACGCCGGCGTCCTTGAGGGCCTGAGCGATGTTAAGCGGGGTCTGGCCTCCGAACTGGACGATGACGCCTTCCGGCTTTTCCTTTTCGTAAATAGCCAGCACGTCTTCCACGGTCACGGGTTCAAAGTACAGCTTGTTGGCCGTGTCAAAGTCCGTAGAAACCGTTTCCGGGTTGCAGTTCACCATGATGGATTCATACCCGTGGTCGCGCAGGGTGAAGGCGGCATGCACGCAGGTATAGTCGAATTCGATGCCCTGGCCGATGCGGTTGGGACCGCCGCCCAAAATCATGATTTTCTTCTTGTCGTTCACGGGAACTTCGTCCGCCGCGCCACTGTAAGTGGAGTAGTAGTATTCCGCGTGTTCCACGCCGCTGACGGGCACGATGCGGAAGGTGGCCGTGATGCCGTCTTTCTGCCGGCGGGCGCGGACGGCCTTTTCCGGCACCCCGAAAATCTGGGCCAGGTATTTGTCGGAAAAGCCCATTTCCTTGGCCTGGCGCAGGGTTTCTGCGGAAAGGGAATCCCAATCCTGCCCATCCAGGGAAAAGTCAAAGTCCGCCAGTTCTTTCATCTGTTCAATGAAATACGGAGTGATGCGGGTCAGCTTCACGATTTCCTCCACGGCTGCGCCGCGGCGCAGGAGTTCATAAATCTGGAAGAAGCGTTCACTGTTGCCGTACGTGATTTTTTCACGCAATTCCGGGGTGGAGAGGGCTTCCAGCTTTTTCACGCGGCCCAGGCCGGCGCGTCCGATTTCCAGAGAGCGCACGGCTTTCTGAAAAGCTTCCTTGAAGTTCTGCCCGATGCTCATTACTTCGCCCACGGCTTTCATTTGGGTGCCCAGTTTGTCGGCCGCCTTGGGGAATTTTTCAAAGGCCCAGCGTGCGAACTTCACGACTACATAGTCTCCGTAAGGTTCGTATTTTTCCAGGGAGCCTTTGCGCCAGTAGGGAAGTTCGTCCATCGTGACGCCGGAAGCCAGCTTGGTGGAGACGGAGGCGATAGGGAAGCCGGTGGCCTTGGAAGCCAGGGCGGAGGAACGGGATGTACGGGGGTTGATTTCAATAACGATGATGCGGTTGTCCTCCCGGTTGTGGGCGAACTGCACGTTTGTGCCTCCCGTGACGCCGATGGCGTCCAGAATGCGGTAGGAATAATCCTGAAGTTTATCCTGCACTTCCTGCGGAACGGTCAGCATGGGAGCCACGCAGAAGCTGTCCC
>OHNL01000214.1_pt1 | contig 23988 bp, 16 predicted proteins | sample 1569591 | NCBI WGS metagenome assembly OHNL01 (sample SAMEA3879555, study PRJEB24766) | human gut metagenome | biome: human-associated habitat; feature: feces | place: USA | collected 1985/1987
GCGCCGGGAGCCAGCAGCTTGCGGGGGTCGAAGCCCTTGCCCTGCTGATCCTTGCCCTCTTCGATGTACTTGCGGGTGGCCTCAGCAAAGACCAGCTGGCACTCGGTGTTGATGTTGATCTTGGAAACGCCCAGGCTGATGGCCTTCTGGATCATCTCGTCGGGGATGCCGGTGCCACCGTGCAGGACCAGAGGAATGTTGTTGGTAGCCTTGTGGATGCGGTCCAGAGCCTCAAAGTCCAGGCCCTTCCAGTTGGCGGGGTAAACGCCGTGGATGTTGCCGATGCCGGCAGCCAGGAAGTCGATGCCCAGATCGGTGATCTTTGCGCACTCGGCGGGGTCTGCGATCTCGCCAGCGCCCACAACGCCGTCCTCAACGCCGCCGATGGAGCCGACCTCGGCCTCGATGCTCAGGCCCTTGGAGTGTGCCAGAGCGACCAGCTCCTTGGTCTTTTCCACGTTCTCCTCGATGGAGTAGTGGCTGCCGTCGAACATGATGGAGGAGAAGCCGGCCTCAACGCAGGCCTTGCAGCCCTCGTAGGTGCCGTGGTCCAGGTGCAGGGCAACGGGAACGGTGATGCCCATGGTCTCCACCATGGAGCTGACCATGGCGGCAACGGTCTTGAAGCCGGTCATGTATTTGCCAGCGCCCTCAGAGACACCCAGGATAACGGGGCTCTTCATTTCCTCGCAGGCGGTCAGGACTGCCTTGGTCCACTCCAGATTGTTGATGTTGAACTGGGGCACACCGTAGTGGCCATCGCGTGCCTTGATCAGCATTTCGGTTGCATTTACCAACATTATTCATTACCTCCGCAAAATCATTTTGGGGTGAAAAAGCCGTTTTGGATACAAGATTGCGCATCCTTTAACGAACCTAAGGGTAGTATACCCCAATTACAGGATAAAATCAAGGCGGTTCCCGCGGCGTTTTCAACACAAATTCACATTGGGCATTTTGATGTTGGAGATTCTGGCAAAAACCACTGGATCTCCCTTCAAAAAATTGTCATAATTCCGACTTGAATTTTACAAAAAGTACGGCGGAAAGTTTGCGTGTCGAACCCGGGATGTTGAAAACTCGGTGGAAACTGTGGAATTCCACCCGGAAAGTGGGCGTACAAACTTGATTTTTGAACATTTTCCACCGGGTTTTCAACATGTGGAAAAAATTGAGCCGAATTACCGATTGTATAGCCTGCTGAATGTGGAAAACTTTTGCCTTCGGCAAACATTGCGAAGAATGCCGGGGTATGCTATACTTTAGAATGTATCAGTGTCAAAATATAGTAAAACTGAAACAGAACGAAACCATGGCGCGGCTCAAACGGCCCGCCTTGCCATAGAATGGAAGGAGAACACATCAATGGACGAACAGAAAATGCCGCGCCGTCCCCGCCGCAGCAGCACGGAGGAGCAGCCCAAGAATGAGAGCCTGGTCTACGGCAAAAACCCCGTGACCGAGCTGCTCAAGAGCGGTTCCGGCGTGGATACCGTGCTGATCGCGGAGGGCATGGCCCCCGCTGTGGCAGCTTACTATACCGCCATGGCCAAGGAGGCCGGGGCCACGGTCAAGCGGGTGCACCCCAACAAGCTGCGCCTGATGACCGGCACCGAGAGCCACCAGGGCGTGGCTGCCTTTGCCAGCGAGATCGAATATGTGACCGTGGAGGACCTGCTGAACGTTGCCAGAGAGAAGGGGGAGCCTCCTTTCCTGGTGCTGAGTGACGGCATCGAGGACCCCCATAATCTGGGCGCGGTGATGCGCTCTGCTCTGCTGTGCGGAGCCCACGGCATCGTCATCCCCAAACGGGGCGGCGCGTCCGTGACCCCCACCGTTATCAAGTCCAGCGCCGGTGCGGCCGAGCGCCTGCCTGTGGCCCGCGTGGCCAACATCGGCGAGACCATCCGCCGCCTGAAGGATCAGGGGGTGTTCGTCTACTGTGCCGATATGGACGGTGTGCCCCTGCGCAAGAACAACCTGACCGGCCCCATTGCACTGGTGCTGGGCAGCGAGGGCAGCGGTGTATCCCAGCTGGTGAAAAAGCTCTGCGATGGTGTGGTGCGGCTGGATATGGCCGCTCAGGGCACCGGTGTGGACAGCTTCAATGTCTCGGTGGCAGCTGGCATCATCCTGTACGAGATCCAGAGCCAGCGCGCCGCAGAGTAAGAAACAGCGGCCAGACCGCCGTGACCAGAACAGGGAGGGACTAGGATGCCAAAGGATGATAAGCGCAAAGAGCTGACACAGGAAGAAATCGATGCGCAGAACGAGAAGTTCCGCACGTTTTTCAGCACCAGCGTGGCACAGGTGCCCGAAGAGATGAAGCGCCGCGATGAGGAAAAGGAGAGCACCGGCAGCCTGCTGGGCAAGCTCTTTCACCGCGAAAAGGACAAAGAGGAGCTTGCCGCCGCCCCGGCCGTGCAGAATGAGCTGCCGCCCACGGGTGAGATCGTGCTGGGCCATGAGGAAGAAGCCGAGGCCGGCCTGGAGCTGGCATTGGAGCCCGGAGAGCTGGAGGAAGCAGAGCCTGTGGCTCTGCCCACCGCGCCGGAAGCCCCCGCAGCGCCGAAGCCGGAACCCCAGCCCGCACCCCAGCCCGAGAAAAAGCCGGAGCCGCCCCGCCGCCGGGAACCCCTGACCCCGCAGGAGCAGCAGGAGGACGCAGAGATGGCCGAACTCAAGGCCATGCTCTATGGCACCCCCAAGCCCGCCCCGGTGGAGGAAATGCAGGATGCCCCCGAAGAGGTGCTGGCCGTGGAGCCGGAAGCTCCCGCAGCGCCTGAGGGCCCGGCCATCCCCATGGTGTTTGCCGAGGATCAGTCGGTAAAGCAGGCAAAGTCTGCCCCGGAAGCCGCGCCAGAGGTTGAGCCGGAACCGGAAACGGCTTTCCAGTTCTTTGGCAAGGGCGCGGACGAGAACGAGCCGCAGGCCCCTACCCGCACCGAGGCCCCCAGCAAGGATGACAGCATGAGCCTGCCGCTGATGGGACTGGAAGAGGACGAAGCACCTGCCCGGCCTGCCGCCCCGGCAGAGGAGGCCCCGGCCCAGCCTGCTGAGAAAGCGGCCCCCGCCGCGCCGGAGGCTGCGGAGAAGCCTGAAGAGGAAGCCGAGCCGGAAACGCCCGAGCAGGTGGGGGAGAAGCTCCGCCGGATGGGCGCGGAGCTGACGCTGCGGTGTGTGCTGGAGGGCATCCTTGCCGTGGTACTGCTCCACTTTGGCCTTGTTGCCGAGGGGCTGCTGGCCCCTGTGGCCTCCCTTGACCCCGTGATTGCCCCGGCGGCGTTCTATGCCGCCAACCTGCTCTTTCTGGCCGGTGCGCTGGCTGTGGGCTGGCCTGTCCTGCGGGATGGCCTGCAGGGTCTCAAGGGCCGCCCCAGTGCAGACACCATGCCGGCGCTGGCCGCCTGCGGTGCGCTGGTGCAGGCTGCGGTCGCCCTGCTCAACGCCCAGAGCTATCAGAACTCCAGCTGGACGCTGCTTTCCGGCGTGGCCGCACTGGGCCTGTTCCTGGCCCTGCTGGGCAGCCGTGTCCTGCTGACTGCCGTCAGAAACGGCTATGACCTTGCCGCCCGATCCCCTGAGGGGCTGCAGGGCGCGTTCCGTGTCCGGGATAAAGACCTGATCCGGGTGCTGGCCCGGAGCCTGGATCAGAAAGACCCCTGGGTGCTGCTCAGCCGCCCTGTCCAGTGGGACGAGGCGCTGGTGGAGCAGAGCTTCGGGGAGCGCGCCAGTGAGCGCCGCGCCCGCAAGACAGCCCTGATCCTGCTGGGTGCCGCCGTGCTCAGCGGGCTGGTGTTCCTGCTGTTTGGCGGCGGGCCCAACGGCATGGCCGCAGCCCTGACCTCCATGCTCTGCATGGGTGCACCGCTGTCCTCCACCCTTGTTGCGGGCATCGCTTCCCTGCGCCTGCAAAAAACCGCAGCCGCCGCCGGTGCCGTGGTGCCCGGCTGGGCCGCCATTGAGGAGCTGGGCGGTGTGGACACCGTGCAGGTGGATGCCGACGAGCTCTTTACCGCCGACAGCGTGAATCTGGAGGATATCCGCATCTTCAAGGGCGGCCGCATCGACCGCGCCATCCTCTATGCGGCCAGCATCCTCAACCACAGCTGCGAGACCCTGCGGGGGCTGTTCCGTCAGATCATCGAGGACCGCACCGAGATCCTGTACCCTGTGAAGGACTTGGAGGTCCACCACGGTCTTGGCTTTGCCGCCTGGTGCGATAACAACCGGGTGCTCATCGGCAACCGGCTGTACATGGAGCGGGAGGGCGTGCCCCTGCCTGAGCAGGAGTATGAGGATGAGCACTCCCAGAACGGCGCGCTGCAGATCCTGTATCTGGCTGTTTCCGGCAGCCTGCACGCCATGTTCGTGCTCCATTATGTGGGCGGCCGCAACGCCGCCCGCGGGCTGGAGGTGCTGCAGCGGGAGAACATCCGCCTGCTGGTCACCTGTGAGGACCCCAGCCTGACGGCCCGCCACATCACCGAGGCTTACCATCTGCCCGAGGGGATGATCACCCTGCTGGATCAGGAGCAGTGCAGCGCGCTGACCCCTGCCCAGCCGGACGAGACGGCCCGCTGCTGTATGCTGCATGATAAGGGCTTTGCCAGCCTGATCGGCGGTCTGCGCGCGGCGGAAAAGGCCCAGAACGCCGAGACGAGCGCCACCACGGTGCAGATGGTCTCGGTCTGGTTCTCGGTGGTCATCGGTGTTCTGCTGACCTACGCGGGCAGCATCGGCACCCTGTCGGTGGCCGCTGTCCTGATGTATCAGGCGGCATGGAGCGCTTTGAGCATTGCGGTCTGCGCCCTGAAACAGCACAACTGAAAATAATTCATAAAATGAAATCGTACAAAAAGAAGCGGCTGTCGTGTCAGCCGCTTCTTTTTGTTGCAATTGCGGACAAAGTGTGTCATACTTCTACCCAGAGTTTACGGAAAGAGAGGGGAGCCCGCTATGTCATACCGTGCCGCGATCTGTGATGACAGCACGACCGATGCTGAATTTGTGGGGAGCATTCTGCACCAGTGGGCCGCAGAGCGTGGCATTGAGGTGGAGAGTGAGCGCTTTGCCTCGGCGGATGCCTTTCTTTTTCGCTACGCAGAGGACAAAAGCTTTGACCTATTACTTCTGGACGTGGAAATGCCGGGCACGGACGGTGTGACGCTGGCCAAAACGGTGCGGCAGGAGAATGAAGCCGTGCAGATCGTGTTCATCACCGGCTACTCCGATTACATTGCCGAGGGCTATGACGTGGCCGCCCTCCACTACCTAGTGAAGCCGGTCAGCCGCGAAAAGCTCTTTGCTGTTCTCGACCGTGCCTGGGAAAAGCACCGCCGCAACGCCCGGTGCCTGAACCTGGAGCTTTCCGGCGAGCTGGTGCGCCTGCCGCTGTATGAGGTGCGGTATCTGGACGTGCACCAGAATTACGTCACGGTTCATGCCAGGCAGGATTACACCGTCAAGCGGACGCTTGGTGAGTTCGAGGCCCAGCTGGACGAAGGCTTCCTCCGGGTGGGGCGGGGGATGATCCTGAACCTGAAACAGATCCGCCGTGTGACCAAAAAGGAAGTCGTGCTGGCCGATGGTACCGCTCTCCCATTGCCCCGGGGTGCCTATGAGCCCCTGAACCGGGCGATCATTGAGAGGACTTAATGATGAAACTTAAATTCTTTTCAAAGCTCCTCGATAAACGCATCGCCGCTTACCAGCGGGAGCTCATCGAGACCCACTACAAAGAGGTGGACAACATGTACCGCCAGATGCGGGGATGGCGGCACGATTACCGGGGACACATCCAGACCATGAAGGTGCTGGCGGCACAGGGGAATCTGGACGGCATCAAAGCCTACCTGGATGCATTGGATACCGACCTGAACACTGTTGATCTGGCTGTAAAAACCGGCAACGCCATGGCTGATGCCATCATCAACAGCAAGATCTCCCTTGCCAAGAGCCGAAATATCCCGGTGCAGATCGATGCCCATATCCCGGTCAAACTGAAAATGAGTGAGCTTGACCTCTGCTGCATCCTGGGCAACCTTTTTGATAACGCCATGGATGCCAGTGCGGAGCTGCCCGAGGAGGAGCGGCTCATCCGGGTATATATGGATATGAAGGGCACACAGCTCTATATCTCCTTCACCAATTTCACGGCAACTAAAAAGCAGAAAAAGCTTGCGGGCCGTTTTGTCACCACCAAGGGCGAGGGCCACGGCTTCGGGCTGGTGCGCATTGATGCCATCGTGGAAAAGCTGGATGGCTACCTCAGCCGCAACAGCGAGGATGGGGCATTCACGACGGAGATATTGATTCCACAGGTGTAAACCTCTCAGGCGCTCCGCGCCAGCTCCCCTGATTGGGGAGCCAAGTTCACGCTGCTACTGGCTTGCCTCTCCTACTAGGAGAGGTGGCAATGCGAAGCATTGACGGAGAGGTTCCTGCAATTCATCCCCCAAATCAGGCGTTTCGTCCCCGGAATGTGTCGGGGGCGATTTTTTGTGTTAGGATCATTGCCAGACAAGTGAAAGGGGATTCCAAAATGGGAAAGAACGAGAAAACCAAAAAGCCAAAGCCCAAATACAATGTCTGGCAGAACACTGCCTACATGCTCTCGGTGGCCTGGGACACCCGACGGAGCGTGCCGCTGCTGGTGGTGCTGCTGGCCGTCTGCACGGCAGGCAAGACCACTGCCGAAATGCTCATCAGCCCGGCGGTGCTGGGCAAACTGGAAAGCGGCGCGCCGCTGGGCCAGCTGCTGGGTGCCATCGGCGGGTTCACCATCCTGCTGTTTGCCCTGACCGCGCTGTGCTACTACATCGACCACCTCACCATGTTTGGCCGGTGCGGCGTGCGGCTGGAGCTGCTGAAGCGCATCAACACCAAGCGCACCCGCACGGCCTATGCCAACCTGCTGGATGAAGCCTTCCGTCTGATGTATCAGAAGGGCCACGATGCCTGTATGAACAACCGTGCTTCCGGAGAGGCTTTTTGGAAAAGTTGGACGGATATCATGACAAATCTCATCGGCTTCGGGGTGTATCTGGCTCTGCTGTCCGGGCTGAACCCCTGGCTCTGTGTCCTGACGGCCCTGACCGCTGTGGTGAGCTATTTTTCCACCAGGAATATCAACGAGTGGGGCTACCGCCACCGGGAGGAGGGGGCAAAGATCACCCGGAGCCTGCATTACCTGCGCAACACCGCCGAGGGACGCGAGTTCGGCAAGGATATCCGCATCTTCGGCCTGCGGCAGTGGCTCACTGACCTGTACGATTCTGCTTTGCGGCTCAACTATGCCTTTCTCGAAAAGCGGGAGCGCGCCTACCTGACCGCCAACCTCATCGACCTGGCCCTGCTGCTGGTGCGCAACGGTGCGGCCTATGCTTATCTGCTCTGGCTCACCGTGACCAGGGGCCTGCCGGTGTCGGAATTCCTGCTCTACTTCGGTGCGGCCTCCGGCTTTGCCCAGTGGGTCACAGGCCTGATGGAGCAGTTTGCCCTCCTGCGCAAGCAGAGCCTGGACATCTCCACCATCCGGGAGTTCCTCGAGCTGCCGGAACCCTTCCGGTTTGAGGAGGGCATCCCGCTGGAAAAGCGGCTGGATATGCCCTATGAGCTGCAGCTGGAGGATGTGAGCTACCGCTACCCCGGTGCGGAGAAAAACACCATCGCCCACATGAGCCTGACACTGCACCCCGGCGAGAACCTGGCCATCGTGGGCTTGAATGGCGCTGGCAAGACGACACTGGTCAAGCTGATCTGCGGCTTCCTTGACCCCAACGGGGGGCGTGTTCTGCTGAACGGGCAGGATATCCGGCAGTATAACCGCCGGGATTACTACAAGCTGTTTGAAGCGGTCTTTCAGGATTTCAGCGTGCTCTCCTGCACGGTGGCCGAGAATGTGGCCCAGGCTATGGACGGCATCGACGAGGAAAAGGTGCGGTACTGTCTTGACCAGGCAGGGCTGACGGAAAAAATCACATCCCTCCCGGCGGGTATCAAGACCCATGTGGGCCGGGATGTCTATCTGGACGGCGTGGAGTTCTCCGGCGGCCAGACCCAGCGCCTGATGCTGGCCCGTGCCCTGTATAAAGACGCGCCTATTCTTGTGCTGGATGAGCCCACTGCCGCCCTTGACCCCATCGCCGAGGATGATATCTACCAGAAGTACAACGAGATGACCCGGGGCCGCACCAGCCTGTTCATCAGCCACCGACTGGCCTCCACCCGTTTCTGTGACCGCATTCTCTTCCTTGAAAACGGCCGTGTGGCCGAGGAGGGGACCCACGACCAGCTGATGGCCCAAAACGGCGGCTATGCCAAGCTGTTTGCGGTGCAGAGCAAATATTACAAGGAGGGCAAGGCTGTATGAACGAAGAAAAAATGACCCTGAAGGAAAGCGTCCGGCTGACCCTGCGGGCCTGGCGCTTTTACTGGAAAAATACGCCCCGATTTGTGCTGTCCACCGTGCTGTGGGCACTGGCGGATGCCGTCAGCCCCTATGCCGTGGTCTGGTTCTCGGCCCGGCTGGTGGCTGAGCTGTCGGACGCGCGGGACCCGCAGGCCCTTGCCGTGGATGTGGCGTGGGTGCTGGGCGTGACCGCTCTGCTCACGCTGGTGCGGTCGGTCCTGCTCCACTGGAAGAGCGTGGAGCGGGAACAGCTGAACTGGCAGCTGGGCCATGACTGCTTTATGGAAAAGCAGATGTCCATGGATTATGCCGACGAGGACAGCCAGCAGGTCTACGAACTCTACAATTTCATCCAGCAGAGCGAAAGCTTCTGCGGCGGCGGCAATCCCAACGCTGTGGCGCTGCTGGACAGTGTATCCGCGGCGGTATTCCGTATTCTGGGCGGTGCGGTGCTGTCGGTGGGGCTGTTCACGGCCAGAGTGCCCGCCGGCCCGCTGACAGTCCTCAACAGCCCGCTCTGTGTTCCGGCAGTGCTGGTGCTGATCCTGGCCGTGGCGTGGCTCTCGCCGGTGTGCGCTTCCAGCGCGGGCATCAGCAGCCCGGATATCGAGGAGGAGGGCCGCTGGGGCAACCGGCTCTGGGCCTTCCTCATGGGGGTATGTCGGGACGACAAAAAGGCGCTGGATGTGCGGATGTACGACCAGTTCGAGTTTTTGAAAGATCACGCCGCCGTCTCCATGCCTGCCTTTGAGCGGGCCCGCAAGGGGAAATTCGGCATCCTGAATGCCACGGGCAACGCCGTTTCGGCTCTGCTCATGGGTCTTGCCTACCTCTTTGTATGCCTGAAGGCCTACGGCGGGGCCTTTGGTCTGGGCGCTGTGACCCAGTATGTGGGTGCAGCCACCAACTTTTTTGTGGGCATCGGCGGGCTGTTCACCGCCGTGGGCGACTGCAGATTCAACGCCCCCTACCTGAAAACGCTCTATGACTATCTTGACCTGCCCAACAAGATGTACAAGGGCAGCCTGACCACCGAAAAGCGGAGCGACCGCCAGTATACCGTGGAGTTCCGGGATGTCTCGTTCCGGTACCCCGGCAGCGAGCAATATGCCCTGCGCCACCTGAGCATGACCTTCAAGGTGGGGGAGCGGCTGGCCGTGGTGGGCATGAACGGCAGCGGCAAGACCACCTTCATCAAGCTGCTCTGCCGCCTATACGACCCCACCGAGGGTGTCATCCTGCTCAACGGCATCGACATCCGTAAGTACCGCTACGATGAGTACATGGATATCTTCTCGGTGGTGTTCCAGGATTTCAAGCTGTTCGCCCTGCCGCTGGGCCAGAATGTTGCCACGGCCCAGCATTATGATGTCGCCCGTGCCGCCGACTGCCTGCAAAAAGCGGGCTTTTCCGACCGGTTGGCCCGGATGCCCAAGGGGCTGGACACCTGCCTTTATAAAGATTTGGACGAGGATGGCGTGACCATCTCGGGCGGCGAGGCCCAGAAGATCGCCATTGCCCGGGCCCTGTACAAGGATGCACCTTTCATCGTGCTGGATGAGCCTACCGCCGCCCTGGACCCGGTGGCTGAAGCGGAGATCTACGCAAAGTTCAACGAGATCGCGGGCGATAAGACTGCAATTTATATCAGCCACCGGCTGTCCTCCTGCAAGTTCTGTGATGAGATCGCCGTGTTCGACCACGGCGAGGTCGTCCAGCAGGGCACCCATGAGGAACTGCTGGGGGAGCCGGATGGAAAGTATTACGAACTGTGGAACGCCCAGGCACAGTATTACACCGAAGAAAGCGCGTGAACCTGGCCTCCCTATCAGGGGAGCTGTCACCGGAGGTGACTGAGCGCTTTTTGGCCCTGATGTTCTGCACAAAAAAATCGGAAAAAACTGGAATTCCCGACGAAATTGGGTGCGAAAGCACAGCACTTTTGGCGAAAAACTTGACCCACATTGGCCGGACGTGTAAAATAAATCAATAGTGAGAAAAATCATGGACGCGAAATTTTTCCATGTGTGCGGCATTCCTTTGATCCCATGGGATGAAACAAGGAGGGAAGTTCGACCCAATGAAATGGAAATTCCAAACCGCGGGGCGGCTTCTGGCCCTGCTGGCTCTGAGCGGGGCCCTGCTGGCTGCCCCTTTGCCCGCGCAGGCCGCGCCCGGTGTGCTGACAGGCCTGACCGGAACCGGCTCCAAGCTGGAACTGGAGCTGACCGAGATGGAGCTGGAGATCACCGATGATGACCCCCGCCCCAAGGGCTACCTGTACACCAGCGGACAGAGCGATTATTACTTCATCGTCTGGATGAGCAGCAACTCCAATGTTGCCACGGTGGATGGCGACGGCAAGGTGACGGGCCGCAATGCAGGCACTGCCATCATCACCGCCATCTCCGACCACGGCGAACGCGCCGCCTGCAAGGTGACCGTGACCCGCAAAAATGAAGAAGCAGCCAGAAAAAAGCCCACGCTGGATACCACCAGCCTGAGTCTTGTGCTGCAGTACAATGACCTGCACCCCACCCACCAGCTCCAGCTGACCAACAGCGACCATTCCTTCCTCTATGTCTACCAGTGGATGAGCAGCAACCCTGAGGTTGCCACAGTCAGCGACAAGGGCCTTGTCACGGCTCAGGCGGCGGGCACCACCACCATCACGGCAATGGTCTCCAACGGCCAGGCTCTGCGGTGCAGCGTCACGGTGACTTCGGATATCGGCAAGGTGACCTTGAACAAGAGTGACCTGCTGCTCCGCACCGTGGGCACCCAGGAACGTCTGACGGCCACCGTTGCGGTGGAAGGCGGCGGCAGTGTGCCCATTACATGGGTCAGCAGCAACCCCGGTGTCGTTACCGTGGATGCGGATGGCGTGGTGACCGCCATTGCCGATGGAGAAGCCAAGGTCACGGCCCTTTCGCCTGCCGGACGCTTTGACGTGTGCAGCGTTGTGGTGGGCATGGCGGCGGAGAAGTACGAATCTGAAGCCGACCTTGCCGACGAACTCAAGCTCCCTGACCCCTACGTTGCCGTAAGGCTGAACAAACTGGCATAAAGAAAAAGCACCCGCCCATGGCTGTTTTTGACGGCTATGGGCGGTTTTTGCGTGTATGGAAACGGATGCGCTGGGAAAAACTTGCCGAAGAGGAATTTTTTGCAAAAAATATTTTGCGTTACGTGTTGTGGTGTACCTGACACATCCGGCTGCCTCTGGCAGGTGAAAAAGGACAAAATGGCCCGAACGTTGTTTAAGACAGGGGGCGGATGCCCCACGGAGCGGCGAAATCTCTGCAAAAAAGGCGGCTGCCCGGCTTGGATGACACATTTAACAAAAATTTGACGTGAAGTGATTGAATTTGCAACTCTTGACAGAAGGCAGGACAAACCATTATCCTTTTATCAGAGGAAAGTATTTTATGTCGCCAGACGTTGGAATGCCTGGTGTACAAGTGTGTGTCAGGAGGGAAAGAATATGACCAACTACCGGAACCGAATCGGGGAAGCCATTGCCTTTGCCCGGAACGTGGCGGGCAGATCTCAGCAGGAGCTTGCGGATATGCTGGGGCGGGACAAGCGCACCATTCAGAAATGGGAGCGGGGCGAGATCCGCATTGCGCTGGAGGATTTTCTGGATGTATTCGATACTCTGCACCTGCCGGTGGGGCCCTATGAAATGTGGATCCTGCATCCGGAACTCTTTCCGCGCGGCATGGAGGAGATCAAGGGCTTCAGCACCGAAAAGAAGCGGAGGACACTGGCGGATTATTATCTGCATCAGGCTGCACCGCTGGAGATCGAGCAGGAGTATTACATCCTGTTCGGCGACCACGGCAGCAACAGCTGCGGCATCCGGCAGGAGCTGCTGGCCAACCTGCAGACTCCGCTCCGTGACCGCAAACGGATCGTGAACCAGATCATCGACAACTACTATGAGGCCCGGGCCATCGGACATCTGACCGACCCGGAGGGCCAGCAGCCAGTGATGCCCATTCTGGAAGCCTGCTACGATGCCAGTGCACGGAGCGTGAAAGCCAACGAGAACCGGTACAGCATCGGCAGCATCGAGGACTATCTGGACGATGCGGAGAAACCGGCAGAAGAGTGAACCGAACAGCAGACGGCCATGTGCAGCCGCCTGCTGTTTTTGCGTTCGGCTGCCTGCGGGAAAATATTGTGAAATTTGCGGATTCCTGCTATACTTATCCTATTGATGAAAAAGAAGGGTGAGATAAATGGCATACAACATGGGCGGTCGGCGCTTCCGGCCGGTGGGCAGCGGAAAAAAGCGGACTGCGCCGCAGTACGGGCCGGTGGGCACAGGCTGCCCGTTTGTGGAGGAGGCCGTGGCGCGGCTGTACCGGGAGCAGAACGAGGAACATTTCTGGAGCCTGATGAACGCCCTGAACTATGCGCTGGAATTGCAGACCAAGGTGCTGGTGCCGCTGGATGCGGCGGTGGACCCCCAGAGCGGGGCCGCTCCCTGGGCACACCTGCCCATCCCGGAGGAGCGGGCCGAGGGCCTGCAGCCCTGGCTGCTCCACACCCGGAAAGAGCGGAACTATCTGCCGCTGTTCACCTCGGTAAAGAACGCTGAGGCGGAAAAGGCCAGCGCCACCCGCCCCATGGTGGAGCGCAGCCTGCGCAGCGCCATGGAGTATGCGCTGGAAACGGACGGCATCGACGGTGTGGTGCTGGATCCGTGGACAAGCTCTGCCACGCTGGATGTCTCCCTGCTCAGCGGGCTGCTGAGATCGGAGCGGGGGAGCGACAACCCCGGCGCTCAGGAGCTGGAAGCCGGACACGCCGCCGCCCGGGCCGGGGATTGGCCGGAGGCAGCGGCCCGCTACACTGCCGCTGCCGAGGCGGGCAGCGCCGAGGCGCTTTCTGCTCTGGGGGACTGCCTGTATTATGGCCGGGGTGCCCGGAAGAATAAGACCCAGGCCCGGCGGATGTGGAAAAAGGCCGCACAGGCCGGGGAGGTGCAGGCCATGATCGCCCTGGGGGATGACTGTGCCGCATCGGGCGGGGAGATGGCGGAGACCCTGCAATACTACCGCCGCGCCCAGAGCGCTGCCCGGGAGGTGCCGGACATCGCCTACACCCCGCAGGTCTGCCTGCGCCTTGCCCAGTACGAGACCCAGTACCTCTCCCGCAAAAAGGCGCTGCTGCAGGTGGCCGAAGCCGTGCAGGGCTTTCGGATCCTGCAGGCCGAGGGCGAAACGGATGCTGCCGACTGGCTGCGGGAGGCTGAACTGCTGACGGATCAGCTGCTGGCCGACGATAAAAACGCCTGAAACACAGTTTCTTTACATTTGTTCTAAGAAATCGTCATAGGAAACCGGTAAGATATTCAAGGAAATATTCTGCGCCGAAGAAAAGAGGACAAGCACTATGAGCAAAGTGATCGGAATCGACCTTGGTACCACCAACTCCTGCGTGGCGGTGGTGGAGGGCGGCAAGCCTGTGGTCATCACCAACGCCGAAGGCGAGCGCACCACCCCCAGCGTGGTGGCCTTTACCAAGGACGGCGAGCGTCTGGTGGGCGGCGCGGCAAAGCGCCAGATCGCCACAAACTCCGGCCGCACGGTGTCCAGCATCAAGCGGTACATGGGTTCTGATTACCGGGTGCATATCGATGGCAGAGACCTGACCCCGCAGGAGATCAGCGCCATGATCCTGACCAAGATCCGCCGCGATGCCGAGAGCTATCTGGGCGAACCGGTGACCGAGGCCGTCATCACCGTGCCTGCCTATTTTGACGACAGCCAGCGCAAGGCCACTCAGGACGCGGGCCGGATTGCGGGTCTGAATGTTCTGCGCATCATCAACGAGCCCACCGCCGCCGCAGTGGCCTACGGCCTGGACAACGAAGCCCCCCAGAAGATCCTGGTCTACGATCTGGGCGGCGGCACCTTTGATGTTTCGATCATCGAGATCGAGGACGGCACCTTTACGGTGCTGGCCACCGGCGGCGATACCCATCTGGGCGGCGATGACTTTGACGAGCGCATCGTTGAGTGGGCTGTGGCAGAGTTCCGCAGATCTGACCGCATCGATCTGACCAAGGACCCCGCCGCCATGGGCCGCCTGAAGGAGGAAGCGGAAAAGGCCAAGAAGGAGCTTTCCAGTGCGCTTTCCGCCCAGCTGAACCTGCCGTTTATCGCGGTGGGCAAGGATGGCCCCCACCATCTGGATCTGAGCCTGGGCCGCCCCCAGTTTGAGATGATGACCGGTGACCTGCTGGCCCGCACTGTTCAGCCGGTGCAGAACGCCCTGCGGGATGCCGGGATTTCCGCCAGCCAGCTGGGCAAAGTCCTGCTGGTGGGCGGCAGCACCCGGATGCCCGCTGTGGAGCGGCAGGTCCGGGAGCTGCTGGGCTGTGAGCCCAGCCATACCCTGAACCCAGATGAATGCGTGGCCATGGGTGCTGCCGTGCAGGGCGGTCTGCTGCAGGGCGGCGGAAAGCTGGCCGGTGCCACCGGTGCGGCCGCGCAGGGCCTTGTGCTGATGGATGTCACCCCGCTGACGCTGTCCATTGAGACGCTGGGCGGCGTGGCCACCCCCCTCATCACCCGCAACAGTATGATCCCCACCCGCAAGAGCCAGATCTTTACCACGGCCCGCCCCATGCAGACCAGCGTGGAGATCAACGTGCTGCAGGGCGAGCGCCACTTTGCCCGCGACAACAAGAGCCTGGGCAAATTCAAGCTCACCGGTATCCGCTCTGGCTTCTCCTCCAAGCCCCAGATCGAGGTCACTTTTGACATTGATGTGAATGGCGTGGTCAAGGTGTCTGCAAAGGATCTGGGCACCGGCCGGGAGCAGAACATCACCATCACCGGCAGCACCAATCTTTCTGAGAACGAGATCCAGCGCGCCATGGCCGATGCCGCCGCCTACGAGGAGGAGGATACCCGCCGCAGGGAGCGGCTGGAACTCCACAATCAGGCCGAGATGCTGGCTTACAAGGTGGATGAGGCCCTCTCCAAGTGCAAAAAGGAGCTGGACAAGGACGAGAAGAACCGAGTCAAGAACGACCTTGCCAGCCTGCGCCGCTGCCTGCGCAAGGATAAGCCCGAAAAGATGAACGAGACCGAGGAGGCAAATCTCCGTCAGGCAAAATCCCAGCTGGAAGCCAGCGCCAACCACCTGATGGTGCTGTACAGCACGGAGCAGGATGCCGGCCGGCAGTAAGCGGGCAATTCCCTACTGAAAAACTTCGTTGAAAGGGTTGACAAACCCGGAAGAGTGGGGTATTATGTATGCAATATCACAAAAATGGCTGTGAAGAGAAGAGTAGGTTTTCGCATTGATCCTTCCAGAGAGCCCGGGCGGTGGAAAAGGGCAGGAAACAGGGGACTGAAAATGGTCTCGGAGCCGCGGGGGCGAAGTGCAAGAGTGCTAAGCCTGCGACGGGAGCGCCCGTTACAGCGTCCGGTTGTCGCGTTGCAAAACGCCGCAGCAGTGAGGCTGTCTCTGTGAGGGGACAGTAAACCAAGGTGGTACCACGGAAGTTTTACGCTTTCGTCCTTGTGGGTGTATGCCCGCTGAGGACGGAAGCGTTTTTTATTTTGCTTCCGGTGCAAAAGGGTGCGGATTGTGCCGCACCGCACAAAAACATTTTTGTAAAAGTAGAGAGGGAAAACAAAATGTCTAAGATCACTCGTCGTAATTTTCTGAAAGTTTCCGGCGTGGCCGCTGCTGCCGCTGCCCTGACCGCCTGCGGCGGCTCTTCTGCCTCCTCCGCAGCGGCTTCCTCTGTGGCAAGCTCTGCCGCAGCAGGCTCTGCTGCCGCTTCCGGCGACAGCTACACCGTCGGCATCTGCCAGCTGGTGCAGCACGCCGCGCTGGACGCTGCAACGCAGGGCTTTGAGGACGCTCTGACCGCAGAGTTCGGCGACAATGTGAAGTTCGACTTCCAGAACGCACAGGGTGATTCCGCTACCTGCGCCACCATCGCCAACGGCTTCGTCTCCGCAGGCGTGGACCTCATCATGGCAAACGCCACCCCCGCCCTGCAGGCGGCACAGTCTGCCACCAACGAGATCCCCGTGCTGGGCACCTCCGTCACCGAGTACGGTGTTGCTCTGGGCCTGACCGATTTCGATGGCACCGTGGGCGGCAATGTCTCCGGCACCTCTGATCTGGCTCCGCTGGATCAGCAGGCGGATATGATCACCGAGTGGCTACCCGAGGCCACCAAGGTGGGCCTGCTCTACTGCTCTGCCGAGGCAAACAGCCAGTATCAGGTAGACGAGGTCCAGAAGTACCTGGAGGCCAAGGGCGTTACCGCCACCCAGTACGCTTTCTCTGATTCCAACGATCTGGCTTCTGTCTGCCAGAAGGCTGCCGACGAGAACGACGCAGTGTATGTCCCCACCGACAACACCTGCGCTGCCAACACCGGCATCATCGACGGCATCTGCCGCCCGGCCAAGAAGCCCGTGTTCGCCGGTGAGGAGGGCATCTGCTCCGGCTGCGGCGTGGCGACCCTGTCCATCAGCTACTACGATCTGGGCTACACCACCGGTGAGATGGCTGCCAAGGTTCTGACCGGTGAGGCCGATATCTCCACTATGCCCGTTGAGTACACCAACGTGACCAAGAAGTACAACAAGACCATCTGCGATGACCTGGGCATGACCGTTCCCGAGGGTTACGAGGCCATTGAGGAATAACAGGCGCTCAGTCTGTTTTGCAGAAAGCTCCCCTGATAGGGGAGCAGAGTTTACGCTGCAGTAACGAAGAGACCTTACAATAAAATCAGCGGAGAAGAGCGAATTTTTGTTCTTCTCCGCTTTCCCGTATCAGAAAAAAGTGTAGTTACAGGAGGAAAACGTTTTGGATATTCTTGCAAGACTTGCCAACCTGCCCGGTGCCTTGCCCGGTGCCTGTGCGCAGGGCCTCATCTGGGGCATCATGGCCATTGGTGTGTACCTGACCTACCGCATCTTGGATGTGGCTGATCTGACCGTAGACGGTTCCTTTGGCACCGGCGGCGCGGTCTGCGTTATGTGCCTGCTCTCCGGCATGAACGTCTGGGCAGCGCTCTTCATCGCCCTGTTGGCCGGTCTGGCCACCGGCCTTGTCACCGGTCTGCTCCACACCTTTATGGGCATCCCGGCCATTCTGGCTGGTATTCTGACCCAGCTGGCCCTCTACTCCATCAACCTGAAGATCATGGGCAAGGCCAACCAGTCCATCAACGTGGACAAGTACGACCTGCTGATCTCCCTGCGCTGGGTCAAGGAGCTTGCCCTGCACAACCCCATCATCATGGTCATTCTGGTCAGCGCCGTGGTCATCGGCGTGCTGTACTGGTTCTTTGGCACCGAGCTGGGCTGCGGCATCCGCGCCACCGGTTCCAACCCCGCCATGAGCCGTGCCCAGGGTATCAATACCAGCTTCAATGTGGTGCTGGGTCTGGCTGTCTCCAACGGTCTGGTGGCCCTGTCCGGCGCGCTGCTGAGCCAGTATCAGGGTTTTGCCGATGTCAGCATGGGCCGTGGTGCCATCGTCATCGGTCTGGCCGCTGTCATCATCGGCGAGGCCTTGTTCAGCCGCATCTTCCACAACTTTGCCCTCAAGCTGGTGTCCGTTTCGCTGGGTGCTATCATCTACTACATCGTTATCCAGCTGGTGCTGACCCTCGGCTTTGACGCAAACCTGCTCAAGCTGCTGAGCGCCTCCGTGGTGGCCGTGTTCCTGGCCGTGCCCTATTGGAAGAGCAAGTATTTCGCAAAGCCCGCGGCAAAGAAGGCACAGAAGGAGGATGCAAAAAATGCTTGAGATCCAGAATGTTTCCAAGACCTTCAACGCCGGTACCGTCAACGAGAAAACGGCCCTGAATGGTCTGAACCTGAAATTGAACGAAGGTGATTTTGTCACCGTCATCGGCGGCAACGGTGCGGGCAAATCCACCATGCTGAACGCTGTGGCCGGTGTGTGGCCTGTGGACAGCGGCAAGATCATCATTGACGGCACCGACGTGACCAAACTGGGGGAGCACCAGCGCGCCGCCTACATCGGCCGCGTGTTCCAGGACCCTATGACCGGCACCGCCGCCACCATGCAGATCGAGGAGAACCTTGCCCTGGCCGCCCGGCGCGGTAAGCGTCGCGGCCTGAGAATCGGCATCACCAAGGCCGAACGGGAGCGCTACCGTGAACTGCTCAAGAGCCTGGACCTGGGCTTGGAGGATCGCCTGACCGCCCGCGTGGGCCTGCTGTCCGGCGGTCAGCGTCAGGCACTGACCCTGCTCATGGCTACCATGAACAAGCCCAAGCTCCTGCTGCTGGATGAGCACACCGCCGCTCTGGACCCCAAGACGGCGCTCAAGGTGCTGACCCTCTCGGCCAAGATTGTGGAGGAGAACCACCTGACCACCATGATGATCACCCACAACATGAAGGATGCCATCAAGTACGGCAACCGCCTGATCATGATGCACGAGGGCCACATCATCTATGATGTCTCCGGGGAAGAGAAGAAGAACCTGCATGTCTCCGACCTGCTGGCCAAGTTCCAGATCGCGTCCGGCGGCGAGTTCGCCAACGACCGCATGATCCTTTCCTGATGCATTTCTGATATGGAAAATCCCCTCCGGTGTGCGCGTACCGGAGGGGATCTTTGCGTATAAAGGAATGTTACCGCTTGATGTCGTAGTTCATGTTCATCAGGTTGCGGATGGAGCTGACATCATCGGTGATGTTGGCATCGCCGTGGATGGTGTGCTTGATGGCGCTGCTTGCCACGGCAAAGTTGATCATGTCCATGGCGCGGTAGTCGTGGAGCATGGCGTAGATCAGGCCGCTGGCAAAGGCATCGCCGCCGCCCACGCGATCCAGAATGTTAAAGGTGTAGAGCTTGCTCTCAAAGGTGTGGCCGTCGTACCACATAAAGGCCTTGAGGCTGTTCTCGCTGCCACTGTGGGCATAGCGCACATGGCGGGCAATGCACTTGAGGTTGGGGTAGCGGGCAATGAAATGCTGGAAGATCTCGTCCTGCTGCTCATAGCTGGGCTGCAGGGGTACGCCGTCCTTCCAGTCGCCCTTGCTGTGATCATTGTCGTCCTTCCACAGGTGGTAGGGCTCAATGCCCAGCAGAACGTCAACATAAGGCAGACACTCGGTGCAGAAATCGCGGGCTTCCTCCCAGCTCCACAGGGTAGAGCGGAAGTTGCCGTCAAAGCTGACGGTCAGGCCCTTCTTTTTGGCCACCTTGAGCATATCGATGATGAGGCCGCGGCAGTTGGGGCCCAGTGCCGGGGTAATGCCGCTCAGGTGCAGCCAGTCGTAGCCGTCCAGCAGAGCGTCCAGATCGACCTGAGAGAAGTCATACTCGGTAATGGCACTGTGCTTGCGGTCGTAGATGACCTTGGAAGCGCGGATGCCGTAGCCAGTCTCCAGATAATAAGTACCCAGCCGGTTGGAGGGGGTCTCGTTGGGCTCGGTCAGGATCATGGGGGTGCAATGCACATCGTTGGAGCGCAGCCAGCGCACCGCGCTCTTGCCCAGGCTGTTGTTGGGCACTACACTGAAGAAGGTGCTGTCCACACCCAGGTTGGCCAGGGCCAGTGCAATGTTGGCCTCGCTGCCGCCGTAGCTGGCTTCAAAGCTGGATGCCATGCGGATCTTTTCGTAGTTCGGCGGAGTCAGACGGAGCATGATCTCGCCGCAGGTGATAAATTTCTGGCCGTTGGGCTCGCTGCCGAGGATGGGATTGTAGTGTTCCATAACGCTCCTCCTAAAAAGTCGTTTCTGAGATCCATTTCATGTGAGAACACATTGTTGTATCCATTATACCGCACTGCGCACCGGATAGCAAGCAAATGCTGTTTCGGCCGAGAGAAAAAGAAAAAGAAATTTTGGTTGTTTTGACGAAAGAACCCCGCAGGGATGACGGTGGGGTTCACACCCCCGTCAGGTCAAAGCTGGGCGTATACTCTTCCTTTGCACTGCTCTTCTGCTGCATATAGCCAGAACTGAGGCCCAGATCCATGGCGTAGTTGACCACCCGGCGGTATTCGTAGGTGGTGATGCGCCGCCCGATGCCGTGGTCTGCCGCCTGATAGAAGGGGGTGTACTGGCTCATCACGCTGGGCAGGAAGCACCCGGGGTCGGCCTTGTTCCAAGCCGCCATCTGATCGAGCACGGCAAAGCTGTCGTCCACATGGCCAGGCAGGGCAAGGTGGCGCAGGATCACGCCCCGCTGCAGGATGCCCTCGCTGTCAAAAACAGGGTGCCCGGTCTGAGCTATCATGGCTTCAATGGCGGGCCTGGCCTGTGCAAAATAGTCCGGCGCGGCGGAAAGCTCTGCCGAAAGGGCAGGGGAAACATATTTCAGGTCGGCCAGCCAGATGTCGATGAAACCACGCCAGGCGTGCACGCTCTCCACGGTCTCGTATCCGCCGGTGTTGCAGACGATGGGCAGATGCAGCCCCTGCGCCCGGGCCAGGTCGAGGGCAGCGATGATCCAGGGCCGCCACTGCCCAGGCGTGACAAGGTTGATGTTGTGGGCTCCCTGCGCCTGCAGGTCCAGAAAAATCTCGGCCAGGCGCTCTACCGTGATCTCCCTGCCCAGCCCCTCGGTGCTGATGGGGTAGTTCTGGCAGAAGCAGCACTTGAGGGTGCAGCCGGAGAAGAACACCGTGCCGCTGCCCCGGGTGCCGCTGATGCAGGGCTCCTCCCAGAAGTGCAGGGCAGCGCGGGCCGCTTTCAGGGTACGGCCCGCCCCGCAGAAGCCCGTCTGCCCGGCGGCCCGGTCGGCTTTGCACTGCCGGGGGCAGAGAGTGCAGGCTTCCGGCACAGCAACAGAAATGGTTTTGGGCATAATATCCAAGTCCTTTGCAAAAGATTTGACAGAATTACTCTTGTTTATTATACCATTTATGACATGGAATGTGGTATACTATGATAGAATATTATATATCATGCAAAAATACTACATATCAGACGGAGGATGTCATGCGCACCGAAAACGAGGAGATCCGGGATCATTTGAAATATCTCTCCCTGCTGGCACGGGATTACCCCTCGCAGGCGGCCGCTGCCAGTGAGATCATCAGCACCCAGGCCCTGCTCAAGCTGCCCAAGGGCACCGAACATTTTATGAGCGACCTGCACGGTGAAAACGAGGCCTTTGTCCACATCCTGAACTCGGCTTCGGGTGTCATCCGGGAAAAGGTGGATATCGTGCTGGGGGAGAGTGTGCCGGAGCAGACCCGTGCCGAGCTGGCAACGCTCATCTATTACCCCAACGAGAAGCTGCCCCAGCTCAAAGCTGGGTGCGCGGATGAAGAAGCGCTTGACCACTGGTACACAGAGACCCTGCTTCAGCTCATTGATATCTGCCGGTTGGTGTCCTCCAAGCATACCCGGGAGCATGTGCGCTCCTGCCTGCCGTCCAGCTGCGGGTATATTCTGGATGAGCTGCTCCATGCCCACTTTGAGGACCACGACAAGGACCTTTATTATGGGCAGATCGTGGGCAGCATCATCGAAAATGGCCGCGCCGACCGGTTCATTGTCCGGCTGTGTGAGCTCATCAAGCGGCTGGCTGTGGACAAGCTGCACATCGTGGGTGACCTGTTTGACCGCGGCCCCCGGCCCGATATCATTCTGGACCGGCTCATGCGCCACCACCATGTGGATATCCAGTGGGGCAACCATGACGTGGTCTGGATGGGTGCCGCCGCCGGAAGTCCCATCTGCGTCTGCACTGTGCTCAAAACGACACTGGCCTACCACAACCATGCCATGCTTGAGGACTGCTACGGCATCAACCTGCGGCACCTGCAGCGGATGGCCGAGCAGTTCTACGGAAATGACGACCTGACCCTCTGGATGCCCCACACCGACGCGGCGCGCGGCCCTTACACCGAGGGCATGCTCCACCGCTGTGCCGTGATGCACAAGGCCGTGACCATTCTGATGCTCAAGATGGAGTGCAAGGTCATCGACCGCAACCCGGATTTCAAGATGCAGGGTCGGGATTTCCTGCAGCACATCGATTGGGAAAAGGGAACAGTGACCCTGAACGGGCAGGCATACCCCCTGCGGGACACCAGCTTCCCCACCGTGGATCCGGCAGACCCCGCCGCCCTGAATGATGATGAGCGGCTGGTGCTTCGCAAGCTGGTGGAATCCTTCCGGCAGAGCGAGCGTTTGCAGCAGCATGTGGAATTTTTGTATGCCAAGGGCAGCGTTTACCACATCGAGAACGGCAACCTGCTCTACCACGGTGTGGTGCCCATGACCAAAAACGGCAGCTTTGCCGTGGAGCGGTTCGAGGGACACAACTACTCGGGCCGCGGTTTGATGGACTACTGTGACGAGCGGGCACGCCGCGGCTACTTTGCCCCCGAGGGCAGCGCTGCCCGGCGGAGCGGTCAGGACTTTTTGTGGTATCTGTGGTGCGGCAAGCTGTCGCCGTTGTTCGGCCGCAGCGCCATGACCACCTTTGAGCGGCTGTATATTGCCGACCCCGCCACCCACGAGGAAGTCAAGGACCCCTATTATACATGGTACAATGAAGAGGCCGCCTGCCGCCGCATCCTGGCGGAATTCGGTCTGCCCGGCACCAGCCACATCGTCAACGGCCATGTGCCGGTGCGGGAGAAGAGCGGCGAGAGCCCCATCAAGGGCGGGGGCCGTCTGGTCGTCATTGACGGCGGGTTCTGCCGCGCCTACCATGAAAAGACCGGCATTGCAGGGTACACGCTGGTGTACTCCAGCCGCACCATGTCCCTGCGGACCCATCAGCCCTTTGTCAGTGCCGAAAAGGCTGTGAACGAAAACATCGACATCGTGTCGCAGAAGAACATTCTGGAAACGGAGAACCACCGCATTCTGGTGGAAGAGACGGACGAGGGCGAGAACCTGCGGGAGCGGGTACACGACCTGAAGCAGCTGGTCAAGGCTTATCAGCTGGGCTGGATCAAGGAGACCTGCAGCGAGGATTGCGTCTGGTAAGGGGCGCTGATTGTAAAATTTTTGAAATAAGAAACAAAAATGTCGAATATCTCCGCAGATTCTGGGCAAAACAGAAAATAATCCGGCAGGGGAAAAGGGGGCTTTGCTTTTTGCCCGAAGTTGTGTATAATAAGATAGTTGTATCGTGAGGGTGTGTGCCCAGCGGTGCGCGGAGAGATCAAGCAAGAACCCTGAGTGGCCCTGCCGCTGGCGGGCCTGCGACAAGGAGATTATAAAATTGGAAAAGTTTGTTATTACGGGCGGCAAGCCCCTGCATGGCGAAGTTACCATTTCCGGTGCAAAAAATGCGGCTGTGGGCATTCTGCCTGCCACCATTCTGGCGGCAGATGTCTGTGTGATTGAAAACCTGCCGGACATCAGTGATGTGGCAGTCAGCCTGAAGATCCTGAGCACCCTGGGTGCCAGCATCAAGATGCTGAACCGCAATACCTACGAGATCGACACCACCCACCTGAACAGCACCAACGTCCCGGACGATCTGTCCCGCCAGATGCGTGCCAGCTACTACTTCCTGGGTGCGCTGCTCTCCCGCTTTGGCAAGGCACAGGTGGCCATGCCCGGCGGCTGCAA
>OHNL01000230.1_pt1 | contig 22812 bp, 22 predicted proteins | sample 1569591 | NCBI WGS metagenome assembly OHNL01 (sample SAMEA3879555, study PRJEB24766) | human gut metagenome | biome: human-associated habitat; feature: feces | place: USA | collected 1985/1987
ACAGGTCATCTACTGAGGCCAGCTCTATTTTTTTCGCGCTGCTTTTCAAGTTTCAACACCTCCTTCGTCAGATTTTTGTAGCCCTCAGCCACTTTGCCATTAGGATCATGGGCATAAATGCTTTTTCCTTCAGCACTGATTTCTTTAGCCCTGACAGAATGAGGAATTTCTGATGTAAACACCTTGATCTTACTGCCATAGGTTTCGCGCAGGAGAGCGGAGATTTCTTTGGCAAAATTGGTTCGGCTGTCTACCATCGTCAGCAGAATCCCATCAATTTGCAGCTTGGGATTGATTTGTCTGCGAACCTTATTGATAGTTTGCAAAAGCTGCTCCAAACCTTTAGCGGGAAGATATTCTGCCTGGACGGGGATTATAACCCTATTAGCGGCAGCCAGTGCATTGACCGTAAGCATACCCAGGGAGGGCTGGCAATCAATAAGGATATGGGAATATTGCCCCTTCAGCGTGTCCAGATATTGCCGCAGGATAGTCTCACGGCTCATGGCATTTACCAGGGATACCTCCATACCGGATAACTGGATGTCCGCAGGCATCAGGTCTACGCCCTCAGGGTGGTGCAGGATACCCTCGCCGGGACGAATTGGTTCATCCATCAAAATACGGCCCATAGCGTCTGACAGTGTAAAGGGCAGCTTGTCAGGTTGGGGATTGCCCAAGCTGATGGTCAGGCTTCCCTGTGGGTCTCCGTCAATCAGAAGGACTTTCTTCCCAGACTGAGCCAGACCAATTCCAAGATTGGCACAAGTGGTTGTTTTGCCGACACCACCTTTTTGGTTGGCTATGGCAATAATCTGTGTATTCATAATTTCACCTCATTTCTTTCTAAGTTTAGATATGAAAAAAAGTGCCTGCTCTACCTTTCCTGAGAAAGATAAAACAGGCACTTTTACTGGCTCAATACCTCTTGTAATGAGCCTCTATGTATGGTAGACTATGTCCACGAGACCATAAATATAATTAAGTCCCGACGGGAATTGAACTTTTGGCTAACGCTAAAATTCGCGCCTTTGCAAACAGAGTGCAAACAATAGGGGGCTAAAATCCTTTGTTTTTGCTTGATTTTGCTTGTACGAGGTTTACAGTGAATGTGGAGAAATGCCTTGATATAACTGCATTTTCTTTATCTCCGTTGATAGGGAATATATGCACTGGGTCCATCTCCTAAGCGAAACGCCGCAGGTTCGATTCCTGTCATGGACGCCAGTAAACAACGCTGTAAGCCTTTGTTTTCAAGGGTTTACAGCTTTTTTTGTTATCACGGACAGGGAAGCGAATGTATGGCTGCTTATGTCCGTGGGAATTTCAAAAAGTCATTTATTTTGCAAGATAGTTTGCTAACACTCATTTAAGGTAGATGATGATTTCATGGATTTTTACGGTATTTGCTAACACTTTTTGGTTAGCAGCTTTTTTCTGTTTGGAACAAAGCCCTTTGCTAACAGTTAGAAAGGGTTTCTTTTAAGAGCTTTTCTTTCATTTCCGGTGTCATGGATTTTAGCAATTCAAGCAGAAGTTTGTCATTGTCACTGGTAGGCTCCTGTGCTTCTGAATGGTGATTGTGTTCGGGTTCCTCTGTATCAAGGGTGTCATAAAATTCTTCATCCAGCTTCTTTGCATTAAGCCGTCTGTCTTCATCCACGATTTCAGAGTAAACATCTGTTACCATTTCTGCTTCGGCGTGACCTGTATCTCCCTGAACAGACTTAATATCGCCATGTGTCATTTTGAGCTTATATTTTGTGCTTAAATGGCGTAAGCTGTGAAAAACAACAATTTCAAAATTGTGTTCCTCACACAGCGTTGTAAATCTGTCCCGAACAATGCGGCTTTCTACGGGATTCCCATTTTCAAGAGCAATAACGAGGTTATAATCGTTATAGGCACTTCCTAAAAACTCTTTCAATTCCTGCTGGTCTTTTTTGTATTGAACCAGTAATTGAGCAAGCGTTGTCGGCAGCCATACAGTACGATTACTTGTTTCTGTTTTGGGTGTCTTTAACACCAGCCTTGTGGTACAGTGGGGCTTCTGGGTTGGGAAAATTTTAATAATATCTTTTTCTTTCAGCTTTTGCATAGCTGATTGAGAAATTCTTGCCAGCTCCTTATTGACGATAACTCTTGCATTATTATTTGCAATAGCTTCTTCATCAATAATCACATCATCCCAAGTAAGCCCCGTAATTTCACCTACTCTTAATGAGCAGGCAAATGCCAAGTGCATACAAAGCAGGAGTAAATCATCATCCACAAGTTTGATTGCTTCCTTAAATGTCTGTACATTCCAGACCTTACGTTTTACCTTTGGTACTTTGGGTAAGGTGGCTAAGGAAGCCGGATTCCGCATTTTGCTGTCCAGATATTCCCAACGGATAGCCTGATTTAAGGCACAGCGGATAATATCATGGATTTTCTTAATGTTGGCAGGCTGCACACAGCGACCAGTCGCTTTGCGGTTAGCACGAGGAACTTCTGGAACACTCAACAGGTCATTGTAATATTGAGAAAGTTTTTTCGTGGTGATTTCATTTAATTTCCAATCTCCAATAAGGGGATTGATATAGTTGTTAATTGAACTCAATTTACTGCTGTAAGTGTTGGCAGACCACTTCGATACGCCATATAGATTGATAAAAGTAACAAGAAATTCCTTTAAAGTGATTTCATCATCTGGGGTATCTATTGCCTGCTCTGCTTCCTCACGCTGATGGGCGAATTGTTCTTCTAAAGGGACGAGAACATATCCATAGGTTTGTTGATAAAATTCAATAAACGCTTTTCGTGCCTTTGCTTCTTTTTTGGTTTCTAGGGTGTCCCATTTCTGCTTTCTTTCGCCTGTACCATCCATATACCAGTAAATAACTGAAAATTTTGATTTTCTTTGTTTGATTGAAGCCATATTATCTCTCCTTAAATGATTATTCGTGTAACCATTTATCGAAAGATATTTTAGATACTCTAATCATCCTGCCAGCTCTGATATAGTGAAATTGACCGCTTTTGACTAAAGCATATGCCGACTTCATACTGATGTTTAAAAGAGCTGCTATTTCATCTACCGTATATGTCTTTTTTTCAGACGTTGTAATACCGTGTGTATTCTCTTTACCATCTAACATAAGATTAAGGCTCCTTTCTATGATGGTAACAGTAAAATACACCTCTCTAACACTTTGAGTATAACACAGGAAATTAAAGTTTTGTAGAGGTTCAGTGCATTTTACTGTGAGCAAGTCAGCCGAACAGCTTTCGCTAAAGCTCATGGGAATCTCACCCCTGCATGGTTCTCATCCAGCCGTACCCTTTGCCAGCGGTGCTACATCATCACACGGACTAAGGCTGTACGGAAGTATCATTATCACAATAGAAAGGTCATGGCGGCAGCTTTTGCGGTAAGCTGCTTATGGAACGCTGGCAGGAATCGCTATCCGGTTTCATCCCTCCTTTGGTGGGTCACGGCGTGCCAGCCCAACGGCTCTCTTTCTATCGAAACGTATTCGGCTGCTTTATGCTGCGTTGATTAGACGCTTTCTTTTTCAAGGAACAATCCGGCTTTGTCAGCCTGTTAAAATGCACTGGTGATAATGCACTTTAATAGACTGGCAAGCTCTGTCTGGGAAGCATGGGCTTGTCCATGCTTCCACAGGAGAGCGTTATTTTTACTTTGGTTCCCTGATTTCAAAAGATAAAATCTTTGCAATCAGACGTGTTTCCATCCGGCGGCGTAGGGTTTCATCTACAACCATGTGGGTATTCCCATATTCGTCTTTCATGGGACGCATGGAACGGCTGGCAATAAAACCGCTGTAATGGCGTACAATCTGGTTGATTGCTTCAATATCGCCGTCCGCAGCCCTTACAATCACAGGAAACGGAATCATAGGGTGCTTTGCTGTCATGCTTCTTCCTCCATAAATTTTTTGATAAATTCCAGTCCGGCGTGTCTTCTTCTCTGGATGGTAGAACGGTTGACTTCCAGAATTTTTGAAATTTCCGTATCGTCAAATCCAAGAAAATAATATCTCAGGATAACATCACGTTTCTTTCCATCCAGATTTTCTAATGCTTCTGCTAATAGGCTGTTTTCAATACGGACAGTAAATCCATCCATTTCAAAAGTATGGAAGTGGGATGGATAGGTGTCTTCGGAAGAAAACAAGTTGACGGTGTAATCGTCCATATCACAGAACAGGGTTTCCCGTTTACACTGTCTGGACAACGCTTTGAGATAGTCTTTGCGTTCATCCTCCATAGCGACTTTACAGATGTAATCAAACTGGTTCTCTATGGTTGTCTGAAATTCAGATGGCTTCATCATTGCTCACCCCCTTTCCAGCCTTGAAAGGGAGCGAGTTGATAGGAATTTCTGCTTCTTTCCCCCTTTTCGCTCTTAGTCCCGACAGGACAGGGGGTGCAGTTGCGTTTTGAGAAGAAAAATTTAAAAACTTTTTCTTCCAACTAAAAAAGCACGCAAACAGACGATATTTCTGCTTGTGTGCTTCGATAGTTCTTTCTATGTATTCTGAAAAACCACATTGAGGGTCAGACTTTTCTAGTGTAGGTGGATGGCTTTTTTTAACGGTTTACCGAATGTAGATATATTTAAGAAAATATTTTGCATAGCGGCTTCCTCCTGTAAGCCGCCGGAGCCTAAAAAAAGCTGACTTTAATACAACCTCCATATATTCTGGAAAAAAGAAAGACGGCGGCTTTTATTAAACCGTCGTCTGGAAAGGCTTATGTGATTTTGACGCAAGAAAAGTGTACTGCCAAATAACGGTTTTTTTTATTTCCGTTTCAGCAGCATAGTTTTATCTTTGATACGCATAATAGGAACTGTACAACTATACAATACGTTTTTCTATACCTGTCACTATTATAACAGGAACAGTAAAATGTACAGAGGTGGTGTATTATGCGTAAAAAAGAAGATAAATATGATTTCAGGGCTTTGGGGCTTGCCATAAAAGAAGCCCGTAAAAAACAGGGTTTGACCCGTGAACAGGTGGGAGCAATGATTGAAATTGACCCACGCTATTTAACCAATATTGAGAATAAAGGGCAGCACCCAAGTTTACAGGTGCTTTACGACCTTGTATCTCTGCTGAATGTATCAGTGGATGAGTTTTTCTTGCCTGCCAGCAGTCAGGTGAAAAGTACCAAACGCAGGCAGTTAGAAAACAAAATAGACAATTTCACAGACGCTGACCTTGTTATTATGGAAAGCGTCGCAGATGGTATTGTCAAATCTAAGGAAGTGGGGGAAATGTAAATCCTCCACTTTTGTTTATAATTGCAGTGATATTAGAATTGATACTCTGCAATATTTTTGAAATCATTGTTCAACACATAATATACCTTATTTTTAGCAACGGAATATATAAAAGAAACTCTGGTTGCCCAAAGTCCTTCCTGACGTACTGACCTAAGTACATCAAAGGCGTTGGAAATAGAGAAGTTTTCTCCATATCCTTGCAGTAAATCCTTTGCCTTTTCATATCTGTTATCCCCAGATAAAACATATGAATTAGTCAATTCTGGTTTTAGAATGGAGTAATTTGTTATTAAGGAATATTTTTCTTTTTCCAAGCGATACCCAATCCCCGGTTCAATAATGAGAACACGCCCATTTCTATCCGAAAACATAGCCTGCATAGTAGTGTCAGGTGCATAAGTAATTTTCTTTTTTTTCACTATTTCCAATGAATCGTCAAAAGAGAGATTGCCTTTTATAAAGTTTTCTGTCAAATCAGCTATTGTATAGCATGATTCATTACCGCAAAATTGTGCATTGTCATTTCCATGTACATACAACAATGTGCCAACATTCCCATTTCTATTGATTCCGTGAAAAGAGTGGTACTTATTATCGGACATTTTTATCCCTATAAAAAAACGGTCCTTTTCGGCAATTACAGTATGTTCCCATTCAGAAAGGTCAATATCAAAATTGAACCCAACAATGGTTTCTTTTCCATTATACACAAATCTTGTACACATATTTGTATTTCCTTTCGTAAACTAATTTGAATAGTGTAAAAACTAACTATATTAGTAATTTTAAATATTATAAGACTGTTTGTCAATACAAGAGTTCATTTTTTCTAACCAAATTATTGACTTCATTAATTTGATTACTTAAAATGAAGTAAATGATGTGTAGAAAGAGGAAAATGAATATGCGAGTTACAAAAGCCGAAGTTATAAAAACTGCTTCTGATATGGCTGATAGAAATGGACTTCATAATGTTTCTTTGAAAGCTATTGCTGAAAATTTAGGGATTCGTACCCCCTCCTTATATAATCATATAGGAAGTTTGGATGAACTTCTTAGGGAGATAGCACATAGTGGTATGCGTACTATGAATGAAAAAATGATTCGTGCAGCAATCGGTAAGACAGGGGATTCAGCATTAAAATTAGTGGCAGTTGAATATCTTAATTATATGATTGAACATCCCGGTGTTTATGAAATAATTCAATGGGCTAGTTGGAATGGAACAGAGGAAACAGCAATCATTTTTAATGATTATCTATCTTTACTTAAAACACTTATTTGCTCATGTGGCTTTAATCCAGATAAGACCACTGAAATTTTGAACATGGTAACAGGTATGCTTCATGGTTATACAACTTTACAATTAAGATATGCTTTTTCTAATCCTGATAAAGTAAGAAAAGAATTATCCGAAGCAATTGACACACTACTATTGGGAGCTAATCAAAAATATAAAGACTAATGATAAATTTTAAAAAGAAATACTTTATAAGAGAAACGTGCAAATCTCAAATGAGAAATGCACGTTTTTCTATAACTATTTCACAATCTTCCAGTTTTCCCCGTTCTTTTCCAGCACAAGGTCAAACTGTGATACCTGTGTTGTCATGGTCTGGTTATCCAGATATTTCACTGCAAGGGAAGCTGTCACCTGATTTCCGTTTCGATTGTAAACTGGATTCACCAGTTCCGAGAAAATATATTCTTTCCCCACAGGTTTCAGCACGCCCTCATTCACATAATAGGTCAGCTCCTTTGCGGTTGCCGTAGGGTACAGCTTGAAAAAGGTAGTGAGAAATTCGTTGATTTCCTCCGTGGTAATGGAATCCACTGTACCGTCACTTTGTACCACTTTTGGCGTATAGCCGGATTTTACGGGAACGCTGGTGATGGTTGGGTTCTGGATAATCGTCAGGTTTCCAGAGCCGTCCACATAGACGGTCACCTGATAGGCGGAACGGACAGTTTTACCGGATTCTCCCTCTGTGATACGCTGTTCCACCGTATAGGTCACTTGATAATGCTGCTCCTTTTCTTCTGTGATTTCCCATATCTGGAAGTCAGTCAGGGCAGACGATACGGGGATGTCTTTTCGGACAGTATCTACATTCAGGGCTTGCAGCTCTCCGGTGAGATAGCCTTTTAAAGCATTTGTCCGGTTATCAATGGAAGCGGCGGACTGTTCCCATGAATAGTAGACTTCTGCGAAATTCTCCACAAAATTCTCTATCTTGTGAGTGTCGAGAATTTGTTCCTCAATCACTTTGGTTTCATGGACAGTATGAATGTCTATCGCCGTGAAATTCTTATAGACGGCAAACAGGAAGCTCACTGCCAGCAGCACCCACAGGGCAATCACAGTTTTTTTGTGGGTATTGACTTTGTAAACTTTCAGTTTCTTTTCTTTCTGCTTTTTCTGGTTATCCTCTTTTCTAATCTGAATCATATCGGTTCATCCTTTCTTATTGTTTGATTCGTCCGGCTCCGGCAAGGTGCTGTTGCCAGTAGGAGCCTGTCAGGTCTGCGTAACCAATGGGATTTCCGGCATGGTACATCCGGTTATTTCCCACATACAGCCCCACATGGGTGATGTAGGTTCCGGCGTTGTAGGTGGAGTGGAAAAAGACCAAATCCCCTGCTTTTGCTTCGGACAGGGGGATGTGCTGCGTCACATTGTACTGTTCCTGTGCTGTCCGTGGCAGGGCGATTCCTGCCTTGCCATAGCACCACTGCACCAGTCCCGAACAGTCAAAGGAAGTGGAGGGGGAATCGCCCCCATACACATACGTCCAGCCCTCATACTTTAAGGCTTCCTCCATGATAGCCTGCACCGTTTCATCATCAAACTGTGCCACGGTCAGGTATTGCGATACCAAGAGGACATAGAACATATTTCCATAGGAATACCGCCAGCCCCCGTTTTTCTCTACCGCAACAGGGTTGGTGTAGGTGACTTTCTTTCCGCCGGATTTGTCCCTTGCGAAGCTCTCTGCCAGTTCAAAGGTGTATTTTTTTCCGTGTCCTGCCACATAGTCTAGGAAACCGCCGCCGTAATTATAGGATTGAATCACACTGTTTAAGTCACAGCCCTTTGTTTCTGCCGCTGCGAGCAGTTCCGAGAAATATTTGCAGCCCTGTTTGATGGATTCCTCTGTACTAAGGGAGTTTGGGGGAAGCCCCAGAGATTCCGAGGACTGCATAACGTCTTCCAGCGTGCCGCCGGATTCCACCTGAATGATGGCGAGCAGCACATTTAAGTATTCCTCTATGCCATATTCCCTTGCATACTTTTCCAGCATAGGTTTATGGGCGAGGACTTCCTGTGATACGCTCACGCCCCCATAGATAAGGTTTCCGCCGCTTCCTCCGTCTTCCTCATCCGAGAAGACAATCACCACCAAAAGGAGCAGGGAGAACATCATCACGAACACGCCGGAACAGGCGAAGAAAAGGTGTCTTAACTTCATGGTTTCTCCCCTTTCTTTTGTTTGGCAGCCGTTTTTACCGTTTTTGTCCACTCCTTTCTGGCGGTGGTACGCCGGATGGTAAAGTTAGATTCTTTTACCGCAGGGGTAATCCGTTTTCTTTCCGGTATCACAGGAGCCGTATCGTTTTGGACAGGTCTTGCCGGACGGGGAGCAGTCGGTGTAACAGTGGGAGCCACCTTTTGTCTTTCATCTGGTTTGTCTGGGGAAGCCGGAGGGACTATCTGGCGTTCTGCCCTTACAGGCGGTGTCTGTTCATGGTGGATGGAAGCAGCCTTTACCACCGGAACCGAAGCCCGTTCTGCCACAGTTCCCCCATAAGGAACCTGTCCCCGTTCCCTGATGGATAGGGAAGCAGGCTGCATGGCTGGTTTTACTGCATGATGTCGGAAATCTTCTGGCTGCTTTGCAGTAACAGGGCGTTCATGGACAGGAGCTGCCCCTTTGGGTGCTTCGGAAGCTTTCTGTTGCGGCTGTTTTGCCTGTTCCAGTTCCGCCCTGCGTTCTGCAATGGTCTGTCTGCGGCTTTCTGCCTGTGCGTTCCGCTGTTCGGCTCTGGCAGTTCGGGTCTGGGTCACGCTGGAAGTAAAATCCCGTACTCCCTCTGATACCTGTGTTTTCCCGTGGTAAAGGGCGTACTTTGCATTGACGGGCAAATCCTTTGCCTGCTCCCGAAGCTGTCCGGCAGTATCACTTATCTTATCTTTGGTATCTGCCACCGTACCTACCGCAGAGCCAGCCCGTTTCCATGCGGATTCCTTTTCCGGTGCTGCCTGTCCGTCTGGTCTGCTGTGGTCTGCCTGTGTGCGTTTGGAAGAGCCGGAGTGGGAAGCAGTTCTCTGGTCTGAGCCAGCCTGTTTTCCTGCGTGGTATGCAGCCGTTCCAGCCCCAAGAGCCGCCACAGAACGTCCTAACTTATGCTGTAAACGGTGCATATGGGCGTGCATGAGCATACGGGGTCTTCGCATGATACGGCTCCCCATGCTTTGGGAATCTCCACTCTGTAAGGAGAACATCCCCATCAAATCTCCCAGCTTGAAATAGATTCCGGCAAAGGTCACTATCTGCAAGAACGCCGTCAGGAAGAACGGATATTCCCCAGACAGGTTGTAGAGCATGGTGGAAATACTGAACGCTACCGTGATAATCAGGGTGATTCCGGCTCTGGTAAGGATGGTGTTGAACAGTTTCGTAATGGCACGCTTTGACATCCCCTCAAAAGAGGGAACCATGCTAAGGAGGAAGCTCACAGGCAGGAACATGGCGTAGATGATAAAAAGCACCTGTGAGAAAATCATTATCCCCGTGAGCAGGAATACAAAAACGGAGATACCGATATTGAACATGAACAGGAAGAAGACGGTTCCCAATCGGTTGATGGTCTTTGTGATGGTAAGGTTGGTATTTTCCCTGTCTTCGATTTCCTCCACTACGATTTCTTCCCTGTCCTGTCCGTTGTTTTCGTCTGGACTGGTTGAGAGCAGGCTTTCCACACGGTCAGCCCCAATGCTTTCCACATCCGAGTTGCCGTATTGCAGCAGGAGCCACGGCTGCTTGACCTGAATGGAAAACAGGCTGTCCCGTATCAAATCCACGCTGTCTTTTCCTTGACTTTCCGAGTTCGGCAGCACAATCTTTGTACCAAGGGTCAGGCTGGCATTGCTGATGTCTGCGGAAAATTCATTGATTTTCCCGATATAATCAGGAGCATAGGCGATAAAGGCAGCGGACAGCACGAACACCACCACGAAATTGACAACGGCATGGATGGCTTTTGTGGTTTCCCGTTTGATAAGCCCTGTGTAGGCAACGTAAATCCCCACCACCAGAATGAGAATCAGCAGGAACCCGATATAAAATCCCTCCGAGGATAAGCCGCTGGTGGTAACGCCTGCAAGGGTCTGCATATTTTTCCCAATGGAATCCGCCGTAGAGGAAATGAAGTCCAGCGAGTAGGCTTCCTGAATCAGATACCCCGTGGCGTTGGAAAGGTACAGGCTGATTGTCCAGATAAAATTTGTGATGGCATACAGCCCGTACATCACCTGTTTTCCGATACCGTCCAGCCAGTTCCACGGGAGCCAGTCCCATCCGCTGTCCACATAAAAATCAAGCTGGTAGTTGTCCAGAGGATATTTGCTGTATTCGTTGGCAGCGTCCACCGTATCATCCACCAGTCCGGCAGCGTGGGCGGCTGTGCCGAAGACTGCCAGCAGCAGGAGGATGAGCAGGAGTGCCAGAAGCACTTTTCCTGCTATACTCCCGATTTTTTTTAAAGAGTTTTCTCCCTTTGTCCGGCAAGGGACAAGAGCTGTCCCCTGCTGGATAGGCTTTCTTATCTTCATTCCTCCACCTCTTTTCTTACGGGCGGTCTGGTATCAAAGGCATGGAACAGGTCTTCAAAGATAGGATGGAACTGTATCACTCCCACACGCCCGTACAAATCACTGATAAGGCACTGTCCGTTTTCCAAGTCACGGAGCCGCTTCTGGTTGTTTTCATCTTCGGAATCCACCCCGAAAAAGGCGAGGGTCTTCTTGATTTCGTTGATGTCCGTGGAGCGGAACGCAAACTTCAAGCCCAGATTGTTTTTCAGCTTTTCATCCAGCAAATCGTCCGTGTTCTGTGTCACAAAGTAAACGCCTGCGTTCATGGCACGTCCGGCACGAACCAGCTTCATAGAGAGGGTCTTGCCCTGTGCCACCTGTAAGAAGCTCCATGCTTCATCCAAATCCACAATTTTAAACACGCTGCGGTCTGTATGGATGAAGTCGAGGGCAAAGGTACTGATTACAATGAGCATTGCCACGGAAAGCAGCTCCATTGTGGTGTATTCTTCAAACGAGGTTTCCTTATCCGGCAGCACCAAATCCGCCACCTGAATGATGTTGAGCTGCTTTTCAAGGCTGATGGACTGTGTGACATCCCCATCCGAAAAGAGCAGGTGTGCAAAGTCATAGTCCGTAAAGGATTCGATATGGTCGGCTATGCTGGTGCTGATGGTGGTTCCCTCCGCCCGTAGTTCCTCAATCACCTTGAAAAGCCCCCGTTCCTCACTGTTTGTCACTGCACGAATAGCTTTCCGAAGAACAGGGAACTTTTCCCCGTCACGGCTGGAAATGCCCGTTAAAAAAGTCAGGATGTCGATTGCCAGTGATTCGGAATCCTTTGGGTTCTCCATAATCACATACGGGTCGAGTAAGCCCCTGTTCTGTTCCTCCGAGGTCAGGTTTACGATATTGATTTCATGGGCGATTTCCGGCAGGGTTTCTTTCCAGCGTCCCCGTTCCGCTTTCGGGTCAACAATGAGAGCCTGTGCCCCAAATAATACGGAATAATAGACAATCATGTTGTTGCTGAATGATTTTCCACCGCCGAGGGAGCCGACAAAAGCGGCAGCAAGGGCGTTGGTGACGGAGCCTTTTACCCCTTGACTGGCAAGGGCAGGCTTTAAGTACACGTTTCTTCCTGTATCAAGGCTGTAGCCGATATAAATGCCCTCCGTTTCTCCTAACATCTGGGTTGCCCCGAAGCCAAGACCAGCGAGGAAGTCGCTGGTGACATACTGGATGTAATCGTTCAGATACCGTTTGCTGGCAGGGAGAAATTCCCCATGCAGCCCCAGCATATCCCCAAAGGGGCGAACCAGCTTCACGTTCAAATCGTCATAAAAATCTTTCACCTCATTGCAGCGGCGTTTCAGTTCTTCCAAGTCGGGAGCCGTCACACGCACTACGTAGGATAGTTTGTACATGGATTCCTTGCTCTGGTCTAAGGTGGATTCCAGCTCATTTACGCTGTCTAAAGCGTCCACCACGTTTGTACTGGTTTCACTGTCATTCTGCCATGCGTGGTTGTCCAAATCTTTCAGCTCTTTTTTCTTGTTCCGTACCGTGGAGAGGGCTTTCCGGTTTGTCACAATCTCCACATTCATAGAGGTATCAATGGGAAAGGTGAATTGCTGCTGTTGATAGTAAAAGATTTCCGAGGATGGGAAGTCCAGTTCCCCCACAATGCTGTTGATGGTGAAGTAGGCGGCATAAACTGTCCCGTCTTCCTGTTCGATTTTCAGATACCGCTGGTTTTCCTCTATCAGACAACGGGTGGGTTTGATGAGGTCATAGTATTTCACCAGCGTTTCCTCCTGAAACCGCTTCTTCGGCAGGTAATACTCATAATCTTCGTAGGCGGTTCCGGTCTGCCCGTATAAATGCTCAATCAGATAGCCAAAATCGTCCTTGTTAAGCCGCCGGACTTTGAAGCGGCGTGAGATTTTATTCTCTAACAGTTTTTCCATCTTCTGAAACCGCCAGATTTCCTCATTGCTCATGGAAACAAAATCCCCCATGAGTTTGTGGTTGACTTCATGGAGGAAATCGGAAACGGCGGTCTTTGCTTCCCTGCGAAACTGCTTCATGGTGACTTCCTGCTCATTGACAAGCAGCTTGAAGCCGATAAAAAAGCGGTAGTCCACCTGATTTTCCCCTATCATGGAAATCAGGGCTTCGGTCTGTGCGTCAATCTTTGCACAGGCAACGTCCTTTAGCTTGCCTGTCACTTCCTTTTTGGAGCGTTCCTGTGCCGCCCGTATGCTGGATTCGGTGCTGATTTGCAGGGCGTGAATCTTCCCGTCCCTGTTCTGGGCGATAAGCTGCCGGAACGAATCGTGTACCTGATATTTCTGTTCGGGGCTTAAAAAGGAATAGTTGTAGGGAAGCAGCTCATAGTAAGCAAAGCACTCCCCGTCATGGTTGAACACAAGGTTATTTTCGATATACTTAATCGGATATGCCATAAATATCACTCCTTACTGCCGTGATGGGCTGTGCCGGATATTCCTTTTCCAGCTTCACGGGCTTTCCTGCATAGGTCAGTTTCGGGCGTACCAGATATGCCAGTACGGATTTCAGGAAGCCGTAAGGCTTCTTCCCGTCAAAGGTCTTCTGGCACATGAACCAAGTGAGGGCAAAGGGTACGCCGAAGTATTTCAAAAATGCCCCGTCAATGAATGAAAGGGGAGGGAGGTTCCCCAAGAGCATCACTGCAAACACCGATACCACGAACCACGCCATCTGTGTGAACGTGATGGGGAATGGCAGCTTAAAATCATTGATGGAATAGAGTACCTTTTCCACCGACCAGATACTGGTATAGCTTCGTATTTTCTTCATGTTGTCCGTCCTTTCTAAAAGATGGGGCAGCAAAAGCCGCCCCTGAATCAAAAAATCCGCCTGCACTTCCCAAAGGAGATACAGACGGGTCTACCGTAAGATTTCATATACGCCGTGGTTCGTGACAACAAAGGTTCCCTCCAATTCCATGTCACGCCCATAGGCAGCATAGTCGATATAGTTTTGTAAGTGTGCCGGAAGTTCGCCAAGCTGTCCGCTTTCTTCCAGATAGTAGCGAGCCACATCCGCCATATCATCACAGCCGGAATGGCAGAGAATATCATCTTCATGCTCACAGAGTTCTTCAATACTGCCAAAGTAGGATTGCAGCTCTGATAGTTCCTCCTGAATGTATTCCGGTAAGTCCTCCACCATTTCACACAGGCGGTTGATTTCCTCAATGGGGGTATATTCGTCAATCTCAAAGGGCAGCTCATAGTCATGGATGGCGTATTCCTCATATTCATCATTCAAACCGATACGCTCCTTGACTTCCTCAAAATCCACAGGCGGCGTGAACCATGCCCCGACCAGTTCGCCCTCATTGTATTTGCCTAAGTTGGCAATGTAAATCCGCATTTCTTCCAAGTTCCTCCACCTCCTTTTAGCGGTAATAAAAGATACCATTGTCCGTAAACAGGTAGTTTTCGCTGGTTTCCAGTTCCCGACCAATGGCAGCGTAGTCGATATGGTTCAACAGGTCTGGATGTACTTCTCCAAATATCTGTACCTCCTGCACCAGATAACGGGCGAGGGATTCCCCATCCTGCACTGGATAACAGCGTATCTGGTCTTTGTGGTCGATAAATTCCGTAAAGCTGGGAAACCACCGCTTTTGTACCACATCCATTTCATAATAGAGGGGCGTTCCCTGCATTTCCTGTATCATCCGGCAAAGGGCGTTGATTTCCCAGAGCCTTGTGTTGCCCTCCAATGGAAACGGCAGCTCATAGTCTTCAATTTCGATTTCTTCCTCACTCTGAACTCCAAGACGTTCCCTGATTTCTTCAAAATCCACAGGACAGGAAAACCATGCCCCAGGATATTCCTCAAAATCTTCATGGTAAAACCTTGTGGTGTTCAGGATGTAGATTTTCATTTCCGCAATCAGTATCACGTCCTTTCTCTGTCAGGTTTTTGGGGAGTTACGCTCCCCAAGCCCCTAGTGGACTTCCGCCATGAAGCAATCAGAGCTTGCTCCATAACGGAAGTGTAACAAGGGTTTCCTATGCACCGATAATCTTATTGAACAGTTCCAGTAAGATGTCCTTTACACCGTCCGCATTGAAGACCAGACCGACCGCTACAAGGGACACCACCAGAAAACCGATAAGTTTGGAAAATTCCCTCTTAAATCCGAGGTACAGTCCAATCACCACGATTGCCAGCAGCACAAGGGACTGGGCGTTGGATAAAAACCAGTTGTAAAGATTCTGTCCGAAATTCATAAAAGCTCCTTTCTTTCCTGTAAGATTCCTTATGTTTCAAGATTGCCGCCGTTAAAGCACCACCTCCTTTGCAGCGGCGGCTTGCTGCTTCAGGATTTTTTCGTGCTTCTCCGTCAGCTTTGCATGGGTGATGATGTCATGGACAATCTGGGTGTGGTTCATCTTATCCAGACGGAGAGCCAGCTTTAACGTGGGGGCTACCTGATGGGAGAGCCAGTGCAGGGTGCGTTCAAAGGAATAGGGTTCCGGTTTGGTTGTCAGTTTCAGGCTTCCCCTGTGTTCCCCGATAAACCACGCCCATTCCTCATTGATACGCCAGTCAGAACGGGGCTTTGCATTGTCCCTGTCCACGAACCGGACATAGCGGTTGATGATTTGAAAGGCTGTCCGTTCTGGATTGTCATGTTCTAACAGGTCACGGATGGCGTAAAAGGCACGCTCATTTTTCAGCCGGATTTCAAAGCGGTTCTTTACCTCTGCGTCTTCAATGGGAATATCGTGCTTTTTGTACTGCTCATAGTCCTTTTCGTAAATGCAGAAGTACACCTCACTTTGGAGGGAGCCGATATACAGGGTGTTCCCCATACATTCTTTTTCCTCACGCCGTACCAGTTCGCCGCTGCGGTAGCTTTTGAAGCTGCGGAAGACCGAGATACATTCCTCATTCCGGCACTTCTCTGTCAGATGGGGAATGTTCAGGATTCCCGTTTTGTCATTGATGGCGAGGTCAAGCCGCTTCATCACGCCGTCCTCCATGAGAACATCCATGAAAAACTCATACCAGCTCCGTTCCTGTGCCAGCAGATAGCTTTCAAACTGGCGGCAGCCACGCCCTTTCAGTTCCAGCAGCACCCCTTTTTCCAGTTCCGGCGATACTAGAACGAAAATATCACCCAGATAGTAATGCTCTGTGTAAGAGTAGAAGCCGTAGTCTTCATGGATAAAGTAGGGGAGCTTTAGCCGAAGCACGTCTTCCACGATATGCTTCACATCCGTAGTGGGAAAACGAATCCGCACATAGTCAAAGAGCATTTCAAGGGGATTGTCTGGATTGAAGCGTTCCAGAGCTTCCGTGATGGCTTCCTGTAATGCTTCGGATGGGTGAGCCTTGCCCGTTTCAATATCGCTCAGGTACGGACGGGTGATTCCGGCAGCTAAGGCAAGTTTCTTTTGTGAGATACCGTAAACTTCCCGTTTCTCTTTGATGTCCCGTACCCATGTTTCTTCATTCAGTGAAAATCCCTCCTGTCTAAAAAAGCGTATGTCAACTTTTAGAGCCTTGTTGACATACGCCGGATATGGGGAAAATCCCTTGTGTACCGTGGGATTCTGCCCTGTTGTTTGGTTGTTGCCTGTCGATTTGTACCCCTCTGTTAGATACGAGGGGTTTATGCTGGCGTGCCTTCCGGCACACCAGCCACAGCAGGTCAGTCCGTTTCTGCGGCTTTCGCTTCGCACGCCGCCTGCACTCCCTGCCTGCTGTCTGTGAGCTTTTTTATTTCTTTGAGGAAATCGTGTCCTTTTGGCACAAGGGGCGTATAAAATTCCGAGATAACGCTGGTTCCCACATCCACATAGCCACGCCCCTTTATCTGCTTTAGGAAGAAGTCCTTTGTGGTTTCCCCGAACATCATCCCATAGCCCATTTCCGACATCCGCCCCAGAGCCACACGGAAATTGAACTGGTCACGGATTCCGTCCCCCAGATACTTTGCGTCTGGACGCTGGCAGGCGAGAATCAGGAAAAAGCCAGCCTGCCGCCCAAGCATAACGATTTGTTTTAACTTGTTGAGGACAGCAGCATTTTCCTTTGTGCCGAGCATTTCCATAAATGCCACATATTCATCAAAGATAAGGAAATGTGCCGGAAGTCCCAAGTAAGCGTAATTTTCCCCTGTCCGGTAATTCTCCATGAGCTTCATGTCTTCGCTGCGTTTCATCATTTCTTCATAGAAACGGTCAATGCAGGCGAGCATATCTTCCTTTTTGTAGTACACATCCGGCATAACCGCCTGTAAATCCGCAAGGTCAGCGTTCTTTGGGTCTAACACGAACAGGACGGCGTTAGTGCGGAGCAGGGCTTCCATGAGGGTCAGGATGAAGTAGGTCTTTCCGCCGCCGGTTCCTCCGGCAATGAGCATATGGGGGAGCTTATCATACTCCCACCAGACATTTTCCATGAGCCGGAGCCTGCCGTCCTTTGCCTGTACGTCCTCAATGGAGATACGGTTGGCAATGGTATCATAGAGCAGGGTGTACTCCACGTAGGAATCCTTTAATTCCTTATCCGTCAGCTCACAGTACAAGCCGCTTTCCAGCTTTTTCTCCAAGTTTAAAAGCTGCTCCTGATATTTCCCCAAGGTGATTTCCACACGGATATGGAGCAAGCCCTGTTTCATCCGGTAGTAGATTTTGGGAAAGTAAGTGATGGTTTCTTTGGAACGGCTGGAAGACAAGTCCTTGAAAAAAGCGTTCTCCTTTCTCTGCTCTGATTCATACCACTTGTTTTCCAACACCATCCTTGCCAGCTTTTGGCGGTGGATGAGCTGTTTTACTTCGTCCCTGCGGTATCGCCAGAACAGAAGAACTGCTGCAAGACACACCAGCCCTGCCACGCCCATACTGAATAACAGGTAAGGGATGTTTACATCCTGTATTATCTGGGAGAGGGACACTTCCTGCCAGTTGGTTCCGGCAATCTGCCGGATATGAAACAGCAGGACAACCAGCAGGAAGACAGGGAACAGGGCGGCAAGGGCAGTATGGAACACAAGGTCTTTATCCGTGGGGCGGATACGTTTTCCACGGGGGAAAAGCTGCTTCATGGGAACAATCCTCCTTTCGCTTTTTTATGTTCCTGTTATTTTACAGGGGGAGCGTCTTTCTTCGGTGGCTGCGGATTCATGGCAGCCCCTTTTTTCAGGACAATATCCTCTGCCTTGATGTACCAGTCCACCTCTGCGTTGTAATCGAGCTCCTTTAACGGCACGCTGGCAGGGATGGAAACCTGAATCATACGCCCCTGTCCTCTGGATTTTAAGTCATAGGTACGCTCCTTGATTTCTTCTGATACCGAGCCGTCTTCATTCTGGAGGTGAACCTCACGGCGGAGGGCAGAAAATTTCAATGCCCCGAATGTTGCTTCCTTGTCAATCACGATTCCGTTTGCTAATCTCATAGTCTGATGTCCTCCTTTTCCTTACGCTTTTACCATATCGTCAGCGTGCAAAATGTAGTTGGTAAAGCCCCTTGTGCCGATTTTATAGCCCTCTGCGGTGATACGGGGATTGACGAGCTTTACACGTTCCTCAAAGTCAAAATGTTTCTCTCCGGCTTCGGCAGGGAGGATAACCACAATATCATCCGCCCTCTGTACGTCTGAATACAGGTTGAAGCTGCGGGAGAGTACCGCCATGCGTCCGTTGATTCTTCTTTGTTCTGTTTTGTCTTCTCCGGCAAATTCTTTAGGCTACAATCAATAGCGGTGTAAACGAAAAAGCAGTCTTAAACTATAGAAAAACTGCCCTTTCGTTTGCACCGCGTTTGATTTTGCCAAAGTGAACAAAGTCGCGTCCGTGTAGCCGATATGTATGGATTTTCAATTCTGGCTTTTTTTATGAATACAAGTGAGATACAAGAATTCTCTGCATTGTTACATGGTGCTTTTGCAAAATCTTGGCACGACAAATAAACCTCATTGCTGAGGCTTTTTGAAATTATTTAGTTAGTCGATTCTAAATGCGCAAAGGTATTCTCTGCTTTGGTTTTCCAAGATGACCACCACAGCATTTGCAAACAGTAACCTTGATACCATAAAGGGTTTCAAGTATCTGAGGTGTTTCCATATTTTTCAGTCGTGATAGATACTGTTTACAACCAAGAAGATTCCGACATAATGCCAGATGCTTGGTCTTGCTTCGAGTACATAGTAATCCGTAGTGTCTTATTCTAACAAATCGTTTCGGCGGTACATGCATCAGGAATCTACGGATGAATTCAACTCCGGAAATGGTGAATTCTTTCCACTTACCTTTTTCACGATAATCTTTCACATAGTATGTAACAGTATTTTCGTCCATACGGATGATGCGGTGATTACTGATAGCGATTCTATGTGTGTACTTACCAAGATAGTTAATAACAGACTGGGCACCATTGAAGGTTTTCTTGCAGTGAGGGATCCAGTCTTTTTCATAGCAGGTGTTAAGAAGCTCTTTGAAGGCATAGTGGTTGAGATATTTTACACTGCTACCATGAAACTGAAGTTTATTTTCTTCCCATAAGGTCTTAAGTTCATTCAGATATTTACCCCGGAACAACTTTGATAAAACTTTTACGGGAAGAAAGAATCCTTCACCTTTATCACGCCACTGATTTTTAGCAGTCAGACCACCACCAAGTAGAATGGCATGAATGTGAGGATGAAAGTTCATTTCAGAGCCCCAGGTATGTAATACACAGATATATCCAACCTTTGCACCCAGATGCTTCGTGTCTGCTGTTAACTCATTGATTGTAGCTGACACTGAATGATACAGTGTATCGTATAGAAGCTGTTGGTTGCTGTAGATTAGTGGATTTAATTCTTGAGGTACTGTGAATACTACATGAAAATAAGGTGCATCCAATACATCTTCACGGCGTTTATCCATCCACATTTCTTTTGGTAAAGCCTGACACATAGGACAACATCTGTTACGACAGGAATTATAATGAATCTGGATATGACCACAATCTTCACATATACTGATGTTAGCTCCATAGGCACCGGTCTTACAGTTGATGATACAGTTTGCAACCTTAGACTGCACCGGAGAAGGTGAGTATTTTTCAAGATATCCGGGATAGAATCTCAAAAAGATATCATGTACCGTTGGTTTATCCAAGAGCTTCACCTTCTTCCTTGTCAAAAGGACTGACGATGCCAAGAACTGTTTTATTGCTCAAGTGCAGATAAATTTCAGTGGATTTAGGTGAACGATGTCCAAGTAATGATTGAATATATCGAATATCAACGCCATCCTCTAAGAGATGTGTTGCAAAACTATGCCTTAGACAATGGGAATGTACATCTTTCGGTAAACCTGCTTTTTTTACGGATTTACGCATTTCCAAACCAGTAGCTGAAGGAGTAAGATATTCACCTGTCCACTGATTCGGAAAGAGAATTCCTTTCGGCTTGCCACACTTAAACCAGTACTCAGTAAGAATGTCGAGAGCTCTTTTGGATAAAATAGCATAACGAGAGGAATGTGTTTTTGAATTGCGGATATAAATCTGCATATTTGTACGGGAAATGTCCTCATAGTTAAGGTGAATTACCTCCGATACACGTAATCCGGAAGAATACATAAGTGAAAACATTGCTTTATATTTTAAGTTAGGAGTAGCATCAAGCAGTCTTTCAACCTCTTTGCGAGTCAGTACACGTGGGATAGCATAGTCATTGATGGCTCTGGGAACAAGGTTATCATCCCAAAGCTTTCCTAAAACACGCTTATAGAAAAATACCAATGATCCATTTTTATTATTAAGTGTAGATGATTTATCGCCTTTGTCCTTTAAATATAAAAGGAAATCTCTTGCGTCTTCACAAGTGAGATCTTCAGGGTGTTTGTTGATAAATTTCAGAAAATCTCTGACATTATTTTTATAAGTTCGAATGGTGCCGGGTTTCAGATTTCTAAGCTTGCCAACATCTTCGATTTTATTAATATATGATTCGTACATAAAATAACCTCCATGAAATAAATGTGGTAATAACAATAGTAATTACCCATCATGGAGGTGCATTTGCAAAATAAAACTGCTTGTGTAAGCAGCCTAAAGATGATATTCTTTTCATAGGCAGTTGTCGGGACTAAGCCCGTGTTTGAAGTTTGTTATTGGTGGTACTTTAACAATACTATCTTGGGACAATCCTGTCACTGCCTTTTTTAGAAAAAGTAAAAAGCTGCGCCACAGCCTTGGCAGGCCATCGCGCAGCGATTTTGTTCACTTCCAAGTTGCCGAATGTCTTTTCCATGTTGGGGATAACAAATTTTAATTCCATATAGATGTACCTGTCCTTTCTGAATGTTGTGTTTGATAGTTGGTTTTGGGTTCTGGTCTGGAAGCGGAGGGGAACGCTCCGGCGGTGGTGATTTCTTCGTGGTATCACATCCTTTCTGGGACTATTGAAGAAATTACAGGGTTGTGATATTATCTAGGTGTTAAAAATTAAATAGTCATGGTTAGGATTGTTAGCTTGCGTTTTTTCATGTAGCTCTGTCATGTACTCCCAACAACTTAAAAGTAGATTTCAGTGGAGATTTATAATATCAGGAGGTACGCTTATGACAATAATAACAACTGTAAAAAGCATTATGGTGGGTGACGGAATTTCTGGGAATTTTTGCTAAAATGTGCAGGGGCAATGGAAAAAATTACGGCTGGCATGACATGAAGAATCCGGGAGGGTCAAATCTCCAATTCCCATCGGGGCTGTTTTCAGCCCCATTTAATTTTGAAACAAAAAATAGACGCTCATTGTTGAACGTCTATCTTTGGATGATATTGAGGTTTGCCGGTCTATTTTATAAAATCTGAATGTACTTCGATTGCATTTTTATTGCATTTTTTATTTTTTTTCATATAGATTTTAGTGGTTGATAGTTCCTGAAAATGCCTTAAAATCAATGATTTTCACTTGTATGGCATACTGTCTGTCTGGAGTTTGAGTAAGGTAAATGTTCTCGTCCCACTAAGACCCATCCAAGTGTCCAGGTGAAAAAGAACATAAAAAACATGAAGCAGAGTCAGATGAATTTCAAAGAAATTCGTCTGGTCCTGCTTCTTTTTTTGCCTCTGTCACCCTCACAAGTATCCCATTCCCAAGCCCACCCAATCCATTCTCTTCAATCCTGAAAAAGAGCAGGAAAATAAGAAAACGGCTTGGTTTATAAGGCTTAGATGGGATTGCTGAATGGAACAGAAGAGGCCTGGAGGCACAGAGACAGGCGCAGATGAAAAAGGATCAAAGGGACTTGAATAAAAAGCCCCCGCACAGGTGATTAACAAACCGCCTATGTGGGGGAAAACTCGTTTATGGATTATAATTCAGTTTTTACGAAGATATCGTAGATTGCCCGGATCGCCGGCTCAAAATCATCATTTGTAACGCCGATGATGATGTTCAGTTCACTGGATCCCTGGTCGATCATCTTGACATTGATATTTTTGTGTGCCAGTGCGGAGAAGATTCTGCCTGCAGTGCCGCGGGTGGACTTCATGCCACGGCCTACGACAGCGATCAATGCCAGGTCGGATTCGATGTCAATGGCGTCGGGATTGGCCAGTCTGTGGATGCCTGCCACTACCTTCTGTTCCTTGTGCATGAACTCATCCTGATGTACGAATACCGTCATGGT
>OHNL01000282.1_pt1 | contig 19243 bp, 27 predicted proteins | sample 1569591 | NCBI WGS metagenome assembly OHNL01 (sample SAMEA3879555, study PRJEB24766) | human gut metagenome | biome: human-associated habitat; feature: feces | place: USA | collected 1985/1987
TTGTAGACGCTCCGGAAACGTGCTTCCTAAAGGAAACTACGGAAAAAGAGCAGGCAGAACATCCCTTTGGCTCTGTTCGGTATGTGTATTCTGTGATCGTAAGCCCGTTTGAAAAGGACATACGAAATTGTAGCAGTTGATGATAAGAAAGCAGAAATAATGAAAAAACAATAAAGGATGGTCGAAAAAAATGATTTGCCCAGAATGCGGAACGGATTTTTGTGAGAAATCTGTCAATCAGATCTATTGTTCGCCAAAATGCGGCGAGCGTTATCGAAAAAAGCACCCAATGGAAGTACGTTTCCCATCCGTCGCATTTTACTGTGCTAAATGTGGTAAGGCGGTTGTTACGGATGGAAAGCGGGATAAGCGGACAAGATTCTGCTGCCAAGAATGCGAACGAAGATACTGGAGACATCCACCAACCGAACACAGTGCATTACGGACAATGCCAGAACGATTGACGGAATGGTATGAAAAGAAAGGATCGGATTGATGAAAAAGCAAATTGCAAAATGCATCAAAGAGATTTCGTCTGGTGCATATTCTCCACAAGTTGTATTTTTTGATTGGATGCAGTGCTTAGCGTTGTCGATCAGCAACACTTGCACACTGATTCACAACGACTTATGGAAAAAACGAGAAGAACAGTATTTGTCAACGATTCGCAAATACGATGAAGAAGCCCGTTACAAAATGTCTGACATGGTTGGAATGCTTACTGCTACATACGAAGATACAGGGCTGAGTGACGTCCTCGGAGAAGTCTATATGGAAAGTGTTGGCGGAAACAAAAACACAGGGCAGTTTTTTACACCATACCATGTTAGCTTAGCGTGTGCAGAGCTTGTTGTTCCAAAAAACATCAACGATGATCGGATACCGCTGCATGAGCCTTCATGCGGCAGCGGCGGAATGGTTGTCGCTACTGCACAGGTTTTGCAAAAAAGAGGGATCAACTATCAAAAAACTTTGGATGTGGTTTGTCAGGATTTGGACTGGTCAGCAGTCTATATGTGCTATGTGCAGCTGAGCTTGCTTGGAATAAAAGCAATCGTTGTACAGGGTGACACATTGGCAGAGCCATATAAAAAAGGCTATCCAAAAGAACGGGTGTTTTACACGCCTGCGAAAAGAGGACTTTTGAAAAGGAGAAATGAAAAATGGGAAAACTGGTCGAACATCTGATGCCCTGTGCAATTTGTGGGGCTGTGCCGAAAATCAATGACATTTACGACATAGATCCGGAAAAAGCAGAACACTGCTACAAGCTGTTTTGCTCTGAAAATGGGGTACACAACAGCACCGGAGAATGGTTTGCAAACAAGTACAAGGCTTGTCAGGACTGGAACAGACGGCAGCAAGCTCTTGAAGAAAAAGAGAAAACATTCGGCGACAATCTGAAACCTTGTCCGTTCTGCGGTCGAAAAATGCGGTTTCATAACGATGTGCGGTTAGACAGGAACGGCAAGCGGAGAAATTATTTGTATTTCCTGCATGAAGATTACGACATAAATAAAGAGGAATCCTGCATTCTGGATGATATTTGTATGCCGTTTTCTATTGGAGCAGGCGATGCATGCCTTGAATCAGGCTGTATCGGCGAATATGCAACAAGATGGAACAAACGTGCTTACGATGAAAATCCAATGCATGAAATCAAACAGACGTTGCTTGGAACGATTCAGCCGCTGGAACGAACCGTGGAACTGCTCGAACAGCGAAACAAGATGCTGGAGCAGATGCTGAAAAAAGTGGCAGATGATGCAGAGGGGCTTTTTATGGGATTTGCGGGATATAATCCGTATGAAAAACGTTTAAAACACGAAGACTGTGAAGCACGTGAATACTGTGACTACTGCGACAGGGATTGTGATTGTGACGGACAATGCAAATGGCGGTATAAGGACGATGTGGAAAAGCTGCTGGGAGAGGTGAAATAAAAATGTATGTAGAAATTCCGGAGAATTTGACCGAACGCACTGTAATCTTGGAATTTGGTGCAGATGCGTACAGATTTTACCAAAACAGAATCGAAGAAAGAAAGCGGGACGGGAAAATCTATTACAATCCGCTGAAGACAATCTATATTTGGGCAGCACAAGACCGGAAATATCATCAAGGATATTGGTCAACATGGTTTGGCTATAACAAAGGTAAAAAGCGTAAAAATCACGGGAGAAGTTAAGCAAAATGAAAGCAAAAATGGGATTGCATGATGCACTTGAAGCTCTTCGTATTGAAGAACGCACACGCACTGGAAGAAAAATACACGTAAAATGGACGCTTGCGGCTGAAAAAGCTGCAATTCCGGGAGATTATATTGTAACCTATCATTATTGGTGGAATGATGAAGAATGGTCTGTCTTTTCTGGATTTGCAACATTTACACACCGTGGAACGTGGGTAATACGCGGGTATGATGCATGGGATGGTTGCTATTTGGATAAGTATCCGCTCGAAGTTTCTTCTGGAAAGTTGGAAAGCGGAAGGCGTGTTGATGTAATTGCGTACATTCCAATGTTCAAGCCTTATTCTAATCGTCTTGACAAGTTGAAAAAGGAAGTTAAAAAATTGAAGAAACAGTACGGGCTGGAATGAAAGAGAAAGGAAGAAAACCTATGAAAGCCAAATCGAGATTGAAACCTTGCCCATTCTGTGGCAATAAGAACGTAAAGCAGGTGACAGCACCTTTGAGAGGTACACAGATGTTTATCTGTAACGTATGCGGTGCGGATGTTTGCTTTTATGGAGCGGAATATGATGTGAAAGCAAGAATTGCATGGAATCGGAGAAGTGAAACGGAGGAATCAAAATGAACGACATTGAGAAGAAAATAGAAACCCTGAAAGCGGAATTTTTGGTGAAGCTGGAGGCGTTGGAGAAAGAAGTAGAGATGCAGAAGAAGCAGGAAGAACCGAAGCCGTGGAAGCCGGAATATCAACATGGGTATTTCGCAATTGAGGGTACTGCTTTTAAAGTCGAACGGTATACCAATTTTGAAGATGATATCGACAAACTTACCATTTCATCCGGCAACTGCTTTCCGGCAAGGGAACGTGCCGAACAAGTCGCAGATAAAATGCGGTTGCTGTTACGACTGGAGCAGCTGCATGATATGCTCTGTCCGGATTATGTGCCGGATTTTGGAAGCGGAGAAGCAACGTATTGCCTTTATTATGATTACAGTAGCAGCCACTGGGCTGCTGAAGGTTGGTATGATTGCAATTGTCGCGTTAATGGTCCTTATTTCGACACCCTCGAAAACGCCGAAAAAGCAGCGGAAATCCTGAACAAAGAGATGAGGGAATCCAAATGAAGAACCCAGCCTTACAACGAAAGAACCTGTACAACAAGCACGAGGTCGAGTATAGCCACAGAATGGCGATTTATCAGGGCATGGCGATGGTATTTGTGGCATTGGAATGGCACTATGGCTGGAAAGAGAAACGGCTTCAGCGGCTGTTTGACAACGTGCAGTCCATTGCTGAAATACCGCCGATTTTTGGCAAGTCGCCAGACGTGTTGGAACAGATGCAACATTTTAAGCAGGATTATCAGATTGACTTCACAAAGATTCGACTGAAAACAAAGGAGAAATGAGGATGACAAAAGAAGACCTGAAACAATGCAACGCAAAATGGAAAGAACTGCATCAAATCGAAACGCTGGTGCAAACACTTCGAGCGGATGCACGCAGCACAAAGGCGGTTTGTTATAACCATGAGCCAAAGAGCAAGGGAGAGGCAACCGCAGCGGTACAGACATATGTGGAACGTCTGGAAGAACTGTCAAACCGATATGAACAAGTAAAAGAGAACCTGATGAAAGATGTCCAACGAGTAGAACAAGGAATCGCCGAACTGCCGCCGGATTTACGGGTATTGATGCGGTATCGGTACATCATGGGCTTTAGCTGGGAGAAAATCGCAGAAACAATGCATATTTCTGTTGGGACGTTTCATAACTGGCATAGAAAAGCGTTGACTTTATTAAAATTGAATTGAATTGAAATGTCAACCTGTGCTATAATGGTAATATCGAAAAATGAAATCCGGATGGGAGAACTTCCTGTCCGGATTTTTTATACCTGAAAAACGGAGGGAGGGAGATGAAACAAAATGAAACAAAAACAGAACGTAACATCATAGATGCACGCATGGCAATTGCCGCGGAATTGCTTGCAAATCCGGACTTCTCTGGCACGAAAGAAGAGATTGCAAGAGAAGCCGGTGTTTCACGGGCTACGCTCTACCGCTGGCTGAGGAATCCGGACTTTGTTGCTCTGGTGAATCAGCTGGTTGCTCAGTACGCAGATGCAGAACTTGCAATGGTTTGGAAATCGCTCTGCAAACAGATTCAAGCTGGAAATCTACAGGCAATCCGCTTATACTTTGAATTGCGAGAACGTGGCAAACAGACCGCATCCAATCAGTTGCAAGACCAAACATCCAAACTTTATGAAACATTAGGAGCAGACGATGAAACCAATTACGAAACTTTCGCCGAAGCAGAAACTGGTGCTGAAATGGGCACATCTGACCAAGTTCAAAAATCGGAAAGCAATCATCTGTGACGGGTCAGTGCGTTCCGGCAAAACCGTTTCTATGATTCTGGGCTTTGTACATTGGGCGATGCGATTTTTTGACGGGAAAAATTTCGGAATCTGCGGAAAGACCATCAGCAGCACAGAACGCAATATCATCCTGCCGCTGCTGAATATGCCGGACATTACCGACTATTATTCTTTACAATACATTCGTGGGGAAAATAAGCGGATTATCATCCGAAGCGGAAGCCACACCAATACATTCTTCATCTTCGGCGGCAAAGACGAAAGCAGTTATACACTGGTACAGGGCATCACATTAAGTGGTGTCCTTTTTGATGAAGTGGCGTTGATGCCGAAGTCATTTGTGGATCAGGCAGTTGCAAGAACGCTGTCAGAGCCAGAAGCCCGATATTGGTTCAACTGCAATCCGGAATCGGCGGAACATTGGTTCTATAAAGAGTGGATTTGCAACACCCGTCAGAAAAAGGCGTTGCACTTACATTTCACGATGCAGGACAACCCCATTCTGTCACCAGAGCAAATTGCAGATGCAGAACGGTTGTATACCGGAGTCTTTTATAATCGCTATATCAAAGGGCTGTGGTGCGTTGCAGAAGGGCTGATTTACCCGATGTTTGACAAGGCGGTGCATGTCAAATCTTTGCCGCATCCGCAGGGAGAATGGTATGTTTCCGTTGACTACGGCACACTAAACGCCTTTTCTGCAGGGCTGTGGTGCTATGATGGAACAACTGCCTATCGGGTCGCTGAGTATTATTACAGCGGCAGAGAACAAAAGCGACAGCGTACCAATACGCAATATTTGCAGAGCATTCAGCAGTTGACCGCTGGGAAGTCCATTTCGGCAGTCATTGTTGACCCGTCTGCTGCCAGCTTTATTGCAGAACTGCGGCAGGCAGGCTTTTTGGTGCGAAAAGGAAAAAATGATGTGGTCGAGGGCATCCGGCGAACGGCGGCTGCTCTGGAACAAGGAAAGCTGCTGTTTTCTCCGGATTGCAAAAACAGCTTTCGGGAGTTCGCCCTTTATCGCTGGGACGAATCCAGCAGCCAAGATCGCCCCATTAAAGAAAATGACCATGCCATGGATGACATCCGTTATTTTGTATCCACCATCCTGCGAGAGCAGCCAAAACCAACCAGAGTTGGAAAATTTTAACCGGAAAGAAGGAACATGATGTATCGGCGACCTTTTTACTACATCCAGTCCCCTGATGAACCAATGACCATCGAAAAGCTGCAATACTGGTTACAGCAACACACAGTGGACTGCAAACGGCTGCAATATCTGAAAGATTTGTACGAGGGACGGCATCCCATTCAGCTGCAGCCAAAGAAAGAACCGTGGAAGCCGGACAACCGCATTATCTGCAACTTTGCAAAATACATTGTCGATACCTTCAACGGCTACTTCATCGGGATTCCTGTCAAAACCATGCACCCAGATGCAGCCGTTGCAGAAACATTGGAAGCCATTCAGCAGTACAATGACCAAGACGACAGCAACTATGAACTTGCAAAATATTGCAGCATTTACGGGAACGGGTTTGAATTGCTTTACACAGACGAAACCGCCCACATCTGCACAACCTATCTTTCCCCGCTGGAATGCTTTGTTGTCTATGATGATTCCGTTGCAAGAAAACCTTTGTACGGGGTGCGATACTACCGGACAACGGATAACATCCTGATGGGCAGTGTTTACAGCCAAACGGAAGAAATTCCGTTCTCAGATGCGGGGGACGGACTGCGGTTTGATGACCCGAAGCCGCATTACTTCGGCGGCGTTCCGCTGATTGAATATATTGAAAATGAAGAGCGGCAGGGAGCATTTGAACAGGTGGAAAGTGCTATCACGGCGTATGAAAAGGCAATCTCAGAAAAAGCCAACGATGTGGATTACTTTGCGGATGCGTATTTGCTGCTGATGGGGCTGCAGGTGGACGAAGAAAATCTGCATACCATTCGCAGCGACCGTGTGATTCACGTGCCGCCGATGGATGCGGACGATATAAACGCCATTCGGGTCGAATTCCTGCAAAAGCCTGCCGCGGACGCTACGCAGGAAAACTTGCTGAACCGGCTGGAAGACCAGATTTTTGCACAGTCCATGGTTGCAAATATTTCGGATGAATCCTTCGGCAGCAGTTCCGGCAAGGCGTTGGCGTACAAACTACAGCCGATGAAAAACCAAGCAGCTGCAAAAAGCCGAAAGTTTGCCAGTGCCATGAATCAGCGTTGGCGACTGATTGCCGCCCATCCAGCCAGCAAACTGGCGACTGATGACTGGATGCAAATTACTTACCGCTTTACGCAAAACGCCCCGAAGAACCTGCTGGAGGAAGCCCAGACTGCTGCACAGATGGCAGGGATCACATCCAAGGAAACACAGCTTTCTGTCATTTCTGCGGTGGATGACCCACAGACAGAACTGGAGAAAATCGACTTGGAGAACGGCGGTGAGGCGGTGGATACGTTGCAGGCAGAGCGGGTGACAGGCGATGCAGAGTGACACCTACTGGAGCAAGCGGCTGCAAGAATTGGATGTATCTTTAAGCAAAGATGAAAAGCAGCTCTTCTCGGAGTTGTCGAAATACTATGAACAGGAATATGCAGCACTGGACAAAGAAATCGCAGCGTACTATGCCAAATATGGCGAAGAAAATGTGATTGCATTCCGCACATTGCTGCTAGAATTACCGGATGCAGACAAGCAACTGCTGCTGCAAAACATGGATGAATTTGCAAAGCAATACCCAGAGTTTGCCGACCTGCTCCCCGTTCGAGAAAGCATTTACAAACTGAACCGCTTGGAAGGTTTGCAGACTTCCATCGTATTGCAGCAGTTGAAAATCGGAGCGATTGAGCAAGCGAAATTTCGAGAACACTTTGAGAAACAGGCGTTGAAATATGCAAACTATGCAGCGGAGCAGTTGGGATTCGGGACGAATTTTTACCGGATTGACAGCGAGATGCTGCAAGTTGTGATTGGGAATCCTTGGTGCAATGGCAAAGATTTTTCTGAGCGAATCTGGGCAAACCGAGAAGCCTTAGCACAGACTTTACAAAACGAGATTGCAAACGGTCTGATTCGTGGTGAAGATTACAAAACCATGTCAAGAATCTTGCAACAAAAGTTTGAAAATACGTCCCAGAAGCAAGCAGAACGGCTGGTTTTTACAGAAGATACCTACTTATCCAATGAAGCGAAAATTCGACCATTTGAACGGAATGCAGCTTATACGCATTATGAATATCTCTGCGTAGAAGACCATCGAACCTGTGAAACTTGTCGAGCATTGAGTGGACAGACTTTCAAAATCAGCAAACGGAACGCTGGCTTGAATTTTCCACCCATGCACCCGTGGTGCAGATGCACCGTTATGCCGGTGGTGGAGGATTTGGAGACGATAAAGGGACGGTTGACTTCTGGCGGGGATGATGGTATAATAAATATAACAAGTGAGCAGCTTGAAAAAGAAAAGAACTGGTTGACGACTACTGATGAAACCGGCAGAATAGACCTAGAGAATTTCAAACAAGCGTTAAAACACGGATATGTCAACACGAAAATTGTCGCTTCTCAGCAGCAAAAGCATCAAAACACAAAGGCATGGAAAAACCAAGTAAAGCAAGCTTTGCAATCGGGTGGAAGGCTAACACCGAAAAGCAGGCTCTTCAACAATGTTAATCCGCAAGAAATTGTCGATAAATATGGCGGAACTGGAATATTGAGTACAAGTAAGAAAAATATGTGTGCCGATGAATATATTACATTACCATGCATTGTTGGTAAAACGTTTGATAGAGTGTGCGGAAAGTATATAAATACACATAGGGTGCAGATTAAATACACAAAAAGCGGAACGCATGTTTTCCCAGTGAAGGAGAGTGAGAGCTTTGAAATGGGAAATGAGAAAAATTGATCAATTAGAATTTCAAAAAGCAAGGGTATTTTGCCAAGACGGTACTATGTACACTGGAAGAGGAGACTGCGTTTGTGATGCATCAAACGGAACCGGTGAAGAAATAGAAGGAATTTTATTTTTGACTGACAAAGGAGAATACATCACTTTGAGAGAAGATGAAATTGAACGGATTGAAATACTAGATTAAAGCGTACCGCTGTTGACGCATATAAAAAGTTTGAAAATTTTGTTGTAAAATAAGCCACAATCCATTATTCTAAAAAAGGTGTACATATTGTTCCAGCAAAACCGGAGGGATAAGAATGAAACTATCAAAGTTTTACAATTGTAAACGATTAAAAATTGTAACACCAGACGATAAAACGTTTACGGGAACTATGGTTGACTATTTTTCAGGATATGAAGAAGATGGCGTGCCGGAATCGATTACTATTCGACCGGAATTTGGAACTCTTGCTGGGAAGCTTGTTGAATTTGAAGAAAAAGACATAAAGTCTATAGAAATTCTGGATGAGGAGTGAAAAATCAATGTCAAAAAATGATATGGAAGTCATTATGGGCAAGATTTTGAAGTACCTATATGAGTGCTTGAAAACCGGACATGAACCAGATACCGCTGAAATTTCTTGCGATTGCAAGCTTTTCAGCATTCCCTATGATTACTGGTTTGTAATTATGAAGGAACTAATCGAAGGGGAGTATGTTTCTGGATTGAAGCTGGTTACTGCAAAAGATATGTGTCAAATTCTGCCTGTTGGAAATTTTGCAATCACCAAAAAAGGGCGGGATTTTTTAGCAGAAAGAGAAGACAAGCTGAAGAAATTTTTCGACAGCCCGTTTCTTTCTATACTCGGCTCTATTGTTGGATTTACTTTGGATAGATGATTTTATACCAATTTAATAATAAAACCAAGCATCGGGCAACCGGTGCTTTTTTCATACCCAAAATACGAAAGGAGCAATCTTATGCAGCTTCTCTTTTTTCATGCGGACTACTGCCCACCCTGCAAGCAAATGCAGCCAGTGGCGGAGCAGTTTTCCATAGAAACCGGCATTCCCTTGTACCAATTCCGCTGCAATGACGGATACGATGGGAACGCTCTTGCAAGACAACATCATGCCAAACGGCTTCCCTGCCTGATTCTGCTGGGCGATGACGGTTTGGAACGAACACGAACCGAAGCCCTGCACACACTGGAAACGCTGCATACAGCGTTTGACAAATACTTGAATGGAGGTAATACAGAATGAGCGAAGAAACCAAAGGCACAACGGCAACCGAACCGGAAGCAGCAGAGCCACAGAACGAACCAACACAACCGGCGGAAGCCCTGACCGCAGAAGCCGTTTCGCAGATGATTGCGGAAGCATTCCAAGGCTTTGAACAGCGGCAGTCAGAAGCAAAGAAACTGGCAGAAATGACCGACCAGCAGCGAGCAGAAACGGAGCGGGATTCCTACAAGCAGCAGCTTCAAGCCCTGCAAAAGCAGGTGGAAGCGGCACAGATGCAGAAAACCGCACGGGAAATGCTATCCGAAAAAGGCATTCATTTGCCGGATTCTCTGGTAGCTGCCGTGGTTGCAGAGGACGCAAAGACCACCAAAACACAGGTGGAAGCTTTTGCAACGCTGTTTACAGAAGCGGTAGAAAACGCCGTCAAGGAACGCTTAAAGGGCGAACCGCCCAAGACCGGAGCGTCAGGACGCATGACGAAAGAACAGATTTTCGCCATTCCTGATGAAGGAAAACGGTTACAGGCGATTCGGGACAACATGAATTTATTTGAGTAAAGGAGTTAATTTATTATGGCAGTACAAGCAAATACCAATTTGACCACCGATTTTGCCAAGGCACAGTCGATTGATTTTACCAATCGCTTTGTCGATGGCATCCAGAAATTGCAGGAACTTCTCGGCATTACCAGACGTACGGCAATGGCGAACGGTTCTATCATCAAAGTATACAAAAACAAGGTAACCATGGCGAATGGAGACGTTGCAGAAGGCGACTTGATTCCGCTGTCCAAGGTGGAAGTAGAGCTGGCAAATACCTATGAACTGGCTTACAAGAAGTACCGGAAGGCAGTAACGCTGGAAGCCATCCAACGCAGCGGCTTTGACCTTGCGGTTTCGCAGGCAGACAATGAGTTGTTGAAACAGATTCAGAGCAACATTCGCTCCTCTTTGGTGACGTTTTTGGCAACTGGTACTGGTACAGCAACCGGCACTGGCTTTCAAGCCGCCGTAGCAGATGCTTGGGGAAAGTTGCAGGTACTCTTTGAGAATGATGCAACCGATGGCGTGATTGTGATTGCAAATCCGCAGGATATTTCAAAATATCTTGGGGAGCAGACCAACATTACCACGCAGACTGCTTTTGGCATGACGTATTTCCAGACATTTTTGGATGTCAAAGTCATGTCTAACTCCAGTGTTCCGGCAGGAACATTCTATGCAACCGTTGCCGATAACCTGAATCTGGCATATCCGGCAATCTCCGGTGGGGAAATCAACAAGGCATTCAGCTTTACAACAGATGCAACGGGACTGGTTGGCATTACCCACACCGCAGATTATACGCGTGCAAACTATGAGACCACGATTTTAACGGGGTCTGTACTGTTTGCAGAACGGCTGGATGGTGTCATTGTTGGCACGATTGCGACTGGAGCGTAAGCATGACACTGCTGGAGCGGGTACAGATTCGCTTGCAGGATGAACCGAAAGCGGAGAACACACCGCAACTGCTGGAACTTTGCGATATTGCAAGCTTGCGAATCTGCTTGCGAGTGCGAGAAACAACGCTGCCGGAAATGTTAGAACCGATTGCAGCGGAAGTCGTGGTCAAGCTGTTTCGACGTTGGAATTATGAGGGCATTCGTTCTGAAGGAGCGGATACAATTTCCACTACGTTTGTGGAAGATGTTCTGGCGGAATACGAAGATGAGTTTACCGCTTATCGAGAAACCAAGGCGGCGGAAAACGGCAGCGGCACGGTTCATTTTTTGTGATAGGAGGCAGCAACCATGCACTATTTCCCCATTCATCTCTTAAAAGCCATCCAGACCGGAACAGATATTTTAGGCAATCCTATTACTACATTACAAGAGCCTTGTGCAGCTTGTAATGGGTATACAGGACGATTCACAGAATGGACGGCAGAGGATGCGGAGCTAGTCGGGCGAGATGTTACCCAAACGCAGCGAAAACTGTTGACAGATGCTCCACTGGCACGCTGTAAAGAAGCAGATGTGGTGCGTGCTGGTTCGGAAGACTATCGGATTACTTCCATCAAAGATTTGCATGGGCGGTGGCGGATGTTGTATCTGGAACGATGGTATCAAACCCTCCCAGAACGGAGATGCACAACATGAAAATAAAAATCATTCTAAACGGAACAGAAGAGTTAGTTGCTGCACTGGAGCAAAAATCAAAATCGGATTTCGTTGCAGTTTGTAACCGAACCGTTGGCTTGCTGACACGGGAAGCAACGAGAAACACGCCTGCCGATACAGGAAAGCTGCGGCAGAGCATCCGAACTGAATTGCCGAAAGAATCGGATACTACCATCAATGGAGCGGTCGGCTACACGCTGCACTATGCACCGCATGTGGAATATGGGCATCGGCAGCAGCCGGGGCGATTTGTTCCACAGATTGGGAAACGACTGAAAGCCTCCTATGTTCCAGGGAAGCGATTTTTGCAGCGTTCTGTAGAAGCCGTTCACCCTCAATTTGAACAGATGCTAAAAGATGAGCTAAAGGAGGACTGAGGTCAGAATGATGCTGCGAAAAGCCGGCTTTGCAGAAATTGCTGCTGCCGTACTGCAAAATCTACGGAAAAATACCGGTTATGCTTGTTATGATGCTGTGGAGAAGGACACCCCTTCTCCATTTCTATTTGTAGAGGTGGTCGGAAAACGGGATGCGTCCAGTAAAACGATGTTCAAGGAAATTTTTACCGTACAGATTCATGCAATTGCTACACCGAGCGATGCCAGAACAGAAATTTACAGCATGATACAGTCGGTAGAAGAATCGTTGACGGAATCCCTGACACTGCCGGATGGGATTACACTGGTGCTGCAAACAGAAACTGGCGTGCAATCTCTGCAACAAGACGAAACAAACGAATATCATGCTGTGATTTCCTATGAAATCATGGTGAGCTATGGATTGAAATGTAAGATTTAGGAGGAAATACGATGCCAAGTTATGATAACAATTTTTATTGTGATTTTTCAGAAGATGCGGCAAAAGCCGGGAAGGACATTCTGCTTTGCATCTACAACGCAGACGGTTCTAAGCTGCTTGCAATTTCAGGGCAGCAGAATTTGACCATTAACCGCAGTGCTGACACGGTGGAAGTGTCCAGCAAGGATACGACTGGGGGCTGGAAAAAGCAAATTCCAGGCATGAAAGAATGGTCGATTGACAACGATGGCATTTATATTCTGAATGCAGAATCGCACAAGCTGCTTGGGCAATATTTTGAGAACGGCGATATGGTCTGCTTGAAGGTCATTGATGCCAAGGAGAAAAAGCCGCTGTTTGGCGGTCTGGCTTGCATTACAGACTATTCGCTGGAAGCTCCATACGATGACAGCATGACCTATTCTTTGAGCTTTTCTGGCAACGGTGCTTTAACAGACTTAACAAATCTCTCCACGGAAGATGCTACAAAGGTAACGGATATGCCGGAAGATTTGACAACGGAATAAGGAGGAACTTATGCAAACCTATTTTATCAAAGACAAAGAATATCACTTGCATTACACCATCGGCAGAATGGAGCAGTTGGAAAAGATACTTGGAAATGCCATTACTGGCGTGATGGTTTCCATCACAAATGGAAAATATCCAACCATTTCCGAACTCTGCACGCTGTTTGCTTACGGCTTGTCAGATGACCGAGGGGACTATGCTCCTATCAAGAAGGCTCTGGAATTTGCCCAGCAGCAGGTACAGGATGTTGGATATGGTACACTGTTTACAGCAACGCTGGAACAGATTCAGGAGGACTGCGGTTTTTTATTCCGGTAAGGCTGGTTGAATGGGAATATTTTCCGACCAGTAAAGAAAAGCCTGACCTAGAAGCGGAACAGTTCCGAAAAAGCCAAGATTTCGCTTTTTTTGCGGTACAATTCGGCTATTCCAAAGCAGATTACAACGCCCTGACCGAAACGGAACGGGCGTTGATTTTAAAAGCGTATGAAAACAAAGTCGTAGCAGATACCAACCTTTTGGCAGGTGCGGTTCTAAATGCAGTTTCCAATGCGTTCCGGAAAAAGGGTAAAAAGCCGCAGAAGCTCTGGAAAAAGCAGCCGAAGCATACCAACAAAGAACGACAGCAACAGCTCGTGCAGCAGGTTCTGGAAGCCGATGCAGCACAAGGAACGGCATGGGTAGAAGCGATTTACAAAGCAAACGGGCGGAAACGAAAGAAGGTGTCGTGATTGGAGTTTTATGGTATCGAGGAACGAAAAACCGGAATTCGGTGGATTCAATCCCATCAATTACAATATATCAGTGCAGAACAGCCTTATGCAGAAGCGAACGTTGGCATCTACACTGGAAGAACCAATGGTGGCTATGGATTGGGGCTATATTGGACGGATTTTTCTGCCACTGCCCCAGAAGTAGAAACATTTACCGTAGATATTCCAGGGCGAAACGGGTTACTGGATTATTCTGAAGCTTTGACTGGCTCTCCGGTTTACAAGAATGCAACGCTATCTGCAACATTCGTGGCAGCTTGTACGATGGCAGAATGGCACAAGCTCTATCAAAACATCCGGCAAGAGTTGCACGGGCAAGTTTGTACCATTGTTGCAGACAGCAATTCCAGCTATGCCTATCGTGGACGCTGCACCGTAGATTCCACCATGGAAGATGCCAAGCATGCTGTTTTCACCATTTCCGCCGATATAGAGCCGTATTGCTATGATAATTTTCCATTGCAAAAGGGATTCCTTTGGGATGCGACCGATTTTTCCGGAAGCCTTCCGGATGCACTGACACTGAGCGAATCTGGAGAAATTACAGAAACACTGTATGCTCCGAATGGCAGGGTTGGTGGACTTTATGGAGAGGTTACAGTCATTGCAGAATTTCCTTGCACGGTAACCATCAACGGAACTGCTAAAGAAATCGAAGAAGCAAACGGGAAAGCGGTGTTTTCTATCAGCTCTTATTTACAGCACAACAGCAGCGTTACGGTTACAATCACCGGAGGCACTGCCAGAAGCCAAATTGCAATTCTATGCAGATGCAGGAGGTTGTTATAATGTATACAGCCTATTACTTTCCATTTGAAAATTGCAGGGACGGAATTATTCCGAGATTGCCACTGTTTGACCCGAAAAATGGCTATTTTCTGAAAGATGCGGTTTTGAAAACGAGTGCAACAAAAGCAGGCGAATTTACTTTTACGATTCCAGTAGACGATGAACGAGCACTACAGGTTTTACAGTGCTGGGTTACTGTCGTATCTGATAATGTGCGGCGGCACGATGAAGACACTGTGGGTGAAAATGTGATATGGGTTGGACGACCGACACAAGTAGAGCGGGATTTGTATGGGAATCGAACATACACCTGCGAAGGCGTTCTGGGAATGCTAAATGATACGGTATGCGTTGCAAAGCCATATCCCTCTATTTATAACAGTATCCCAGATTTTATCAATTTTCTTGTATTCTCCCTCTGGACGGATTATCAATGCTATACAGCAGCAGTAGATGCAAACACAGATGCAAGCACCGTGTTCCGAAACGGAACATGGTACAGCTATGACGGCAAAAAAATTCTCTACAAAGAAACGAAAATTCCGGAGGGTTCAAAAGTTTGCGTCCCGCAGGTGGACTACAATAACGGATATTATCTGAGTAGCGTGGTCTATGAAGATTCTGCCTGCAAAACAAAAGTTTTGAAACCAGATGGCAACGGATTTTACTACATAGACAACATTTCTTTTGTACGATATTGGACACAAGCAGAAACAGCAATGGAGCTATTACAGTCTCGAATTATCGACTATTTTGGCGGCAATTTTCAAGCAGAAGTTGTAGACCCATACACGCAAAAAGAACCACTGACAGACGTTCTGCACACTGGCTGCATTCGGTACGCTTATCGAGACCCAAGCAATCATACAATTAAGACACAAAAGCTGGAACTTGGCGGCAATATCACAGATGTTTCTTCTTCTTATATAGCAGAAGATTTTTATACTGGAATTGTTCCAGTGTCGAGTTCTAATGCGGATAACACTACTGGAGAATCGGACGCTACGGAAACAATGATTTATCCAGAGGTGACGGAATCCGACTTCGATAGTGATGGCAACCGAAACATAGATATAAAGCCATACGCAGCATTCAGTTTTTATGGTGGAAATGATACGGAAATTACACCGAGCAATCTCGTTGTTTGGTTCACCGGCGGGAAGTTCGGAGATTATTATATGTCAAATCGTGAATATCCAGCATCACGAGCTTTCAATCAATATTTGCTGAACAAATACGGACCAATTGTCCGAAAAGTGAACTTCTCGTTTAGCGAGAATAACCCAGATAAATATACCAAACGAGAAGCCGTGGTTGCCCATGTACTGGCGTTGGAAGAACCCAAAGCAACTTTTTCCGTATCCGCAGTAGATTTGGGACTAGTGGAAGATGGTGTGGAGTGCTTGCAGGCTGGTTTTCAAGTGGAAGTGGTTTATACGCCACTTGGGATTGACGAACGGATGACGATTGAAGAATTGGAAATCCATCTGGATGACCCAACGCAGTGCAAGGTAACACTGAACGGCTCTTTGGATTCGATTGCAAAAATAGTAGCGAGGGGGTGAGTGTATGGCAGATTATACGCTGTCTGCGAAAATTACAGCGGACATCAAAGGTTTTGTAAGCAATATCAATACCGTAACAAAAAAAGCGGAAAGCATGGCAGAAAAGCTTAGCAGCAGCATGCAACCTGTGAAAACGGCAGCAGCATCCGCAAAGGAAGATATTGCCGCTCTTGCTGATGGATTTCAACAATGGACAGCAGCATCTCCTACTATTCAAAAAATAAAAACGCAAATAGAGCAGATGATGCAAGCATTCCAAAACAGTGCTGCCGGAACTGCTTTGCAAAATCTGGAAACGAAAATGAAAGAGCTGATTTCGCCAATTCAGTCTGCTGCATCTCAGATGAAGTCACTAGCAGAAGCGGCAAAAGACAAGGCTCTTGGAATCTTATCTTCAACAGCAGAAAAGGCGAAAACGGGAATAGAAGCTCTCAAAAATTCCATTCAGCGAACAGTTTCTGAATCCAAGACATTCCAGACTATTTCTGCAGAAATTAACGCCATTAAGCCGTTTGCATCTGCGGTAGCCGGAACTGTGGAGCACGTGTTCCAATCTGCATTTTCTGCGATTCAATCGGCGGCTTCTAAAGTACCTGATGCGATAAAAAGCATTGTTTCTACTGCCAAAAGCACATTAAATACCATCTCTGACCTTTCCGATAAGGCAAGTAAGGCGTTGGAATCTGTTGGAAAATCGGCAGAATCCATTGGCAGCGGATTGCAATCGGCTGGAGATAATCTGAGCAGCCTTGGCGGAAAAATTACCGCCGTAGAAACGGCAGCCGCTGGATTGGCAACAGTTGGACTAAAAAAAGCAACGGATTCTGCGATTGACTTTGACACGCAAATGCGAAAAGTTGGAGCAATTTCCAGTTCAACGGATGAAGAACTGCAAGCCCTTCGGGGATCTGCATTGGAACTGGGTGCAAGCACTTCACTTTCCAGCTCCGAAGTAGCAGAAGCCATGACAGAAATGGCAGCAAAGGGCAGCGATGCAAACCAGATTATCGCTGATATGCCTGGGATTATCTCTGCTGCGGAAGCTTCTGGAGAAGATTTGTCTTTGGTAGCGGATACTGTTTCCAACGCAATGAACGCATTTGGAGACAGTGCTGGTGATGCGACCCATGTAGCAGATGTGTTGGCACAGTCTGCGAATCAATCTGCCGCTGGCGTATCCGACTTGCAATATGCGTTCAAATATGCTGCACCGTTAGCATCTTCTTTAGGAATTAGCATGGAGGAATTAGCAGCCGCAACCGGTGTTATGACAGATGCTGGGTTAGAAGGTTCTCAAGCCGGTACAACCTTGCGTGCAATGTTTGTTTCTATGTCCAAACCAACAGACGAAGCACGAGAAGCGATGGAGCAGCTCGGTATTTCTTTTTACGATTCCGAAGGCAAAATGAAATCCATTAGTACGATTGTATCTGATTTACAGACAGCCACTGCGGATTTGACCGATGAAGAAAAAGAACAGGCACTTGCAACGATGTTTGGAACAGAATCTCTTTCCGGATTGCAAGCAATGATGAACGCAACGCCGGGAACGATTGACAAAATGACAGATAGCCTGAAAAAATGTGACGATGCATCGGAAGAAGCAGCGGCAAAGATGAAAGATGGCGTTGGCGGTGCAATTGAGAACATGCAGGGTGCGATTGAATCTTTTCAAATTACCATTGGGACTGCTTTATTTCCGATGATTCAAACGGCGGCAAATACAATTTCAGATTTATTTGCAGACATGACCGCTGGGTTCAATGAAAACGGAATCACTGGCGTGGTAGATGCCATTATTGGAAAGCTGCAAGAGTTAACGCAGCCAGAGCTGTTCAGCCCTATTTCTGAAAACGTTACAACAGTACAGACAACGATAGGCAAAGTCGTGGATAAGGTGGATGACCTTTGGCAGAAATTTCAAGAGCTACAAGATGCCGGCGTACCATTCGGGAAAATTGCAGCGGCAGCAGCGGCAGTTGGTCCTTCTTTGATGGTTGCCGGAAAGGCAGTTTCTGCTGTCGGCACAGCAATTTCCGGAATCGGGAAAGTTGCTTCCACTTTAAGCAGCGGCTTTGGAATGCTTTCTAAGCTTTCTGCTGTTCTTGGCGGATTGTCTACGCCAGTTTTCCTTGTTGTAGCAGCAATTGCAGCTTTAGCAGCCGGATTCATTTATTGCTATACAACCAGTGAAGATTTTCGGAATACCGTTTCCGATGCTTTTTCTGGAATTTTGCCTGCTATACAAACGGTAATCGATACGTTAAAACCGCTGTTTCAAGAGTTTGGAACAAAGCTCAGTGAGCTGTTTCAAGCAATTTCCCCTACGATTGAAACCCTGATGACAGCTGTTACAAAAATTGTAGGCGTTATCGCGGAAAACCTCATTCCAATCATTGGGAAAATTATTGAAGTGGTGATGGAAGTTGTGAATGCTCTACTTCCCATCATAACGCCTATCATCAATTGGATTCTGCAATTTGTCAGCGACCTCATAACAGCATTGACGCCAATCGTAGAATGGATTTTGAAAGCAGCACTTTCTATTGTGGAGTGGATTCAATCTGCAATCGAATGGATTGGAAATGCAGTTGTAACTGTAAAAGATTGGATTGTAAATACTGTAGAAGAGACCAAAGAGAAAATTGATTTGGCAATTGCAATTGTTTCTGCCCTATTTGAAAGCCTCAAAGAAACGATTCAAAACATTGTTTCTGCAATTAAAGACTGGATTTCCGAAAAAGTAGAAGCTGCAAAAGAAATCATTTCCAATGTCGTCGATGCCGTCTCCGGTTTCTTCTCCAACTTAAAAGAGACGATTTCCGGTATTTTTGACAGCATTGCTGATAAAATCCGAAGTGTCATGGATACGGTAAAGGGTATTTTTGAAAACG
>OHNL01000293.1_pt1 | contig 18772 bp, 23 predicted proteins | sample 1569591 | NCBI WGS metagenome assembly OHNL01 (sample SAMEA3879555, study PRJEB24766) | human gut metagenome | biome: human-associated habitat; feature: feces | place: USA | collected 1985/1987
GCCTTCCAAGCTGAGGAGGTGGGTTCGATTCCCATTGCCCGCTCCATGCAGAAAAGGCGCTGGTTCGTAAAGGACCAGCGTCTTTCTTTATGCTCTGACCCAGTTTTTGACCCACATTCCATTCCGGAGACCCAAAAGCGGCCCTTTCCCCGAAAAACAGGGAGAGGGCCGCTTTTCTGTTATATTATAATGTTATTGTCCTCACATACTCCACCGGCTCTTATTCGCCCGGGTGTCGATGTGCACCCAGCCGGTCTTGCGGGTGGGATGCTTTGCGTCCTTCGGGTAGCGCCCGATGCCGCCCCGCCCGGGCAGCAGGGTCTCGGCGTAGGCGGCCACAGTGGCCACGTCTACACCTTCGACGTAGAAGTCCGCCGCCCGGCCCAGCAGGTGCTGGCTGGACTTGCTGCCGCCGACGGCGGCATTGTGGGCGGCGGTGCGGTAGCCGCTGGTGATATGTACCGGCTTGCCGAAGTGCTCCCGGATGCACTGGAGCAGCACCACAAGCTCCTCGTCGAGGAGCACGACGTCGCTGCCCTTGCAGCCGAACTCCCGCACCCGGAAGCTGGGCGAGAGCTGCCGGGTGGAGTCCCGGCTGAGGCTGTATTCATGAATCGACATAAATGTCACGACCTTTCTTTTACAGCCCCACCCCGGGGCTGCTTTTCGTTTTGTCAGTAGTAGTGGTAGCCCTCGACGTTGAAGGATGCAGTGTAGGTTTTGCTTGAGGCATCGTACCCATCAAAGCGCAGCGTTCCGTCCTCACTGAAGGTGATTTTGGCGTAATAGCTGCTCGTATTGGTGCGGAAGGAGCTTCCTCTGGTCAGCTTTGTCCCCTCGGGGACGTGGTAGCTGTCCTGCACCCACGAGTCATAGGAGCCACCCGAAAGCTTCACATAATCGACCGTTGCGGGGAGGGTCAGGATTTCGCTGCTTTTGTAGCTGAAAGTTGCGCGGGCCGTGTACACCAGCTGCCCATCCGGGTACGACTTCTGATTTATCAGGCGCACGAGCTCCGCCCGGGTGAAGGGAGGGATACTTACAGAACCTAATGCCATGTTCACACCTCCCGTGCTGCCTGTCCGGCAGCGCTGAAGAGGTGCGGCTTGCCATCCATGTACATCATCCTTTCTTTTGTTTTCTTGCTTACGCCGCCGCTGACGGCCACGCTTCCCAGTGCCATATTAACCTCCCATCTTTTCCACATTCACACTGCCCGCCGTCAGGCCGTCTGCTGTAGCTGTCACGGTCAAAGTGCCAGTTTTGCCGTCGTGGCGGCAGACGCAGAGCACCTTGCCGTTGAATGCGGTCTTGACATTGGTGCGCATCGGCTCTACGCAGGCCGCGTTGCCATTATCGGTGCCGAGCACTGTGCCTCCGGTGCAGGTAAAAGTGATCTTTGTACTAGCTGTGGATACCCTTATGTCGTCCTTGTCCTGAACGTCGCATATCACAAAAACAAGGTCATCAGTGCCGACGTCCACGTTCTGCTTGTAGGCCGTCAAGGAAAGCTTGGCGGGCGTGCCGTCGCTGCTCTTTACTTCATCGGTCACCACAACAGCGCCGGTTGCATCGTAACCTTTTGCGGTCAATACGCCCTTTGCGTAAGTGACACTGTAGGCGAACTGGAACTTTTCACCGATGTCTACCTGCGTCTTTTTGCCAAGGCTCACGCCATCCTGAAACAGCTCCATGCTGGGGCAGTTGGAGTAGAGCCAGACCGGCACGGTATCGCCCACTGTCCAGCTGTCCCAGTCCATGGGCAGGATGTGCACCATAGGGTTGGTCGTCCAGCGGGACTGATACATGTAATAGATGTCCTTCGGGAAGCCCGCGAGGTCACAGATACCGAAGTAGCTGCTCTTGGCAGGGAATTTGTTGAATGGGGTTGGTTCACCGATGTAGTCCCAGCCCGTCCAGACGAACAGCCCACCGGAATAAGTATTCTCCATATGCGCCTTGAGTGCATCGGCTGCATAGCTTCCCCAGTTTACTTTATCGTCGTCAAAGGAGGAGCACTGATAGCCGGTATCGTCCCGCGCGTAGACGCCACGCGAGGAGAGGGCTGACGTGGTCTCACTGCCGTAGCAGGGCTTGCCGAGGCCGTGAGGAATGCGCAGATCGTTGCTGTTGTAGTTGATGCCGCATACGTCCAACACCTCCATGCAGGTCTTGGCCGCGTCCATGCTCGGACTATCCTCACCCATCGTCACAGGGCGGGTAGCATCGTATTTTTTGACCTCTGCGATAAGGGCTGTCACAATGGGCCGTACCTGTTCGGCTGTATAGTTTGCGGTACGGTTTATTTCATTGCCAAGGCTCCACATGATGATAGCCGGATCGTTCCGGTCTCGTAAAAGAGTATTATGCACGACTTCTTTGTAATGGTCGGAGTAATACCGGGCAAAATCATAGCGGCTCTTGGCCACGGTCCAATGGTCGAACAGCTCTTCGACCAGCAGCATACCTTTATTCATACACAGATCAAGGAACATGGAACTGCTCGGGTTGTGCGTCAGACGGATGGCGTTTGCCCCCATCTGCATCACACTGTCGATTTGGCGCTCCATCGCGCTGCGGTTGGCTTCTGCGCCGATGCAGCCGAGGTCATGGTGTATACAGACACCCTTGAGTTTGATGTTCCTGCCGTTGATGGAGAATCCGTTATCCACGCTCCATGTTGTCCAACGGTAGCCGTACACGACCCGGGGCGCAGTGCAGCTGCCAAAGTCACCGGTCAACATAATTTCGGCTTCGTAGAGGTTCGGCTGACCGATGTCCCACAGCGCCGGGGCAGTCACGGTCAAGTCCAGCTCTACCGTGGTTTCGCCCTGCGCCAGTTCCACGGATTGCTGGGCGTTAGTTACGGTCTCGCCGTCCTTGTAAATGGTCACTTTGGCGACAGCCGTGGTGGCTTCGTCCGCATTGTGGGCCACAAAAGAAATGTGGGTCGTCACATTGCCTGTGTGCTGGCTTTCAAGCTCCGGAGTAGTCACATACGGCTCCGTCACCCACTTGCCGCTGCCTTCCAATGCCAGCAGATAGACCGGGCGGAAGATACCAGAGCCGGAATACCATCTGCTGCTGGGCTGCTGGTTGCGCACAAACACAGCCAGTACATTTGCTCCGTCTGCCAACTTGTCGGTGACGTCGAACCAGAACGGCTCGTAGCCATGGTAGTTTCTACCCAGAAGTTCACCATTCAGGTAGACCGTTGCTTCCATGTAGACGCCATCAAAATACAGAACAGCGCGACCGGTTTTCAGCGCTTCCGGTACCGTAAAGCTGGTGCGGTACCACGCGTCTCCGCCGTCCAGATAGCCACCCTCGTAGGTGGCTGCGCTGGCAGAATTAAAGTTGTTGTAGATGCTCCAGTCGTGGGGCGTGGTCACGGCCTGCCATGTGCGGTCGTCGTAGTCCACAGCGGCTTCAGCAGTGCTTGTGTAGCTTGCATTGGCGGTGTCGCTTACCTTATAAAAGCGCCATTTGGACGCTGTGCCGGTAAAATTCGTATCAAGCACATCCTGCCACAACAGCGTGCCATCCAGCGCATATGCCGCCGAGACCTTCTGCCCGCTGGCAGCAAAAGCCGCGCTCAGACCGGTGCCGGAACTATCAAAAATGCTCATCCTGTCACCGCCTTACCCGGCCAGCCATTCTCTGAGCTGGTCATTCGTCAGGGCACTATTGTACACGATGCACTGGTACAGAGTGCCATCAAAGAAGCGGCCCTTGGTGCCGTCGATCTGCTGATATGCACCGATAATAAGGGTCTTGTCCACGGTGGTATATCCCGTAATGTTGCCCCAGTTCGAAGCATACCCCGAGTCCCTTCCACCAATATAATTCGCGCCCCTGAATATGACCCCCAGACGGCACTTAGCTGCTTTCAGATTGCTTATCGATGCAAGCTGTCCTTTTCCGCTGAAATAGCAGCCTTCCATATTACTGCCAGATACCTGCAAGGTGAATCCCGGCCACGGACTAGACTCCTCCATGCAATGAGCGACTACATAGGTGTCCGATTTTGCCACAAGAGCTTCGCCGCATTGCAGTTCAAACAGAATCGTCCAGTTGCCCGGTGTCTCGCTCTCGAACAGTTTGAGTCCGGTGTCGATGTATTCTTTAGCCGAAGGCACAAAGGTCTTTGCTTTGGGCAGGAGATACGCCGCCTCGATGTCCGGGAAGGGATTGGTGTTCTGCGGGTCTTCAGTCGTGCCGCCGCTGTTTCCGCCACTCACGCCCCACTCGGTTTTCAGTGCATCCAACTGGGTCTGCATGGTGGTGTTGCCGTAGGCTGCGCCCGTAAACAGCTCAAGGATAAGGCTCTTGGCCTTGGCTGTGATGCCGGGGCCGGTCTCGCCCTTGTCGCCTTTTACGCCGACCTCGCCTTTTTCGCCCTGCGGCCCGGTGGCTCCCTGCGCACCCCGGGGCAAAGTCAGATTCAGCTTCCCGTCCTCGATGGATGCCGCTGCGCGGTCGCCGATGGTCACGGTGCCGATGCTCAAAGAGGAGCCTCCCTGCGGCAGCGCATTGACCGCCTGTGTCACGGTCTGGATGCCCTGCTCGATGCGGGTCATGTCCTCGGCGTGGATCTTGGTCTTTTTTTCGACCCATGTTTTGGGGGTATAAGACAAACTCATATCATGCCTCCTGTTGATTTTCTGCGGTCTTCGGCCCCAGCAGCGTCACCTGCATCAGGATATCCTGCTCCGGAACCTCTTCGGCCCAGAAGGTGACGCTGCCGTCCTTCGTCTCGCATACGCCTGCGATTCCTGCCGCGATGGCTGTGTTGAAGCTGTCGAGGGCGGGCACGGCTTCGGGTCTGCTGGACTCTCGGGCGGCGCGAAGCTCGGCGGTCTGCTTGTAGGGGTAGCTGGGAAGGTCGGTGGACTTCGCCCATCCGCTGGTCGTCAGGGTGACGGGCCAGATGCCGAGATAGCCGCCGGTGTAGCTTTGCAGCAGCGCATCACAGAGCGCCGCCGTCTCCTTGGCCTTTGCCAGCGCCTGTGCGCCCAGTGCATTTACCGGGATGCCGGTGACGCCGTCCCGCATGAGGCCGCAGAGGGCGGCGTCGGCGGTGATGTCGGCGGTGGTGAGGGAAGTCTGCCCCGCCGGTCGTGCGACCTCGGCGAGGCAGAGGTCGTAGACCATCTCGGTGCGGGAGATGTCCGGGGCCGTCGGCGAGGAGCCTGCGGCCCCCTGCAAGACCTGCAGGGTGGTGGTGCGGCTGGTGGCGTCGTACCGCAGCACGATGCGGTCGATGCGGGGAAGATAGCTGTCCGCCTGCGGGAGGGTGAGGGTGGTGTCCTCCCGGGCGGTGACGCTGAATCCGGCCCACCGACTGGGATGCAGCCACGCCCGGCCTCCGCTGACGGTCACGCTGGTGCCCTCTGCCGGGGCCACGGCGAAGTCCTCCTCCGTGGAGAAGACGCCGCTGGTGCGGGTGGAAAAGTAGGCCGCAGCGTCCTCGGCGTCGTAGGTGGTGCCTTCCAGAGGGTAGGTCACGATGCCTGCGGTGCTCAAAATATCTCGCCTCCTAGCTCTTGTGCCAGACCGGTGTGCCCAGCCGCGCGGTGCGGGTGGTGCCATCGGTCTGGCTCTGGATGATGATGTCGGCCACCCGGACGGTGGCCTTGTAGCCGAGATCCGGCAGAGAGCAGAAACAGACGTCGCCCGGCTCGAGGCCGTCGGCGTCCAGCGTCATCTCGATGCTGCCGGTGCGGAGCTGCTCGAGGAGCTTCGACGCGCCCCGGTCGGCCAGCTTCTTGAGGTAGCTGTCGCTTTTGACCGTCTCGCCGCTGTCCTCGTCCGGCTGGATGTCCCGGGCATCCACGATCATCTCCCGGCGCTCCGCTCCTTCAGCCTCGGTGTCGCCTGCCCAGACCATGGCCCGCTCCTCGCCCTCGCCCGCCCCCAGCACGAGGGCGACGTTGGCATAGCTGCCGTCGCCGAAGGCCCAGCTGGCCTCCCGCAGGCTGCCCCACTTGGGCGAGAAGCGGTTGTTTGGGTCAGCGGTGGGCCGGAAGACCTCGAACATTAGTTTTTTTGTGCTGTTTTTCCCCATGAGGACGACCCGGAAGCCGAGGTCGCAGGCTGCACCCACCGTCTTGAAGTAGTCGAAGAGGGTATTTCCCGAGGTCTGCTGCTCGAAGGTGGTGTCAAAGCCCTTCGGCTCGGCCACCTCCAGCTTGGGCCACGGAGCCGCTGCCTTGGCGAGGGCCAGCATGGCCGCCTCGGCATTCTCCTTCTTGATGGCGGAGACGCTGACCCGCTTGGTGAAGATCCACGTGGCCGGGTAGCCGGTGACGACGAGGTTGGCGTCCTCGTTCTCGTTGGAGCGGTGGCAGATGCGCATGGGCACTTTGGTCACGGCGTCGGTGCGGACGAGCCAGCGGCCCTCCCGCAGCAGCTCCATGTTCTCGGGTGTAGGCCGCACCTCGAGGGTAAAGCTGCCCTCGGAGTTGTACGGCTCGTCCCAGTACACCGACACCCATACGCCGATGTTCCCGAGGCGTGCAAGGGTGGTCTCGTCCAGTACGTCAAAGGTCATTTCATCACCTCCGGCAGAATGCCCACCACCATCGGGTAAAAGCTCACACTGACCTGCAGGCCCGCCTTGCCGCTGTCGGCGTCGGCGGTCAGGACGTTGTCCCCGGGGTGCAGCTCGGTGAGGTCGGAGTCCTCGTCCAGCAGGGCGAAGGCGTTGGACTCGGTGCCGTCCCGGGTGAGCTTGACGGCCAGACGGTCGGTGGTGGTGCGGTAGATCTCCAGCACCTCACCCGCTTTGAGCGTGGTGTCGAAGCCGATGTGCTCCCCGGTGACGCTGTTGCGGATGGCGGGGTTGACCACAAGCCCGGTGGAGCGGAGCTTGGCCGTGAAGGGCACCGGCAGCGCCCCGGGGTTGCGGATGTTGAGAAAGTAGCTCTGTCGCCACTCGCTGTACTGGTGGCTGTCGTAGCAGACCGGGAACGAGAAGCGCGGGATGAAGCCGCCCATCTCGGCGCGCTCCTCGCTGAGGCTGTACCAGTAGGGCTTGGGGCGGTAGAGCATGAAGTCCAGCCGGGGGTAAGGGTGGAGCTGGACGGTGTAGGGGGTCTTTTGCAGGAAGAACCGGGAGAAGTATTTGTCCCCGAAATAGGCCGTGCCCGAGGTGAAGAAGGGCAGCAGCTGCAAAAAGCGGTCGGCCTGCACCTCGCCGTCTGCGCCCCAGAAGTCCGCAATGACCTCATGGGTGACGCCCTCCACGCTCTGATCCTCCACGGTGACGCCCTGCTGACCGACGCCCTGCGCCGTCTTGAGGGTGACATCCACGCCCGAGAGGTTGTCCATCTGGTAGGGGATGCCGTAGTCCCAGCCGAGGTCGAGAACGGCCCCGGCGTCCGTCACGAGGCGGAGATGGTCTTTGCGCACGAGTGGATGACCTCCTTTCAGTGTTTTTGGGCCTTGGCGCGGTCGGCCTCCCAGCGCGCCTCGCGCTGGAGGTCGGCGGCGGTGTGGGCCCTGCTGTAGATGTTCTGGGTGATGTTGGTATCGCCCTCGCGGTAGCTTCTGGCCGCAGCGGCGACCTGTGCCGTGCCGGATGCTGCCACCCGGCTGCTCACGGCCATGTTGTCGCTGAGGACGAGGGCGTTGGCGCTCTTGACCAGCTTAGCGAGGCTCTTGTTGATCTCGGTGAGCTTTGCGGTGTTGGCGTCGATGGTGTCGGTGAGCTTGTTCGACTCGTCGGTGATGCTGGGGGTGTCGATGCCGAGGCCGGAGCTGCCGCCACTTCCACCGCTGCCGCCAGAGCCGCCGGAACTGCTGTGGCTCCCGCCCAGCTTGGACACGATGGCCGCGATGGCGACGCCCAGCGCGACGGCGGCAGCGGCCACCACGAGGCCCGCCGGGATGCCGAAGAGGGTGGATTCCAGCGCTGCGCTGACGGCGACAAGCATTCCTTCGACGGCAGCGCCGATGGTGCCGATCATTCCGGCGAAGCCCGCATAGATGGCGGGGAACATACTCATCAAGCCGCCGGAGAGTCCGGTGCTGATGGCCTTGGCTGCTGCGGCCAGCGGGGTCTTGAGGGCACCGAAGACGCTTTTCAGGGTTCCGCCCATCTTGACGGCCATGGAGGAGATGTCGCCGAACTTTCCGGTGATCCCCGCAAAAAGGCTCTGGCCGATGCCCCACGCCGCCTGCGCCAGACTGCCCGCCGCGTCGCCGAGGACGCCGTTCAGCCCGTCCACCATGCTCAGGGCGAAGCTGGAGAGCTGCTGCTTCTGGTCGGCGGTGAGGCCCGAGTAGAGGGCGGATGCCGCCCACTTGCCGATGGAGAGCCAGTCTCCGCTCTTTACCGCGTCCCACAGGGTGCCCACCGTGCCGAGGATACCCTCGTTGGCGCGGTCTTTGAGGGCAGACCAGAGGCCGTCCAGTGTCTTGGCGGCGCTGTCCTTGATGGTCTCGGCCACCTGCTCGGTGCCGTCGGCGGCAATGGTCTTGACGGTCTCCACCGTGCGGAGCGCCCCGTCGATGACCTTGTCCTGCGTCTGGGTGATGACCTGCTGCTGCTCAGTGGTGCCGTCCGCGAGGGTCTTGGTCACGGTCTGGGTAGTGGTCTTGACCCCGTCCGCGAGGGCCGTGGTGGTGGCCGTCACGGTGTCTACCACATCCCGGACGGTCTCCATGGTCTGGCTGACCGTCCGCTTGCCGTCTGCCGCGATGGTCTCCACGGTCTTGATGTCCTTGAGCACGCCGTCCACCATCTGGCGGCTGGTGGAGGTGATGGTCTGGGCCTGCTTGGTGGCACCATCGGCCATCCGCTGGGTCGTGGTCTCCACCGTGCGGGTCACGCCGTCGGTGATCTGGGTCGCGGTTTCGGTGACGGAGGCCAGCACCTCGCTGGCAGCTTTTTTGACCTTGGCGTTGCCCAGCGTCATGCCCTGCGCTAGACCGGCACAGGTCTGCATACCGATCTCGGAGAACACTCGAGACGGCGAGTGGATGCCCAGCACCTTCTTCACGATGTCGGGCAGCTGCTGGGCGAGGCCCTGAACCTTCGAGATGAGACCCGTCCAGCCGGATTTCAGGCCGTTCCACAGACCGGATATGATCTGGCTGCCGATGTCCAGCCAGCGGAAGGCCGTGAACACGTCGAAGATGGCCTTGCAGATCTGAGGGATGTTCTCGATGATGGTGGGCAGTGCCTCCAGCAGGCCTTCGCCCAGCATGACGATGAGGTGGGCACCCGCTGCGAGGAGCTTGGGGGCGTTATCGTTGATGATGCCCGCAAGGTCAGAGACGATGCCGGGCAGATACTCGATGAGGGTGGGCAGACCGTCCATCAGGCCCTGCATCAGGTTGAAAATGAACTCGATGCCCGCGTCCACCAGTTTCCCGGCATTCTCGCGGAGGCCGCTGGCAAGGTCGGCCACGATGGGCAGCGCCTGCGTCAGCAGCTCCGGGATGCCCTGCACAAGGCCCTCGCCCAACTGGGAGAGCATCTCGATGCCGGTGTGCAGAAGCTGGGGAAGGGCGGAGCTCAGGCTGTCCACCAGTGCGCCGATGATGGAAGCGCCGGTGGTCAGCATCTCCGGTGTAGCTGCTATGAGGCTCTGCGCCAGATAGGTGATGGCGTCCACGCCGGCGGCTGCCAGCCCGGGCAGCTGCTCCACGATGCCTGCGGCTAAATCAGAGAGGATGCCGCCCGCTGCGGACAGCATCGCTTCGGGGCCGCCGTTGCTGAGGGCGTCGGTCAGGGTGCGGATGCACTCGACACCCCAGCTGCCCGCATCCGTCAGTGCAGGTTCCAGCCGCTCGTATACGGCCAGCTGCAAGCCCTCAAAGGCGGAGCTCATGGACGTCATGACGCCCTGCAGGTTGTCCTGCTGGGTCTCGGCCATCTGCTCCATCGCTCCGCCCGCCGTGTCGATCTGTGCGGCGAGAGAATCCCACTGCTCGCCCTGCGCGGCCAGCAGGCCGTTGACGGCTGCGAGGTCGGTTTTATTGAACAGCCGATTGATGATGCTGTCCTTCTGACCCTGCGTCATGCCGACCATGCGGGTGTTCGGGTCGCCCAGTATCTCGTCGAGGCCCCGCATATTGCCCTGCGCGTCGTAGACTTGCAGACCCAGCTGCTGTATGAGCTTCGCGGCGTCATCGGTGGGGGATTGCAGCGACAGGATGATGTTGCGCAGGTGGGTGCCGCCCTCCGCGCCCTTGAGACCTACGTTTGCCAGCAGGCCGAGTGCTGTGGTCAGCTCGGTGGTGCCGTTCTTGAGGTTGGCAGCAGTGCCGCCGACCGTCAGGATGGCTTCGCCCAGCTGAGCGACCGTGGCGTTGGCCTTGCTGGCGCCCATGGCCAGCTTGTTTCCGAAGGCGTCTACATTGTTCTTGTTGGCCTCGATGTTCAGGGAGGCCATCGCGTCCGTGACGAGGTCAGAAGCATAGGCGAGGTCCATGCCGCCTGCGGCAGCCAGATTCAGCACCGAGGGCAGCACCTCGGCGGCCTTGTCGGCATCATAACCGGCGAGAGCGAGGTAGTTCAGGGCGTCCGCAGCCTGTGTAGCGGAGAATTTCGTGGAGCTGCCCATCTCTTTGGCGACTTTGGTCAGGCTCTCAATCTCCTCGGTGCTCTTGCCCATGGTGGCAGCCACCTGAGACATGGACGCCTCAAAGCTCATACCAACGCTGACCGAGGACTTGGCCAGCCCGGCCATCTTGCTGGTGGCGGTGGAGACCAGACCCGAGATCAGGTTGCCTGCCGCCACGGTCATGGAGCTGATGCCCTTAGTAAAGCCGCTGGTGTCAAGCCGGGTGTCGCCGGTGACGGTATAATCTGCCAATGTGTCCACCTCTCATTCGGGAGCGCGGGCACAAGGGCACAGGCTTAAAGTTTTATCTCTACCTCCCGCTTACAGGCGGGGTTCTTGCATTTGACCCACAGCCCCCGGGCGTGGGCCTCGGATGCTGCCCAGACGGCCAGCGGATGGCCGCACAGGGGGCAGCGGACAGGGGCGCGGGTAGTATCATTCCCGAGGCCGGAAGCGCTCGAGGAAGCTTTCGTCGTGGTCCTTGACACTGTGGATGGGTCTCACTCCTTCCAGCCCGGAGGGCAGGGCGTACATTTCTTTCATGCGGGCGTAGTGCTCTCGTTCGGCACCTTCCAGCCTTGACAGGTCAACGCTCCGGGCGTGTAGGATCTGAAACATCCGGGTGTCCTCCGGCAGGGCGGCAAACAAGGCCCTGAACCTCCACCAGTGCATCTTCGCTGTGGTCAGGTCGATGCCGTATGCCTGCTGGAACGCGGCGACGAGGTAAGGGGCATCGCAGTGGTAGTCGCAGGTCAGTTCTCCGCTGCCGCTTCCGCCATCGCCGTTTCCCAGTTCATTGGGGATGCCTGCGTAAAAGCGGCAGAGGCTCTGGTATGCGTCTCCGAGGTCGGACAGGAGGACCGGCTCCCGGTAAAAACGCCCGAAGGCCTCCCGCAGAAAATCCCACGTTGCGCCCTCCTCGACCCTGCGCTGGATGCGGTTGCTGAGCCAGACCATGTGCCGGAAGTCCGGGTCGATCGCTCGTCCGTCCCATACGGCGGGCAGCTCGTCCAGCAGAAGGTCAGACATTCTCTGCGCCGTTCTTGTAGGTGGTCATAAAGTACTGCATCATCTTTACGCCCTCCGGGGTGGAGAGAAACGCCATCGCCTGCGGCAGCGCTGCCTTGACCTGTTCGGCAGTTGCTTCGGGTTGCGCCGTGGGCAGAACAACGGGCGACAGGGGGACGACCCTGCCGGAGGTGACCTTCTGGGCCGCTGCACGGCGCTCGGCACGGTTGCGGGGTGTCTCCAAAGATGCGGAGAGCTGGCCGTTGATGGCGGCTTTCTCTGCGGCGATGGCCTGCTTGAAGCTCTCACAGACCTTCAGCACCGCTCCGAAGTCGCCGTCGTCCAGATGCAGGCGCTCCGATGCGCCCTCGCCCAGAACTTCGTCCAGATAATCCATCATCATCCGGCACTGGCTGCGCAGGATGCCGGGATAGGAGACGTTCTCCGCCGTGTAGCGCTCCTGTTCGGCGGCGTTGGCCTCCTGCTGGTGCTTCTGCGCCGTCTCCATTCGCTCCACGTCGTTGGCGTTGAGCGCCGAAAATGCGAACTCCTGACCACAAATGATCATGTTGACCTCCTATAAAATTCGCCCCTGCCGGTAGGCGACAGGGGCGGTATTGCATTGTATCTTTCGGTTATACGCCTACGGTGGCAGAGCCTACTACGGCGTCGCCAACCAGAGACGTGGAGTTCTCCTCGTTGAGGTAGTCGAACTCCTCCGGGGTCTCGATGCCCTTGGCATCGCAGGCAAAGGTGGCGGCTGCGCCGGCGCTGCCGCCCACGTCCGAGGTGACGATAAGGACGCATTCGCCGACTTCGCCCTTACCGGTGCGGGCGCTGAAATAGATGTACGGCACCACCACGTCCGAGCCGGAGCCGAACACGATCTTGTGGCTCAGGAGAAAATCCTGAAAAGCGTCGCCCACGCAGCGGTTGCCGTTGATGGAGAAGGTGCGCTGGGTGGTGCCCTTGGTGGTGGCGGAGGCGCGGATGAAGTTGACGTCCTCGGTGGAGGCGTTGAGGGAGCCGGAGTGCTCCTTCACGCGCTCGGCGGCGACGACCCACTGGCTTTTCTTGGTCTGAGTGGTGCTGTCGGTCTGGATGGCAAAGATGAAGTCGTTGGCGTCCTCGGTACCCTTATACCCGGCGCTGGGCTCGAAGCCAAACTTCTTCTTGATGCCCGCCAGCGTTTCTGATACGGTCATAGGCTTATCATCCTTCCTGATAATATTGAAGCTGAAGCTGCATCTGGGTGCGGCAGGTGTTGGCGTCCTGCCCGATGATGTACCCGGGGGAGAGGCATACCACCTTCTCGGCCTTTTTGTCCAGGCCGAGAAGGGGCAGCTCGCCCCGGCGGGACTGGGACTCCACCCAGTCGCTGAACTCTTCCCAGAAGCCGCTGTTTGCAGCCTGCTGGGCCTCGTCCTGCGAGTAGATCATCCGGGAGGCCAGCACGAAATTCCGCGCCCGGAGGCTGCCGGAGATGTACTGTTCGATGGTGGGAGCGCTGGGGGACACCTCAAGCGAGAACTGCGCCGGTTCTGCGCCCAGATACTCGATGGAGAAGGCAACATCGCCATCGTTGTAACCGCTGACCAGCGGGCAGGAGGCCAGCCAGTCCAGCATGGCTTTCACGATGGGGGTCTGGCTCATTTCGTTACCTCCCCAGCACGCTTTTTCACAAAGCTGCCGAAATCCTCCCGATGGTCGTTGGCACAGCGCTCGCCCCAGTGCGGCCCGCGTCCGTCCTCCCGGACGCCCTGCCCGAGGGGCAGGCGGTAATACTGGGCGGCAGCGTAGGGCGTGGCCTGCACGACCTGTCCGCTGCCCAGCACGGTATGGGTGTCGGTGCTGCCCACGAGCGCGCCGGTGCGCTTCGGGATATAGGGCTTCATCAGCCGTATCCACTCGGCGTCGGCTTCCTTCTGGAGCCGGGCGAAGGCAGCATCGTACCGCTGCTCAAAGTTAGGGCCGAGCTTGACGTGGAGAGAGATGGGGTCGCTCATCAGCTCACCTCCACGTACCAGTGCGGGCATCGTCCGCTGCGGTTGTCCTGAATGCTGGTGACGGTACCTGTTCGCCCGCTGGGCAGCAGGACTTTATCTTCCAGCGCCAGCGTCCAGCCAGCGGCCCGGACAGCCTCGTCTGCGGCCTTGAAGGCCCCCGGGGTGAGAAACTGCCCGGCGGCGTCTGCGGCCTGCTCCGGGGCGTCTGCGGGGGCTGCTTTGCTCCACCCGGAAAAAATACAGATTCCGGTAGCGCCGATGCGTCCCGCCGAATGCGCAAAGCCCGGGGACGAAGGGGATACACTGTCTACCTCGCGGCAGCTCACCTGCGAGAGAACGACGGTGTAGCTGTTGGTGACGGTACCCTTGCGCACCGTGTGTGTCAGCCGGATGCTCTGACCGGCATGGAGAGGAGAGCGCATATCACACCTCCTACCTGCGGCGGGGCGGTCGGCTGACGCCGCTGCCCGCGTAGAGCATCCAGCGGGTGGCCGGAGCACTGAGCGTCCGTTGGACGATGGCCAGCTGCTGTTCACCGAGGTACTTCTGGACGTCCATGCCGGAGGCATAGCTTTCGGTGTACCCGTGATTGTTCACGCTGGTCACGCCGTCCCATCCGGTCTCGACGCCGGCGGCCTCGACGAGCTGGGCCTGACAGGTACTCAGCAGGGCTTTCTCCCCGTCGGTCTGGGCGAGGGAAGCGCACCAACGGGTAGCGTTCTCGATGAAGAGCGCAGCGTCCCGGGCCAGCAGCTCAAACTGCGCCTCCGTCAGCGAGGCGTCCGGGTGCTGGCTCTGATAGTCGGCAAAAGTCAGCCAGCTCTCCATGACTTACTCCTCGGTGAAGTTTGCCTTGGGGATGCTGAGCTTACCCATACGGACGTTCTTGTGGTCAAACTTCAGCTTCCAGTTGCCGGTGGTGGCAAACTCGGCATCGGTGGGGGTCTCCTTGGTGATGCCGTCGGCGTCGAAGCTCAGGCCGTTGGGATGCAGGATGAAAGCACGGTTGTTGTACAGGATGTCCGTGCCGCCTGCCTTGGCCGCGTTGTACTCGGTGTAGTCCGGGGTGATGATCTTGGGGTCTGCGGTCAGCACGGAACCCTGACCGAACAGGAAGCTATTGTAATTGGTGCCGTCATCGGTGCCGCGGTCGTTCACGACGACCACCAGACCGTTGATGGTGGGCAGGCTGACCTCCTTCTGGAGCACGTTGGTGATGACGTACTTGTTGAAGCTCAGCAGGCCCAGCTTCTGGTACTCGCTGTAGATCTTGGAGTTGACCACCAGCAGGCCGAACTTGCCCGCCATGTCACCCAGCGCAGCCTGCTGCACATCGATGAGCTGGTTGGCAGTGACGCCGCCCTTGGTGATGGTCAGACTGTGCTTCTCGAGGCCGGAAGCGCCCAGCACGGCGTTGACCATCTTGATCAGCAGGCCCTGCTTGTACATCCGCCAGTAGCGACCGGTGTTGCGGGCCACAGCGGCCATCGGGTCGGCTGCGGTCAGCTCACGGGTCAGCTCGGTGGCCTTCCAAGCTTTCATACGGTCGATGCGGATCCAGCTCTGCTTGCCACCGGATACCTCGGTGGGCACGTTGTCGGTCTCACCGTCACGCACCAGAGGGGCGTCCTTGTCGGGGTCAAGGGGATTGTAAAAGCGGATGGTGCCCTGCACACCGCCATTGTCCAGCGAGGTCGCCAGAGACTGGTCACGGGCGAGGATGCCGGAAGCGAGAATGGAGTCGGAGAAGGTGGCCTCCTGATCCACGAAGCCCTGATAGACTTCGGGGTCAAACGGAAAGCCGCCAAAGGTGCCGGAGATGGGCATAGTTTGTTACCTCGTTAGTATCGTGCAGCCCGGAGCTGTGCCGAGAGCTGCTGGAAGAGAGCCGGGTTCCGGGTGCGCAGCGCCATGCGTTCCGCGCCGGTCATGTTCAGAAACTCGGCCAGTGTAGGCTGTGCGCTGCCGCCCTGCGCACGGGGCTTGGGGATGACGATGGGATTTGTCTCCGCCGCGCCCTGCTGCGGCTGTCCGCCCTCGGGGGCGGGGGATACGGCGAACAGATAGGGCTTGTGGGTCTTGAGAGCTGCAAAGGCGGCCTTGACGTCCTCGGTCTGGTTCTTGCTGGCCTGCAGCACCGTCTTTTCCGGCAGCAGAGCGATCACGTCCGCTTCGTCCAGCGCACCAGCCTCCCGGGCCGCGCTGCGGAGCACGTCGTTGAAGGCGTACTCTGCCGCCTGCGTCTGCATCTGGGTGGTGAGGCTGGTGATCTGGCTGCGCAGGTCGTTGACGTCTACGCCGTCAAAGGCGGCGAGGCTCTGCTGCACACTGGTCAGCTGCGCCTGCAGCCCCTGCACCGTGGTGTTGTGGGCCGCTTCGTCCTGTCCGTGCAGCCGCATGACGGCCTCTACCTGTTCCTCGGTCATGCCCTCGATGGCTCTCAGGTCCTCTCGTCTCATCTGTTCCTCCTGTGGGGGCCTACGGCGGTTTCTGACACGCTGCCGTGCGTGATGCCCCTGCACCTCTCTGACACCGGGTGCGCGGTGTATTCTGCCTGCTATCGTACCACAGCTTCATCCCCAAAACCGTTACGATTTGAAAAGCCCGCCCCATGAGAGAATCGCTTCTCCCTGAGGCGGGCTTTTGCGGGTGTAGCTGTTATTCTTCGGGTGCAAGGATGAGCTGGCTGCCATCCGGGAGGATGAACGCCAGCTTTGCGCCGCAGATCGCGGCTGCCCGGGCGAGGTCTTTTGCCGACCAGCTATCCCTGCGCAGCTTGTTGTTCATGGCCTGCGGGGTGGTCATGCCAAAGGCTGCGGCGAAGGTGTTTTGGTCGGTCTCGGTCAGCTCCAGAAGAGCCTTTACACGGCTGGATGTGGTCATCTCGGGTCACTCCTTTCTGTCACAAGGATATGACTTGCCGGGGCAAAAGTCAACAACAAAAAGAAATTAAATAATAAATCAAAAACAACTTGACTTTGTCTTTGCGCAGAGGTAACATACAGCCACCGGAAGGGTTCCGGAGTAAAAAGCAACGGAGATAAACGAAAAATGAAGAACCTGAACGAGATGAGCAAGGCCGAGATGCAGCAGGAAATCGCTGCCGCGCAGGCTGTTGTGAATAACGGAGGCCGCCTCACGCAGGAGCAGTGGAACCGCGTGATCAAGATGCTGAATTTGGTGAAGGAGGACTGAATCATGGCAAAGAAGAATCTGACCTACGAGGAGTTCATCGCGCTGGCCAAGACAAAATACAACGAGGGCGGCGATGGGTACGTCGAGTGCTGGGACGAGCGGGTGTTCGCCTACTATGTGAAGGAGTTCGGGCCTGTTACCCGAGCTGGTGCGCTGAAGATGTTTGCAGCGGCCTACGACGAGGAGAAGGAAGAACGGGCAATCCGTGAGGCCGCTGAGAAAGGAGAGTGGTAACGATGAAGAAGGTCAACTACAGCGAGTACCGCACGGCGCTGGAGGTCTTGCAGGCGGGGTTCCCAGCAACCTGCGGGGTGAAGATCTGCGAGACGGGGAGCTCCGTTTTGCTGGGCCGTCCGGAGGTGAAACTGGGTGTGAGCTGGACCCACCGGGACGACATGACCCCGGAGGAGGCCCGCCAGTTCATGCGCTGGGTGCAACTGGCTGCCGATGCGGCAGAGCGCTTCGTGTACAATGGGTACCGGGTCGTTGATGAAGAGGAGGGTGCATGATGAAGAAGGTCAATGTGAGGGTGTACGGTGCGGCGCTGGATGCGTTGCAGGCGCAGTTTTCGGAGGATGGAGGCATCCAGATCCACAACTGCAACTTTGCCCGGCAGGGCACCCCGGTGAAGATGGGCGTTCAGTGGGCGTCTTTTGGGACGAAGCCTCCGGAGGATGCTATTCTGTTCGCGACTCGACTTGCACAGGCAGCGCTGGCGGCTGTGACCTTCGAGTATAACGGCTACGTGGTGGACTATGAGGGAGGTGATCAGTGATGCGTGGGTTCCGCGCGGAGATGGGCGGTCAGTTCTGGCACGAGGGCCAGACCGAGCGGAACGGGCACGTGTTCCGGTGGGAGGCCAAGGTCTACCCCGAGGGTAGCGCGTGTGGCATCAATGGCGGGAGGGTCTCGAAGCTCTGGATCGCTGAACTGCCTCCCGGTGAGGTCCGGTACTGGCAGGAAGCAGCCTATTACGACCGGGGGTGGTGCACACTGCCGTCCACGCAGGAGGCGATGGACTTCGTGGATGAACTGCTGGGTCGCTTCAAGTGAATTACCCCAATAAGAAAAGCCCTGAAGGTGCATTCCTTCAGGGCTTTTGTCTTGTCTATTTCTCAGCTAACCTTTTCGACCTCGCCGGTTTCTACGTCTACAAAGTATTCTGCCAGTGTAGCACCGTTGCCCAGCGTCTTGGCATCAAACTCTTCATCCTTGACGTGTTCCTTCACAAGGACGTCAATATTTCCGAACATATAGGCGAGTTTGGTGGTCGTTCCGCTATTATCGTCGATGATAAAATGAATCTCACTGTCGCTGCCGAAGCACTGCTTATAATACTCCACCGCGTACTGGGTCATGTCGACGCCCTCCGAAACCGTGGCAAAGCGCCAGTTTCCGGTAACGTCGTTTGGGACATTGCCCACGATGAAGGTGACACCGTCGATAACGTAGGACTGGAGACCGGTTTCACTCTCGGATGCTGCTTCAGAAACGGCACTACTCTCGGACTCCACCACACTGGCGGCGCTCACGGCGCTTTCCGCAGCCGGGGCTGCACTGGATGCAGGCGTGCTGGAAGAGCTGCCGCCGCAGGCGGTCAGCAAAGCCGCCAGCGCGAGGGCCGCAGCGCCTATCCGGAACAGATTGTTTTTCATGACAAAACCTCACTTTCTATAGCGGGCTGATTATACCATGCCCCTTTTAGAAAGTACAGTAAACATAAGCGTCAGAAAGCGTCGAGACGCCTTTTATTTCCTCGCCTGCGCCGCTGCGCTTGCGGCCTCGCTCCGCCCAAAGCCGGGGACAGATTCCCGCAGCTGGTAGGAATGGAGACCGGTCTGATGGCAGAAGTCCTTCAGCTTCGCACGAGAGGCGGCCAGCTTGTCCGCTGCGGCCTTTTCCATATCATGCTGGCCGCTTTCCCGGGCAACAAGAAAGGCCCGTTTCTCGGCCCGGATGCGGCGCTCCTGTGCACGCTGCATCTGGGTG
>OHNL01000295.1_pt1 | contig 18542 bp, 18 predicted proteins | sample 1569591 | NCBI WGS metagenome assembly OHNL01 (sample SAMEA3879555, study PRJEB24766) | human gut metagenome | biome: human-associated habitat; feature: feces | place: USA | collected 1985/1987
CTTCCCGAGGGATCGACATTGGACGCCTCGTTTGTTCCGAACGCCGGCGTTCTCCTAAACGGTGAATAGACAGAACTAAAGCCGCAATAACTCAAGCCGCCTGCGAGAATCTCGAGGCGGTTTGTTTTTTCCTGAGAAAATTACTACCAACACCGAGGAGATTCCCAACATTTATCTCTACAATTGAATGAAATTATGGTGCACGCAACGGAATTTTTTATGAAAGTCCTCAGCCTATCTCTCACCGCCATCGTCTTGGCTTTTTCTTCCGCTGTGTCAGCATCGGACTTTGAAGAAGACAAACAATATATTGCATGCCGCAAATCAGCATCTACAGATCGTCAATTAATTGCTTGTCAGGAACGTCTGCTCGAGCGTCTCAATATGTCTATCGCCAAGGCACTCGATAGAAACATGACGCTGCTGACAGAAGGAGAAAAGCAAAAAGCTCTGCGCTATCAATCATAGTGGGAAAGCTGGCGTCAGAGCCATTGTGATTATTCCCCAGGGCGAACGTACATAATTTTTAACAAAACATCCTTAACTCATTAAAAAGTCGACAAAAACTATTGACTTTTTTTGAAATATGACATATAATATATATGTCTATAATTTAATAGGTGGCATGATGGCTGTCAGCAAGGAAATCCTCGACCTTATCCCGCAAGGCTGCAAGGTCAACTGGAACGAGAAACAACAACGCTTCTATGTGTACAAGTCCACTTATTACTACAGTAAGGAACACAAAAGATCTCGTGAACAGCGTACCCAGGTCGGTACGATCGTTAACGGCGTATTTACTTATGCCAAAAGCTACCTGCTTAAACAGCAAATCAAGGATTTGAAGCAGGAGGTTAAGTCTTCGACTGCTGATGTCGTTAACAAAACTTCTGAAATTCTGTCCAATGAGGTCATTGATCCCCGTCAGGCTGCGAAGGTTCAATATCCTTTGGCGTACGTGTATTTGGTTGCTCTGCTCAGCTCGTTGTCCGGGCAGACAAGCTGTGTTCAAATCGCTGATTATTGGAGCAACCATCGGGCAGCTCTGGAAACAGTATTTGAAGACTTTCCTAAGCAGGACATTTCTCACGATACCGTTCGGCGTCTTCTTATGCTGATAGATCCTGAACAATTCCAGGGCTTTTACGGCAGACTTGTAGAACCGCTGCTTCACAAATTTACTTCTCGAATTGTTGCAGTGGACGGTCAAGCGGTCAAAGCCTCCAGAAGAAGTGGAGAAAGAGCCGGTAAATACATCCTTACCTTCTATGACACTGAAAATGGAATTGCTTTAGGACAAAAGCTCATCGGGAGCAAGGAAAATGAGATCACGCACGCCGCCTCAATGGTTGAGGGGCTCGATTTGGCAGGATGCATTGTTACGACCGATGCGCTCAATACGCAGGAAAAGTTCGCTTCAGCTTTAATCCAAAGAAAGGCAGACTACTGCCTTGCGGTGAAACAGAACCACAAATCGTTGTTTTATGACATACAGTTAAGTTTTGTGGATCGCACCGAAACCCGCACGCTGGAGATCGAAAAAGTTGAACTCGGACATGGAAGAATTGAGACAAGAAAGATTTCTGTACTTCCGGGAAGTTGTCTGTCTGCAGCCTTATTGAAGAAATGGATAGGGCTGGATGAAGGCACGATCATTAAAGCTACGACAGAGAGCATTAACAAGACAACCGGCGAGATCAGTTCTCTTGATCGCTACTACATTAGCTCCCTGAACTTCTTTAATGCCCATATCGCAGAACAATGTGCCAGAGCCGTTAGACGTCATTGGGGAATTGAAAATGACCTCCACTATGTTCTGGATGTTAACTTCTACCAAGATAGGACACAGTGCAAAAACGCTAACTATCTGCAAAACAGAGTCCTCTTGAATAAATGGGCGCTTGGGATGATCAGAAAACTTCAAAAAGAAGAGGAAACCGAAACCGGCAAAGAGGCTAAAAGCGTGAAGCGAATCATGGCTAAGCTGCAGTCTCCGACGGCTGCTCTGGAGGCGTTGGCCACGCTAATTAACAAATAAATTCATGCGTAGCCCCTGAGTCTAAAAGACGAACGGCTTGGGGGATACCGAGGACGTCCTGCAAAAGAGAAATCCAAAATTTTTGGGTCTCTCCCTTCTCGTAGCCCTTCCACTCTTTGATAAATTTCTTGGCGTTTTGACGTTGTTTTGCGCTGTCCATGATTATTAATAAATATATGTTATGTATTTATTTCATATCACTATAAATATCTTTACTTTTAAAAAAGATATGATTTTTAATAACTAAAGATCGTCTTCTTCAGCTTTTTCTTTTTCCAGTAACGACAACAGTTTAACGGCTTGTACGAAAGAGATTTGCCGCAGATACATGACTAGGTCAATGGCGCCTCCGCCTCCTTTTTTAGCCTCTAGATCAAACCATCTGTCCCCGGTTATAAGCAAGTTATTGAATCTTTTTCCGTTGACTTCGACGATAAAAACTTTACTGTCCGGGTTCTTCTTCGGTTCATAAGTTCGGTCTTGAGAACAGTACGTGCAGAGGGCGTTGAGCACATCGACCAAATTCAGATTTCTGACCCTATTAACGAGGTCTACAGGGAAGGATCTAGTCTGCATTTCATAATAATAAGTATTAATTAATGTTAATTATGGCATACTTACAATTTATAAAGGCTTCTTAAGGAGATATTGTGATAGTTGTTATTGCTCATATAAAAGGAGGCACCGGAAAGACTACGACTGCTGTCCAATTAGCGCTGCAAAGACAAATAGACTATCCGGAAAGACGTATTTGGCTGGTTGACGCAGATGAACAGCAGTCAGCGCTGGATACTGCAACTATCCGGTCTCAGCTTTCGATTGAGCCTCCGTTGGCTTGCTCCTCTTTTCCGTCTGGAGAGGCACTGGCGGCTCAGATGGGCGCTCAGGCTAAGAATTGGGACGATATTATTATCGACTGCGGAGGGCGCGACAGCGATGCGCTCCGCATTGCATTGATGGTCTGCGACAAATTGGTGGTCCCGGTATTGCCTCGAGCATATGACGTTTGGTCTCTGTCTCGGCTGGAAGCGGTGATCGAAAATGCGCAGAATCTCGGAGCGAAATTTGAGACGTTGGCATTCTTAAATCGTATGGATAAAACGGCAGAAAGCCGGGAAGCCGCGGCAATCCTAGACGGTATGAAACACTTCAGACTCCTCAATACTTCTCTTTCAGATCGGGTGGCGTACGCGAAAGCAGTCGGAAACGGACGATCTGTATTTGAGATGAAGCCAAGAGACAAGAAAGCTTGTGAGGAACTTGAAAATCTATCTTCTGAGATATTTAAATAAATATCAATTATCTATTATTTAAATAGAAATTATTCAAAAGAGATACTTTACATATTGAAGGAAATAAAAAATGCAGATGCCGATAAGACCTGAAAATAACCATAAGACGCTTTCTGAAGAGACGGTAAAAAAAGTTTTAGCTCAAAGGCATGCCGAAACAGAGCCAGAAGAGTCTGACAGGATGAGAATGATTTCTCTGAAGGTGCCAGAGACTCTGCTCCGACGCTGTGACAGGATGGCAAAGGCAAAAAGCCTGACACGTTCCGGCTTTATAAAATTGGCACTCTCTGAATATTTGGATGCCATCGAGGACAAATAGGAAACGGGAATCAGTTGCAGCTTGACCACTGAAATTTTTCTCGTTTTGTAACGGACAGTGGGTTAAAATCGGAAGTTAGGCGAAGACCTATAAAAAGGTAAAGCCCCGAAGTTGGTAGCTTCGAGGCTTTGAATTGGTAACGAGTTCTGTTTTGTTGGCGGGACTCATTAACAGTGAGGCCGCGATTAAGCGGTCTTACAACACACATGAAAGATTATAAAACAGAAACTAATATATCTGCACGGGTCCCTCAACAACTGGAGCTCGATTTGACGGTTTCGGCGTCAACCGAAGTCGCTCAGTATCAAGACTCTTCCCGGTTCGGCTATTTCTCAATACTGACCAGAGATGCCTCAGGAAGGGCCTACCAGCATTCCTACACACTGGATAAACTGCCGTTCGTGCTTGCCGAAGACGGTACCTTATCAAAATACTTTTCCGGTTGTAAAAACGATGTCTACGTCAGTCAGGCTACCTTTGAGTCACCTTGTCGTCGGGTCGTTAATCTGAAGGATATTCAGGTTGCATTCTTGGATATAGACAGCTACAAACTGGCTTGGGGACAGCACCGGAGACCGGAGGAGATAGCACAGAGCTTTTTGAGTCTTTGCGATGCCGAGTCCATCCCTCGACCGTCTGTGATTGTTTTCTCCGGACGAGGCTTACAGGCAAAGTGGCTGTTTGAGCGGCCCGTGCCACGAATGGCGCTTCCCCGCTGGAACGCCGTTGAGAAGGTGCTGGTGGAGAAAATGCAGCAATACGGAGCAGATTCTCAGGCAAGGGACGCTTCAAGAGTTTTAAGACTCGTCAATACATTCAACACTAAGTCTGGTCAAAAGTGTCGGGTTGTATTTTTGAATCGGAATGCAGGCGGTGGAATTGAGCGGTATGGTTTTGATGAGCTGGCGGACATAATACTTCCGCTCGATCGTCCGCAAAGGCCTCAAAAATCGCCTGTAAACACCAACAAGAGTAAAACGAAGAGACCTATAGGATTCGGTCTGGAAACACTTCATTGGGCGTTTTTAGAGGATCTGCGCACGCTTTTGAGAATAAGAGGCGGTATCGAGGAGGGAATGAGGAATCGATTTCTCATGCAGATGTTGAGTTACCTCGCGCTCTCAAATCAAGTTACGCTAAAAGACTTTTACCGGGAGGCTCAGTTCTTAGCTCAGAAGATCGATCCGACATGGACGTATCACTCCAAAGATTTCGGAACTGTCTATGAGAAGTTCAAGGCGCATATGAAAGGCATTCGCGTCGAGTGGAACGGACAGGAAAAGACACCGCTGTATACGCCGAAAGCAGAGACGCTGATTGAATGGTTTCAAATAACAGAAGAAGAACAACGGCAGCTCAAAGTAATTCACTCAAAAGAGCTCAGAAGAGAGCTGGATACTGAACGGAAGAGGCGCGAAAGAGGTGGCGGGTCTATGCAGAATTACAAGGAAAGGAGAGCTCAGAGTCGTGAGTTCAACACTGAATCCGTAAAGGCGTTGTCAGAAAAAGGCTTTTCAATCCGTCGAATAGCAGAGCAGCTGGGGATTTCGAAGACTCACGTGCAACGGTTGTTGCGAGGTGTCCCCTGACTGTCCGGGTATCTGTTGGCGGAGCCGTGTATTTACTGCCGGAGGCAAGTAGCCCTGTTTCTTCGTCTCTTTGAGACGAGTAGCCCGCGGTTCTAGCGTCTTGAAATTCTTGTGGTTTCTGGTGAGTTCGGTGGTGTCGCGAGGACTTTCTTTTTTGGTCCTTTTTTCTTTGAGGGGTGCGTACTGACTGTCTCGGTATCTAGATAGTCGTGCAGCTGAGAATATTAAGTTTTATACTGTGTGACACACCGTACTACAAAGTATTACATATAAGGGGCAAGCATGGCATCTACAACAAGTTTGCGTATTCCTGACGATCTGAAAAGTCGTTATACAGAACTAGCTAATCTAACGAAACGGACGCCTCATTGGTTAATGATAGAGGCGCTGAAAGATTATGCGATCCGTCAAGAAAAGCGTATGGCCTTTATACAAGAGGCAATGGCCTCTGAAGAAGAGTACAAAGCCACCGGCTTACATGTCACCTTAGATGAATGTCTGGCTTGGATGGACTCGTGGGGAACTGAGAATGAAAAGGACGTTCCTAAATGCCACAAATAAAGCTGACACCTAAGGCTTTAGCCGATATGGCCCGTCTTCAGAACTTCTATCGAGCCAAGAGTCCTGCAGCTTACATGGGAGCAAAAAGAGTATTAAGGGATGGATTGCAGCGACTGTCTCAATATCCGGAGATTGGAAGAATCTGTCCTGAGTACCCGGAATACCGGGAGTGGATTGTGTCGTTTGGGTCTTCCGGTTTTATTTTTCTATATGCGATAAACGATGAAGAATGCCTGATTTTGGCTGCGCGGCACCAAAGTGAAGTCGGATACTCATTGATCTCCGTTTGTTAAAGAATTCTTCAGTGGTCTTTCGTCCATAGTTACTGTACAAAAAAGCAAATTTCAGGTCGTTTTTTGAAAATGTATTACTAATTCAAAATTTATTTGTACAGCGGATACTGTTTAAAAAACAAGAAGGCTTCTCTCGGAAGCCTTTAAAGTCGTCTAAAAATGGCGGGGTGATACTGTCGCAGTGCTTTTCCCACTCAACATAACTGCACATTATGTTGAGTAAAATCCTTTAATCAACTCCGCAAAATCTCTAAGGAACAAAAATGGCAGTACCAGCTTTTGACGAAATGATGTTTCCATTATTGAGTGTCATACCCTCCAATGGCGCTCTTGAAAAAAAAGATGCCGTTAAACGAATTGAAGATTTCTTTAAATTGACTCCAGAAGATGTCAGCGAAAAATTAAGCAGTGGACAAACAAAGCTGTACAACCGAGTAAGTTGGGCGGTGTGGTACTTGAATCAGGCGAAACTTATTGAGACAGCTGGCGCACGTGGAACCTATCGTTTGACGACAAAGGGGAAAGATCTCTTACATAGACCAACTGCAGAAATCAAAGAAAAGTTAGAAGAGTGCGTTAAAAACATAAGCAGGACATCTGGTCGTCAAACCAAATTACAAAGTAAATCTCCGGAAGAAGAGGCGAACAAAACACCGGAAGAGCAAATAATGAATGCCTTTTCCGTTTATCAAAAGCGACTGGTGGATGACGTTCTTAATCAACTTAAATCTGAGGATACTTCCCCGGAGATGTTCGAAAAAATCGTTTTGGAATTAATGGAAAAAATGGGCTATGGCGTTGGTCAATCCACTCCAAAAACTCATGATGGCGGTATCGATGGGAAGATTAACGAAGACGTCCTCGGCCTAGGAAAAATTTATTTACAAGCCAAACGATGGACAACAGCTAACGTTACCGAGAAGGAAATGAGAGATTTCATTGGTGCCGTTACAGTGGCTAAAGTTTCAAAAGCTGTTTTTATTACAACGAGTGATTTTAATAAGAAGGCTCAGGAGGTGGCAGAGGCATACCCTCACGGAACCGTGAGGCTTATTAATGGCACAGAGTTGGCTTCTCTAATGATTGAGTATGGTCTTGGTGTTCAACCCGGCGTTTCGATTGAGTTAAAGAAGCTCGATAAAGATTATTTTTCCACCGACGAAGACTAACTGATTAATCAGAAAATAATCAGAAATCTCAAGGAGGAATAAATTGAAAAAACTACTACTTTTGCCCCTTATGTGTGCAGCTTCTCTGGCTTTCGCGACACCGAATACTGCAATTAAAGCTCTCGCACAAGACCTGAAATCGTTTAACCCAGCGTCGATAACTGCTCATCAAGGATCGAAAAAGAAGGAGATTGTTGTTATTGTGTTGCCTCAAGCTCGCATTACTGAGACTATCTACACAGCTGCTATTAAGGGCGCTTGTATGCGCCTGTGGATGGACCCGAAGGATAAGTATCTGAATTCTGTCGCTCAGATTGCTGTTTTAAACCAGTGGGCTAAGCAAGGTTACGTTTTCGAGAAACCGAAAGAAACTTGTAAACAGATGGGAGAGGCTGTCGGAAACAAGTCGAATATCTTTTTGATGGGTAACACTCATATGTATTAAAAATAACCGCTGCGCCTTGCAGTGGTTTCAACTCTTAGTAGAGTACGTGAACGCGGTTAACGAGCCCTGCCCGGTTACCCGGGCAGGCTCTTTCACGCTAGCAAATCAGCAGTAAAACGAGTGCTACAAGCAGTTTCAAAAGAAACCTATGATGCCTTCGCACCCATGCTAAAATGCAGGAAAGAAGGTTATGTGTACGAGACATAACGTTCTCCATTGCAAAGCCGTTTCGCCCCTATACCGTTGATTAGGGCTAACGGCTTTAGCTTTATTCAGCGCCGGAAAAATTCACAGCGCCGACCGGCCCGCCACGGCCAATCCTCGAGATTCAGTCTCCCGGAGAGTTTTGGATTTTAATTTCTTGCCACGCGTTCTTCCGTTTTCGATTCTTACGAATTTCTTCGGAAATATCCTTGAGGGATTGCTTGTCCCATTGAAGGAAATTCTTCCGATCCTCTTCTTTTGGCATATTGTTCAAAATAAAATTCTTCATTTCTGAGTATTGCCGGCTCTTTGGTATCAACCTTTGAATCTGATTCTTTAGCTGTAGGTTGCTTTTAGACAGCTCCTCAACCCGGATTTCTGATTCTTTTATCGCGGCCTCGGCCTGTGCAATCATATTTTGCGCCTTGGCTTTTTCCGAGTTAAGTTCGGTATGCTGCTCGGATAGTTCGCGACTGTACTCTCGGAGCTTTATCTCAAATTCTTTCAATGATTTTTCTTCAGCTTTGATCTGTTGGCTTCGCTGCTCCAGTTCTGAAGCTTTTCGTTCCTGTTCATACAGCGTTCGCTTCTTCCAGTTTTCCAAAAGTCCGGAGGCCTTCTCTTCAGCGATTTTCTTGATGTCGGGCAGATCAAGGCTTGGATTCATCCAATATCCTATGAGAAGGGCGGGAAGGGCTGCAGAAATGGCGATTGAAAAGAAAGTGGCCTTTGTTACCTCGTTTGCACCAAGGATCATCGAATAGGTCTGACTCAATGAATACCCTTGTTTGATGTCCATCATGTAATAGAAGATGACGGCAGGAAATAGGATGATGGAAGCGAGTACGCAAAGGAAAACAAGCCCTAAACTTCTCTGAGCTTTACCGGAAAGAACGGAGTAGCCAAAAGCATGTCCTAGGCAGATAAAAAGACAGAGGAGGAACGCTAGGAAGAAGACAAAGTCAAAAAAGTTTAAAAGAAACTGTCCCAGCCATCCGGCAATAGATACAAGTAAGTCTGTCATCGCAAATAAGCGTCTGTAATGTTCGGCCTGAAATGCCCCAGCTCTTGGGAGACCGTTTCTTTGGCCGTTTCGTAGTCATAGTTCTTTGTTAGATTTTTAAGGCGGTCCTGAGCATAGGAGTGCCGCAAACCGTGAGCTCCGGTGGACCAACCGAGCGCCCTTTCGCTAGCTTTAGCGAAAGAGTCTGTAAATTTTTTACCGCCGGCGAGGTCGTACTTCTGAACATAGAACACGCCTCTGTCCCGCACCCGAATAGGTTCCGGAAGCCTTCGTTGTTCGAGTTGTGTTGCCAAGTCCTTCGGAACGAAAATTTCACGGGTGAGGCCTCCTTTTCCTGTGACGACATAACGGACTCCGTCACCCATACCGTCGAATTTCGAGCTTAGGTTCTTCTCCTTTCCGTCGGCGTAAAAGCGTTTGTCGGCGCGTTTATCCGAAGTACGCTCAATGGTTAGAAGTTCATGGGCTCTCAATCCGCAGCGATAAGCCAGCTCTGTGGAGAACGCCATCTTTTGGGTTTGATGGTTCATGACAAGCTGAACCTGCTCGGCGGTGTAGGCACGATGTCCTAAGATCGTCTCCACCTTTGACTGGACGGACTCAAGTTTTGCTTTTAGCTCAAGTCTTCCGTTTGCGTGGAGAAGGGCTTGAATGGCTTGTTTGTATTGCTCAAGTTTTTTCTGAGTAACGGTTTCTGCCTTGTGCTCGAGAAATAACTTTGCGGTCCGAATGGTTGCATGGCGCAAGTCTCCGTATTTGTTTACTTTGATGAAGTCGCAAAAAACCTTTAGGCAGTCCCGGTATGTGTTGCCCGTCGAAATGGATTGAATGAGGCCTTTTTCTGAAATCAGTGCACAGGCTTTCTTTGCCTGAGTTTCTGACTTGGCCTTGTCTAAGAAGATTCGTGTTTTTTTAGCCATCGGAGAATAGTGGAGCGGGCAACAACCGTCCGTTTTTCCGTTCTCAAGTACAAGGCGATCTGCGATAGAGTGGCGCCGCAGGCGTGCAGTTGCAGCAACTCGTTTTTGAATCGGTCCAGTCTGCTGCGGGAGTACCGGCCTTTTTTACGTATGCGTTGCAACTCCTGAAGCTGTAGGAGCTTTTCTCGGGCGTTGAAAGAATTAGTGGTTGTTGTTGCCATTGGGATTGATTTGTAAGACTATTCGAGCACTAACAAGAGCGCTCAACGCGGATTCCGATGAATCCACTGGACCGTTTAGAAGAATCAAGCTCGTCTCAAAAGACCGAAGTCTCCAGTAAAGAAACTGATCAGCTTTGCACTGTGAAGTGCGGGTTCTGTTTTTTTAGAGTTCAACGGAATAAGAACTTCGGCAGTAACGCAGCCGGCGTCAAAGATTGAGGTTCCTTGAGACCTTGTTAGTTCTGAATTGCTTCAGTTCCGCGGCTACTAACAGCCGGAATAGTCAAGCCATAACGTGGCGAATCGAATCCGTTTCCTACGGAATAAGAGAGAGGACTTGTGCTGGTCACCTTGGCGACGTTCACATAACAAAGCTATTCCCCGGCTCGAACAGTTCTCGTTGTTTTAAGGAGCAACGGTACGTTTCAGATCAAACAGAAAAATCCGAATGATGAAACTCCCCTCTGCATTTGAAAAGCGCAGGACTTCCGTTAGTGGGTTAACGACTCCGATCTGAATGCGATATCGACACGATCAGCTTTCGATAACGGACCCTTTACTCAAGTTATTTAGCGACATATGAAAGGGACAAAGATCATCGACAGGAATAGGGGTAAGTATACCGGATTCTGTTCACTTCATTCTGTTGCTTTTATTTTGTTGCGTATTTCTAGTAAAAGGAAAGAGACAAAGCACCGCTCTGTAGAATTGAAAATTCGACAGAGCGGTGCCGAGTTAACCAGTTTTGCTTGCGTTATAGCATCGTGCGTTTGAGAACAGGATACGGCGGTGCAGGGACGCCGTCTGTCCCTGCCCGGGAGATTGAAAGAGGGCAGCGCCCTCTATCAAGGCACCCTGTTGGGTGCCAAAGAGGATGAATAAGCTTGAACTCTTTTTAGTATTGCGCAAGAATTGAGCAATACTTATTTGAATTGAGCAACTATTGAGCAACTATTGAGCAATCATGAAATTAAATTTAGATCTAGCCGATTTTCGATACTCGCATTCCGAAGTTGATTTGTTGTCGAAACTTGATCAGTTCAAAGGGGCCTGGACGGCTTTTGGAAACCTGGCTCCGGAACGCCTCATTCAGCTTCAGAAGGTTGCCACGATTGAAAGTATCGGTTCGTCCACGCGTATCGAAGGCAATTCTTTGACCAATGCGCAAGTCAAAGAGCTGCTGGGCAACATCGGTAAACAATCGTTTGCGACTAGAGATGAGCAAGAAGTTGCCGGTTACGCGAATACGCTCTCGTTGATTTATTCATCTTGGGAGGACATGCCGCTGTCGGAAAATCTGATTAAGCAGCTGCATACGTCGCTTTTGAGGCAAAGCGATAAGGATGTGCGGCATATGGGGCAATACAAAACAATAGAAAACTCTGTCGCTGCCATGCAGGACGGGAAGGTCGTCGGGATTGTTTTTAAGACCGCGCCAGCCTTTGAAACGCCCTTCTTGATGGAACAGCTGGTTACTTGGTACAACGAAGAGATTGAAAGACACGTCTATCATCCGCTTCTTCTCATCTCTGTTTTTATCGTTTCTTTTCTGGCTATTCATCCGTTCCAGGATGGCAACGGGCGATTATCACGCGTTCTTACGACGCTGCTCCTGCTTAGAAGCGGGTTTGCTTATGTTCCGTTCTCGTCTATTGAGTCCGTCATAGAAAAATCTAAGGGCGCCTACTATTTGAAGCTCCGGCAGACGCAGCTGTCAATGGAGGACGAGCATCCGGACTGGCGATCATTCTTTGATTTCTTCTTGAATTGTCTCTTAGTCCAGATGAAGGTTCTTGAGTCGAAGGTTTCTCAAGAGCATCTCTTGGCCGGTGTTCCGGAACTTTCGCTTTCTATTTTGAAATTGTTAGAAAACGGGGCGTGCGTTGGCATAGCTGACCTTGAAAACGCACTAAAGGTCCCTCGTTCGACGATCCGATCTCACCTGAGGCGTTTGATAGATGAGAAAAGGATCGTTTCCTTCGGTAAGGCAAGGGCACTTAAGTACCAGATCAAAGATGCAGCATCTTCTAATTTGAAAAAGTAACACTCTTTCAAAATTTATCAGATTGAACTTTTGTGGCCCAAACAAGAGCTCGATTGCAACTCATCCTGAAAAACAGCCGTGAGTGCCGTAAGAGCGATGAGTCATTATGTTTTCAACGCCAAATTGGTGCCTTTTTCTGGCACCAGTTTTTACCGCTTGCTAACGTTGTTTCGCAAAAAGCGGAGAAATAGCTTTTTGCCAAATTTCAGCACCGAGATCTTCGAGCTCTTTGAGCGTTCTTATTTCTAGGTGATCTGACCTCCAAGGAGAGAGAAGAGCTCTCAAATCGTTGCTTGGACGATCAATGAAGGCATTGGATTCGCTTTCTTTCGAATACAGCCGGATAGCATTCTTCTGCAGTTTTCCTGTTTTTGGAGACCTGCCGCTGTAGCGCAGAGAGTAATTCGAGGCAAGCGCTCCGAGCAGAATAAAGCCGTTATCGGTTGAAATCTGAGTTTCAAATCCGGGGCCTGTCGCTCCTTTCTTGTCTTTGTGATAGTAAAAACTCACGCTTCCGTCCGGAAGTATCCAATCACTAGTTTGATTCAGTCCGCTTTTCGGATCATTGAGATTGCGGCGAAGAACGATCTTTTCTTTGAGAAGGTTGAAGATGGTATCCATAAAGTTATTCCTCTAGAAAATCATGGATGTTGAGCTTTAACTTGATGATCTTTTCCTTGAGCTTATTGATGGTAGCGAGAGCTTCCTCACTCTCAGCAAGCTTGTTCTTTTGCTCGGCAAGGAACGCTTCCGGTACCAGCGGTACGTCCAGCCTGCGTACATCAGTCATTGAGATACTCGGGATGTAGGCGCCGATGGCTCGGGAGTCAAAGTATTTGCGAACAAAGTCAGAGCTTAGGAACCTGAAAAGGTAATAATTTGGGTAATCCTGAGAGTATGAAGGTCTAGAACGGATAATCAGCAGAGACTGATTTGCAACCCATTTTTCATCTTTGGGCTTTCTGATCAAACCTACTTTTCCGACGCTTCCCTTGATTGCCAGGACGATATCTCCGTCATTTAAAGAAGCTTGCGTAGCTCTTTTTTCACCATTCCTCGAAACAAGAATTGTTTTCTCAGGAGCTCTGACAAAACCAAACTCATCGATATCTCCGATAGCGACTTCTTTGGCCATGTAGAGAAAATCTTCCGAAGCTTCACTTTCTGCTTTTGTAATGTTTTGAGCTCGAACGATGTTCGCAATGAACTCCAGGTTGGAAGAAGAGAATTCTTCTAACCTGCTGATTTCTAAGTCTGCATCTGCCAAATAGCGCTGGGGGTCTAATGAATTTGCGGAATAAAGAGCACGCGGAGAGACATCGACATAAGTTTCATTAGTCTGCACAATAGCTGTAGCAAAATCCCATGATGCAATATCCAGAGTCTTGTCCGCTGGAGATTCAACGACTGCCATCCGGATACGAGGATGCGTGAGTTCTCGCTGTTTTTCGCTTGTTATGACTAAGCATCCTTGTGCGATAACGTTGGATTTTGGCAATTTTGTTCCTGGCAGCGTGATGACGCTGACCAGATCACGACCGCTAACTGTTGATCTGAAGTCTTGCGCTTTCAGACTAGACTCCCAAAGGATTCTTCTGTCTAACAAGAAGTAGTTATTCTCACACCTCCTTGAGTAACCCGGGATGTCTGGTTCATCTTCGGAAAATTTTTCTGCATAAACTAAGTTCTTTGTCTTTAACCGCACAGAGTCGATATCGTCATCCGCGACAAGTCGGAGTCGTCCTTTTTTTTCGCTCTTTACTGTGTAGAGCAAGGCGGAAAAGAGGCCGATAATTACCCGGGCGAATCTATCCTTGTACATCCCGCAATAAACTGTTTTATTTCTTGAAGCTAGACTTATCGCAATAGGGAACGAAAGAGAGTTAAGGCAAAGAACGCTATCTTCACCATCTTTTCCTTTCATATTGGATTCAATATCTTGAGCGCATGCGGAAGCCACTTCCGGAGAAACTAGTTTTGCAAAATACGGATCCAAGCTGATTAGTTTGAGGAGCTTACTAATCGGGTCTTTTTCTCCGTCTGAACCTTTGGACGATACTACTTTTTCCAGCCGGGAAAGCTCGCTTCTTTCACTCTCATCAAGGTTTGGAAGACAGTCATCTAAATCGCTAATCCAAAGATGCTTATTTGGGACAGGAATGAAGCCAGAAATAAGTTTTTTGAAGTTTTCCCGGCTATCCAGCGGCTCGTTTTTCGCTTCCCTATATGAAGTAACGAGAATCTTTGCTAGAAGGGCGACGTATAACTTTAGTGAACTTTGCATAGTAATTAATGAAAATTAGTGGAGTCGGGACGCAACGCGAGAGTAGCTGTCATACCGATAAGTTGTGATAAGACGATCATTAGAGGCCACTACGGTGATTCCGCCGTTCTCCAGCAGATGAGCCAGGTTCTTCTTCATTTCGTTAATGAGATCCATTGCTTTTTGGCAGCTGCGTCGATCAAGAGTGATCTTGTCTCCGCTTTTCTTGCCGAATAAAAAAAGCCAGGCAAATGTGTTCGTCTTTTATGCCTCGTTGAGACTGACGCTGCTGAAAATGAATTGTCTTATTCATGTTGCTCTCCTTACCATACCGGCATAATAATCAATAAATAAAATTTAGTCAATACAATCTTAAAATTTATGTATAATCAAATTATCGAATTTCGATTGATTTCATGGATGACTTTTAAAAGAAGTAGTTCTCTATGGAAATTCCACATAAGGATCTCTCAGGAGCAATAAATGGCTTACATATCTGACTTCGAAAGACATGAGGACGGTCGTCTTTATGGCAAAGAAACCATAATTGATGAATTTGGAGAGCGGGGCGACGTCATAGTCCCTGTTACAAAGAAAGCCCTTAAAGAAGGGTTGTCTAGTGTTTTTTACATCAAACAATTCGAAGAATACGTCGGCGTTAAAGTAGAAGATTTTGATAATTTTGTTCAGGCCCTTTTTGCGTTGAGGATTGTCGAGCTTTCTTCAAGGCTTCTCGATGAAAGAATTGCTGCCATCTTGTCCGGAACTGATAAAGCACAGGATTTAGATAACGATCCCAACACTGATACTCAAAATAAGATCCAGGATGAGATCGACGTTGTGTGCGGACAGATTTTGTCCGGAATAGACAGGAAGGAAATCAGTAAGGCAGAGCTTTACGATCGTTGGGGAAGAAAGCTCCTTACTGAAATGTGGTCAAACGGGGATAGTGAACTCGGCCTAAACTTCGGCGATATGTGGGGAGAGTACGACTTGGAGGCCGAAGACTTTATCGGAGAAAGCCCTCTTTATAAGAAGGCAGTAGTTAAGTACTGCATGATCAACGCTGCAGATTCGGTCGCAAACGTCTTAACGGGGTGGAACCAAGGCCCCCATAACTACCTGGAAGACTTGTTAGAGCTGCCTGAAGAGTGACCTAATAGGGCAAACGTACAAGGCCGACCTCTTTCGGGGCCGGCCTTATTGTCTTTGGTTACAGTCGTGTACGGATTACCGCAAGCAACACCAAGACGAGAACGATCTTGTAATCAAGATTAACGTCCCCTGTCCAGATGATAGTGTTGTGTGCGATAATCTCCCACGAGGATGGAAATGTTTGGATCATCTCCCCACCTCATAAGATTGACTCAGCCCGTGTTACCAGCGCGGGCTTTGTCGTATTTGGTCTACTTAGTTTTGCCGGAGCGTTTTTTTGACGCTGCTTTCGATTTTTCTTCTTCTTTCTTTTTCTCTTGCTCGATCTCTTTGGCTTCTTTGTCATAAAGCTCGAACAGTTTGCTCACAATCTCTTGCTCGGTGGCTTTAGAAGTTAATCCGTATGCCTTGAGTACCGCTCGGTCGTTATCTTCGTGCGCTTTTTTGAGATCAAGAGGCATGGAAGAACCATATAAATCAAAAAGGCTCCAGTCGGAGTATTTTTCCCTTACTTCAAGAATTTTTTCTGCACATTCTTCGATTTTCTTTTTCTGCGAATCCGATATGCCTTTTTCCCAGGGGAATTCGTTGTAGACCATAGGGCTGTATCTGTAGTCACCTTTTAGTCGGCCTGCAACCCTCCGCATCCAAGCCATATGAACCGAAGACTCTAGTATTCCAAATATATACTTTGAGTCTGTTGGAATAAGCATATTTGCGTTCCCACAGATGATGTTAGAAGGGACAAATCCTATGGGTATGTACTTTCTTCCTTCTCCCGTGTGACTGGGAACCACGAGGTAGTCATTATTCGGTTGCCTTATTTGAGTGAATAAAGCAGAATTTTCTGCATCCTTTCGTACCGATTCTGTTGGACTCCCTTTTCTAAATTCCGCAATTTTTTTTAATCTGGAAATTATTTCCTTATTTTTTTTATAGCGAGATTCTGGAATTCCTTGAAGCCAAAGACAGTAACGCTTAGTGTCGTTAATAAACTCACGAGCTCCTAGAAACTGCCTAATCATAGGCTTCATCTCAGGATATTTCTGAATGAAATCCTTGTATTCATTTTCTGTGAAAAAGAAGTTGCCATCATCTGTGGGCTGGCTTCCTTTTATCATTTTCGGCATACCACTTCGGGGCTTAGAACGATTTTCAATAAAAACGTTATTAGCATCTGCCAAGTACCCATTTATATTTTTTGCTATTACGATACCGTCCTTTTTAAAAATTCTTTTTTGTTCTATTGCGGTCATTCTTCCGTCTCGGAAGCCGATGATGACGCAGAACACATTTGCATTCTCAGTAGCTTCGCTTATCCATTTAAAAGTTTCATAGCAAAAAATGATCTCTATTCCCTCTTTAAATAGAGGGCGCCAAAGAGCACCTACGCTTTCTCCCTGACTAATGGAATTTGTAGCTACTAGCCCACAACAGATATTTGTGTGTTGAATGAAGTCACAAGATTTTTTAAACCAAGCCCCGACATAATCGATTTTTCCTGTATTCTCTTCCGTCTCTCCAAAGACGATATCCATGTCCCTTTTTTGAGATTCACTGCGGTGTTGGTGTCCCACAAAAGGAGGGTTTCCAATTATGTAGCTTAGCCTTGAAGAAGAAATTACCTCATTCCAATCTACTCGCAGAGCATTGCCTTCGTGAATAAGGGCCGAGGATTTCAAAGGCAAGAAATCAAGGTTTTGTCCAACGATGTCTTCCGTTTCTTTCATCATTTGTGACTCTGCAATCCAAAGCGCAGTCCTGGCCACTGTTACCGCAAAATCATTAATCTCTATCCCATAGAATTGATTGATATGGACAGAGATCGGATTGAGTCCCTCACCGAATGCCATCATTCCGTGATAGAGCTCTCGAAGAGCTTCATTTTCTAGTTTTCGGAGAGATGTGTATGTCTCAGTCAGAAAGTTACCGGAGCCGCAGGCCGGATCAAGAAAAGTAAGACTACCGAGTTTGGTCCGGAATTCCTCAAGACGTTTAGTTTTCTTTGCGGGGACTTTTAAAATTCGGGCTGCCTCCAACTCTTTCTTGAGTTCGTCGAGAAAGAGCGGATCGATGACCTTATGAATGTTTTCGACGGAGGTGTAGTGCATTCCGCCTTTCCGTCGGGTTTCCGGATTCAAGGTGCTTTCAAATACTGCCCCGAAAATTGTCGGACTGATAAGACTCCAGTCAAATCCTTCACTGGCTTTCTTGAGAATTAACTCCACAATGGTCGGAGTGATTTTTGGGATTTCGATATCTTCATCGGCAAAAAGACCTCCGTTGACGTAAGGGAAGGCTAGCAAGTCATCAGCTAAATAAGGATCTCTTTTATCTTCCGTCGTGTTTAGGACTTTGAAGAGCTGAATTAAAGCTGTCCGGGCATCTGCGGAATATTTGCGGAGATAGTCATGGAATTCCAAGTGCGTGGAGAAAAGACCGGAATCTTCGGCATAGAGGCAGAAGACCAGCCGGACGCAAAGTTTGTTCAAACTCTTAAGAGAGTCCGGATTGTTTGGGTTAGCGTACTGAGCGAGCAAAGCGTCATAAATCTCACCGACGATTTCACCGGCTTCGACAGATATTTTTTGCTCAAACGCGGTAACTTCCTTTTCAACATCGGCAAGAAAAGCTAACCGATAAACCTGCGTTGGAAGGTCTTCCAACTTGATAATCACAGGCTCCGCGTTCGGATCGCTCATGTCGTGAATCTGAAACTCTTTGAAGTTACAGATCACAATGTAGTTTGGATAAAGATTCTTTCCGAGGTCGGCAGCGTACCTTTTGGCCTGTTCGAACGGCGTTAGCATTGCCCCGCCCGACTGCTTATATTTTTTATTGAGATCGATGGAAGCGCCCTTCTGCTCGATCAAGATCTTCGTCGGCTTGATATAGGCATCGATGAATTTGGTCTGTCCGTCAACGACGACTTGTTTTTCAAAGTCTAAAACAGGGCGAACGTACATAATTTTTAACAAAACATCCTTAACTCATTAAAAAGTCGA
>OHNL01000310.1_pt1 | contig 17562 bp, 10 predicted proteins | sample 1569591 | NCBI WGS metagenome assembly OHNL01 (sample SAMEA3879555, study PRJEB24766) | human gut metagenome | biome: human-associated habitat; feature: feces | place: USA | collected 1985/1987
GTGAAGCAATTCCGCTGTATGCAAGCGTAATATGATAAAAAAATCCCACAAGGAACGCATTCCCTGTGGGATTTTGTATTGTTTGCAAAAGTGAATATCATTCTCCCTGACATGTCAGAACCGCACCAACGGTTTTGAAAATGATTTTCCAGTCCAGCCAATAGCTGCGGTCTTGAATGTACTGAATATCCAGTGCCACCCATTCCTCAAACGAAAGGCTGTTTCGCTGTGGCTGAATCTGCCAGTAGCAGGTCAAACCTGGTGTGACGAGCAATCGCTGCATCTGGTATGGCGTGTACTTCTCAACCTCTCTTGGTAAAGACGGTCTTGGCCCTACAATGCTCATTTCGCCTTTCAGAATGTTGAAAAGCTGTGGAAGCTCGTCAATACTGGTTTTGCGAATAAAGTGACCAATTCGGGTAATGCGAGGGTCTTTTTTGATTTTGAACACAGGTCCATCCATTTCGTTCTGTTGCATCAAGCTTTCCAAATTGTCTTCTGCATGAACGACCATAGAACGAAACTTATAGAGTTTAAATTTCCGACCATTCTTTCCTACACGATATTGTGAGAAAATCGGGCCACCGTGTGGGTCATCCAGCACAATCAGCAGAGCCGTTAACAACATCAGCGGAGAAAGAACGATAATTGCAAGGAGCGAAAAGAAAATATCTCTTGAGCGTTGTAAAAGTGCATAGACATGCTTGCGATTGAGCAGGTCTTGTTTCAACCAGACTTTCTGACTGCGTTTTTCGGTTAAAATTGCTTGGTTGGCTTTTGCCTCCCAAATCCATTCTGTTTGCATCGTACCATCCTCCTCTTGAAAAATAAATCCCCATATTCAAGCAGTGAAACGATACACCCTGTTTACTGTACGCCGTCTTCTGTCAACTGCTCTGCGAGTTCCATGCAGGTTTCTAACTCAGCCGTTCGCTGCTTTCGCTGCAACAGCTGTGCAGCTGCCTGAAAGTTTACAGGGCGAGTGGTGAGGTTGTGTGCGTCTGTACCCAGCAGGTGCACTTCTCCATCTGAAAGCCAGCGGAGCAACTGCCGCCGCTGTCGCCAGCGAGCATGATAAAGAGAGCTACAGTTAATTTGTTTGTAGACGGGCAGTTCCATGACTGCTGCAAAGGTCTCTTTATTCCATAAACGGGAAAACCGCTCAATATGGGCAAATACAACTTGAATATCGTTTCGGTTGATGATAGTTTCAACATCTTTCAGCCGAAATCGGCGATAATATGGTAACTCCAACAGCAAGACATTTGTTCCGGAAATGCAGAGCGGTTGTAAGTCCATCTGTGCCAATGCACTGGACATGGCAACCTCTGCCCCTAAGCAAAGCTCTGGAATATCGTCTGTATGCGGTTGGTCGGAAATAGCGGTTTGTAAGGCAGAAAAAGCCTTTTTGCGTCGCTGTAAGAACGCTTCTATCGATTCCTCTTCGCAGTAGAAATGCGGCGTCAGAACCACACGATTTACCCCTTGTGTGTGTTCCTCCCGCAGCATTGCGAGGGAAGTATTGATAGAATCAGAACCATCATCCATCTTGGAAAGGATGTGGCAGTGAAAATCAATCATCATCGGACTGCCTCCTTCTTAGGAAACAGGCTGTTTATCAGAATCTGTATCTGTTGTTGTAGAAACGGGTTCAGATTGCTGTGTGGAATGAGAATGAGATTTCTTTTTGCTTCCGTTTCCATTTCCGTTTCCGTAGGTATAATAAGAGCCTTTTTTATAATACTTCTTGTAATAGCCGCCCTGTTTGAAGTCCACTTCTGTCAGAACCAGACCCAATACATTTGCACCTGTTACAGAAATTGCCTGCAAAGCGGTTTCTAATTCCTTGGTTGTGGTAACATAGTAGCGTGCTACCATTAAGATGCCACCAATGCAATCGGAAAGCCCCAACGCATCGCTGACAACATTCACCGGTGGTGTGTCGATGATGATATAATCATACTGCTGTTCGGCTTCTTCAAGCAACTTCTTCATTGCCGGAGATGCCAGCAGTTCGGATGGGTTTGGCGGGCAAGTGCCAGCTGTCAGCACATCCATGTTTGGCAGCGGTGCAAGATGGCGAGCCACTTGCCAAGTTGTCATATGCCCCAGAACTTCGGATAAACCAACCTTGTTTTCCAACTTTAACCGCTGGTGCTGAACCGGTTTTCTCAAGTCTGCATCAATGAACAACACTTTTTTGTTCATCATCGCCATTGCCATTGCAATATTTGCAGCAGTTAAGCTTTTACCGTCCGCAGCATTTGGACTGGTTACTGCAACAATTTTATGTTCCTGTGGAGCCAGTGCAAACATCAAATTGGTGCGGATGGAGCGGTAAGCTTCCGAGCACGGGAACGGAATATCTTTTGCACAGAGCAGCATATTCCGCAATGCGGAAGGGCTGTTCTTTTTCTTGCGGCGTTTCCGTTTTCCGCTGCGAGCCTCCACCATTTCCGGCACTTCGCCCAGATAAGAGATGGAGAAAGACTGAATGTCATCTTCGCCCTTGATGGTGCGATCCAACAGGTAAATTAAGACTGCAACACCGGCAGAGAGAACAAATCCTGCTGCGGCTGCCATCATAGTAATTTTTTTCACATCTGGAGCGGAGGGCGATTGCGGTACTTCGGCATCGCCGATGACTTCAACAGACCCTGCACCAATGATGCGGATGAGAAATGTCGGTGCAACTTCTGCGTAAATGTCGCAGATTTCAGCGGACACATGTGGATCTTTGGTTTGTGCAGAAATTTTCAGCACTTCTGTGTCGCCGTCCGCCGACATGGAAATTGCATCTTTGAGTTCAGAGGTAGAAATGACCCCATTTTTGACCGTAAAGCATTTTGAAATTTCGGATACCCCGAACTTGCTGACCAAACTCATGCCAACCTGTTTTACAACGGTGTCATTTTTTAAAATGACAATATAGGTTTCTACCAGTGACTTAGAAGCCATTAAGTCTTGTTGGTTGATGGCAGTTTTTTCTTCGGAAGTATCCCCATTTTTTACATACATGTAGGTGCTGGATGTGTACTCCAACGGGAGGTAATACTTGCCGTAGGAAAATCCAATGGCACTGAAGCAGAGTGTTACCAGCAAAATAATTGGCAGACGTCGCATCAATGCTTTGAACAATTTTCCCAAGTCGATTTCGGTTTCATCATCTTGTTTGTTTTTGTTTTTTTGATTGAGAGTCCCCACTGTACCATATTCCTTTCTCGTTTTGGCTTGCCTTTTAGACTCGTCAAAAGAAGATTGAATCGTGTATAAAAAGCAAAGCGTTTTTTAAGGCAATCTTATGATACCATGCTTTGCAATGATTGTCAATCATATTGCAAATATTCCTTGCAATTCAGCAATTTGCCGGAAAAACGCACAAACCGTGCAATTTTTTGCATGAACATTCAAAGAAGGGCGAGAACTGGGAGAAATGAAAAAAGAACCCTTTTGGTTCTGATGGAATGAAAATATCTCAACTCTCATACCGCTTTTGATTATCTTTATTATATCATGTTGGGAAAAAGATGTCAACAATATCCAGTCCGTCAATCTATTTTTCGTAAATATGGTACAAAATTCAAAAGTGGAATAGGACGGTTTTTTAGGCAAAACAGAAACGAAAAGGAATATAATTTTCTCACGATTTTGATTTTTATGAATAAATTAAGAATTGCTAAGTAAAAATAAGCAATTTAATATGTAAAAACAGGGATGCTTTGGTAAAAACATGATGAAAAATTGAATTCAGACGAGAAATTAACTGGAAAAAGCCGAAAAAATTTGTATGATTTCTTCTGTTTTTCTGTTTTTTAGAATTGGAAATAAAAATAGTTGAGAAGCAGTATACATAATTTCAAAAGAGAGAAACCGACTGCAAGAATGGATGCCATTGTCAACATCATCAGAATCTCTGTCGAGATGAAAAGGATAAATGATGCTTTCGTGGCAGTTAAATTGTTTTTTTATGATAAAAATTGTGATAATGACCAGATTGCTGGCGATTGTTCTGTTTAAAATGATGAAACTGTGAGAAATGATTGACAATCATTTGAAAATATGATAAGATTGTACCAAGATACAATTTACGGTTTAAATTTCAATCTAAGAAAGAAGGATGCTTTTTGGCAAAGCGATATGATAGCCGGGCAGCAAAGATGAAAATCATGGAAGCGTGCGTGCCCTTGTTTCTGGAGAAGGGATATTATGACACGACCATCAAAGACATTTTAACAGCGGCAAATGTTGCTCATAGTTCTTTTTTTAATATTTTTCCGACCAAAGATGCATTGTTGTTGGAATATGTCAAATATATGTTTCAAAATCAGTTCGATATGGCAAATCAATTTTTAGGAGATAAGGCGTTTCCAGCATTGATTTATGCAGTGGAAACATCTATTCAGCTGGCAGTGATAGAAATGAAAGAAACACTCCGCAGTATTTATGTAGAGGCATACAGTGCAGAGGGATCGTTAAATTATATCATTCATCATACAGCAATGGAAGTTCAGAAATTATTTGGACAGTATTTTCCGGAATCTAATTCTGAATCGGATTTTTACGAACGAGTGATTGGCAGCAGCGGTATGATGCGGGGCTATATGGTGGTTCCCTGTGATTTGTATTTTACACTGGAAAAGAAAATTCAGCGGTTCTTAGAGATGTCGCTCACGTCTTATCGTGTACCGCTGGAAGAACAAAAGAAAGCAATTGGCATTGTCCTGCAAATGGATTTGAGAACCATTGCAGAAGGGGCGATTCAGTCGCTCACCGCAAAATTAAGATCTCATTTTACCGTTGACCCTGCGATTGAATATTAAGGGAAAACGGGAATGAAACATATTTCATCCGTCATCCGCCAACGATCTGACAACATATGAAGGAGGGTATCTTATGGCAGCAGATCCAACACCGGTAAAAGTCCGGCAGAACAAGAAGAAAACCGTTATTTTCATCACAGCAGCAATGCTCATTCTTGCAATTGCAGCAGGCATTGGCGTGAAGTGGTATCGGGACGTACAAAATCGAGTCACCGTATCGTTCAACACGAACGGCGGTGAAACCGTCGAAGCAGTGACATTGGAAAAAGGTTCTGTGTTGACTGCTGTTCCCTGTGCCAGCAAGCAAGACCAAAATTTTACGGGCTGGTTTTATGATGGAGATTGTACCGAACCGTTTCATTCAGAAGACCCGTTCGAGGAAAACACGGTTCTATATGCAGCTTATGAAGAGCCGGAACAGGGGGTTACCAAACAGGATACGGCATATGTGGCGGACTGCGATGCAAAAGAACCCATTGTGATTCGTTCTGAGGAGAAAATTACAGATGAAAACTGGATGGATTACTTGGAAATTGATTCCGCATTGGGCGATTTGCCAACATCCTTTCATGTAACCGCACTAGAAGACAATCAATATGAAGTAACGCCGGAGCAGGATTATCAGGCAGGATTTACCTATGATTTTCATGCAAAAAACGGAGCAACGCTGATTTCCGGCGAAAGTGAAGACTTGAACACGGTTACCCAGCGGATTCACAAGGACAATGTGGAAGAAGTTGTCCTCAAGAAAGAAATTGTCTATCTGGACTGGGATGATGTGGTACGAGAAGGAGAAACTTACCAGTTTTATATTCCGAAGCGTGCAGAATTTGTCATCACGGAAAAAACACCGATTTGTTTCTTGAATGGCTATAATGAATGGGTTGCAGCCGGAAAAAATCCGAATACCTTCGGCGATTTGTACGATGATGATACATTGTTCGTTTCCGTCAGCATGGTGAATGACCAGTTCCTTGCAAAAGAAAGCGATAAAGGCACTTTGAGTGGAAAAGACTGGTATTTTGTCACCGTAGAAAATGCCGACCTTGCAGACATCATTGACGATGTGGATGTCTACATGGAAGAGAACGTGGAAGCAGAAGATTTGATTGACACCGAACAGATCGAACAGAATATTTTAGAGGGTGACGGCATCAATCAGCTGGAAGATTTGCTGACGTGTGCAATTTTGGATGATCAAACATTCCAGAATCTTTCCGATGAGAAACCCAACGACAATGTTTTTCTGTTCAACAACATTGTTGCCTCCGCAGCGGAGATGGATAACATCCCCTTCCGGGATGGTCTGAGCATGGGAGAAACCGTAAGGATTCCCGTTGCAAAAAAGGGTGATATTACTGTCAGTGTTTCGTGGAGCAGAGATAGTGCAAGAAACCCGAATTTCCCCGGTGTTGATTATGACGACCCAGAAAATAAAAAGTGGTCGGCGATGCAGGTTATGGTAGAATTTGACAAGGTGGTCAACGGCGTGGAAATCAAAGCCGCAACCGATATTACCGAATACCTGAAAATTAACATGCAGGGCTGCAAAGAATGGCAGGGTATCAATTTAAAATTTGACTATGCTGCAAATATCTATTCGCAGGTGACATTTGATTTCAATGTTGCCATTCGGGAAGAGGGCGGCGAATGGCTGGACGTTTCCGAAAGCGTCACCAGTAAGATGACTTCGGAAGAAATGCTCCAGCGATACAGCGATATTATCAATGCGGACACTGGATTTATTGACATCTGCGATGAAACGATTGTCAGCGGAAAATTCCGTGTCATTCCGTTTATTCCAATTTTCACAGTTAGTCTGAATTTGAATTATACCTTGCGGCTGGATTTGGCAGCTGGCATTTCCAGTAACTTTACACAGCTGGATGCCACACAGGTTGGTATGAGAGGCATTTCCAGCGGAAAAGTAGAGGGATATAAAAATGAATTGAGTGGTGCAAACCGTTACGCCTACAATTTCAATGCCTGCGGACGAATTGGTGTGGAAACAGGTTTGAAAGGCGAGCTGACCCTTTCCTTTACAGGACTTGAAAAATATGGAGAAATCGGAATTTCGATTGAAGTAGGCGTTTATACGGATTTGTATGGATATGTCAATTTCAGCCTGAAAAAAGAACGGCAGCATTCCTCTTTCGTAGAGAAGAAATTCAACGGTGCTTACTACTTGGAAGTGGGCATCTATCTGGAAATCAAGGCGTTTGCGAGAGCAGAGGCATTCGATGTGGAAAAAGATGCAAGATTGTTCAAAGATAAGTGGAAGCTGTTTAGCTGGGGCAGCCGGTATGTTGTATATGGATTGGACAGCAAAAAGTCTACAGGGAATGGCGTTGGATTCAGTCAGGATGAAGACGGAAACAACCGCTATTTCATGCACCAGAATCAGGCAAATATTGTTGAAATCTGTGGACTGAAACCAGAATATGTGGACTTGACGACAGGAAAACTTACAACAGCGGTCGACCAAGAATTAAACGGCAATTTCTATCCGCAATTTTCCAACAAGGCTTTGCGTTACAATGATTCCAATCGAATGGTTTCTGTTGATACGAACAAGACGAATGCAAAGGCGTTCATCGCAAATGTGGATATTTATTTTGATATTCCGATGTTCTCGCTCTCTTCGACACAGACCGCAGATGGAGAATCCTTTGTTTCCACGAAACTATATTGGTCAGACCCATCTACCGATATTACATCGATTGATGATTTTAGTAAGACCTATACGGCAAGCTTTGGATATAAGTTCCCAGATGGTTCGACTAAGATAATTGAAACAAAAGAAGTGCTTGCAATAGAACCAGTTGGTTATTTTAAAGTACACGAGGATTTGGACAAAGTTGTATTTCGGGTGGATGGATACAGCTGGAGCAATGACGAACCTTTTGAACATAATCCAAACAGTGAATATAGTATGCGCAATGTTTACATTTCAGAAGATACTTCTTTTTATGTGGATGTGACCCCAAAACAGTATTATGTGACGTTTTCCTATTATGATATAGATGCGAAACAGTGGAAAGCAGAAGTTCGGGCTTGTACTGTTGGGGAAACACCTGTTCCGCCAAAGGAAGCAGAAAATGCAATGTTTACTGGATGGGAAGGTCATGATTATACGAATGGAAACAATCTTGATGAAATTACCAGTTTGGATTATGGAACAAATTGGAATCCATCAAGGTATGCGAGTGATTCTCGCTACTATAGTTTAACAAACAGAGGCTTAGTAACATCCGGAAAAAGTGCTGATGAAGTGCTAGCAACCTATGATGCAAGTACATATAAAAATGAATGGCGTTATGAATGGAATGCGGTTGGATTTTTAGATCACACATTTGCATATCATGCACCAGAAAACGGATTTGCACAAGTATACCGTGCCAACTATCGAGATTGCAACATTACATTCTTGTACGGCAACGAAGATGCCTATGACAAAACAGGCAACGAAGCAGAAGATGTAAAGAGCCAAACGCGTGCGTTCAAAATCGGCGACACCATAAAAGCCCCGTATGATTCCACCTATATGGAAGGCTATGGTTTGGTACAGGGATGGGATAAAGATGGCGATGGCGTCAACGATTATGAATTGGATGACGAAGGAAAAGCCATTTTACCGGTAGCCACGGAGGATGGCATGATTTTAAGAGGAGTTTATGAAATTCCAGAAATCACGCTGCATTTTCAAACCTATAATGGCGACAAACAGCAATATGAGGACTTTACCGAAGTCACATTGAAAAATGGGTTGGAAATCAATTTTGACGGAAAAGAAGTGACATTTGGTGGAGAAAAAGTCTATGCAAGTGGAGCAACAGAAGATGTCTTCACGCAGACCATTGCAGCTTCTTCCAATTTCAGTAAGTTCCGTTATTGGGAATATCGTCCTGTTTCAATAGACGAATGGAAAAAGGCAGATGAAGCATACAAGACAACTTATTACACCAGTGATATTTTCTTCCGTCCTGCTTTTGAGGTTTATTACAAGATTGAATTTCTGCCGGGAGAAGTGGGACAGTTCCGTGTTAAGAATGACGATGGAACGATGACGGAGCAGACACAACTCACACATCGTGTACTTGCTGGAAACCTCGTTACACCACATGAACTGATGATTGATCTTGCTTATCCAACAGAAGATGGTGAAACATTGCGGTTGCTGGAAGGCTGGGATGCAGATGGCGATGGTGAAATTGACTATCGGCAGAGGAGTTTATTCACCGCAGAAAAGAGCCTGACGCTGACCGCAATTTACAAAAAAGAACCGCTTACCTTCCAGACAGAAATCGAACTGCCATTGCAGTTTGAACCGGAATTTCCAGCTTCAGCAAAGCCTTATTTGACCAATGAAACCAAAGAAGGCGATTCTGTTCAGACTTATGTATATGAAGGACCCTATACACCATATTTACCGCTGGAAACCTACATCAAAAACTTGTATGAAACGACGAAGCACATCGACAGTGAAACGGGATATGAAGTGTATGATTATGCTTCAATGACCTCCTTGCAGACGCATTTCTATTATCCGAATGGAAAATCAACTGCAGTCAATGTATTCAAAAAAGTGGAAATCCGGGAAGGACACACCGGACATACGATTACATTTGATGCGGGCGAAGATGGTTACTTTATGAGTTATGGAAGTGCAGACGTCAAGAAGCATCAGACGTTCACAAAGAAATTGGACAATGGCACGTATAACATTGCAGATTATACCTGTTGGGCAAATACCCGCCCGAACCGTGACAGTCTGGACTTGTCTTCCGACTATACAATAGATTATTGGACAGATGAAGACGGAAACCGATTGGAGAACGACCAATTTACGGTTGACAAACAAAACAAGACATTGACAGCACACTGGATATGCAATATGCAAATTCGGCTGGATAGTGAACGATTAGAACCAATCGGTCAAATTGGCAGCTATACCTATAGCGGTATGAACACTTCCAATATGCTGCTTGCAGAGGGAACACATAAATTCTCCGAATTGAATCAGCCCGTTCAAACGTATTTTCCAGAGAAGTATTTATTTGAAGTCGTTGGCTGGAAGGATAGTCGGGATAAAACGGACATCATTCATGGCTTAGAGGAAGAATTTACGCTTTCGGATGAAGAACAGGATACCGTCTTTACTGCTGTTTGGAAACAAAAGGGCGTTGCTGTGATTCTTCATGCAGATAAAAACTTCCAAAACGGAACAGGAAATGCAGTTGCACCGGAACATGACTTTAATGAAAACAATCAGGTTCTTTTGGCCTTCGGAACGTATCCGATTAGCGGTTTCCCAGTTCCCTATGATTTAGGCGGAATCTTTACCTATCAGACAGTCGGGTGGAAAGACTCGAATGGAACGGTATACAGATTGGATGACCCGAATGCAGCGATTACCCTGACAGAAGATACTGGTTATTTAGAATTGACGGCTGTTACAGAGATTTCAGAGTGTACCTTTGACTTTGATGCAAACGGCGGAACATTCAGTGATGGCGGAACACAGTACACGAAAAAACTTCCTGTCGGAGAAAGTCAAGTTGATGATTGGGCGATTCCGGAGCGAGAAAACACCGCTTATGAAACCTATGACTTTGCCGGATGGAAAGTTGTAACGAATGACGATTATCAGGAAACGATTTGCAAGGCTGGAGATACTTACACGGTAGACAATTCTTGTTGCAGTGTATATGCAATCTGGCAAACGACCGAGCAGAAGCATCATTATCGTTATGGTTTTGATGAGGATTCCCATTGGTTGGTTTGTCTGAATGAAGGCTGTACAGGAATTGATGCTGAAAAGACAACACACACTTGGGATGAAAATCAGGTTTGCAGCGTCTGCGGATATGGATGTGTCACACCGCAAACCGATGAAGACGGCAACTATGTAATTACCAACACTGCGGAATTGTATGGATTTGCAAAGCTGGTCAACGAGGGACAGACCGATGCAAATGCAGTGCTGGGCTGTGATATTACAGTCAATCAGGGTGTATTGGATGCAAGCGGCGACCTTTCAGATGGTGCATTTATCACATGGACACCGATTGGATCTTCCCATACAACGCCATATTCTGGAACATTCGACGGCAGAGGACATTCAATCAACGGGCTTTATTCTTGTCAAGACCGAACACAACCATTACAAGGAAAGTTGTATTTGGGACTGTTTGGACTGTTGGAAAATGCAACGGTTGAGAATGTAACGGTAGCAGATTCTTATTTCAATGCCGGTGCTGATTATTCCTATGCTGGCGGAATTGCTGCACAAGCAGGGAATAGTACGATTTCTTGTTGTGAAACCAGAGTCAATGTCTATGCAATGGTATCTGGTGGTATTACCGCAGAAGCGCACGGTTCAGAAATTGTCAACTGTTCGAGTGTTGGAACGATTGATTCGTTTACGAGAGCAGGCGGCATTGCTTCAATTGCAATGGAAAGTACGATCAAGAATTGTTTCTATGCCGGAGCAGTAACAACTTCGTTGCAGGGAAGAGCAATTCCAATTGCAGCTTGTGAAACGATTTCTAACTGCTATTATGACAAGAATCAATTCCCAGGACAAACAGAACTCCTATCTGGTGTTACAGCAAAGACAACCAAACAATTCCAGTCCGGTTCTGTTGCATATTTGCTGCAGGATGGACAGGAAGCGGAAGTTTGGGGACAGGAAATTGGTGTGGATCCGTATCCGAAGATTCATGGGAAGAAAGTTTATCATTCTGGAAATAAGTATTTTAATGAACAGGTAACAACAACTACCACTACGATGATTACAACCACTACTACAACTGTAACAACGACCAAGTTGACAACAACGAAACCAATGACTACAACATCTACAACCAAACAGACAACTACAACGACGAAGTTGACAACAAAGCCGATGACTACAACATCTACAATCAAACAGACCACCACAACGACGAAGTTGACAACAAAGCCGATGACTACAACATCTGCAACCAAACAGACAATCACAACGACGAAGTTGACAACAAAGCCGATGACTACAACATCTGCAACCAAACAAACAACTACAACGACGAAGTTGACAACAAAGCCGATGACTACAACATCTGCAACCAAGCAAACAACTACAACAACGAAGTTGACAACAAATCCAGTAACAACAACATCTGCAACCAAACAGACAATCACAACGACGAAGTTGACAACAAAGCCAATGACGACAACATCTGCAACCGAACAGACAACTGCAACGACGAAGTTGACAACAAAGCCAATGACAACAACATCTGTAACCAAGCAGACAACTGCAACGACGAAGTTGACAACGAAGCCGATTACAACAACACAGGCAACTACAAAGTCTACTACTATTACCACAACAAACACAGCAAAATCAACTACAACAAGCACTAGCATTATAAATAGTATGACAACTATTGTTACGGCAACATCTACAACAGAAACTACTACCGCAGTTACAACAACATCATTTACAACCGAACCAACAACCACAGGATCTATTATAAATAGTACAACAACATCTACAACTGAATCAACTACCACAACTACCACAGTTCCAGCAACCACAACGACTACTGAAAAAACTACAACATCTACAACTGAATCAACTACCACAATTACAACAGTTCCAGCAACCACAACGACTACCGAAGAAACCACAACATCTACAACTGAATCGACTACCACAACTACCACAGAATTAACAACGACCGAAACCACAACCACAACATTCCCTACAACAACTTCTGAAACTACAACTACAGTTCCAACAACCAGTGAGGAAAATCCAGATACTACAACAACAGAACCAATTGAGATGGGAATATATGGGGATGTCGATGGAAATGGCATTGTAGATGTTTCCGATGCAGTTGCAGTTCTGACGTACTACGCAAAGCGAGCAGCTGGATTAGAAGTAATTTTCGGTGAAACACCGGAAGAAAACGAAGTCATTTTCGCACTTGCTGATGTGGATCAGGATGTTATGATTACCGTTCAGGATGCAGTTTATATTCTGACGTACTATGCACAGAAGGCATGCGGCATGCAACCTACGTGGAAAGAATTGATTGGAGTTTCTGTACGTTCCTGAAAGTTATAGTTGCAGAAAGATGATACGTTACAATCCATAAAAAGTGGGGGTACACTTCGTGTACTCCCATTTTTTTGCTTGTAGGAAAATAAGTTGCATGAAAGGTTTGTGTTGTAAATTTGTTGCATTTGGCTGACAATTTTGCAGAAACAAAACAAAAAAATCCGCCTCGTATTTGAACTGACCCCAAAAAGTTAGACAAAGATTCAAAAGAAAATTTATGCAAAGCGACTAAGAGGAATCTTGGTCGCTTTTGTTATGCAGCTTCCTGTCTGAATTCTACAGGAGATAGGCCATTCAGCTTAAGTTTGATGCGTTTGTTGTTGTACCATTCTATGTATTCATGAAGTTCTTCAATGAAATGCTCGACAGAATGAAATTCCTGCAAATAGAGAAGCTCTGTTTTCAGCAAGCCGAAGAAGTTCTCGGCACAGGCATTGTCAAGACAATTCCCCTTTCGGGACATACTCTGACGGATGCCTTTCTCTTTCAGCATTTTCTGATAGTGTTTGTGCTGATACTGCCAGCCTTGGTCTGAATGAAGAATCAGATTTGTGTTGTCCGGTATTTTTGAAAATGCTTTCTCAAGCATATCCGTTACCTGATTCAAATTCGGATGGTGACTTAAATTGTATGAAATCACTTCGCCATTATATAAATCAATGATTGGTGACAGATACAGCTTTATGCCAAATAATGCAAATTCAGTAACGTCAGTTACCCACTTTTGATTTGGCTGATCTGCTTTGAAATCCCGTTCCAGAAGATTCGGTGCGATTCTGCCGACATTACCCTTGTATGAGTGGTACTTATGCATACGAACACGGCAAAATATGCCCATTTTACGCATCAGTTTCTGTACGGTCTTGTGATTGATCACAAACTTCTTTTTCAATTCTTTGGTAATTCTCCGATAGCCGTAACGCCCTTTGCTTTCCTCATAAATACGGCGTATTTCAGTTTTGATTTCAGCATATTTATCAGGCTTTTGATGATCAAATTGCTTGCTGTAATAGTAATAGGTGCTGCGAGGGATATCGGCTACATCAATGAGCAGACCTATCTTGAATTCATGCCTCAGTTCCCATATCACTTGTGCTTTTTCTCTTGCCGTACCCGCTCGGCAACCAAGGCATTCAATTTTTTTAAGTATGCATTCTCCGCACGAAGACGCTGCACTTCTGCAATCAGATCTTCTTCTTTCTTAATTTTCGGAGGTCGCCCTGTGGATTTCCTTCCTCTGCGTTCTATGTAAAGTCCCTCTGCTCCTTCCTCAAGATAGATTCGTTCCCATGCTGCTACTCTATCATGATCGCATATGTCAAATTGACGTGCAGTTTCACGATAGCTTAACTTTTCTCTGTGCATTGTTTCCACTACTTTGATTTTGAATTCCGGTGTGTATCTTTTGTTCGGCTTTCCTTTTGGCATAAAAATGCCCCCTTTCGTTAGATTTTTTATTGGTATATTTCTATTATACCACATTGTCTAACAAAAGGGGAGCATTTCACTCCGGATGACTGGCGTTCTTTGATTTTTTGATAAACTGAAATTTATCGAATGATTCGCTTTGACAAAAAATACTTGCATAATTTAGGATTTTTATCTTCTCGAATGAATTCAACGATATATCCAAGTTTCTTATAGAATTCCGGTGCTTGAAATCCAAATGTCGTGAGTGTAATTTTATCATATCCTGCATTTTGAAATGTTTCCTCAACTGCTGAAACAAGTTTACTTCCATATCCACATTTTCTGTGAGCTTTATGTATAATCAAATCACCTATATGCACCTCATTATAATATGCACGACCTGTAATAACACCCACTATCTCACCATCATCGCTTTCCGCAATAAAACAGAATTCATTATAATTCAAATCAACATTATTCTGTTCAGCATAGGATAAGAATTCTCCATTGATAAAGTTGCCTATTCTGTTATCTTCTTCAATCATACGTTTTATATTCATCTTTAACAACCTCGTCTCTAAATTAAATATCATAATTCGTCACACAAATTCCGATTTGTCGAACACGTCTTATCATCATAGAAACCTTCAGAACGAACTTAAAAAAATACCACCGTAATTCGATTAAAATTACGGTGGACTTTTGGCGGAGACGGTGGGATTCGAACCCACGTGCCCTTGCGGACAACCTGATTTCGAGTCAAGCTCGTTACGACCACTTCGATACGTCTCCATACTATTGGAATAGCGTCTGAAAAAGAACGCATACTACTTTTATAGTATACCATGCCGTTTGCAGAAAAGCAAGTCCCTCTTGAAAATTTTGTGAAAATTACTGAATCCATGCAAAAATAAAGCTAGTTGATTGTGAAAAATGCTTTTTTTCTGTCGTTTGATTGACAGCATTTCAAAAAAGTACTAAAATAATAGTAAAATTCGACTAACATCCTTTTCCATCTGGAGGCTTTTTATGAAAACATCCTTAAAAACAACGATTCAAACATTTTGCCATGACCTTTCTGCAAAAACTCGGATTACCGTTCTATGCTGTGGGTGCTTTTTGGTGTTAACAGGATTCTTGCTGGTATTTTTAATGCTCTGTCCGGTGAAGAAAGAAAATCTTTCCAATCATGCCAACGAAAACCTGATGTCTGCCATTACAACCAGTGCTCCAACCGCAACCACAACGGCAGAGAAAACAACAACATTCAAGCGGACACGGAAAACAACTGATAAGAAACGTGCTCGTTCCACCACGCAGACCACTGTGAAAACAGAACTGATAGAAACCGAAGAACCGCTGATGACAGAAGAGAACAGTTCAGACGACCTCTATAGCAATGATTACAATAATAATTATAATTACAACTATGGTTATGACAACAGCTACAACAACGGCTATGATAACAGTTATAATAATGGTTATGACAACGGTTATAATAATGGCAATGGTTCTTACGAGCCGGCAACTGATGCACCGAATTATGACTCGATTCCAGATCCGGAACCTGTTCCAAGCGAGGGCGATGCAGGCGGATCGGATCTTGGATTCTAAAAAAATAATTTTTTTCAAGTTTCACTTGACAAACTGCAAAAAAACCGTTATAATAAAATCTGTAAAAGGGAGTAGCTGACAAGAATTTGTTTCTTGTTTATGCGGCGTCAATACGATTGCAGATTTCTGCGATCCGCTTCATAAGTTCAAAGCTATGCCTCGCAAGAATGGCATATGTGGAAAATGGCAAGACTTTTACTGAATAAATGGCAGCCTTAACGGATGAAGTGTCGATTTATTCAGTAAGAGCCTTGCCTTTTTTGCTGCCAAAAAAAGAAGAAAGGAAGTTTTCCCATGGCAAACAAATCCCCCTATCAACAACCCCTGAACGACCTGTATGCAGTGTACCACTCCAGCCGAGAGGGTCTGAGTACCGCACAGGCAAACCAAAACCGGGAACAGTTTGGTAAAAATCAGCTGGCACAGAAAAAGAAGAAGCCAGTCTGGATGATTTTTCTTGAACAGTTCAAAGATTTTCTGGTTATTATCCTGATTATTGCTGCTATTATCTCTGCAATTACCGGAGAACTGGAAAGCACCATTGTCATTCTGGTTGTCATCACCATGAATGCGATTTTGGGCACCGTGCAGACGGTCAAAGCGGAAAAATCGCTGGACAATTTGAAATCGCTGTCTGCTCCGCATGCAAAAGTTCTGCGAGATGGTACAACGGTTTTGCTCCCAGCAGCAGAATTGGTCGTTGGTGATGTCATTTTGCTGGAGGCTGGCGACCAAGTTCCGGCAGATGCTCGTATTTTGGAGGCTGCATCGTTGCAGACCAATGAAAGTGCACTGACAGGTGAAAGTACCAACGTAGAAAAAGAAGGCTGTGAGATTCCGCAGGAAGTTCCGTTGGGCGACCGGAAGAATATGGTTTATTCCGGCGGTTTTGTCACCTATGGACGGGGTGTCTGTCTGGTCACGAATGTGGGCATGGAAACAGAAGTCGGAAAGATTGCAGCATTGATGCAGAACGCTTCGGAACGCAGAACGCCTTTGCAGCGGACACTTGATCAGTTCGGCCAGAAACTGTCGATTGCAATTTTGGTCATTAGTGCGATTGTATTTCTGTTGGAATTGTTCCGTGTCGATGTTCTGAACTTCGACAGCATTATGAATGCTCTGATGTTTGCGATTGCTCTGGCAGTTGCAGCCATTCCGGAAGCCTCAGTTCCATTGTTACCATTGTGCTTTCGTTCGGAACACAGAAGATGGCAAAAGAACACGCCATCATGCGAAAGTTGCAGGCAGTCGAGGGATTAGGCTCTGTTTCTGTTATTTGTTCGGATAAAACCGGAACACTGACCCAGAATAAAATGACCGTTCGGAAAATCGTTGCCCATGGACACAGCATTGCAGAAGAAGATGTGAATCTGGAAAACGATGATGAAAAGTGGTTGATTATCGCATCTGTTCTGTGTAGTGATGCAACCTGTCAGGGAGAAACTGAAATTGGTGACCCAACAGAAACAGCATTGATTCGCTTTTCTCAGAAAAACGGCATGCAGGCAGAAGAACTCCGCAGCCAGTATCCCCGTCTTGCAGAAATTCCGTTTGATTCTGACCGAAAATTGATGTCCACCTTGAACCAGACCCCACAGGGAAAGA
>OHNL01000329.1_pt1 | contig 16616 bp, 14 predicted proteins | sample 1569591 | NCBI WGS metagenome assembly OHNL01 (sample SAMEA3879555, study PRJEB24766) | human gut metagenome | biome: human-associated habitat; feature: feces | place: USA | collected 1985/1987
CGAGAAGCTGCCTGAGCCGATCTACACCCCCTCCACCAAGGCCGAGATCGGCGATCACGACGAGAATATCTCCTACGAGCAGAGCATCGATGTGCTGGAAAAGCAGTTCCCCGGCCACGGCGAGGAGTACGCCACCAAGCTGCGCGACTACACCATCGCCCTGTATAAAAAGTGCGCCGAGTACGCCCTCTCCCGCGGCATCATCATCGCCGATACCAAGTTCGAGTTCGGTCTGGACGAGGACGGCAATGTCATCCTCGGCGACGAGATGCTGACCCCCGATTCCTCCCGCTTCTGGCCGCTGGAGGGCTACGAGGCAGGCCACGGCCAGCCCTCCTTCGACAAGCAGTTCGTCCGCAACTGGCTCAAGGCCAACCCCGACAGCGATTACGACCTGCCGCAGGACGTCATCGACAAGACCATCGCCAAATATGAGGAAGCCTACGAGATGCTGACCGGCAAGAAGCTGTAAGGCTCCCGGAAGTTCCGACCACCGCCCGCTTTGGGGAAGACCAGAGCGGGCGGTTTTTGTGTTGCGGTGTTTTACCTCTTGAACAGGGCGGTGGGTGGTGTTACAATAGCACAAGCAGCGGGCACATTTTCGGCCCTTTGGTGTAAGAAAAAGGAAGCCGTGCGGACGGCGAAAGGAAACAGTCAAATGGAGATCAGCACGCGGGAGAAACTTTTGCAGACCATCAGCAGGTACATCATCATCACCCTGAGCATCAGCATCATGACCATCGGCGTATACTTCTTCAAGTTCCCCAACAACTTCGTCTTCGGTGGCGTGACCGGCGGCGCAGCCCTTGTGGCAAAGCTCACCCCCCTGTCGGCCTCGGCCTTCTCGTCGTGGGCAAACGTCATCCTGCTCGTTCTGGGCTGGATCTTTCTCGGCAGGAATTTTGCCATCAGCACCGGCTGGGCCACCGTCGTTATGAATGTGGAGCTGGCCGTGTTCGAAAAATATGTCCCCCTCAGCGGCCCCCTGTCGGATCAGCCCATGCTGGATCTGGTCTTCGCCATCGCCCTGCCTGCCATCGCGTCGGCACTGCTCTTCAATGTGGGCGCCTCCTCCGGCGGCACCGATGTCATCGCCCTTATCCTGAAAAAATATACCCATATGCAGAACACCGGCGAGGCCCTCTTCATCACCGACCTTGCCATGGTGCTGGCAGCCTGCTTCGTGTTCGACCTCTACACCGCCCTCTACTCCTTCGTGGGTCTGACGGTGAAGAGCCTTGTCGTCGATGCGGTGCTGGAACAGATGAAGATGTGCAAGGCCATCCTCATCATCTGTGACGACAAGGACCCCATCTGCGACTTCGTCATGCGGAAGCTGGTGCGCGGTGCCACCTACACCCCTTGCTACGGTGCCTACACCGACCGCCCCCACTACATGATCTATACCACCCTTACCCACCGCGAGGCCCTGCAGCTACAGGCCTTTATCCACAAAGAGAACCTCAACGCCTTCATCTCGATGCTCAGCACCACCGAGGTGTTCGGCAAGGGCTTCAATCACGCATAAAAAATAATCAGCAGGATAAGCACATCTGTGTCATTCCTCGGAGAGGAATGACACAGATGTGCTTTTTCTTTGTTCTGCTTATTCAGCTCCACCCGCAGCAGCTTGGTGTCCTTGCCGCTGAGGATATCCTGTTGTCTTAACGGCATTGCCTGCAAAGGAGGGCTTTTTTGTTTCAAATGTGCTATAATAAGAAAAATATCGTTATTTGGTGAGGAGGCTGGAATCGAATGGACTTAAAGGAGCAAAAGTACGTCTGCACCCTTGCGGAGTGCAAGAGCCTGACCCGCGCCTCGGAGCGGCTGTATATCTCGCAGCCCGCACTGAGCCTGTACATCAACAATGTGGAAAAGAATCTGGGTGCGCCGCTGTTCAAGCGGAATGGCCGGAAATTCGAGCTGACGTGGCTGGGCAAGCAGTATGTGGAAAAGGCTTCTCAGATGCTGGAGCTGGAGCGGCAGTTCGAGGCGGTGATGCGGCAGACGGAGCAGGAAGATGCCGGGCAGGTGCGTATCGGTATCGCACAGCGGCGCGGCATCTGGTTTCTGCCTGCGGTGCTGTCGGTGTACGAGCGGGAGTGGCCGCAGGTGGATGTGGTCATCCGGGAAGGAAATCTGGCCGATTTGACCATCATGCTGAAAAACCGGGAGCTTGACCTTGTGGTGCTGAGCCAGAGCGATGTAACGTCCGAGATGGAGACTGTCCCACTGGGCATGGAAGATTTTCTGCTGATGGTGTCCGGAGACCATCCGCTGAACGAAAAGGCGGTTCCTGTCGAAGGCTCAAAGCTCGACTTCCTTGACCCGCACCTTCTGAGCGGTGAGACGATATTTCTGAACACCGAGATGCAGAGCGCCCGGCGGGTGGAAGAGAAGATCCTGAAAGACTACAAGGTCAAGCCGGGACGCATCCGGGTAGTACGCAATATGGAGCTTGGCGCACAGCTGGTGGCCGAGGGTCTGGGTGTGGGCTTTATCCGGCAGGGATATCAGAAGAACATCCACTATCCGAAGCCGGTGAAATACTACACCATCGATAGTTCCAGGTACGGACAGAATGTTGTGGTGGCCTACCGTCAGGATGTGGAGCTGACCAAACCCATGCGAGCTATGATCATGCAGATGAAGGATGCGGCAGAGGAGTATTTGGAGTTCTGATAAACTAAACATAAGAATTCCAAAATGAAGATATAATTTTTTCAAAATGTACAAAGCGCCTCCGATTTGGTAAACTGAAAGTACCAAAAATGGAGGTGCTTATTATGTTGGAGGAAAAACTGGAGCGAAGCGTTGAGCAGAGCGCAGCTGCCCTGACTGCAATGGCAGATGACTTCTTCGACCACCCGGAAGTGGGTCAGCAGGAGTTTCATGCATTTGAGACCCTGACCGACTGGCTGGAAAAAGAAGGCTTCACGGTGGAGCGCGGGATTGCTGGCATGAAGACGGCGTTCCGCGCCGTCTGGAAGCACGGCGAGGGCGGCCCGAACATCGGCCTGCTCTGCGAGTACGACGCTCTGGCCGGTCTGGGCCACGCCTGCGGCCACCATATGCAGGGGCCGGCCATTCTGGGAGCAGCCAAGGCACTGAAAGATGCAGCCATCGACGCACCGTATACCATCACGGTCTACGGCACGCCTGCTGAAGAGACCATCAGCGGCAAGGTCGTGATGCTGGAAAACGGCTGCACTTTTGAGGAGCTGGATGTGGCGCTCATGATGCACGGCGGCCCGGCTACGCAGGTGGATGTCAAGTCGCTGGCACTCAACAAGCTCAAAATCATCTACCACGGTGTCTGCTCTCACGCAGCGCTCAAGCCCGAAAAAGGTCGCAGCGCACTGGACGGCCTGATTCTGGCTTGTCAGGGCGTCGAGTTCCTGCGGGAGCATGTTCCCTCGGACGTTCGGATGCACTACACCATCGTCAACTGCGGCGGCACGGCGGCAAATGTGGTGCCCGGCTATGCAGAAGCGAGTATGTATGTCCGCTCCTACAACCGCACGGAGCTGGACGGCGTGGTGGCCCGCGTCAAGAAGGTATTGCAGGGTGCGGCCATGATGACAGAGACGGAAGTGGAGATCATCGAGGAAAAGAGCCTCGACAACAAGATCCCAGTGCTGGCTCTCAACGAGCTGGTGATGGAGCAGGCCGAAAAGGTCCATGCTCCCTGCATCCGTCCGGCCCGCCAGAAGACCGGTTCCACCGACTTCGGCAACGTGATGCGCCATGTGCCCGGCACCTGCATCCGAGTGGCCTTTGTCCCGGAGGGTGCAGCAGCTCACTCGCAGGAGTATCTGGATGCCGGCAAGACCGAAGCGGCCCACAATGCGGTGGTCTACGGCGCAAAGATTCTGGCTCTGACGGGCGCACAGCTCATTGAGAACCCGGAAAAGCTGGAAGCCATCAAGAAGGAGTTCCATGAGAATCTGGCCAAAGAACTGCACGGCCAGAGCTGACGCTTTGGCGCGTCAAAAGAGAGGAGAAAATTATGGAAACGAAAAAGAAACAATTCAAGATGCCGCATACCTTCGTCATCATCGGCATCATCATCCTGTTTGCGGTCCTGCTGACCTGGATCATCCCGGCAGGCTCCTACACCCGCTTCGAGAACGAAGCAGGCATTAAGGTCATCGACCCCAACGATTTCAACTACATTGATAAGACTCCCGTCAACCCGCTCGAAATTCCGCTGTACATCGTCAAAGCCTTCATCAAGCGCATTGATCTGATGCTGGTCATCATGTTCGCAGGCGGTGCCTTCCACATCCTGACCAAGACCGGCGCACTCCACGCCGTGGTTGCCAAGATGGCAAAGATCTTCTCCACCCGCGTCTATCTGTTCCTGCCTATCCTGACGCTGGTGTTCGGCCTCATCTGCACCACGCAGGGCGTCAACCTGTTCATTGCCTTTGCACCGATCATGGTCATGATGGCTTTTGCGATGGGTCTGGACTCCATCACCGGTGCATCCATCATCCTGCTGGGCGGCGCCATCGGTTTCTCCACTGGCCCGCTGAACATCAACACCACCATCGTGGCTCAGAAAATTGCCGGTCTGCCGCTGTATTCCGGCGTGGGATACCGCTTTATCTGCTTTGCTGTGTTCTATGTTATCACGAACATCTACCTCATCCGCTACGCACTGAAGATCCAGAAGCATCCCGAACTCAGCCCCATGTACGAGATCGACAAGACCAGCGAGTTCCGCAATGCTGCTGACCTCGACTCCTTCGGCAAGCTGGACGCCCGCAAGATCCTCATCATGCTGGTCTTCTTCGCATCCCTTATCCTCATCGTCTACGGCGGCATCAAGCTCGACTGGGATATGGCTGAGACTGCATCTGTCTTCCTCGCACTGGCTGTCATCGAAGGCGTGCTGGGCGGCTTTGGCCCCTCCGCGATTTCCAAAGAGTTCCTTGAGGGCTGCAAGAAGATGCTGGGCGCTGCCTTCATCATCGGCATGGCACAGGCGATCAGCAGCATCATGAACGCCGGTCACATCACCGATACCGTTGTCCATGCACTGGCAAACGGCCTGAACTTCGTCCCCACCATCCTGCTCGGACCCGCCATGCTGCTGGCAAACACCATTATCAACGTCTTCCTGACTTCCGGCAGCGGTCAGGCTGCAGCGGTCATTCCCATTCTGGCACCTCTGGCCGACCTCGTGGGCGTTACCCGTCAGACCGCAATTCTTTCCTTCAACTTCGGCGACGGCTTCTGCAACTACGTCCTGCCCACTTCCACCGCTCTGATGGGTATCATCAGCGCTGTGAACATTCCCTATGACCGTTGGATGAAGTTCATGTGGAAGCTGTTCCTCATCTGGCTGGCCGTCGGTTCTGTGCTGCTGATGATCGCACAGGCAATCCACTTCGGCCCCATGTGAACTGGAAGGCGGCAAAAAATCAGACTATGGCGTCAACAATAAAAGAAATCAAAAATCCTTGGATTCGGACGCTGGCTGAGTATGGTCTCATCACGGTCAGCATCTGGATCATGGTCATCGGCATCTACTTTTTCAAATTCCCAAACCACTTTGCCTTCGGCGGCGTGACCGGCTTTTCCACCGTGTTCAGCCAGCTGCTCCACTGCTCGGCAAGTACCTTCACCACCGTTGCCAACTACGCGCTGCTGGTGCTGGGCTTCATCTTTCTGGGCAAGAGCGTCGGCATCCGCACCGTTTATGCGACCATCGTTATGTCGGTGAGCTTGCAGGCACTGGACGCTCTGGTGCCGATGCACGGTACTCTGACCGACCAGCCTATGCTGGAGCTGGTATTTGCCATTATGCTCCCGGCTGTCGGTTCGGCGATCCTGTTCAACATCGGCGCATCCTCGGGCGGCACGGATGTCATCGCCATGATTCTGAAAAAGTACACCAGCATGAACATCGGTTCTGCCCTGATGGCAGCGGATGTGGCGGCTGTGGGCCTCTCGTTTGCAATGTACGGCCCCTCCACCGGTCTGTTCTCCATCATGGGTCTGGTGGCCAAGTCGATGGTGGTGGATAACGTCATCGAGAATATGAACCTCTGCAAGTGCTTCAACATCGTGTGTGAGCACCCGCAGGCCATCTGCGACTTCATCATCCACGATTTGAACCGAAGCGCGACCACCTTTGAAGCGCGCGGCGCGTACTCTGACGCCCACAAGACGGTCATCATGACCACCATGCGGCGCAGTCAGGCCATCCGCCTGCGCAACTTCATCCGCCAGCAGGAGCCGACGGCCTTTATCATGATAGAAAATTCCAGCGAGATCATCGGTAAGGGCTTCAGCCCCGTGTAAAAAAGGATTTTTCCGCAGCAGGCAAAACGCACAGCCAGTGGTTTTGCCTGTTTTACACTACCCGGCCAGATGACATTCAGTACAGGAAAACGGGTGAAGCGGAAGAGAAAATGCAAGGCTTCCATGACCAAATGGAATAAATCTTGTGTACAAGAGAAATTTTTGGCGATTCTTAACGAATATTAAGACGGAAGCTATGCCTTTTGTAAGATTGTCCGATTATGATAGAACCATCAGGAGCGGTGCGGAAGAGCGCCGCCCCGCAAGAACGGTATAATGAATGAAGAAACCACCTGCCAAGGAGGAAAAAAGCATGGAGATCAAGAAAGCAGCCACGGCTGGTACTCTGGAATCCAGCGACTGCATGGTGACCGTGGAGCCGGGCGAGGGCAAGATCGATTTCTCCCTCGAAAGCTCCGTCATCCACCAGTACGGCAACCAGCTGCGCAAGGTCGCGCTGGAGACCCTGAAGAATCTGGACATCGATAACGTCCGCATCACCATCGTGGACAAGGGCGCACTGGACTGCACCCTGAAGGCCCGCATCGAGGGCGCGGTGTTCCGCTCTGTTGACCAGTATGAGAATCTGCCTTGGGGAGGTGCCATTCGATGAATAATCCGAACAAGAAGCGCCTGCGCCGCACGATGATGTTCCTGAATGCGCAGAAGCCCGGCCTCATCAAGGACCCTTACATCTATAAGGCCGACTCCCTGATGCTGGACCTCGAGGACGCTGTCGCCGAGAACCAGAAGGATGTCGCCCGCTTCAGCCTGTACCACGCCCTGAAGACCGTGGATTACCGCGGTGCCGAGCGGGTCGTCCGCATCAACGGTCTGGACACCCCCTACTGGCGGGAAGACATCCGTGCCTGCGTGGCCGGCGGCTGCGATTCCATCCGCATCCCCAAGACCGAGCACGCCGAGGATGTCCACCGCGTGGCTGCTGCCATCGCCGAGGACGAGAAGACCTATGGCCGTCCCGAGGGCGAAGTTCTCATCATCGCCGCTCTGGAGTCTGCCCGCGGCGTCATGAACGCTCTGGAGATTTGCGAGTCTGACGAGCGCCTGTTCGGCATCGCACTGTCCGGCGGCGACTACACCAAGGACCTGCAGACCCACATCACCGGCACCGGCATCGAGCTGATGGGTGCCCGCCAGCAGATGATCATTGCCGCCCGCGCCGCAGGTGTGCAGTGCTTCGACACCGTTTACACCGACCTGAAGGACATGGACGGCTTCCGCAAGGACGTCGAGAACATCCACCTGATGGGCTTCGATGGCAAGTCCATCATCAACCCCCGTCAGATCCCCATCGTGCATGAGATATTTACTCCCACCCAGAAGGACATCATCTTCGCCGAGAAGGTCGTCAAGGAGATCGACTCCAAGAAGGCTCTGGGCATCGGCGTCTTCACCGTGGACGGCAAGATGATCGACATCGCCTTCTACGACGGCGCAAAGCGCACCATCGATCTGGCCAAGGCATCCGGCGTGTATAAGGGGGATTTGTAATTATGTTGAACGCAGTCGGCAGAGAAATTCCCGAAGAGATCCTCGAGCGCACCGGCAAAGAGGTCTTTCAGGGCAACAACTATAAGGACGGCAAGGCTTTCCAGAAGGCCAGCCCGAAAGTCACCCCCGTGATGCGCAACGACCACGATAAGATGGTCCAGAACATCCACGAGGCCCTCGTCAAGTGCAACGCCCACGACGGCATGACCGTCTCCTTCCACCACCACTTCCGCGAGGGCGACCTTGTGGTCTGCATGGTCATGGAAGAGATCCACAAGATGGGTTTCAAGAACATCACCCTGAGCGCAAGCTCTCTGGGCAAGGCCCATGACGCCCTCGTCCCCATGATCGAGGACGGCACCATCGTCAACATCGAGTCTTCCGGCGTCCGCGGCAAGATCGGCGATGCCATCTCCCACGGCAAGCTGAAGGGTCTGGCCACCATGCGCAGCCACGGCGGCCGCGTCCGCGCCATTGAGACCGGCGAGACCCATGTGGACATCGCCTTCATCGGCGCGCCCTCCTGCGACGAGTACGGCAACTGCTCCGGTATGGGCGGCAAGACCAACTGCGGCGTCCTGAGCTATGCTTACGTGGACGCTGAGATGGCTGACTATGTCGTCGCTGTCACCGATTGCCTCGTGGACTACCCCAATTACCCCGCTGAGATCAACCAGACCAAGGTGGATTACGTCTGCGTCGTGGATCAGATCGGTATCCCCGAGAAGATCGCCACCGGTGCGGCCAAGCCCACCACCGACCAGCGCAAGATCCTGATGGCCGAGTACTGCACTCAGGTCGTGGCCAACACCCCGTACTTCAAGGACGGCTTCTCCTACCAGACCGGCGTGGGCGGCGCATCCATCGCCTCCACCATCTCTCTGTCCAAGATCATGGAAGAGAAGAACATCCATATGGGTCTGGGTGTCGGTGGCCTGACCAAGCCCATGTGCGAGCTGCTGGACCGCGGTCTGGCCCGCAAGCTGGTGGATACGCAGGACTTTGACCTCGACGCGGTCAACAATGTCCGCACCAACCCTAACCATTTCCCCATCTCTGCTGGCGAGTACGCAAGCCCGATGAACAAGGGCGCGTTCGTCAACAAGCTGGATTACGTCATTCTGGCCTCTCTGGAAGTGGATACCCACTTCAACTGCAACGTCGTCGTCGGCTCCGATGGCATCATCACCGGCGCACAGGGCGGCCATCCCGATACCGCACAGGGTGCAAAGTGTACCATCGTCATCGCTCCTCTGCTGCAGGGCCGCATCCCCGCCATCTGCACCGATGTGACCACCGTCACCACCCCGGGCGAGAGCGTTGACATTGTCGTCACCGACTACGGCGTGGCCGTCAACCCCAAGCGCCCCGACCTGCTGAAGGCCCTGCAGGACGCCGACTGCGTCCCTCTGAAGACCATCGAGGAGCTGCGCGACATCGCCTACTCCATCGTCGGCGAGCCGGAGAAGGTCCAGTTCGGTGACCGCATCGTGGGCATCATCGAAGCCCGCGACGGCACGGTCATGGACGTCGTCCGCGAAGTCAAGCCTTTCTCTTTCCGCGAAGATTGAGTGATATGGCGTAAAAGCGGGAATGTGGCTTGCCAACCACGCTTCGGAATGGATTCACGGATATTCCTTCGCTCTTCTCACCCCCGTTTTTGCGTCTGGACACGCACACAAGCTTCATGCGATTCTCCTTTTTCAAGGTTTTGTGTTTTATACCGGCATAAAACCAAAGAGCAGCCAGCTGCACCGCGCGCAGCTGGCTGCTCTTCTTTTTGTTTTTTGAAAAAAGGATGTTCTTACGGCACGAACCGGTAGCCCACGCCCCGGATGGTGATGATGTGCTGGGGGGTGCGGGCGTTGTCCTCGATCTTGCTGCGCAGACGGTTGATGTAGACCATGATGGCGTTGTCGTCCACAGCGATGAGGTTGCCCCAGATCTGCTCGTAGATCATGTCCTTGGTGAACACCTGCTGCGGGTGGCGGACAAAGAGGAGAAGCAGGCTGCGCTCCTTCTCCGAAAGGTTCAGCTCCACGTTGTTTTTGTAAAAGCGCATGGTGGTGGTGTCGCAGAGGAAGGGGCCGCAGCTGATCTGCTGGCTGTTCTCCTGTGAGAAGCTCTTGCTGCGGCGGATAAGGGCTTTGACCTTCGCGCCTAAGATCTGGGGGCGGAAGGGCTTGGTCACATAGTCGTCTGCGCCCAGAGACAGGCCGTACATGAAATCATAATCCTCGTTGCGGCCGCTGATGATGATGACCGGCGTGGTGACGCCGTTGCGCCGGATGGTCTGAATGACGTCGAAGCCCTCCATGTCTCCCAGCGTGATGTCCATCAGGATCATATCCAGTGTGCCGCTCTGCCGCGCAATGACGTCCAGCGCAGCCGCGCCGCTGTTGACGACGAGAGGGTCCATCTCATTGCTGATCATAACTTTCGATAAAAGTTTGCAAATTGCTGGATCATCGTCTACAATAAGAACATGATACGACATGATAACTCCCTGTACTTTTCTGACCGGAACGGTTGATTCTGCTTACGCTTACATAGATAAAATTATAACATTTTTAGACAGGAAGAGCAAGACCGCCCCAAAGGAGGATATGAAATGAAGGAGAAAACTGCCCCGAAAAAGACGTGGCTCCAGACCCTGCGCGCCCTGTGGGTGCCGCTGGCCATCGGCATCGTGACGGTGGCCGCGCTGGCCCTTGTGGTGGGGGCGGTGTGGCAGGACTACCGCACTGCCCTGATGACCAGCCAGACGCGGCAGATGGAGCTGGTGGTGCAGAGCACCGCCGACAGCATCCGCGTCCTGCTGGAGGAATACGCTGACCGACTGGACTCCATCGCCGAAAAGGTGGCGGCAGATGCAGGTCTCCGCCCCACAGTGGCCCGGAGCGACACCATCCGGGACGTCTGGCTGGAAAACAGCAACGGCGAAGTCGTCTACAGCTGCTATGGACTCAGCGCGGCCTGTGATGTCCTTATCACCCGGACAGAGAAGATCTCCTACTGGCAGTACCACAGCGGGGATGAACACTATCTTGTGATGAAAAAACAGGCGGGGGAGAAGACCGTCTGCCTCGTGGTGGACGCTACGGTCATGTATCAGCAGCTCATCTCGGAGATCCACGTCGGCACCAACGGTTACATCATGATAAAGAACGACGACAATCTTGTGGTCATGCACCCCGAGGCCGTCCAGTGGGGCATCAAGGTTGTGGAGGGCCGCCAGCGCATCTATAATAAGGACCGGACGCTGGACCTGAGCAGCCTGAGCGAGCTGCTGCGCGCCCAGCAGGAGGAGGAAGCCGGTACGCTGGATTACTACTCCTACTGGTGGACCGACCCGAACCTGCCCCGGGTGCATAAAATAAGCGCCTTCCGCCATCTGAAGGTAGGGGACAGCTTCTGGATCGTCAGCGCCGTGGTGGATTATGACGACCTCTACGAGCCGGTACAGCAGAGCTTCGTGAAGGTGGTGTTCATCTTCGGCGGCGTGGCACTGGTGCTGGTGCTCTTCATGTTCCAGATGTTCCGTCTGCAGGAGCGTGACCGCCGGAGCGCCACCGAGATCAGCGACCTGAAGACCCTGAACCAGACCCTCGAGGAGCTGCACCGCAGCGAGGAATCGCTGGCCCATGGGCAGCGGCTGCAGATGATGGGCACCCTTACCGGCGGCATCGCCCACGAGTTCAACAACTTCCTCACCCCCATCACCGGTTATGCCGACCTCATCATGGCCGACGCCGACCCGGGCAGCGAAATTTATGACAACGCGATGGAGATCAGCGAGGCGGCCCAGAAGGCGCAGGAGGTCGTGAAGCAGATCTCCTCCATGAGCCGGAAAAACGTGGAGACGGTCTACGATGCTGTGTCGGTGGAGGGTCTGCTGCACCGGACGAGGAAGCTGGTGGAGACCAACTGCCCAAAGAATGTGGAGCTGTGCGAAGAAAACGCGCTGACCGGCGAATGCGTTCTGGGCAATGCGACCCAGCTGCAGCAGGTGATGCTGAACATCAGCATCAACGCCATCCACGCCATCGGCGCCGAGGGCGGAAAGCTGACCATCCGAGGCAGCGTCGTGCCCCGCAGGGAGCTTGAGGCCCTCTTCCCGGAAGAAAAGATCTCGGAGGAGTGGCCCAACTACGTTTGCCTCAGTGTCACCGACACCGGCTGCGGCATGGACAAGGAGACGATGCAGCACATCTTTGAGCCCTTCTTCACCACCAAAAAGACCGGCGAGGGCACCGGCCTCGGCCTTGCTCTGGCGGACCAGATCATCCGCACCCACCGGGGCCGCATCCGGGCGGAGAGCACCATCGGCAGGGGCACGACCTTCTACGTCTACCTGCCAGTGCTGGAACAGCAGCAGGAGCGGGAACAGCTGCAGTGGGGCGTGGACAGCAAACTGCGCATCCTTGCGGCGGACGACAACAACAAGGTCCTCGACCTGCTGGACAAAGACCTCAGCGCTCTGGGCCTGAGTGTGTCCACCTGTTCCCGCCGGGGCGAGCTGCGCCAGCTGCTGGAGCAGCAGCCCTTCGACGTCCTTGCCATCGACGAGAGCCTGATGAGAAGCAGCGGCGTGGATTTCTGCATGGCCATCCGGGGCCGCTACCCCGGCATGACCCGCATCGTCATGACCAACTCGCCTACCCGGGAGATCGTGGACGCCCGCAGCCACGGCGTCATCGACGGCTATATCGTCAAGCCCGTGTCGGCGTCCACCCTTCTGGCCCAGATACGGAGCAGCCGGAAAGAGTAAGCAGCGGCTGTTTTCTGTGAATTTGTGGAATATGCACAGAGACATCCTTCATAATTCGACAATATGATAAAAATGCAAGAAATATATTGACAAATCTAATGGGGGAGGGAAAAATAAAGCCAACAGGCCGACGACCGGAACTGGACAGCCTGCCTGTAAGATCATTCATAATTATGGAGGCAAAAATCATGAAAATGGCAAAGAAGTTTCTGGCCGTCGCCCTCGCCGGCGTTCTGGCACTGTCCGTTCTGACTGGCTGCGGCGCTAGCGTCAAGAGCAAGGACATCGCTGACTCTCTGACCAAGATGGGCGTCAAGGTCGAGCAGGATGATGGCGTGGATGCCACTGCTAAGGAGACCCTGAAGGCTATCGAGGCTATCATCAATTCTGAGACCAACACCGGGGCTGACAAGATCACTCTGGATAATGCTGTTAGCAAGGCCACCGGCAGGGTCATCAAGGATTACAACATCAGCAACATCCCTGATGCAGTTAAGAAGGCTCTGGGCCTGTTCACCGGCACTGGCGCTACCGCTGCCGATAAGGAAAACGACGGCAAGAAGGTTCAGGTTGCTCTGGTCAAGACCGAGAATGCCACGAAGGACGCAAGCCTGCAGGCTGCCATTGCGAAGGACGCTCTGCTCACTGCTTGGGCCCCTACCTTTACGGAGTTTGCTGATACCGGCAAGCTGGGTACTGCCAAGACTAGTGACGGCAAGTACATTCTGGTCGTCATCGTCAACGATGCGGTCGAAAAGACTGCAAGCAAGTAATTCCCGCTTCCCCATGTGAGGACCGCCGCAAGGCGGCATAGGCCCCATAAATAAAGATGACAACAGGCCCCGGAGTGGAAAACACCCCGGGGCTTGTTGTTTTTTGCGCAGCTCTGACTTTATTGTATCCAACCTTCCATACGGAATCTTACAGGATATTAAGAGATTCCTTAACAAACCGTAACGCAAGGCGCTTTGGCGTTTAAGTTTGGGTCGGTATACTGAAACCATAACGAACGGGAATGATTCTGGATGACAAAACAGAATGCATCCCCAGTATACGAAAAAGGAAAGGAAGTACAAACCCATGAGTGATACGATCCTCGCGCTGCTCGGCTTTGCAACGGTGATTGCGGTCATCGTCCTGCTGCTGCGCAATGTCACGGTCCCTGCACTGGCATTCGTCAGTGTCTCGACCATCACCGCAGCCATTCTGGTGGCGACCGGTGCTTTCACGCTGGATGAGATGGCCGGCTTTATCAAGGAGGGCGTCAAGGGCGTCCACGGCACTGCCGTCCTGTTCATCTTCTCCGTCCTGTTCTTCGGCGTCATGACCGATGCGGGTATGTTCGACAAGATCATCGGTGCTCTGATGAAGAAGGTCGGCAACAACGTCGTCGGCGTTGCCCTGATGACCTGCCTCATCGCCATCATCGGCCATCTGGACGGTGGCGGCGCTTCCACCTTCCTCATCACCATCCCCGCCATGCTGCCCGTCTACAAGCGCCTGCATATGCGCCGTGAGACCCTGCTGCTCATCTGCGTCACCGCAATGGGCGTCATGAACCTGATGCCCTGGGGCGGCCCCACCATGCGCGCCGCAAGCGTCATCGAGATGGAGCCGAATGACCTGTGGTTCCAGCTCATGCCCATGCAGATCGTCGGCTTCGTGCTGGCCATCGGCACTGCCATCTTCTGGGGCCTGCAGGAGAAGAAGCGCATCGCAAAGCTCGGTGATGCCATCGCTGCTGAGGACGCCGGCAAGTACGACGACTCCGACGACGGCAAGAAGGACGAGACTCTGGCTCGTCCCCAGAACTTCATCTTCAACGTCATCCTGACTCTGGCCGTCATCATCGTGCTGGTTCTGGACATCTTCCCCTCTTACTACGTCTTCATGGTCGGCTGCGCTCTGGGCATTCTGGTCAACTACCGCGGCAAGAAGCTGCACAACTCCATCATCAAGAGCCACGCTTCCGCTGGCCTGAGCATGGCTTCCACCATCCTGTGCGCCGGTGTCTTCCTCGGTGTTCTGAGCAAGAGCGGCATCATGGAGAAGATGGCAGTCGTCATGGCAAGCTTCATCCCGACCTCTCTGGGCCGTTTCCTGCCCATCATCATCGGCATCCTGAGCGTGCCTCTGGCTCTGCTGTTCGATACCGACTCCTACTTCTACGGCCTGCTGCCCGTTCTGGTCAGCGTCGGCAACCAGTTCGGCGTCAACCCGGCTCACATCGCCATCGCAATGGTCGTCTGCCGCAACTGCGCTACCTTTATCAGCCCGGTGGCTCCCGCTACCTATCTGGGCATCGGTCTGGCCGGTGTCGAGATCAAGGACCACATCAAGTACTGCTTCGGCTGGCAGTGGGGTGTTTCCATCATCTGCCTCGTCGCTGGTCTGATCCTCGGCGTCATCCACTTCTGATCAACTGAATTTCCGCCCGGCTGCCCTTCGTTGGACGGCCGGGCATTTTTGCAGGATACTTTTTACCACTTTTTCCCAAGGAGGCTGCTGCAATGCGTGAGAACTCTGTCTGCACCGCGGCCGATGCCATCTACAAGCTGGCAGCGGGCAACCTGAAATACCTGAACGCGGAGAACGGGAGCGGCGATATTTCCCGCCGCATCCGGATGTCCACATGGGCCAAGGGCCAGTCGCCCTACGCCATCATCGTCACCTGCTCGGACTCCCGGGTCATCCCGGAGAACATCTTCTCGGCGGGCATCGGGGAGCTGTTCGTCATCCGGCTGGCGGGCAATGTCATCGACGACCACCAGCTGGGCAGCATCGAGTACGCGGCAGGTCATCTGGGCTGTCGGCTGGTGGTGGTGCTGGGCCATACCCACTGCGGCGCGGTGGATGCGGCCATCCACCACGAGCCGTCCGGCTATATCCGCTACATCACGGACAAGATCAAGAAGGCCATCGGAGGGGAGACCGACACCTACAAGGCCAGCTGCCTCAACGTCCGGCACAGTGTGCAGGAGATCGAAAAGAGCCTGTGCATCCATAACATCGAGGAGGAAACAGGCCTGCGGGTCGTCGGTGCGATGTATCACATCGAGGACGGCAGCGTCGAATTTCTGTAACATCGGAGCATTGCGGCAAAAAAGGCCCTTTTCCACGGCGGGAAAAGGCCTTTTCCTCTGTTTGACAATCCGGCCTCGTTCGCTTATACTGACAGCGGAAAAAGAAACCGATGGAGGGACGGAATATGGTACAGGTAGATCTGATTACAGGATTTCTCGGGGCAGGAAAGACCACCTTCCTGCGCAGATATGCAGCGTGGTGGGCCGGGCAGGGCGTCCGGGTCTGCGTGCTGGAAAACGACTTCGGCGCGGTGAATGTGGACGCCATGCTGCTTCAGGATCTGGAGGCGGTGGGGGTCGAGGTCGAGACCATCAGCGGCGGCTGCGACTGCGACACCCATCAGCGCCGGATGCGGACGAAGCTCATCTCGATGGCCATGCGGGGCTTTGAACGGGTCATCGTGGAACCCAGCGGCATCTTCGACGTGGACGAGTTCTTCGATGTGCTGCGGGACGAGCCGCTGGACCGCTGGTATCAGCTGGGGAATGTCATCGCCATCGTGGACGCTCTGCTGCCTGAGACCCTCTCGCCGCAGGCGGAATATATCCTCGCCTCCGAGAGCGCATGGGCGGGCAAGATCCTGCTGAGCCGCTGCCAGCTGGCCACGGACGGGCAGAAGGAGGGAGCAAAGGCCCATCTGGCCCGTGCGCTGGAGGCCTGCAAGTGCTCCCGGAAGTTCGGCCCGGAGGAGATCCTTGCAAAGGACTGGGCCGAGCTGACCGGGGCGGAGATGGCCCGCATCGCAAAGTGCGGCTACCGGCAGGCCAGCTGCGAAAAGCTCCATTTTGAGGAGCACGACGCCTTTGCCTCGGCCTATTTCCTCGAACTGGGCCTGTCCCGCGCCCGTCTGGAACGGAATATCCCGTCCCTCTTCGGCGATGCCGCCTGCGGCAGGGTCCTCCGGGTGAAGGGCTTTGTGGAGGACGGCGGCCAGTGG
>OHNL01000352.1_pt1 | contig 15691 bp, 16 predicted proteins | sample 1569591 | NCBI WGS metagenome assembly OHNL01 (sample SAMEA3879555, study PRJEB24766) | human gut metagenome | biome: human-associated habitat; feature: feces | place: USA | collected 1985/1987
ATTTTTCTGGAAACTGATCCCCGAATGGCTGTGGGAGCGGCTCAACATCCGCAAAAACGAGTGACCGCAAACAGCCCCAGGCCGTGCAGACAGCAACGGGTCAAACGGCAACAGGTCGCTAATGGCAATAGGCCGTGTTAACGGCGAACGGTTGTGCAAATCAAACAGCCTGCCGCCCATCGCATCATTTCCGCCACAGACCGCCACACCGTGAAAAACCGATCGCTCCGGACGCCATCGCCGCACCAGCCTGCCACATAGCCCCCGGGTCATGGCGACAAGTACGAGACAGGTTACCCGACCAAATCGGGAACCTTCCGACGCACCCGCGTGATACGGGCGGGAAGAAGCACAGTTCGACACATAATCGAATGACACGAAAAAGGTTGTCTAACAAGTCTAATTTTAACGATTTCACCCCTGTCAGAATAAACTCTGGCAGGGGTGATTTTCGATTTTCGGGACTGGTTAGACAGCCCATTCTTTCCGAAACCCTCAGAACGGCAAGTCGTCGGGATCGTCCGCCGGAACGGCCGGCGCCGCGGGTTGCTGCGCCGCAGGCTGCTGGAAACCGCCCGCAGCAGGTTGTCCTCCGTAAGCCGGGGCCTGCTGCTGCGAACCGTACCCCGAAGAGGCACTGTCCGAAGCCGGGTTGTCACTGCGCCGCCCCAACAGGTTCATCACGTCGGCCATGATCTCGGTCGTATAACGTTTGTTGTTGTCCTTGTCCATCCACTCGCGGGTACGCAGGCGCCCCTCGACATAGATCTGCGTCCCCTTACGGACATATCTGTCGACCACGTCGGCAAGGCCGCGCCACAGCGTGATGGTGTGCCACTCGGTATGCTCCTTGGCCTCGTTGGCCTGACTCTCGTCCACCATGATGGCGGAGTAGGAGTCCGGCGAGCTTTCGTTGGAAAGGCGCATGGCCGTGGTGTAGGGCAGGTAGACGGCATCGTCGTCGCTGCCCTCCTGCTGGTCGGGATTGGAGATCTTGGCCTTCAGCACGCCCACGATGCGGAACTTGTACGCGCCGAGCTTGATGGTCTGGCCCACCGCATTGCCGCCGTAGGCCGTACGGTTGATGTAATCGCCGATGACGCAGATCTGCTTGTTGTCTGCGATGTCCATATACTGGATGTTCCGGCCCTTGGCGAGGGTGTAGCCCTTCGACTCGATGTAGTTCTCATCCACGCCGTACACCGTACCGTAACGGTAGCGCGTCGTGCCCACCTTGGGGGTGTTGTCGCTGAAATCCAGCTCCGGTGAGATGGAGGAAAGCAGTTCGGGGTTCTTTTTGACGATGTTGTACAGATCATCCACCGTCGCAGTGCGGGAACCATAGCCCCATATCTGGATGGAGAGGGTGCTGGTGCCCATTGCGGAAAAGCTGTCCCGCATACTTCTGGTCATGCCGTTGCCCAGACCGACGATGACGATGACCGCCATAACGCCGATGATGATGCCCAGCATGGTCAGGAAGGTGCGCAGCTTATTGCTCCAGACGTTTTGCAGCGCCTGGCGGAAAGTCTCAAGGATCATTTGGTTGCCTCCTGTGCCGGTTCGGCGGACATGGTGGGCTGCACGATGGCCTCGGGCGCGTGGGCGTCACCGTCATACACCACCTGTCCGTCCTCCAGACGGATGATTCGCTCCGCCTGCACGGCGATGGAATTGTCGTGGGTGATGAGCACCACGGTATGGCCCTCTTTATGGAGCTGCTGAAGCATCCCGATGACCTCGCGGCCAGTGTGGGAGTCCAGAGCACCAGTCGGCTCGTCGGCAAGGATGACCGCCGGGTTGCGCACCAGAGCACGGGCGATGGAAACGCGCTGCTGCTGGCCGCCGGAGAGCTGGTTGGGCTTGTTCCGGAGCTTGCTGCCCAGACCCACCTGTTCCAGCGCTGCGATGGCGCGGCGGCGGCGCTCGCTGCCGCCCACGCCTGCGTAGATGAGGGGGACTTCCACGTTTTCCAGCAGGGTCAGCTTGGGCAGCAGATTATACTGCTGGAAGATGAAGCCCAGCTTCTCGTTCCGGATGGCCGCCAGCTCACGGCGGTTCATCTTGCCGACGTCGCTGCCGTCCAGCAGATACCGGCCGTGGGTGGGCACATCCAGACAGCCGATGATGTTCATGCAGGTGGATTTGCCGGAGCCGGACTGGCCCACGATGGCCACGAACTCGCCCCGGTCTATCTTCATGGAGATGTGGTCTGCCGCTTTGACGAGGGTGTCACCCATCTGGTAGTATTTGCAGACCTCGTCAAACTCGATCAGGGCGCTCATTCGTCGCCTCCTTCGGCAGACACCATCATGTTGCTGTAGAAGTCGGTTGCGCTGACCGTCGAGGTGTCGTAAGCGATGGTGTCGCCCTCCTGCAGGCCGCTCTTCACCTCGATGTAATCATCGTCACTGATGCCGGTGGTCACTTTGACGTAGACATAGCCCTCGGGGGCGGTCATGGAGGTCTCGGCGTTGGCGGCGCTGGGCGAATCCTTCGTCACCAGCACATAGCTGCCCCGGACGAGGGCGGCGTTGGGCAGGGCCAGAACATCCTTGACGCTGGCGGTGGTGATCTTGGCCGAGGCATTCATGCCGGGCAGCAGATCGCCCATCTCGTCGATGCGGACGGTGACGGGGTAGCTGGTGGAGCCGTTGGCAGTGGTGCCGGCCACGAGGATGCTGCTGATGGTGCCCTTATAGGTCTCGCCCGGGACGGCGTCGGCGGTGATCTCCACCTCCTGCCCGACCTTGAGCGAGCGGATCTTCAGCTCGTCTACGTTGAGCTTCAGTTCCAGATAGCTCATATCGTAGATGGTGCAGAGGTTCTGCATGGCTGCGTCGTTGGCGCTGAGCTTATCGCCGGCTTTGACCTTTTTGTCCACGATGGTGCCGCTGATGGGCGCATCGATGGTGTAGTGGCTGATGTTTCGCTCTGCGGAAGACATCCGCAGCTCGGCAGAGCGGAGATTGTCGGCGGCGTTCTGGGCCTGCTTGTCCAGATCCTTGCCGGTGATGCGGAGGAGCACGTCGTCCTGACGGACGGTGCTGCCCTCCCTGACGCAAAGCTCGGACACGGTGCCGGAGGCAGCGGCCACGACGGTCTCCTCGCGCTGGTAGGCAAAGTGGGCCGAGTTGAGGGAGCTGACGCCGTTCACCTGCGCCACTGCGGCCTGCGCAGTGGTCAGGCTGCCCGTGTTGGGCACCGCGATGGTGACGGTGCAGGTCATGAGGCTGGCGTCACCGGAGGGGTCTGCGCCCGATACCGAGCGGATGGTGCCGTTCAGCACCTCAAAGGTGGTGTCCGGCATGACCTGCGCGGCCTGACCGACGGCGAAGCTCTGGGCCTCGGCGGCGGGGAAATCCACAGCCAGCAGCATCACAGAGGTGTCGCGGACGGTGGCGACGGTCTGACCGGCCTGCACCGCATCGCCAGCGGCCACGGCAAAGGAGCTGACCTCGCCGCTGATCCTGGTGCGGACGTTCTGCATATCCGCAATGTCATCGTAATTGCGCTGTGCCTGCTCCACCGAGAGCTGTGCGCTCGCGAGGTTGTTTTCCACATCCGAAATGTCGATGGTGTAAAGAATATCGCCCTTCTCGATGCTGTCGCCCAGCTCAAAGTCGGCGGTGAGCACCGTGCCGGTGACGAGGGACTTGACGGTGTAGGAATCGGCGGCATTGATGGTGCCGCTGCCGTCGTAGACGTTCACGATGTCGCGGCGTCCCAGCGCCTCCTGCACATACGCCATGTCTGCCGATGCACTGCGGCTCCTGCGGGGGATGACCACCACCGCCAGCACCGCCACGGCCACGACCGCCGCGATGCAGCGCTTTTTGTGGGTCCGGATAAAATGGAGCACCTTATTTTCCCCGCCGGTATTCTCCTGCGGAGAGGCGTCCTGTGTCTTTTTGTTGAAACCTAGCATGAAAAGCCTGACCTCCTGTGATTTTTCCTGTAGACCTGTGAAAAAGAAGAATGCATTCTTCCTGCGTTCATCGCTCTGCGCCCTTCCCGCCGCACCCGCAAAAATCATCCCACCTGCGAGTTCCTGCTCCGGGTCAGCTGCGCAAATCAATATCATGATACCATCTTATAAAACGGACTACAAGGAAGATTTCCTGCACGATTTGCAACTTTTTTGAAAATTTTTCCACTGTCCTGAATATCCCGGGAAATAAAGGCTCCCACCCGGGGCAGATCCTCCGGGCGGGAGCCTTGCTGTTTTTTACGTCTGCTTACAGACAGCCGCATGGCAGGCGGAACAGGCTCATCTTGCAGGAAATGAAAAACAGGAAGCTCCCGCCGGGGAACTCCCTGTTGTACATATCGTAGAGGTTACCGCAGTATCCCATAGGTTTTCTCCGCCACCGGTTCGCACCACTCGTTAGAGGTGCCTTCGCCGGGCACTTCCACTGCCAGATGAGAGAACCAGCAATCGGGTGCGGCACCGTGCCAGTGCTTGACCTCCGGGGGAATGTTCACCACATCGCCCGGATGCAGCTCCTGCGGCGCCTTGTCCCATTCCTGATAGTAGCCCCGGCCTGCCACGCAGACAAGGATCTGTCCGCCGCCCTTTGCAGCATGATGGATGTGCCAGTTGTTCCGGCAGCCCGGCTCAAAGGTGACGTTGTAAATGCCAACCTGTGCGGTGGACAGGGGTGTTAGATAGCTTTTTCCGCTGAAATATGGTGCAAAACCGTCGTTGGATGCGCCGATGGGGAACACCATTTCACTCTGGTGCTTTGCTTTGGCATCCTCCGCAGCGTCCTCTGCCCAGACTTCCTTGGCCATGCGGAAAGCCGCCCACGCCTTGGGCCAGCCTGCATAAAACGCCGCATGGGTCAGGATCTCTGCAATCTCACACCGGGTAATACCGTTGTTTTTCGCTGCCGTCAGGTGATACCGAAACGAGGAGTCCGTCAGTCCCTGCGCCATCAGTGCCACCACCGTCACAAGGCTGCGGTCCCGGAGAGAGAGTTTATCCTCTCGGCTCCACACCTGCCCGAATAGTACCTCATCGTTAAGTTCTGCAAATTTTGGTGCAAATTCGCCCAGAGCATCCCGCCCTGCTGTCTGTTTCACTGCCATTGTTGTACCCCTGCCTTTCCGTGTAAACGCTTAGACCTGCTTTTTCCCGCTGAACACCGGGAAAAAGCTGAATTCTCCGTAGTCAGCAATGTGCTCCATCTGCATGAGTGCAGCCATATCTTCCGGAGTAAGGACAAAATCTACGGCGGCATTCTCTTCCATGTGCTGTGGGTCTGCCGTTTTGGGCAGTGCTACTGCGCCAAGCTGAAGAACATAGCGGACACACAACTGTGCCGCAGATACGCCGTATTTCTTTGCCATCTGTGCAATCACAGGGTTCTTAAGCGCCTCGCCGTGGGCAATGGGCGAATAGGCCTCCACCTGAATGTGCTGCTCTCTGCAGAAATTCAGCAGATCATGATCGGTGTTGCTGATGTGGAGCAAGATTTGGTTCACCATGGGCTTTATCCGGCAATCGGACAGCAGGTTTTCCAAGTCATCCTGCAGAAAATTCGACACTCCGATGACCCGCACCTTGCCAGCCGCCTGCGCATCCTCCAGCGCACGCCAGACGGCTTTGTTCTCTGCAAAGTAGCGTTTGGTGTCCCTGAATTCGTTCCACGGCTGGGGTGCATGGATGATCATCTGGTCCAGATAGTCCAGTCCCATTTTTTCCAGCGTTTCCTCAATAGAGGCGGCTGCAGCCTCATAGGTTTTCAGTTCTGCGGCCACCTTGCTTGCGACAAACAGCTCCTCACGGGAAACGCTGCAGCTACGGATTCCCTCGCCAACGCCCTGCTCATTTTTGTAGGCCTGTGCAGTATCAATAAGACGATACCCCAGCGTAACAGCGGTGCGGACTGTCTGCGCCGCTTTGTCATTGTCAATGCACCATGTGCCAAGCCCCAGTTTGGGGATTTTCGTTCCATTTTCCAGTTTGTAGGTTTCCTGTAAAATCATCTGATTTCCCTCCATTTATACATTTTTTCCCATATCGTAAGCCTGTGCCATGGCAGGCGTACCGCACACTGCACCCGGCTCGTAAACGCCACATGCTACAAGGACTCCCTTTTCCACGGCACCTTCCACGCAGTCTGCATATCCCCGGAAGCAGGCCAGCGTAGTGTCCGCAGAGGCTTTTTCCTCGTCTGCCATGGTGGTGATGTAGTAAAATTCCTTGTCTTTGACCTCAAGCCACCGTGCCACGGTACGGTCGATCACTGCCTTCAACTGGGCACTGATGGAGTAGAAGTATACCGGGCTTGCCAGCACAATGACATCGGCATCGATCATCTTTTGCAGGATGTCTGCCATATCATCCTTGTGGACGCAGGCTCCGCCGTGGGTGCTGCAGTAGTAGCAGCCGGAACAGGGAGCCACCTTTTTCTCAGCGACCCGGATCTTTTCTGCTTTGTGTCCGGCATCCTGCGCTCCACGCAGAAATTCGTCGCATAGAATATCAGAGTTGCCGCCCTTCCGGGGACTGCCAGACAAAATCAATACCTTCTTGCTCATAGGGACCTCCTTGACAGCAGAATGCATCCGCATTATGATGTTGATAAAGTTTGATTTTATCATACAACTTAAAGCGCACTTTAAGTCAAGGGCTTTTTGAAAAAAACGGAGGTTTCAGATGATCTATACCGTAGGTGAAATGGCACAAAAGCTGGGCGTCCCTGCCTCCACCCTGCGCTACTACGACAAAGAAGGGTTACTTCCCTTTGTGGAGCGTTCCTCCGGCGGCATTCGGATGTTCCGGGAAAACGACTTCGAGTGGCTGCAGGTCATCCGCTGCATGAAAAAAGCCGGAATGTCCATCAAGGATATCCGGCAGTATATTGAGCTTTCCATGCAGGGAGACGACACCATTGACACCCGGCTTGAAATGTTCCGGCATCAGCGGGAGGTGCTCACCCAGCAGATCCAGCAGTTACAGCATACGCTGGAGACCGTGGAGTATAAATGCTGGTTCTATGAAGCCGCCAAAGCCGCTGGGACAGTGGATGTCCCCGGTGCGATGACCGATGCGGATGTACCTGATCAGTTCCGTGCCATCCGGCAGGAGCTTCGGGGACAGAAGATGCCGAATGGCGAAAGATAAGAAATGCCGTTCCAGCTGCTTTTGGAACGGCATTTTTCTTAATCTTCTAACCCATGGCTCCCGGTTACGTTTTTCAAACTTGACGGCATTGGTTTGAGTGGCCGTATCCGTCCTTTAATCACACCGTTCCAGCTTCTTTGCCTTTGCAAAGAACCCCCACAGAAGGGCCGTACATCCCACCATGCAGGCAGGCATGATGAGGAAGGAGGTCCGGTAGCCGATGGCATCCACCAAGCTGCCAAACACGGCATTGAAGAGAATATCCGCCAGCGAAGCCACACTCAGCACCAGACCCGATGCAGAGGAAGCTGCGTGACTAGGCCAGTATCGCGGGATCAGCATGACAAGGGTCGGATACAGGATGGAAAACAACAGGCCGCTGACCGCCAAGAGCCACAGGCCCGGTGCCCCCAGCAGCACGCCCACCGTGTACAGCACGGCGGAGCTGGTGGCGAAGAGCCGCAGGCAGCGGTAGATGCCAAGCTTATCCACCAGACTGCTCAGCACCAGACGCCCCACCATCACACAGCCAAAGAAAACAGCGGTAAAGTTTGCCGCCTGTCCCATGGGCACTTCCAGTGCATTGGTGGCATAGCTCACCAGCCAGTTCATAATGCCATGTTCCGCAATGAAGTACAGCCCGATGATCAGCACCAGCGGCAGAAATGCCGGGCAGGCCATGATCTCCTTGGGGGATGCCTTGTCCCCGGTTTTCTGCTCCTGCACCTCCGGCATGGGGAACAGCACGAACAGCACCATGGCCACTGCGCCAATGGACAGCAGTCCCCATGCCACGGTGTGCCAGCTGGAAATATCCGTAGCCCAGTTGCCAATGATGCTCTGGCTGCCGCTGGTGCCGATGCCCTGAATGAAGAACAGGAAGTTCACAAAAAAGCCGGGCGCAACGGCAAACATACCGGTCGTGATCAGGTTCATGTTGGTGTTCAGCAGCGTGGATGTGCCCATGGCAAAAAACATTCCCACAAGCAGCAGCAGATAGGAGTCCGTGGTGGCAAACAGCAGCATGGCTGCGCTCCACAAAAAGGTATACAGCAGCATGGCCTTGCGGCGGCCCAGAATATCCACCCCGAAGCCGCCGACGGCCAGAAACACGAGGTTGCCGATGTAGCTTACGGTGACGATCTGGGATAACTGGGCGGTACTCAGCTGGAAGTGGGCAGAGAAGATGGTGGAAAAAATGCCCCGCATGGCATCGTTCGCGCCTAGACCCACCATCAAAATCAGGAACGCGGCAAACGTGATGATGTTCTTTTTCTTGTTCATTGGTTTATCCCTCAAAAGAAGCCGCCGCCCGGCCCGACCCGGCAAAAGGGGCCAGCGCCGATGCGGCGGCTTGCTCATTATTGATAGGCGGCTCAGCCCAGTTCGATGCTCTGGTACTCCGGGGCGGCAGCCTCAGCAGTCAGACCCATGGTCTGCACGTTGGTGCAGTTCTGAGTAAGAAGCGCCTGTGCGAAGTCCGAACGGTCCTCGCCTGCAAAGCCCAGCGTGGAGTTCCGGACCGTGACGCCATCCACCCAGCGCAGGAACATGGCTGCACTCTTCTGATGCAGCATGCCTTCCTTTTCGGGGGGAATGGGACGCAGGTCGTACATTCCGCGCTCCCACTTGCTGGTAGCTTCCAGACAGACGTTGACATTTTCAAACAGAACATTCTTGATGTGATTCTCCTCGTTGCCGGAGAGGAACACACCGTTCTCACCCTTGCAGGTGACGTTGAAGAAGCGGACATTCTCGATGCTGCCGCTGTGGGTGTTGGCGTTCCGGTCGTGGGTCGTCATCACGATGGGTTCTGCGCAGCCCCACCAGCACTCGGCAAAACGGCGGGTCTCGATCATGATGTTGGAGAAGCTCACGTTCCGCACACAGCCGCCGTCACGGATCTGGATGGACAGGCCGCGGTTGGTTCCGGTGATGATGCAGTTATCCACCAGAATATTCTCGAAATCTGCCACGCCCTCCGTGCCGATTTTGATCGCGGCACTGGTAGAGGTCAGCGTGCAGTTGGAGATGATGACGTTCTTGGTGGGGCCGTACTCGTTGTTGCCTGCTGTGGTCTTGAGGCAGATGCAGTCGTCTGCACACTGGACATGGCAGCCGATGATCCGCACGTTGGTGGAGTGATCCGGATCGATGCCGTCGGAGTTGGTGCAGTCCAGCGGGTTCAGCACCCGGATGTTGGAGATCAGCACATCGTTGCATCCGGCAGGGTGCAGCGTCCAGAACGGAGAGTTCTGCAGTGTCACGTCATGGAACGAGATGTGGTTGCAGTGCTCCACATACACCATGGTGGGACGGGGGTAGAAATCACCGTTGAAGTAGTAACGGCTTGCCCGCTTCATAAAGGCATAAACATTGCCGTCCACTGCGCCCTGACCCGTGATGGAGAAGTTGTCTGCATCCTTGGCGTGAATAAAAGTGTAAGCCGGTTTTGCCACCGGACGATCCACGGCCTTTGCGCCGGAAACTGCTGCCACGGAAGCATCATCGCCGTTGGGGTTGAAATAGGTGGAGATATCGGAGTGCGCTTTCAGAAGGGCACCCTGTTCCAGATGCAGCTCTACGTTGCTTTTCAGCTCGATAGAACTGGAATAGTAGGTATGACCGCCCTCCAGTACAACGCGGCCGCCGCCTGCTGCGTTGCAGGCATCAATGGCAGACTGGATTGCAGCGGCATCATTGGTTGCGCCATCGCCGACAGCGCCATACTTGGTGACTGAATAAACCATGAAAACTTGCTCCTTTTCGCATTATCAGACTGCGCCGAACAGGGTGGGCAGAGCCATGGAGAACCAAGGCACATAGGCTACCAGCATCAGCGCCACAAAGATCGCGGCATAGAACGGCAGGATCGGTTTGATCATGTCCTCCATATCCATATCTGCCACCGAGCAGCCGCTGAACAGTGCGCTGCCAACGGGCGGGGTGATGTTGCCGATACCCAGGTTCATGACCATCATGATACCGAAGTGGATGGGGTCCATACCGAAGGACTGGACAACGGGCAGGAAGATCGGGGTGAAGATCAGGACAGCCGGGGTGATGTCCATGAAGCAGCCAACCACCAGCAGGACAAGGTTGATGATGAGCAGGATAACGTACTTGTTGCTGGAAACGCTGATCAGTGCGTTGCCGATGGCGCTGGGCAGGCCGGTGAAGCTCATGACAAAGCTCATGACGTTGGAGCCGGCGATCAGGAACATGATGACAGCGGTGGTCTCGCAGGCGTCCAGCAGGATCTTGGGCAGATCCTTGATCTTGATGCTGCGGTAAACAACGATGGACAGGAACAGGGTGTAGGCAACAGCCACGGCAGCGGACTCCGTTGCCGTGAAGATGCCGGACATAACGCCGCCGACGATGATGACGATCAGCAGCAGGCTGGGGATGGCGTCCACGAAGTACTTGAAGAAAACGGAAGCCGGAACCTTACCAGCAGTGGGATAGTGGTTCTTCTTTGCGATGACATACGCCACCACCATGCAGGCCAGTGCCCACATCAGGCCGGGGATGTAGCCGGACATGATCATGCCCACCACAGAGCAGCCAGCCAGCACCGGATAGATGATCAGGATGCCGGAAGGAGGAATGATCAGACCGGTAGGTGCGGAAGCGATGTTGACGGCAGCAGCAAACTTTTTATCGTAGCCTTCCTTCTCCTCCATGGGGATCAGAACGCCGCCGATGGCAACGGAAGCTGCAACGGAGGAACCGGACAGAGAGCCGAACAGCGTGTTGCCCAGAATATTGGTGTGCGCCAGACCACCGGGGATGCGGCCGACCAGAATTTTTGCGAAATCGATCAGTTTCTGTGCAATGCCGCCGGTGTTCATCAGAACACCGCAAAGGATGTAGAACGGGACAGCCAGCAGCGAGAAGCTGTCAACGCCGCCCACCATGCGCTGGCTGGCAACGAAGGTGCCCAGATCCAGAGACAGGGTGGAGGCCATGGTCACGACCGACGAAATGATGATACTGACCGAGACCGGGACGCTCAGCGCCAGCAGCAGCGCAAACGTGCCGATCAGGAGCAGACCGACTTGAAAAGTACCCATTTTAGGTTCGTCCTCCTTTTTTATGCTTCTTTGGCAGACTCTGCCTTGGGGCCCTGCTTCATATCGCGCAGATCCTCACCGATGAAGATGAGCGCGTAGAAGATGAACAGGATGGCACCCACAGGGACGCTGGCGTAGATCAGGGGCATGGGCAGCTGCAGCGCAGCGCTCAGCTGATCCGCAGCGGTGTTGACAAGGCGCGTGCCGCCGCCGATCATGACAACAACGCAGAACAGGATGACCATAGCCTGCACAAAGATATCCAGGATCTTCTGGCCTTTGAAGGACAGACGCTTGCTCAGCGCGGTGATGGCCAGATGCTTGCGGCGGCCGTATGCGTAAGCACCGCCCACCATGGTCACCCAGATCAGCAGATACCGCAGCGCTTCTTCGGTCACGGTGCTGGGGTTGTTCAGGATGTAGCGGGTGATGACCTGCCAGCAGACAGCAATGACCATGACACCCATGATAATGGTGCTGAGGACCTGAATGATCTTATCGATCAGGCCGCGGAATTTAACGATCAACATGGTATGCTCCCCTCCTCATCAAGCCTGTACATAGGACAGGAAGTCCTCGTAATAACGGGCATTGTCGGCGCTCTTGGCACAGAACTCGTCGCGCAGGGACTGGGTGGCCTCGATAAAGGCCGTCTTGTCGATGGTGTAGAACTGGACGCCCATCTCCTTGGCGCCGTCGATGTTCTCCTGCACCAGATCCTGCCATACGGCCTCGTGTGCTTCGTTGCCCTGCGTCATGCCGTTTACGATGGCACTCTGCTCGGCCTCGTCCAGACTTTCCCAAGTCTCGGTGGAGATGATCACGATGTCGGGCACCATCTGGTGCTGGGTGTAGGTGTAGCTCTTGCAGACTTCACCGTGGCCGTCCTGCACCAGAACTGTCTCGTTGTTCTCTGCGCCGTCAATAATGCCCTGCTGCAGACCGGTGTAGGTCTCGCCGCTGGACATGGGCGTTGCACTGCCGCCCATGGCACGGATCATGGCAATGGACGTGGGGCTGTCCTGGGTGCGGATCTTCAGACCCTTCAGGTCTGCGGGGCCTTCACAGGGGCCGTCTTTGGTGGTGTAGATGCTGCGGGAGCCGGAATCGAACCAGCCGATGGCAAAGAAGCCCTGATCGTAGGTGCTCTTGAAGATCTCCTGCACCGCTTCGCTCTGGTTCATAACGGCAAAATACTGCTCGGTGCTCTCGAACACATACGGCATCGAGAAGATGGCATATGCGCTGTTGAACTGCTCCATGCTGGAAGCGGAGACCTTTGCAATATCCAGAACACCGGCCTTGACCAGCTGGATCATTGCTGCGTTGTCGCCCAGCTGACCATTGGGGTAAACGCTGAAGGTCAGGTCGGATTCAGCAGAAGCAACTTCCGTCATCTTCTGCAGTCCAACATTGACCGGGTGCGCTTCGCTGTGGCTGTGTGCCACCAGCAGATGCTTGGAGCTCAGGCCGTCTGAAACCGAGCCGCTGCATCCGGTGAGCGACAGGCTTGCGCCTACGGCAGCAAGACCTGCAGCAGCCAGAAAGCTGCGGCGAGTAATACGTCTTGTTCCTATCATGATTGACATCTCCAGTTTTCTTTGTTTGATTGACTGCGTACAAAACCGGTTTTGATCTCCTGTCGGTCAGAGTGAAACTTATCCCTTCCGCAAAGGGCTTCGGGCTGCGCATTCCCTACCATTTCCGTTCTGCCATGTGCAACAGGCTTTCTGTCAATAAAAATAGCGCAAACACGTTGTAATGTATAGGCCTTTTTTGGTAAAAACCTTGCATTTCTTGGTATAATCCAGCCTTTTTTGCAAAATTGTTGGCATTTATTGGTCAAAACATTGCATATATTGGTACATCGTGTTATGATGAACTAGCCCAAAAGAATTTTTTGATCGGAGGTATTTTTCTGTGAAAGTCATCAAAACCGATAAACATTACATGGCCGAGCCGGATTTTGAGATCGACCATTACAAGGACGCCAGCTATCCTCCGGTCGCTTCTCATTACCATGAATTCTATGAGATTTTTCTCTTTGTCAGCGGAAATGTAGATTATGTCGTCCACGACAAAATGTTCCGGCTCAAGCCGGGAGACCTGCTGATCATCCCCCCTGCCATTATGCACCATCCCATCTTCCGGGACTTTGAGATCCCCTACGAGCGGTATGTGTTGTGGCTCAGCCCTCCGGCTTTTGATACCATGAAAAAGATCGACCCGGACATCGATTACTTTCTCCGTCCGGGTCATGCAAAAACATTTTTGATTCGGGATAGTGTGGACAGTTCCCGCGCCCGGTTCGGGCAGTTTGAAGCCCTGACCCACGCTTACCGGGAGGAAAGCCTGTGTTATCACAGCGAGGGCATGGCCGATATCCTCCGCATCCTGATCGGCATCAACCGTTCCTTATATAATCGGGAGCACGTTTTTGCCAAGGCGCAGAAGCCAAGTGTCCTGAGCAACGCCCTGCATTATATCGATCTGAACCTCAGCGGCAATCTTTCACTGGACACGGTCGCAAAGGCGCTTTTCATCGATAAATACAATTTTTCCCACATGTTCAAACAGAATATGCAGATCAGTTTTTACCAGTATGTCATCCAGCAGCGGCTGCTGGAAGCCAAACGGCTGCTGATGAAAAAAGAACCGATCTCTTCCATCCCGGCCAAATGCGGTTTTTCTGATTATAACGCCTTTTACCGCTCCTTCAAAAAGAATTATGGCGTCAATCCGCGCGAATATGTCGCTTACCACATGAAGGCCATCCACGGTGAAGTCGGCGGCTTGTCTCTTGATATCGACCACCAGAGCACAGAATCCTGATATGTTCCGCTGATTTCCGTCATTTTTATAAAATTGCAGCCTTTGATTTTCAGTCAAACCACCACAATGCTCTGCGGCTGCATGGCATAGGGGTCGGCTATGGCTTCGATGCACCGCAGCTATTCCACTCCCGGCAGAACATCTTCCAGCAAAACACGCTGGTAACAGATACCGTCCTTGTCCTCCATTACCATCCGCTGTTCAAAAGCGGTAAAGGCATCCCGCACCATGTCCATCATAGCATTGCGGATGGCAGGAGCCGCATAAGTCAAGAACTTCATGCCCCGCGCTGCATCGAACTTCGGCACAGCTTTCCATAAGCCCAGATTGCCCGCTTGTTTCAAATCGTCCGTGTCAAGGTTCAGGCCAGACTGTGCCAGATTCATGCTGCGGAAAAGGTCATTTGCCACCTTGCCAATAAAGGACTTGTTGTTGTCGATCAGGCTGTCCAGTGCGGCAGCATCGCCTTTCTGTGCCAGCGCACAAAGCCGTTCATTCGTCTGCTTCATGGGCGTTTTCCTGCTCTGCGGCAGACTGCAAGATTCCCAGCAGACCGTTCCGCAGCTGTTCCAGCGCTTCCGGCGTAGCTCCTTCCATGCCCGAAACGCTGTCCAACATTGCATCCGTCAACTGCTCTGCCGTGATCGTTGGGTGCTGCACATCCTGCCCTTTGGTCAATTCGGTGAACATCTTCTCTGCCACTTTCTTGCTCATGGCTTCCTGTTCGGCGTAATGGCTCCCGATACCCTTTTTGATTTCCTTGACCGCCGCCATGAAGTACATTTCAATGTCATCAAGGTCGCCTTGGTACACCGGCTTTCTCCGAAGGCTGATGTCCTTTGCGGCTTTCACTGCTTCCGGGGTCTTGACCTTTGTGCGCAACAGGGTGCTCAGTGTCGTGAGCATGGCATTCTGTGCTGCGATGCCGGATGCAAAAGTATCGTCAAAATACTGCGCTATGCGGTAAGTAAGCTCTGCGAAACGGGCATTTTCCAGCAGCAGATTGACCACCTCTGTATTGACACGCCCTGTGTAGAGGTTCTTTGCAGCTTCTACGGACAAGCCCAGTTCGGCAATGTCGTAATTTTTGCGGTCGGGGATGTTGGTTTCTCCCAGCAGAAAATCCGTGGACACGTTGAACAGCCTTGCAATCTTCAGTATCTGCTCGTGGGTCAGAGTTCCTTTTGCGCCACTGATAAAACGGCTGATAGTGCTTTTAGAGCAGCCGATCTCCTTGGCAAGTTCTGGTTGGCTGATGTTGTGCTCTTTCATCAAGTCCGCAAGACGGACGTTGGACGGTGCGGGCAGATATTCCTGTGCCATGTGGTCGGCCCTCCTTTTTGAGCTTTTTCCTCATTATAATACGCTCTGCCGTTTTGTTCAATATACGGTTACTTCTCCGCCCTTGCTGTTGCAGCCCTGCAACCAGTAAGGGCTTTTTTCTTTTTCCGTTGCAGTTCTGCCGCTTTTTCACCCTTTCTGCAAAATTCTCCGTATATTCGGGCAGGAAGCAAAAAACACCAGAGTTCCCACGCTGGGTACTCTGGTGCAACACACGAAACAAAGGAGGAATGCCCTTGAGCCTGTATCAAACTGTCAAGTCCGCCATCACCGTTCGGCAGGTGGGAGAGATGTACGGCATGGAGCCCGA